>ERZ1066121.342-NODE-342-length-43860-cov-22.843899_pt1 | contig 43860 bp, 27 predicted proteins | sample MGYA00382768_ERZ1066121 | MGnify/ENA primary metagenome ERZ1066121 (study PRJEB33369, sample SAMEA5778351) | biofilm metagenome | biome: Industrial cooling water; feature: Water cooling tower basin; material: Biofilm | place: United Arab Emirates | collected...
CGCCCGAGCTGCGCGCGCAGCCACGGCTGCCAGTCGACGCGTCCGCGGCGCACGGCGACGCCGACGAGCGCGCCCCCCGCGACGACGCCGGCGGTCGGGAGCCCCTGCGCGGCGTCGAGCCCCGAGTGCCAGCGCGCGTCGCCCGCGAGCACGAGGTCGAGGCGCGGCCGGAGCGGCCACGCGGTGCGCACGCCGCCGTCGAGGTAGGTCGCCGCCGTCCCCGCGACGCGCGCGCCGTCGCGCGCGAACGGCGTGCGGTGGCGCACGCTCGTCCAGAGCGTCACGTCGCGCGCGCGCGGCACCGCGAGCGCGAGCTGTGCGTCGCCGCCGACGATCGGCCCGAGGCGCACCGTGCGGCGGAGCGTCGCCGCGCTCCCCTCGAGCGCGTCCTCGCCGAAGAGCTCCGCCGTCGCCGTGACCGCGAGGCGATGCGGGCCGAGGAGCCCGTCGCCGCCGGCGGTGAGCCGCACCGCGGGGCCGGGGCGGTATTCGAGCGCGCCGCTGCCGGCGGCGAGCTGCGCCACCGGCTGCGTGCGCCCGCGCAGCTCGCCGCTCGCGCCGGCCACCCACGTCCAGCCGCGCCACTGCCGCGTGGCGAGGAGGCCGAGCGTCACGCCGGCCCCCGTCGTCACCGGCGGCGCGACGAGCGCGAGCGCGGGCGACGCCGTCACGCGCAGTGCGGCGAGCTGCGCCCCCGCGAGCGCGTCGCGCCCCGTCGGCAGGTTCGCGCCGAGCGTCAGCAGCACCCCCTCGCCGAGCACGCGCCCGGTGGCGCGCACGCGCACGTCGCTCGCCCCCTCGAGCAAGTCGGTGCGCACGCCGCCGGTGCCGCGCGCCCCCGCGTCCGACCGCACCTCGGCCCGCACGTACAGCGCGGTCACGTCGACCGTCCAGCGCGTGCCGATCGGCACGGCGACGCTCACCGGCACCGACCACTGGCGCACGCCGCGGATGCGCGCCGAGTCGATGCCGAGCGCCGCGGGCTGCAGCACGCCGCCGCCACCGAAGGCGAGCGCCTCGACCGTCGTCCCGACCGCGAGCGCGCGCGCGCCGACGAGCCGGTCCTGCGCGCGCACGGCGTGCGTCGCGATCGCGAGCGCCGGCAGCGCCGCGAGCACGTGTCGCGTGAACGCGTGTCGCGTGAACGCGTGTCGCGCGAGCGCCCGTCGCCCGCGCGCGCGCCGCCGGCACGCGCCGCTCACGGCCGCACCACCGTGATGATCAGCGTCGCCACGCTGCTCGGCGCCGACGGCTCGCCCGCGGTCCCGGTGCGCGGGAGCGCGGTGATCACGTCGAGCGGGCGGTTGAGGCGGTCGAGCGCGATCCCGGTCGCGGTGCCGAGCGGCGCGAGCCCGGGCATGAAGAGCGGCGTCGCGGTGCCGGCGTCCTGCAGCGCGCGCACCTCGCGCAGCCGGAGCCGCGGCGCCGCGAAGCGCCCGTCGAGCGCGGTCGCGCGGCGATACTGCCGCGCCGCCTCGCTCCAGTCGCCGAGGAGCTCCGCCCGCACGCCGCGCCCGTGCGCGAGCAGCGCCTCGAGCGTCGCCGTCGGCCGCGCGGCGATCGCCGCCCGCTCGGCCGGCGTGAGCACGACGCCGAGCGCGTCGACGGTGCGGAAGGCGATCTCCTTCTCCGCCTCGAGCAGCTCCTCGAGCGTCGCCGTGGCGTCGACCGTGCGCACCACCGTGCCGCGCGCGACGTCGCCCACCTGCACGCCGAGCCGGATCGAGCGCCCGTCGGGGAAGGCGGTGACCTGGCCGAGGACGATGCGATCGGCCTGCACGAGCCGCCCGAGCCGTGGGGCGGTCGCCGAATCGACGCGCCCCGCCTGCACGAGCCCCTGCTCGCGCAGCACCGCGTCGAGGCGCGTGCGCTCGACGACGGTGACGGCGCGCGCCCGCGCGAGGTCGGTGGCGAGGAGGTCCGCGAGCGCGAACGGGAGCGCGTCGAGCGGCGCCTCGACCTCGCCGCGCGCGGCGAACGGCGGCACGCCGACGACGGGGCGCGTCCCCGTGGGCGTCGCACCCGATAGCGGCGCGGCGGGACGCGTCCCGCCGCAGGCGGCGAGCGTCGCGAGGGCGAACGCGCCGGCGGCGGCGTGGCGTGCGGACGTGCGGCGTGCGGACGTGCGGCGGGGAGACGGCACGGGCGGGCGGCTGGGGTCGCCCGAAGCTACGCCCGAGTCCGGTCGCCGCGAAGGGCGCGCGTCAGTCGGCGGCGCGCACGCGACCGACGAGGATCGGCGCCGACGTCGGCGCCGGCGAGCCGCCCGCCGGCTCGACGGTGATCGCGATCGCGTCGATCCCCTCGCGCGTCGCCGGCATCGGGATGCCGGTGAGCAGCGCGCGGCCGCGCGCGTCGGCGTCGAAGACGGGCATCGGCACGGGGCGCCCGCGCTCGATCAGCCAGAGCTGGTAGCGGCGCCCCTCGGGGGCGCGCGGCAGCCCGTAGGCGCGGAGCGCGCCGGTGCGCGAGGCGGTGTTCCAGAGGAACTGCACGCCGGGCGCGGCGGCGCGCGGGCTCGCGAGGTCGACGACGAGGAGCGCGCGCCCGCCGCCCAGGAGCGCGTCGAGCGTGCGCTCGCGCGCGGCGAGCGTGTCGGCGACGGCGGCGGCGCGCCGCTCGCTGGCGGCGAGCATCGCGCGCAGTCCGCTCGCCTCGCGCCGGAGCGCGACGACGGCGAGCGAGGCCGCCGCGAGCGCGGCGCCGAGGAGCGCGAGCGCGAGCCGGCGCGCGGGTGCCGTGCCGGTCACCGGCGTGCGTGCCGGCGCGTCGCCGCGCACCACGGTGAGCGGCGCGGGCGCGGGCGGCGTGTCGCGGCCGGGCGCCTCGGATCGCCGCGTGTCGGTGGTCGATGTGTCCGCGTCGCGCACGTCGTCGTTCAGCGCGGCGCCCGTCGGCGCGGGCGTCGCCGCGATCCGCGCGAGCACGCGGTCGCGGAGCGCCGCATCGGGGGCGAGGCGCGTCGCGGTCGCGAGCCCGTCGGTGACGGCGCGGTACGACGCGACCTCCTCGCGCAGCCACGGATGCGTCGCGAGCGCGGCCTCGAAGGCGGCGCGCTCCTCGCCCTCGAGCGCGCCGGCGGCGTGGAGCGGCGCGAGCTCGCGGAGCGTCGCGTCGTCGAGCGGGGGCGTCATGCGATCCCTCCCGCGCGCCCCGCCGGGGCGAGCGCCGCCCGCAGCGCCTGCATGCCGAGGCGGATGCGCGTCTTCACCGTGCCGAGCGGGGTGCCGTCGCGCGCCGCGATCTCGGCGTGCGAGAGCCCCTCCCAGTAGGCCGCCTCGATCGCCGCGCGCTGCGGCGCGGGGAGCGCGGCGAGCGCCGCGGCGACCCGCGCATCGCGCTCGGCCCCCTCGAGCCGCGCGAGCGCGTCGGGGCCGTCGTCGTGCACGGGCGCCGTCTCGACGGCCTCGCTGTCGGTGCGCACGCGTGCGTCGCGGCGTCCCCGTGCGCGGACGAGGTCGAGCGCGCGGCTGCGGGCGATGTTCGCGAGCCACGCGGCGACGCCGCCGCGCGTCGCATCGTGGCGCGCCGCCTGCCCCCAGGCCTGCGCGAAGCACTCCACCACCACGTCCTCCGCGTCGGTGCGATCCCCGGTGATGCGCAGCGCCACCGCGTACGCGAGCGACGCATGCCGGTCGTAGAGCGCGGCCGCGGCCCCCGCGTCGCCGCGCGCCATCGCCGCGACGAGCGCCGCGTCCTCGTCCGCTCCCGCCCCGCCGGCATCGGTCACCGGCGCCCCCGACGCCGCGACCGGGCGCGCGGGGCGCGCCGGGGCGGGCGGGAGCGGGGGTGGGGGCCAGGCATGCGGGAGCGGGCGCGAGACGGGGGCGTCGTGCGTCCGTTCCGGAGCGTACTCGTCGGGCATCGGGCGGCAAAGAGGGGGACGGGTCGCGCGGCGACGCCACGGGGCGCCGCCGCCGCCCGCGGTGCCGTCACTTCGGCAGCAGCACCTTGTCGATCACGTGGATGATCCCGTTCGACTGCCGCACGTCGTAGGTCGAGATCGACACCGTGCGCCCCTGCGCGTCCTCGAGGACGACGTTGCGCGGGCCGTTCATCCGCGCGACGAGCGCCTGCCCGTTCACCGTCTGCAGCACGGCGCGCCCGCCGTGCGCGCGGATCGCCTCCATGATCGCCGCGGCGTCGAGCGCCCCCGCGACGACGTGGTACGTCAGCACGCCGGTGAGCGCCGCCTTGTTCCGCGGCTCGAGCAGCGACTCGACCGTCCCCGCGGGGAGCTGCGCGAAGGCGGCGTTCGTCGGCGCGAAGACGGTGAACGGCCCCGGCCCCTTGAGCACCGGCACGAGCCCGGCAGCCTTCACCGCGGCGACGAGCGTCGTGTGGTCGGGCGACAGGAGCGCGTTGTCGACGATGTCGCGCGTCGCGAGCATCGCCGCGCCGCCGACGGCGGGGTTGTCCGCCATGCGCGGCCCGCCGTGGTGCCGCGCCTGCGCCCCCGCCGTCTCCCCCATCGCGAGCAGCGCCACCGCCGCCGCCGTCGTCCACGTGATCCGCATCGTCATCGTCGTCCCCTCCCGTGAGTCGTGTCGTGTCGTGAGATGTCTCCGTCGTGCCGGTCCGCCACGGGGTCGTGGCGGGCGGCACACCGACCTTACGCCGCCCGTCGGCGATCGGATCTCCCGCCCGGCGCGCGGGTCACGCGGGGATGTCGGGGATGAAGAACGGCTGCACGATGTCGCGCACCTGCGCGCGCGTGAGCGGCTCGTCGAACGCCTCGCCGAAGGCGCCGGCGTCCATCCCCGCGGGGAGGTTCGGGAGCGACGCGAGCGTCACCCCGCCCTGCGCCGCGAGCCCCTGCCCGGCGTAGATCGCCTGCAGCGCCGTGACCGCGCCCGCCGGCGGCGACGCGATGTCGCCCGCCCCCGCCGCGGCGGCGCCGCCGCCGGTCACGGTGCCGCTGAACTTGACCGCGCTCGCCCCAGCGGCGCGCCGCAGCCGGCGGATGCGCGCCGCGTGCCGCGCCTCGACCGAGTGGATGCGCAGCGCCGCCTCGAGCGCGGTCGGGTTGGTGCGCAGGTTCGCCGCCTGCCCCTTGTACGCGCGCACCCCCGTGTCCTCGGCCGCCTGCGCGACGAGCAGGAGGAAGGGGAGCTCGCGCGTGGCCCGCGCGAACGGGCCGTTCCCCGCGCCGCGCGCGCCGGTGAAGTCGAAGCTCGTGGCCGACAGGTTCAGCCGGTTCATCGCCCCCTGCGCGCGCAGGAAGGCGACGTGCGACGCCTCGTGCCGCTGGATCTGCTGCAGCGACGCGAGCGCCGCCGGCGGGACGAGCGCGCGCACCGGCGCGAAGGCGGCGTTCTGCGCCGCGCTGGCGCTCGTGCCGAGGACGGCCTTGTAGAACTCGTCCTCGAAGATCTCGAGGATGAGCGCGAACTCGAGCACGCCGGTCACGTCGGCGCCCTGCGCCCCCGCGTCGCGCGCGAGCGCCGCGAGCGCGACGGGGACCGAGCCGAGCGCGAACGCGGCGCCGAGCGTGCCGCCGGCGAGCGCGCCGCGCGCGAGCGCCGCGCGGCGCGTGCAGAGGTGCGCGGCGACGTCGGCGTCGATCGCGTCGAGGAGGGGACGATCGCTGGTGGATGACATGCGCGGGCTCCGGTCAGGTGGTGGCGGGCGGGGCGAAGTCGGGCGTCCCGGCGCGCGCGGCGGGGGCGTTGCCGATCGCGAGCGGGCTGGTGACGAGCCGCGTGCCGCCGACCGCGGCGAGCACCGGCGCGGGCTCGAGCTTCACGTCGAGCCCCTCGAAGGCGCCGCCCGGCGGCAGCACGACGTCGTCGCCGGCGAAGCGGCGCCCGGCGCTGTCGCGCAGGTCGCGGATCGCCGCGGCGTGCCGCGCCTCGACCGAGACGATCTTCCCGGCGAGCGTGAGCAGGTCGGCGCTCGCGAGGTACTTCCCCGCCCCGTTGTAGGCGGCGACGCCGAGATCCTCGAACGCCTCGGCGTTGCGCAGGATCGTCGGCGCGTCGGCGGTGACCGCGGCGACCGCCGACGCCGACAGCGCGAGCGACGGGATCGCCGCCGTGCCGAGCGCCGCGCGCAGGAACTCGCGGTGGATCACCTCGTGGTTGCGGAGGTCGACGAGCACCTCGCGCTGCTCGGCCGTCATCCCGCCGAACGCCGCCGACGCGACCACCGCCGTGTAGAACGCCGCCTCGAGCTGCTCGAGCGCGTAGGCGTAGTTGAGGATCCCGGTGTCGGTGCGCAAGTCGAGCGCGAACGCCCCGCCGCCGCCCGGCGGGGTGATGTCGTCGTCGTCGTCGCAGGCGGTGAAGACCGTCGGCAGGAGGAGGAGCGTCCCCCCCGCGCCCAGGACGCGGAGGAAGTCGCGGCGGGCGGGGGCGCGCAGCAGGTCGTCCGCCCGCGCCAGGGCGGTGGGCTCGTCGGGTCGTGACATCGCGTCTCCGGTCGAGGAAGTGGTGGCGTGTCTCCCGCGTACGCCGCCCACGCCGCGCGCGGATCTCCGGGCTCGGCCGTGCGTCCCCCTTGCGACCGCCCCGCACGGAGGGCATGAACAGCGCATGCCGACCCACTTCCGCACCTGCACGCTCTGCGAGGCGATGTGCGGCCTCGCCATCGAGCACGACGCGGCGGGGCGCGTGCTCGCGATCCGCGGCGACGCCGACGACGTGCTGAGCCGCGGGCACATCTGCCCCAAGGGGGTCGCGCTCATGGACGTCGACGCCGATCCCGACCGGCTCCGCCGCCCGCTCGTGCGCGAGGGGACCGCGTGGCGCGAGGTGTCGTGGGCCGACGCGATCGCGCGCACCGTGCAGGGGCTGCGCGACGTCCAGCAGCGCCACGGGCGCGACGCCGTTGCCGTCTACAACGGCAACCCGACCGTCCACTCGCTCGGCGCGATGCTCTTCGTCCCGCCGTTCGTGCGCGCGCTGCGGACGCGCAACCGCTACAGCGCGACCTCGGTCGACCAGCTCCCGCACCATGTCGCGGCGATGCACTGCTTCGGGCACGGGATGCTCCTCCCCATCCCGGACCTCGATCGCACCGACTTCCTCCTCGTCCTCGGCGCGAACCCGGCGGCGTCGAACGGCTCGCTGATGTCGGCCGGCGATCCCGTCGGCCGGCTGAAGGCGATCCGCGCGCGCGGCGGGCGCATCGTGGTGCTCGACCCGCGCCGCACGGAGACGGCGGCGCTCGCCGACGCGCACCACTTCATCCGCCCCGGCGGCGACGCCGCGCTCCTCCTCGCGCTGCTGCACGTCGTCCTCGCCGAGGGGCTCGGGCGCGACAACCACCTCGCGCCGCACCTCGACGGCGTCGACGCGCTGCGCACCCTCGCCGCCGACTGGCCCCCCGAGCGCGTCGTCGCCGCCACCGGCGTGCCGGCCGACGCGATCCGCATGCTCGCGCGCGACTTCGCCCGTGCGCCGCGCGCCGTCGCCTACGGCCGCGTCGGCACGAGCATGCAGCGCTTCGGGACGCTCTGCGCCTGGCTCGTCACCGCGCTGAACGCGGTCACCGGCAACCTCGACTCGGAGGGGGGCGCGATGTTCACGCACCCCGCGATCGAGGTCGTACGCGGCGCCCGCTCGCGCATGGGGCGCTGGCGGTCGCGCGTGCGCGGACTCCCCGAGTTCGACGGCGAGCTCCCCGTCGCCGCGCTGGCCGAGGAGATCGACACGCCGGGCGAGGGGCAGGTGCGCGCGCTCGTCACGCAGAGCGGCAACCCGGTGCTCAGCACCCCCAACGGCGCGCGCCTCGACCGCGCGCTCGCGTCGCTCGACTTCATGGTGTCGATCGACTTCTACCTCAACGAGACGACGCGCCACGCGCACGTCGTCCTCCCCCCCGCCGGCCCGCTCGAGCGCGACCACTACGACCTCGCCTTCCGCGCCCTCGCCGTGCGCGACACCGCGCGCTTCTCGCCGGCGCTCCGCGCGCGCCACAAGGACGAGCGCCACGACTGGGAGCTCCTCGCCGCCCTCGCCGAGCAGCTCGGCGGCGACCGGCGCGCGCGCTGGCAGGTGAAGGTGATGCGCACGCTCGGCCCCGCGCGACTGGTGGACCTCGCGCTCCGCACGGGTCCCTACGGCGCGGGCGTGCTCGCGCGCGGACGGACCGGGCTCACGCTCAAGGCGCTGCGCGCCGCGCCGCACGGCATCGACCTGGGGCCGCTCCGCCCCGCCTTCCCGGCGCGGCTGCGCACGGCGAACGGGCGGATCGACCTCGCGCCCGCGGCGCTCGTCGCCGACATCGCGCGGCTCGCGGCGCACGTCGACGGCATCGGCGCGGCGACGAGCGCGCCGGGCGCCGGCACGACCGACGCCGGCGGCACGCTCGCACTCGTCGGCCGCCGCGAGCTCCGCTCCAACAACAGCTGGATGCACAACGCCGAGCGCCTCGTGCGCGGCAAGGTGCGCTGCACGCTCCTCGTCCACCCCGCCGACGCGGCGGCGCGCGGGATCGCCGACGGCGACACGGTGCGCGTGACCTCGCGCACGGGGACGGTCGAGGTGCCGGTGCAGCTGAGCGACGCGATGATGCCGGGCGTGGTGTCGCTCCCGCACGGCTGGGGGCACGGGCGCGCGGGGACGCGACTCGGCGTCGCGGCGGCGCACGCGGGGGCGAGCATCAACGACCTCACCGACGACGCGCTGGTGGACGAGGGGAGCGGAAACGCGGCGTTCAGCGGGGTGGCGGTGACGGTGGTGCGGGTGGGGGAGGCGCGGGCGGACGCGGGGTGAGCGCCCGGCCGCGGCCCGCGACGTGTGTCACGCGACGGGGTCGTGGCGCGCCAGCCAGGCGGGCGGGGTGAGCCCGCCACCCCGGCGCACGATCTCCTGGTCCCAGGTGACGAGCGGTACGCTCTCGACGCGCGCGATCGTCACCAGCAGCGCGTCGAACGCGCGAAGGCGCGTCTGCATCCCGAGCAGCGCGGCCGCACGGACCGCGTTCGACGACACGGCGACGTCGTGGACGCCCGGACGACCGACGACCGATCGGAGGACGGTGGTCGCGGTCGCGGCTCCCGCACGCCGCGCGAGCGCGCACGCGAGCTCGAGGCGCACGATGTCCGGGAAGGCGATGCGCACCTGCGCCGCGTGGAGGCGCGCGAGGAAGGCCACGGTCTCGGCGAACGCCGGCTCCTCGCGGATCGCCGACGCGATCCAGACGTTGGTGTCGAGCAGGAGCGCCCGCCGCGACGGGTCAGCCACGGGCGTCGCGATCACGGCGGAGCTCCTCGACGATGCTCTCGCCGGGACGCTCGTCGTGCCGCGCGACGAGGTCGGCCAGCGCATTCATCTCCGCGATCCACTTCTGGATCGCCTCCTCGGAGACGCGCCCCCCCTCGCCGGCCGGACGCGCACGCCGCCCGAGCCACCCTTCGTACAGCTCCTCCGTCACCTCGCGCACGGTGCGCCCGCGGCGGGCCGCCTCGGCCTTCACGTCGCGGTAGAGGTCGTCGCGGATTTCGATGGTCGTTTTCATGGAGGGAATATGGCCCGGAATATGGGTCGAGGCAAAGCACGCCGGGCGATTCACGCGGAGGACGGCGATACGAACGTGACCGTGGAAGCGTAGACGAGCATCCGACTTACCGTTCCGGGCAATGGACGATTATCATCCTCTCTCCAGAATCACGTGAGCTGCGTCCCCGATGCGTGTCCGCGAGCCGGGTGGTGCACCCTTCCTCCCCAGAGCGATCGAAGGACGTCTCGTCGCGGCGTGCGCTGCGCTCCCCGCCGTCGTCCTCATGGGGCCGCGACAGGTAGGCAAGAGCACACTCGCCCGCCTGCACGCCCTCGGCGCCGGGCACCGGTACCTCACGCTCGACGACGCGAGCGTGCGCGACGCGGCGCGCCGCGATCCGGTCGGGCTCCTGCGGTCTGCCCCACGCCTCGTCCTCGACGAGGTGCAGCGTGATCCCGGGCTCCTGCTCGCGCTCAAGCAGATCATCGACGATGACGCCTTCGCCGGGCGACGAGAGCCCGGTCGCTTCATCGTTACCGGCTCGGCCGACCTGCTCGCGATGTCGGCGGTCGCCGACTCGCTCGCCGGCCGAGCCGTCTACCTGCCGCTCCGCCCGCTCGTGCGTCGGGAGCTGCTGGGCCACGGTACCACGGGCCCCTGGAGCCGATGGCTCGATGCCCCGCGCAGCGACTGGCGCGCCCTCGCCGAGGCTGACGGGAGCCCACCCGAGCGCTGGCTCGATGCCGCGCGTCGCGGCGGCTTCCCCGTGGCCGCGCTCGACTTGCACGACGACGTGGCGCGCGACACCTGGTATCGCGGCTGGCTCGACACCTTCCTCGATCGCGACGCGCATGACCTCGGCGCCGTCGCCGACACGCTCGAGTTGCGTCGCTTCATGCGCGCGGTCGCCCTCCGGCAGGGACAGCTCCTCAACCGCGCCGATCTCGCGCGCGACGCGGCGATCTCGCCCACCACGGCATGGCGATGGCTCGCACTCCTCGAGCGCGGCATGCAGTTCGTCCGGCTCGAGGCGTTCGCGGTCAACCGCACGAAGCGCCTCATCAAGGCGCCGAAGGCGTACTGGTGCGACCCCGCGCTCGCGCGGGCCGTCGCCGGCGCCCCGCTCGCCGATGGCGCCGCCTTCGAGGCGCTCGTCCTCGCCGACCTCCTCTCGTGGGCCGACACCGAGCCCCGCGGCGCGCACGTGATGCACTGGCGCACCGCGTCGCAGCAGGAAGTGGACTTCGTCGTCGAGCGCGGCGACGGCCGGCTGCTGGCGATCGAATGCAAGGCGACCGCGCGGCCGACCACGAAGGACGCGCGCGGCGTCCGCGCCTTCCTCGACGAGCACCCCGAGGCCGCGGGCGGGCTCGTCGTGCACGGCGGCGACATCACCTCCTGGCTCGCCGATGGCGTGCTCGCCGTCCCGTGGTGGCGCGCCTGCTGAGGCCCCACCCCCTCACCGCATCCGCGCCGGCGCCCCCCGCAGCACCACCGTGTCCCCCACCGCCCGCACCCGCCCCTCGAGCGTCGCCGCCGAGCTCCCGCCGGCCCACACGGTGAACGTCCCCGGCTCGATCACCTGCCGCATGTCGAGCCCGTACAGCGACTGCTGCTCCGGGGCCACCACCAGCGACACCGTCCGCACCTCGCCCGGCGCCAGCGCCACCCGCCGGAACGCCGCCAACCGGCGCACCGGGCGCGTCACGCTCGCCGCGTCGTCGCGCACGTAGAGCTGCACCACCTCCTCGCCGGCGCGCCTCCCCGTGTTGCGCACCCGCACGCGCACCGCGATCGGCGCGCCGGTGCGCACCTCGGCCGGCACCACGAGCGAGTCGTACGCGAAGGTCGTGTACGACAGCCCGTGCCCGAACGGCCAGCGCGGCGTCACCGGGACGTCGAGGTACTTGCTCGTGTACTTGTCGGTCGCGCTCGGCGGGCGCCCGGTGTTGCGGTTGTCGTAGTGCAGCGGGAGCTGCCCCGTCGCACGCGGCATCGTCACCGGGAGCCGGCCGCTCGGGTTCGCGTCGCCGAGGAGCACGTCGGCCACCGCGTGCCCGTGCTCGACGCCGAGGAACCACGTCTCGAGCACCGCGGGAACGCTGTCGCCCACCATCCCGAGCGCGAGCGGGCGCCCGTTGGCGAGCACCGCCACCACCGGCGCGCGTCGCCCGCCGGCGCGCGCCGCGCGCAGCACGCGCCGCGCGAGCGCGAGCTGCGACCCCGGGAGCTCGACCGACGACCGGCTCGCCGCCTCGGCACTCATGTCCTCGCGCTCGCCGAGCGCGAGGATCACCGCGTCCGCTCGCCGCGCCGCCGCCTCGGCCGCCGCGATGCCGCGCTCGTCGACCGTGTCGGCGCTCGTCCCGCGCACCACCTCGACCGTCGCGCGCGGGAGCGCGGCGCGCAGCCCGGCGGCGATCGTGATCGCGTCCTCCTTCCTCGCGATCCCCCACCAGTTGCCGACCATCGACTTCGCGTCGTCGCCCAGGGGCCCGATCACCGCCACGCGCCGCAGCCTCTCGCGGCGGAGCGGGAGCGTGCCGTCGCGGTTCTCGAGCAGCACGATCGCGCGCCGCGCCACCTCGCGCGCCGCGGCGCGGTCGGCGGGGGTGAGCGTGCGCGCGCGCTCGCGCGCCTCGTCGCTGCGGCGATAGGGATCGTCGAAGAGGCCGAGCGCCTGCTTGAGCCGCAGCACCCGCGCGACGGCGCTGTCGACGGTCGCGAGCGGGAGGCGCCCCTGCTGCACCGCCGCCTCGAGCCGTTCGCGGTAGAGCGTGCTCGACATCTCGATGTCCACGCCCGCGTCGAGCGCGCGCACGGCGACCTCGGTCGAGTCGCCGAGGCCGTGCTGGATCAGCTCGCGCACGCCGGTCCAGTCGCTGACGACGAGCCCCGTCCACCCCCAGCGCTCGCGCAGGACGTCGTGCATCAGCCAGCGGCTCGCGTGCGCGGGCGTCCCGCCGATCTCGTTGAACGCCGCCATGAAGGTCGCCGCCCCCGCGCGCGCCGCCGCCTCGAAGGGCGGGAGGTACGTCTCCCACAGCGTGCGCTCGGAGACGTCGGCGGGGTTGTAGTCGCGCCCCGCGGTCGCCGCGCCGTAGGCGGCGAAGTGCTTGGCCGTCGCGGCGAGCGTGCTGTCGCTCGCGAGGTCGTCGCCCTGGAAGCCCACGACCTGCGCGGCGGCGAGCACGCTGCCGAGGTAGGGGTCCTCGCCCGCCCCCTCGACGATGCGCCCCCAGCGCGCGTCGCGCGCGACGTCGACCATCGGCGCGAAGGTCCAGTGCACGCCGTGCGCCGCCGCCTCGCGCGCGGCGACGCGCGCCGCCATCGCCACGAGCGACGAGTCGAAGGTCGCCGCCATGCCGAGCGGCACGGGGAAGGCCGTGCGCCACCCGTGGATCACGTCGTGCGCGAAGAGGAGCGGGATCTTCATCCGGCTCTCCTCGACGGCGATCCGCTGCAGCCGCCGCGTGCGCGCCGCCCCCCAGAACGAGAGCGTGCTCCCGATGCGCCCCGCGCGCGCGTCGGCCTCGCCGCCGGCGGGGACGGTGGGGCCGGTCTGGTCGCTCCCGCCGGGGGCCATCGTGAGCTGCCCCAGCTTCTCGGCCAGCGTCATCCGCGCGAGGAGCGAGTCGACGAGGCGCGGGTTCGCGCGCGCGGTGGTGCGCGGTTGGGCGGGGCGCGACGTGGGTGACGGCGCCTGCGCCGCCACGTCGTGCGCGACGGCAAGGGCTGCAACCAGCGCCGCGACGGTGCGGGCCGTGCGAACGCGCGCGCTCATCCGCACCGCCCCGCGAGCCAGGCGCCGCGGAACCCCGCCCTGCAGAGCCCGCGCACGACGTCCGCGTTCTTCTTGAGGAGCGACCAGACGAGCCCCGTGCGCTCGTTCTCGATCATCGCCAGGATCGGCCCCTGGTCGATGCCGAGGCGATCGGTGTCGAACCAGCCGACGCCGTGGACGATGCGCCCGTCGGTGACGCGGACCGTGCTGTCGCGGAGCGTCGGGTTGAACGCGTCGACGAAGCCGTGGCGCACGTCGAAGAGCGGCGCGCCGTAGCGCGCGTGCATCGTGCGGAGCGCGCGGGCCGAGTGCGCCGGCGTGAAGGGGATCGAGCCGCCGGCCGCAGTCGGGGCGATCGTCCCGTCGTCCACGATCTCCGTGGCCGCGGCGCCGCGCGCCCGGTAGGTGAAGAAGGTGCGTCGCCGCCCGTCGACGTCGAGCGTCGCGTTCACCGGGCCGTCGGAGGCGGTGAGTCCCCACGTGTCGCCGTCGCGGTCGCGCCACCCGTCGCGGTTGCGGATGGCGTGGCGGCGCTGCGCGATCGTCGCGCGGCGCGAGTTCTCGAAGTAGTCGATGCCCCGGCGTCGCATGTAGTCGTCGTGGATCCCGCGGAAGTCGAGCCAGACGTGGGAGTACTGGTGGCCGAACAGCGGCGCGAACTGCACGAAGCGCTCCCCCTCGAACGTGCCCCACCGGTACGTGCGGGTCCACTCGCGCCACGACCCGGCCTCGAGCGGGTGCGTGGGCGAGCCGAGCGCCAGGACGTAGAGGAGCATCGCCTCCATGTAGCCGTGCCAGGTCGTCGTCTTGAAGCCGGCCGCGTCGTTGCCGCGCCGCCCGGGCTCGGGGTGCCACCCCATGCGCACGAGCGCGCCCCCGGCCGTGGCCCAGCGCCAGTCGATGCGGTGGTAGAGCGAGTCGGCGAGCGCGCGGATCGCGCGTTCGTCGGCGTGCGTCCCGTCGAAGTACTCGCGGCAGGTGAGCGCGCCCGCGACGAGGAGCGCGGTGTCGATCGTCGAGAGCTCGACGTCGCGCCAGCGGAGCCCGGTCTCGAGGTCGAGGAAGTGGTAGAGGAAGCCGCGATGGCCCGACACTCCCGTCGCCCCCGCCCCTTGCGGCAGCGTCCAGTGGCGGCGCAGCGAGGCGAGCGCCCGCGCCCGGGCCGCGTCGCGCGCGATCCACCCGCGCTCGACGCCGATCGGGAGCGCGGTGAGGTAGAAGCCGGTCGCGGCGATGCTCGAGAAGGTGCGCGTCGGCCAGCGGTCGGGGGTGAGCCCGCCCTCGGCCGGCGTGACGTCGACGAACCAGTCGAACGTCGCACGCGCGACCGTGTCGAGGAAGGCGCGGTCGGTCGCCGTCATCGGCTCGCGCGTCTCGTGGCGCACGGTCGGAGACCGCCGGGGCTGCGTCTGCGCCCACGACGGCGCCGCCGCCCCCGTCGTCGTGACGAGGGCGGCGGCGAGCGGGAGCGCGATGCGACGGACGTGTCGCCTCATCGCGCCCGCCGCACGCGGGCGGTGCGTGGCACCCCCCTCACCGCGAGGTGACGCCGGTCGAGCCGGCGCCCTGGAAGCCGTAGCGCACCCCGAGCTGGATGCGGCGCCCCGGCGCGGCGCAGAACGGACGGCCGAGGTCGTCGTTCGTCTGCCCGGCGGGCGGGATGGTCGCGTTCCAGCAGCCGAAGTTCGCGTTGTTGAAGACGTTGAAGAGGTCGAGCGTGAGCGCGACCGAGTTCCCGGCGCCGACGGTGAACGGCCGGTCGACGCGCAGGTCCATGTTCTGCTGCGCGAAGACGCGCCCGACGCCGAGGAAGGGGACCGACGGCGGCGTGTAGACGTAGGTGCGCTGCTCGAAGGCGCCGAAGCCGTTCGTCGCGTCGGTCGCGTTCTGCGTGATGCCGGTGCCGAGCGTGACGATCGATGCGAGGCGCACCTTCCACGGGAGCTGCACGATCCCGTTGGCGACGATCACGTGCCGCTGGTCGCCGGGGGTGCGGCGGATCGGGCGGTCGGCGACGCTCGGGAAGCGGTCGTCGAAGCCCCAGAAGATGTCGTTGCTCTGCCCCTGCTCCCGGGCGCGCGACATCGTCCACGCGATCGAGCCGCCGAAGCGCGTCTCGGCCGTGAACGGCCGCTCGAGCTGGACCTGCAGCGCGTCGTACCAGGTGCGCACCCGGTCGTCGGCGACGAAGAGCGTCGAGTAGTTGGGGCCGAGCCCGTTGAAGTCGCTCGCCCGGATGAAGTTGACGAAGTTCATCCCGCGGATGCCGACGTAGGTCAGCGTGAGCCGGTTGCGCCCGAACTCCTGCCGCACGCCGAGCGACGACTGGACCGTGCGCGGCGGGCGGAGGTCGTTCTTGACGAGGAAGACCTCGGGGAGCCCCGCCGTCCCCGAGAGCGTGCGCAGCTGCGCCGGGTCGAAGAAGCGCTCGTCCCAGACGGCGCAGTTGGCCGGGGCGCCGGCGCCGCACGTGTCGCGGAAGGCGACGTTGAGCACGCGGAACTGCCGCCGGAACTGCTCGTCGAGGAAAAGGTTCCAGTACGAGCGGTCGTAGTAGAGCCCCGCGCCGCCGAAGACGACGGTGCGCCCGTTGCCGAAGAAGTCGTACGACGCGCCGAAGCGCGGCTGGAAGGCGCCCAGGTACACCGGGCGGTCGCTGCGCCCCGAGGTGATGAAGTTCTCGAGGCCACCGAGCGGCGTCAGGACGTCGACGCGCCGCGCGGGGCCGCCCGCGACCGGCTGCCCGACGGTGAGCCGGCTGCGGAGCGGGCCGGCGAGCGAGTCGGCGAGCGCCCGCGGCGTCACGAACGAGTTGTTCGCCATGTTCGTCTCGGCGTCCCAGCGGATCCCGAGGTTGAGGACGAGCTTGCGCGTGACGTTCCAGTCGTCCTGCACGTAGAGCCCGAACTGCGTGTTGTTCGCCGTCACGCGCGGGTCGCCGAAGCCGAAGCTGGCCTCGAAGGGGCGCGCCCAGTTGTCCTCGGAGCGGAAGCGGAACTCGGGGTTGGCGAGCTGGTTCTTGGTGACTGCGTAGCGGAGCAGGTCGACGTTGCCGCCGAGCTTGATCACGTGCTCGCCGGCGAACTGGATCGCCGCGCGCGTCAGGTCGTTGCGGATCGAGAAGCGCTGCTGCGTGAAGTCCTGCTCCGTGCTCGCACCGCCCGTGCGGAGGAGCCCGAAATAGTTGCGTCCCACGATGTCCTGGTTGCGCGGCGTCGGGTTCCACTGCGCGAGCTGCCAGTTCCCCTGCAGCTCGTTGAGCCACTTGTCGCCGGCGCGCTTCCAGGTCGCGATGCCGGTGTAGGTGTTGATCCGCAGGTTCTCGGCCGCCTGCGCGGCGGTCTGCCCCTGGAAGCCGCGGAAGTCGTCGTCGCGGCGGACGTTGATGCTCGCGTCGATCGTGTTCCGCTCGTCGCGCACCCAGGTGAGCTTGGCGAGGCCGAGGTGCGAGCGGAACTCCTGCGTCGCCGGCCCGGTGAGCGGGCGCAGCGTGTTGACGAGCGCCGCGGGGGCGCGCGTCGTGTCGCCGCCGAGGATGACGTTGACCGGGTCGTTGCGCGAGTTGAGCTCGTACGTCGCGAAGAGGAAGAGCTTGTCGCGGACGAGCGGCCCGGCGATGCTCCCGCCGGCCTGGATCCGGCTCGCGTCGGGGCGCGGGAAGTTCCGCTGCCGCGCGAAGGCGTCGGGGTCGGTCCAGCTCCGCCCGATGCCAAAGCCGAAGACCTCGGCCTCCCACGCGTTGCCGCCCGTGCGCGAGCTCGCCACGATCACCGCGCTCGAGGCGCGCTGGTACTCGGCCTTGTAGTTCTGCGTGACGACGCGGAACTCCTGGATCGCCGCCTGCGGGAAGGGGTTCCCCTTGCTCGCGTCCTGTCCCGAGACGCCGCCGCGCAGGATGTCGTTCTTGAACGACGCGCCGTCGACGAAGACGTTGACCGCTTCGGCCGGCTGCCCACCGGCGCGGAAGACCTTGTCGGGGCTGTCCACGGCCGGCAGCGTGACGCCGGGGACGAGCCGCGCGAGGTCGAGGACGTTGCGCTCGAAGTTCGGGAGGTTGTCGACCTGCGCGCGGGTGATGTTCGTGCCGACCTCGCTCGTGCGCGACGTCGAGCCGCGAGTCTCGCGCACGCTGACGGTGGCGAGCGTCGCCGAGACCTCGCCGGCGGTCAGGTCGAGATCCACCGTCTGCCCGATGCCGATCGTCGCCTCGCGCGTCGCGGGGGCGAGGCCGATGCGGCGCACCGAGACCTCGTAGCGCCCGGGGCGGAGCCCGCCCAGGTAGTAGAAGCCCGAGGCGTTGGTGGTGGTGACGCGGCGCGCGTTCGTCTCGAGCGCGCGGGCGACGACCTGCGCCTCGGCGACGCCGGTGCCGCCCCCGCCGCGCACGTACCCGCGCAGGTTGCCGGTGGCGGTCTGGGCGGATGCGGCCACCGGCGCGAGCGTCGCGATCGCCGCGGCGACCGCCGCCGCGTGCCGCAGTCGCCGCGCGAGCCGTGCGCCCTCACGGCGCGATGCGCACGCGTGCAGTGCCGCGTGCAGTCCATGGAACAGGTGCATGTCGCTCCTCCCCTTCGCGCACGCGGGGCGCTTCGACTCCGCGCACGAGGCTGGTCGGACGTCGTGCACGTGGGTGCGCGCACGGCGCCCGAGTGATTCAGGCCAGCGTCGCCGCAGGACCGATGCCGCGCAAGAGGAAGATGTGACCGACGGGGACGCACTCATGGCGTCGATACGACTCGCCCCGATCACGCGCGTGCGAGCGCACCCCACGCGTCGTCGTCCACCCGCTCCGCCGCGAGATCCTCGGCGACGCGCGCCAGCACCGCGCGCAGCTCCACGCCATCTCGCCACCGCACCGGCAGCGCCTCCACGCCGAGCCGCGTGCCGAGGAGCTGGCCCGCGATGCTCCCCGTGCTGTCGCTGTCGCCCGAGTGGTTGACCGCGAGCCGCAGCGCGAGCGCCACGTCGCCGGTCCGCTCCCCCACCAGCGCACAGGCCACCGCCATGCCGAGCGCCTCCTCGGCCACCTTCCCCTCGCCGAGCGTCTCGAGCTGCTCCGCCGTCGGCAGCGGATGCCGCGCCACCAGCGCCTCGCCCGCGTCGAGCGCGTCGAGCGTCTCGCGGGCGAGCGGCTCCTGCGCGATCACCGCGCGCAGGTGACCGCGCGCCGCCTCCGTCGCGACGGCGATCGTCGCGCCGTCGAGCAGCGTTCGGATCATCACCGCGAACGCCCCCGCCGCCAGCCACCCCGACGGGTGCCCGTGCGTGAGCCGTGCGGTGGCGCAGGCGATCGCCCACGCGTCGTCGCCCGACAAAGACGCCACCAGCCCGCACGGCGCCACGCGCATCACGCCGCCGTTCCCCTTGCTGTCGTTCATCGCGGGGGCGCCGAAATCGTGGCGCGCGAGCGCGCCCATGCAGGTGAGCCCGGGCGCGCGGTCGGCGTGGAGCGCGGGGATGCGGAGCAGCCACCCGGCGTCGTCGCGCGCGGCGGCCGGCGCACCGCGTCGCTGCGTCGCGTGCCAGCGCCGGTGGCTCGCGACCATCGCGTCGTGGACGGCCGCGCGCACGTCGCCGCCGGTGCGCCGCGCCGCCGCGAGCCCCGCGAGCAGCCCCTCGGCCGTGAAGAGCGTCATCTGCGTGTCGTCGGTGATCGCGGCGGCGCCGAGTGCAGGGTCGGCCCGGAGTTCGGTGACGCCGTCGTCCCCATGCGTCGCGCGGATGCGCGCGAGCGATTCGAACTCCACCGGCCAGCCGAGCGCGTCGCCGATCGCGCCGCCGAGGATCGCGCCGAGCGTGCGGTGACGACGGGCCTCGAAGGCGGCGAAGCGGTGCACCGCCTCGACCTGGCACGCCGCCTCGGGCGAGGTGCGATGCGCGTGACGCGGCCTGGCGCTCTTGGGCATGCTCGCGAACCCCGCCGCGACGGCCGCGAGCGCTTCGTCGACGGTCAGGCCGCGGCGCACGAGGAGGCTCGCGACCACCATCCCGGTGCGGCCGATCCCGCCCCAGCAGTGCACGTAGGCGCGCGTCCCCTCGGCGGCGGCGCGGTCGAGGAGGGCGACGATCTCGCGGAGGTGCGCGTCGGTGGTGGCGCCGCCGTCGGGGATGGCGTGGCGGACGTGGGTGACGGCGCGGTCGCGTGCGCGCGCGGCGAGGACGGGCGCGTAGTCGACGAGCCAGTCGACGGGTTCGGTGAGGTCGACGAAGAGCGTCACTCCCGCGCCCAGGAGCGCATCGACGCGCGCGGCGACGACGGCGGGGTCGTGGCGGTGGCCGGGGTACTCGCCGGCGAGGTGGGGGGTGCGGGGGATGGGGTAGTGCTCGGGGAGGGCGGCGGTCATGCGCGAAGTCTGTGGCGCGTGACGGACAGTCGGCTACCACATCGAGCGCCCCGGCGTGGTGCGGGGCGAAAGCGCGAGACCGCCGCATGCGCTGCCGCACGGATCCGGGCTTCTCCGTCGGCGCGCCATCGCCCGCCGCGCCCACGACGCTCCCCGACTGCCGCGGCCGCGCCTACCTTCACGGCATGGGGTACCGCGCCGAACTCTCCCGCCGCCGCGCCGCGGTCCTCGCGATCGCCGAGGACGCCGGGGCCTCCCGCGTGCGCCTCTTCGGGTCGGTGGCGCGCGGTGACGACACCGAGGCGAGCGACGTCGACCTGCTGGTGACGCTCGCCCCCGGCCGGACGCTCCTCGACCTGGCGCGGTTGGAGCTGTCGCTCGAGTCGCTGCTCGGCCGTCCCGTCGACGTGGTGACCGAGGCGACGCTCCGAGTCGAGGTGCGCGAGGCGGCGCTTCGGGAAGCGGTGCCGCTCTGATGGCGCGTCTCGACGTCGCGGTGCGTCGTCGTCTGGAGCACATGCGTAGCGCCGCGACCTCCATCGCGCGCTACGCCGCCGCGGGACGTGACCGCTTCGCCGCGGACCGGACCCTGCAGGACGCCGTGCTCTACCAGCTCGTCGTGCTCGGCGAAGCCGCGAAGGCCGTGCTCGAGGCCGAGCCGACCGTCGCAGACCGTCATCCGGCCATCGAGTGGCGCGCGATGGCGCGGATGCGCGACCGGATCGCGCATCGATACTGGACGATGGACCCGGCGATCGTCTGGGAAACGATCGCCACGGATGTTCCTGCGCTCGGGGCTCATCTGGACGAACTGCTCGCCGTCGACATGGACGCTCGACACGAGCGGTGATCCCCTTCGTCCCCGCGCCGGATCCGGCCGACCGCCCCGCGCGCGTCCCCACGCCGTTCGACCGCAAGGCGGTGCACCCGCTGGCGCGGCGCGCGGCGACGGAGCTCATGGCCGCGCTGCAGTCGCCGCACGCCGCGGCGTGGCGGCTCAACGAGCCGGGCAACGGCAAGATGTTCGGCGTCCTCGCGGTGGCCGCGCCGGACGGCACCCTCGGCTGGCTGCGCGCCTTCTCGGGGATGATGGATGGCCGGTGGGACGTCGACGGGTGGGCACCACCGACCTTCGACCGCGCGCACCGCGACCTGGTGTGGGGACCGGGCGAGTCGGAGATGCTCGCCTGGGCGGCAGAGCGCGCCGCACTGCTCGCACGCATGCCGGCCGACGCGACGAGCGCCGTGGCGCAGCGCCTGGCGGCCGACGTGCGCGCGCTCGACGCCGCGCGCACGGCGCGCTCGCGCACGCTCATGGCGCAGCTGCAGGAGGGCTACCGCTTCGCGAACGCGCGGGGCGAGGTGCGTGCGCTGCGCGAGCTGTTCGCACCGGGTGAACCGCCCGCCGGTGCCGGCGACTGCGCCGCACCCAAGCTGCTGGCGCACGCCTACCGGCTGGGCCTCGTGCCGCTGGCGCTGGCCGAGTTCTGGTGGGGCGCCGCGTCGGCGACGGGCGACCGGCGCGAGGGGGTGTTCTACGCAGCCTGCCGCGGCAAGTGCCTCCCGATCCTCACCCACATGCTCGAGGGGCTCCCCGCCGATCCGCCCCCGCTCTTCGGCGCCGCGGCGATCGACGCGGCCGAACCGGTGACGGTGCACGAGGACGACCACCTGCTGGTGGTCCACAAGCCGAGCGGGCTGCTGACGGTGCCGGGGCGCAGCGCGTCGCTGCAGGACTGCGCCGTCTCGCGCCTGCGCGCGCGCCATCCCGACGCGACGGGGCCGCTGGTGGTGCACCGGCTCGACATGGACACCTCGGGGCTCCTGCTCGTGGCGCGCACGCTCGAGGTGGCGACCGCGCTCCAGCGCCTCTTCTCGCGTCGCGAGATCGAGAAGCGCTACGTCGCGGTGCTCGACGGCGACGTGAGGGGCGACCACGGGCACGTGACGCTGCCGCTCCGGCCGGACATCCACGATCGCCCGCGCAACATCCACGACCCCGTGCTCGGCAAGCCCGCCCACACCGAGTGGCGCGTCCTGTCGCGCGAGGGCGGCCGCACGCGCATCGCCTTCACGCCGCACACGGGGCGTTCGCACCAGCTGCGCGTGCACGCCGCGCATCCGCAGGGGCTCGACGCCCCGATCGTGGGCGACCGGCTCTACGGCCGCACCGCCCCCGACGACGACGAGCGGCTGCTGCTGCACGCGGAGCGGCTGGCGTTCGTGCACCCCGTCACGGGGGTGCGGGTGGTGGTCGAGCGGCCGGCGCCGTTCTGAGCATGAAGGCAAAGACCTCGGGCATGATGGCTGGTGATCCGGGCATGACGCCGAGCGACCCGAATGTGACGGCGGGCGACACGTTGCACGACACGACGCAGTCGACCGGCTACATGACGCGCACCGTGCTGCGCGCGCACGAGTGGCAGGCGCGCGCCGCGGCGCACCTCGCGCGGGTGTCGCCCATCACCACCGCCCGTCGTGCGCGGCGGGCACGCGGCGAGTCGCACCCGGTGCACGACTTCCTCTTCCAGTACTACAGCTACGCACCCGCCAAGCTCGAGGCGTGGCACCCCGCGCCGCACGAGGCGATCGAGGACGGCGCCGAGGCGCGGGCGCGGTTCACCGCACCGCTGTACGAGGCCCGGGGCGGCGTGATCACGCGGCGACGCGAGCGACTGTCACCGCGCACGCGCGCCGCGCTCGCGGACGTGCTGCAGCTCCTGCGCCGCGTGCAGGCGCGGCCGGCGCACTTCGGCTGCTTCGGGCTGCACGAGTGGGCGATGGTGTACGGCGGGCACGAGATCCGGCACGCGGGCGTGGCGCCGCTGCGGCTGTCGCAGGCCGAGGTGGACGCGTTGGTCGAGAGCCGCCCGATCGCGTGCAGTCATTTCGACGCCTTCCGCTTCTTCGCGCCGGCGGCGAAGCCGCTGAACCGGCTGCCGCTGGTGTACGAGACGCGGCACGACGTGGAGCAGCCGGGGTGCATCCACGCGAACATGGATCTCTACCGCTGGGCGTACACGTGCATGCCGTGGGTGGGGAGCGAGGTGCTGGCGGAAAGCTTCGAGCTGGCGATGGAATTGCGGGACCTCGACATGGCGGCGGGGCCGTACGACCTGCGGGCGTTCGGGGTGGAGCCGGTACGGATCGAGACGGGGGAGGGGCGGGAGGAATATCAGCGGCGCCAGCGGGCGTTGAGTGCGCGTGCGGGGGTGGTGCGCACGCGGCTCGTGGGGTGGATCGAGTGCGTGCTCGGTGAGTGCGCGACGCCGGCTGTTCACATGCACGCGACGGCTGGCCAAGCGATACTGCACCGGCGCGGTGATTCCTCGGCGTGACGGGCCGCGCTGCTCCTCTCGAGGGCTCGTGAGAATGCAAGTCGCTGCACGAGAGGGTTTTTCCGAGGACCGCGACTGAAACCCTCGGAGCGCGCCTTTATCGTTCCCGTCACTCCCACCGAGTCTCCGCACCGCGCAGCACCCGATCGACCAGCAGCACGGGCCCCGTACGCTACCGCGCCGTGCTGTCGCTGTGCCGGAGTGGTTGAGCGCGAGCCGCAGCGCGAAAACGCGGCGTCGACGGCCACGCGCTTGCCCACCAGCGGGCACGCTAGTGCCATCCCGAGCACCGCCTACGCCACCTTCTCCTCGCCGCGTGTCTCGAGCTGCTCGGGCGTGAGGTCCGTGTGTCGCGCCCTACGTCCCTCGGGTCGATCCCGCCGCATCCCTTGACCAAGCCGCGAGCGCTGCGGTGCTCCTATCCTAGGAGATCGGCTTGGGCGGAATCGGCGCGGCGGCCTCGCCGTGCTTTTGGCCGACCGCCGCGATCAGGGTCACTGCCCGGGCTCGATGCCGCGTGCGCCTCGCGCGCGGCCTTCAGCTCCGCCGTACCGAGAAGCGAGCCTGCGCAGATCTCTTCCACCAGGTCTGCTTGCTGTGGCTCGAGAGCGACGAGCCCGCCGAGGACATGCAGCAGATCGATGAGGTCCGATGTGTACTCGGCCGGCCAGCGCTCCGGCTGGATGTCGCCGAGGGGCGACGGCGAGCGTCGGTTACCAATGATCGGGCGCTCGCGTGTCCGGCGTCGGTAGCTGAACCACTGCCGCAGCACCTGCTTGCCCGACACCTCATACCTCCAGACTTCCGGCGGCACGTTGTCGAGAAAGCCGTCCCCTACGCGAAGCCGCCTGCTTGCCGGGTCATAGTCAATCTCATCAGGGAAGCGCTCGGGACTCGATGGGATGGTTCCTGCGCGCGGGTAGATTGGGCCCGCGTCTGCGGGTAGCCGCGGCGCCCCAAGGGGCCGGCCGGCGGCCGGCTCGGCGAACCGCTCTCCGAAAGAATGCAACCAGATGACACGCTTGCCGAGTGCCACGGCCCGCGTAAAGAGGTCGGCATCGGTCGTCATGGGAATTCGGAGCCCAGGCGTTGCAAGATCTGGCGCGAAGCGGCGGGTGAATGCCGGATGCGCCGCAACGGCGGCGAGATATGCCATGACATCGGGCGCCGTCACTGGGGTGCCGACACGTTCGGTGAGCAGCGAAAGCAGCGCCTTCGACACATTGGGCACGGTGCCGTTGGCATCGACCCACAGCGGATACACACGTCCGCCGCGGCCGTTGTAGTGGTCGAGATCCGGCATGTCACCGCAGAAGGTGACCGCAGCCCCCGACATCGGCGCGTGCGCCTCAAGCGCCGTGAGGTACACCTGCGATCGCGAGTGTGCCCTCCAAAGCGTGGGATTCGGCCGATTGATCAAGCGATAGTCAGGGATAATCCACTGACGATCAAATGAGCGGAACGCATAGCGGACGGGCGCTATGACTTCGCCACGATCGGCTGCCACAGAGACTGTACGCGCCGATTGCCCAGGCAGCCCCTCCCGAAAGGTCCGGTTGACGTGTCGGTCACCCAGCCCAGACTTTAGCACATGCGGATGGAAGAGCACCTCCTTTCGCTCCTCCGGTGCCTCGCGCAGCGCGTTCCACCTTCGCTCGAGCGAGGCCGCGTCGGGCGCAATCGGCCATGTGCGCCCAGGCATCACGCCCGACCCGTTGTACTCGAACAGGTCGTCGAGCGGTGCGAAATCGGCCCACGCGCCGGTGGACTGCGGTCGAAATGGAGCACGCCAGTCGGCAGGACAATCCTGCCACCCAGCATCATCGAGTGAAAGGGCTTCGAGCGCCGCGAACTTATCGCGCCGGTGCCCTTCGGGCAGCGCCCGGAAGCGAACCCGCGCTGCTACGTCCGCAACCGTCGCGGGCGACCGTGATGCCATCACGATGCACACCGGCTGCTGTACACCTTCGAAGACGCGCGTATTCACCTCTGGCTGGTGCCCCTCAGGCGAGCAGTCGATGACCCAGATCTCGTCAGATTTCCGCCGCAGCCAATCGCGCATACGTTGGAAGCCGGGGCCGGCCAGGAACCCGGCGACAGTGATGAAGCAAACGATCCCGCGATCTGTGGTCGGGTGTGCGTCGAAGACCTTCCAGGTTGCCCAACGCCAAAAGTAGACGTACAGGTTGCGCAGGTGCTTCGCATGAGCCGACACATTCCACTCGACCGGCGGTTGCCAGTCCAGTAGCGGCGCGGGGTGGTTTGCCCCACCCGACTCCACCCAGCCGCCCATGCCCTTGGCTTTCTCCTTGTAGGGCGGGTTGCCCAGAACGACGGTGATCGCCTGATCGCGTTTGATTACGTTGGCGCGCCTCCGCGACTCGGCGATCGGCTGGTAGATTGCGCCGAGATTCTCCTGCTCTGCCCAAGGATTTGCGAGCGTGTCAGTCACGAACATCCGGAGCGCCTCGTTCGGCGGTGCGCCCGTAAGCTCCGTGATCTCGGCCACGAGACGCAGCTGTGCCACTGCATAGGGCCCGAGCTGCAGTTCAAAGGCAACGAGCCGCCGGATCGCGGCGTCGACCGCGGCCGGCACGGAGCCGGCTCCCTCCGCCGCCTCGACCTCCGCGGCAATGCGGCGGAGCACGCCGAGCAGGTAGGTCCCTGTGCCGACAGCCGGATCCGCCACGACAACCTGAGGTGAGGCCAGACCGCGATACTGCCCAAAGCGGGACTTGAGCGTCTCGTGCACGAGACGCACCATAGTCTCGACCACGGGCGGCGGTGTGTAGTACGAGCCCGTCTGCTTGCGCAGACGGTTGTCGTATTCCTCGAGGAAATCCTCGTAGAAGTACAGCCACGCATCCGGGCTGCCGCGGCTGATGATTGACCACTCGACGACGTCCAGTACACGGACTAGGGTGCCCAGCGACGTCTGCAGCGTACGCTGGTTCTCCGTGCTATCGGTCAGAAGCCTGAGCGCGGTTCCAATGAGCGAGTCAGTCCGCCCGAGCTGCCTGGCGACCGGATCAAGGCCGCTGGAGAGCGCGAGACCGCGGGCGCGCGCCACGAGAAGCCCGAACGTCACGGCCTGCGCGTAGCCGTCGGCGAATCGCTCGTCTGTTGCGTCCGGGAAGAGGAGGCGCCGCCAGTCCGTGGCCAGCGAAGTGAGAGCCTCGCTCCCGCGCTCCATCTGCTCGACGACTTCGTCGCGTAACAGTCGACACAGCCGGGCGGTCACACCGGCAAGCTGCTTCGCCGTGCGCGGCGCGATCGGCTCCCACGTCAGGAAGTCCTCGAAGGTGGCCTGTAATGCCGCCGGCGCGGCGAGCGCCGCGCCGCTGTCGCGGACGTCGCCACGCAGGCGGATTACCTCACCCGTGAGCTCACCGCTGCGCCAGAGTGCAAACTCGTTACCGTCGGTGTACAGGAGGTTGGGGATCGACTGCAGGCGCTCCCACTGCTCCTTGTCGTGCCGCTCGCGGAAACGCCGAGGGTCGGCCCCCTTCCCGGGTGCCTTCACTTCAATAAAGCCGACGAGCGCGTTACGGACGGTCACTGCATAGTCTGGACGGGTCTTCAGCTCGCTCAGCGACGACTCCCCCACCATGACGACCGCGTCCGACGCGAGTCCGCAAAGCGCCGCGATCTCGCGCACGAGTTCCTCGAGCGGTGCACGCAGCTGGTCCTCGGGCGCGCCAGCGGCTGCTGGATTGGCGAGCTTGCTCCTAGCGGTTTCTCCGTACCGCGCGACTGCACCAGCGAGGTCGTTAGTCGTGGTCACCGGATTGGGCGAGGAGGGGGAGTCCAATGGCCGAGACATCGGGCTGAACTGAGATAAGCTCTATGCCGTGTGTAAGGGCGGCAAGAGCTTCTTCCACGCCCTCGGAGCAGGTGCGCGCTCCGTCAGCTTGCTCTCCAGCTTCCGGCCGTCAAGGACACGCAAGAGTACGCGCTGCAGGCCGCGCCATGACCAACTGCCTCACGGCTCAGCGGGATGGACGTGCCGCGCCAGCATGTGCCGCAGAACGAACGCGAAGCGCCACCCGTGCGCCGGCTCCTCCGGGCGGTCGGCGAGGAGATGCGCGACTTCGTGCAGCACGATGCGCGGCGTGCGGCCGCTCTCGGTGAAGCAGAGCCGGTCGCAGCTGGGCTGGGCGAAGCAGTGCGTGCCGTCGACGGGCTCGATGGTCAGCCGCTGGCGCGCCCGCGCGGTGCGCCACTGCAAGTAGTACGGGCGCCGGAGCGCGTCGGCGTAGACGCGGCGGCAGAGGGCGACGACCTCCTCCCACGACAGCCGCTCGTCGAGCGGCGGGCGGTTGCGGTGGCGCTGCCACCACGTGAACTCGAGACAGGACTCGGCGTCGTAGACGCGCTGGCGCTGCGGGTCGGCGGCGGATCGAGGCATGCGGGTGCGGTGTCGGGAGGGACGCGGGGAAGGCGAGGCGCTCGCGAGCGAACCGCCCCGTGCCTCACTCCGCCGGCGGCGGAAACAGGTCCTGCGTCAGGTGTCCATCCGGATCGTCGTCATCCGACTCCGGATTCTCGGCGCACCACCGCTCGTACGCCTCGAGGTCACGCGCGACATCCACCGGCCGCACCGCCAGCGGCACCGTCGCCCCCCGCTGCGCCGCCACCCACGCCTGCGCGTCGATCGCCCGCTGCAGCACCAGCCGGTAGCCGATCACCTTCGCCTCGTCGCCGTCCGCCCGCTCGAGCGCCTCGGCCAGCTCGCGCTCGCACCGCGCCCGCGCGGCCGCGAAGACCAACGCGGCGACATCGGCCGGCACGTCCGCGTGCACCTCGTCGTACGGGCGACCGTCGTCGTCGGGGGTGCGCAGCAGGTCGTCGAGCGGATCGGACATGAGGGACACCTCGGGCTCGGGTGACGACGAATCGAACGGCCGATCGTCGGCTCGCAAGACCACCGCCGACGATGCCGCGCCGACGGCGGCGGATGGACGACGCGACAGGCCCTGGATGCGCGCATCACCGGACACGACGCTCACTACGCGGCACGTGGACACGCCGACGCGCCACGCCGCACAGCAGACCCGGCATGCTCGGAGCGGCCTTCCGCGGCTTCACGGCGACGAGCCTGTCTCCCCCATACCCCCGTTGCCCACCACCACCGCCTCCCCCACCCCCACCACCGGAAACCGATACCGCGCCACCCCGTCGTCCCACATGTCCGCTCGCCGATCCCGCACGTCGAACCACGTGTAGATCACCTTCATCAGCCCCTCCGCCTCCGGATGCAGCTGCCGCCCGAGCAGCTGCCGCAGCACGCTCGCGAAGCGCCACCCGTGCGCCGCGTCGTGGTCGCTCCCGGCGAGCAGGTGCGCCACCTCGTGGATCGCCGTCTTCACCGTGTACTGCTTCGCATGGAACGCGATCCGCTCGCGCCCCCACCACGCGCTGCTCGTCGTCGCGCTCGGCGGCGCCTTCACGATGGCCAGCCGCCGTCGCTCGCGCACGCGCCGCCGCTGGTGTCGGTACGGCCGCGCCAGCGCGTCGGCGTAGAGCGCCTCGCAGTACGCGACCAGCGCCGGCCATTCGAGCCGCTCCGTCACCTGCGGCCGGTCGGGGTGGTGGTACCCCCAGAGCGTGTCGAACACCTGCTCGCAGAGGTAGACCCGCGCACGCTGCCGGTCCGTCGATGCCATCGGTGCCGCTCCTGTCGGTCGGGGAGCCGGCGACGATGGTACCGTCCACCGACAGTCGTGCGCGCGGGCGGCACGGCGACACCGCCGGGTGGGACAGGTGCGCGCAGGAACGACAGCGAACGGCAGGGCGCGGGCGGTGGTGTGCGGAAGGCCGACGCGGACAGTCGGCGACGAGTCGACGGATGGACGGCAGGTGACGTCCCGGTCGCCCACCGTCCCCACCCCACGGCTCCGGCCACGCCGCACCGTCACCGACCGCCCCCTGCCGTCCCCTGCCCTTCCTGCCCCCACCTGCCCCACCCGGCGGTTCTCGTCACGCCGCACCGGCACCGACGCACCCACAGCGCGACCAAGGCCGGCGACGACCAACCCCGACCACCGCCCCCCTACCGCCCCCCCACCCTTCGCACGACCGCCACCCGCACCCCCCCCGGCCCCATCAGCACGAACGTCGCGTCGAACGGCGGCGCCGGCTGGATCATCACCGAGATCGTCGTCGGGCGCAGCGCGTCGCGCCACGCGACGATCGGCTCCGTCGCCGTCGGCCGCGGCGACGCGCCCACCGGGAGCTCGTCGAGGCGCCAGCGGCGACGGGCGCGCAGCAGGGGGCGGGGCGGGAAGACGACCAGGTCGCGCGCCGCCGACACCTCGAGCGACCACGCCGTCCCCGCCATCACCGGCGCGTCGGTGCGCAGCGTCGCGAGGGTGCCGCGCCCCGCGATCGTGAAGAGGTCGACGAGCGTGAAGGCGGGCGGCGGGGGCGGCGGCGGCACGTGGCCCGGCACCGTGAGCCGCCGCGTCACCGCGCGCCCGAGCGGATCGACGAGCGTCACCTCGACCGCCGCCTCCGCCGTCGCCACCGCGCGGCGGAACCAGAGCGCGAGCGGCGTGCGCCCCGCCGCGCGCGCGCCACGCACGAGCACCGGTACCCCCGTCGCCCCCGCCGCCGCCGGCGGCGGCGGCCCGGCGACCGCCACCGCCCCCTCGGCCAGCGCGGCGAGCCCCGATGGCGCGAGCGCCACCCCCGCCGCCACGGCCGAGAGCCGGTGCTCGCCCTGCGCCAGCACGCGCACCGGGGCGTCGGTGCTCGTGAACACGACCACGCCGTCGTTCGCGCTCCCCCACGTCGCCGCCGTCAGCGGGGCGAGCGTCGGCGCCCCGGGGAGCACGAGCACGCGCGCCACGTCGCTCGACGGCGACGGCTGCCCGCGCACCGCGAGCTCCGGCACCGTCGGCACCGGCATCGCCACCGCGCGCAGCAGCCACTCGTCCCACGCCGGCGCCAGCGCCCCCGCCCCCGCGGCGGCGCTCGTCCACGTCGCCACGTACGGCAGCTCCCCCGTCTCCGGATCGGCCACCGCCCCCGGCGCGAGCGTCGCCGGCATGGTCGCGACGGGTGGCCCCATCGTCTCGGCGCGCCGCGCCGCCTCGGGCGAGCGCGTCGCGAAGAGGCGCACCGACGCCACCGGCACGCGGCTCGGCACCTCGACGGCGACGGTCACCGTCCCGTCGGCGTTCACCACGGCGCGCGCGCGCGGCGCGGCCGGGCGCAGCACGCGCGGCGCCGTCACCGCCTGCAGCGGGAGGTGCGGCGGCGTGCCGGCGGGCCACGGCGACTCGATCCCGGTCGAGGTGACGGCCGTCACCGTGTAGAGGTGGATCTCGCTCGACCCGCGCGGCAGCGCGACGTCGGCGTCGCGCGCGCTCCCCGGGAGCTCGCAGACGCGCCGGAACGGTGCCCGCCGCCGCTCGGCCGGGAGCCCGTCGTACGCGGTGCGCAGCGCCGCGAGCCGCACCCCGGGCGTCGCCCCCGGGTCGGCGCGCTGCGGCAGCCCGGCCGCGCGACGGAGCGCGGTCTCCGTCGTCTCCCACACCGCGATCGTGCGGACGTCGGCGCCCGCCGGCATCGACCACGCGACGCGCACGTGCGACCGCCCCTCGGCGTCCGGGAGGCTCCCCATCGGCACCCCGGGCGGCGGCGGTGGCGGGAGCGGCACCTCCGGCACCGGGCTCGCCGCCAGCGCCACCGCCGGCGTCGCCGCCCCCGGCGACCACGCCGAGGGCGCGGCCAGGACGACGACGCGCCCCTGCACCCAGCACTGCACCCCCCAGTACGGCGTCGGCGCGAAGTCGAGCGTCGGCACCGGGAGCCGCACCCGGTAGCGGCGCGACGTCCCCTGCGCCGGGCCGGGGGCGACCACCGCGACGCCGTCGGCGTCGAGATGGTCGATCGTCGCCCCCGCCGGCGCGACGAGCCTGTCGCCCGAGAAGGCGAGCGTCACGTCGCGCGCGAAGCCGCCGGCCGGCAACGGCCCGCCGGGCACCAGCCCCGCCGGCAGCGGCGCGTTCGCCGCCGCGTGGCGGAAGTAGCCCTGCGCGATCCGCACCGACGACGGCGTGCGGTCGGTCCACTCGACCGCGAGCTCGAGCTCGAGCGTCGCCGGGCACGACGTGCTCCCCGCATGCCGCGCGTCGAGGCGGAGCGCGACGATGCGCGGCGCGGGCGCGAGCGGCTCGGCCCCCTGCCACGGGACGTCCTCCCAGCGCGACCAGACGCCGAAGAGATCCTGCTGCGCGACGGCGTAGCCGACGCGCCGCATCCCGCTGCCGATCGCGATCGGCTGCGCTGCGTCGACGAGCGCGGCGCGCTCGTGCCCCGCGTGCCCCGGCGCCGCGTCGGGGACGATCACGAGCGGGCGACGGTCGCCGGCCGCGCGCACCTCGTTCAGCGACTCGGCCGGCGCGAACGGCGCGAGCGGATACCGCGCGAACGCCGACGACACCGGGCGCGCGACCGTCGCCACCGGCGTCGCGCGCACCCACGAGACGCGCACCGACTCGCGCCACGGCGCGTCGCGCGGCTCGGGGGCGACGAGCCCGTCGCGCGCCGCCACGAGCCCCGTCGGCGGCACGAGCTCCGCGTGCGGCTCGGGCATCGGCACGTAGGCCGCCAGCTCCACCGCACCGCCGCCGTCGGGGGTCGTCGCGAAGGGCGCCGTGACGAGGAACTCCGGCTGCCGCGCCGCCTCGCCGTCGCCGAGCTCGCGCATGCCGTAGCCGGTGCCGAAGCCCGTGGCGAGCGCGAGGAAGGGATCGGTCGTCGCGGGGAGCAGGAGGAGCGAGAGCGGCCGCAGCTCCGCGCGCGCGCCGAGTCGCGATTCGCGGCCGCCGACGCTGGGCGACGCGACGCTCGGCCGGATGACGACGTCGCGCTGCGCCGTGTTCGGCACGCCGGCGCGGTAGAGGCGCACCAGCTGCGGCAGGAGCGTGCGCTGCAGCTCGTCGACCAGGCGCGCGGGATCGGGGGCGCGCCACTCGGGCGCGGCGCGGAGCGCCTCGGTCGCGGGGTGCCAGCCGAAGAGCGGTCCCGCGCGCTCGAGCCGCGCGAGCGCCGCCGGCACCGGCGCGACCGCCGCGGTGGCGAGGCCCTGCTTGTCCCCGTCGTAGGCCGTCCCCGCCCACGGCGTCGGCACCGGGAGGCCGACGCGCTCGATCGGCCGCCACGCCGCGTCGGCGATCACCGCGTCGAGCGGCACCGCGCGCACCTCGACGACGTCGCCGTCGATCACCTCGGCCATGGTCGCGCCGCCGCAGCGCAGCCGCAGCACGAGCGTCGCTCCGGCGGCGCCGCGCTGCGCCGTCGCGGCGATCGCCTCGGCCACCCCCTCGCGGCCGAGGCGCCGCGCGACGAGCCCCACCGGGCGCGCCGCGTCGCGGACCGTCGCGCGCACCTCGACGAGCGCCATCGCGCGGTCGAAGCGCAGGTGCTCCGATGCGCCGGCGCGCGCGCGCACCGGCGTGACGACCGCCGGCTTCTCCCGGCCGGGCCCGCGCAGCCAGACGGTGAACGGCGCCGCCGGCACGCCGAGCACCTCGGCGCAGGCCCAGCGCAGCTGCACGTCGAGCGGGCGCCGCCCCGCGCGGCTCTTCTCCTCCGCCGCCCGTGCACCGCCCTGCTGCCCGAGGCGCCCCCACAGCGGCGCGCGCGCCTCGGCGATCGTCGACCACGGGATCGTCGCGCCCTCGGCGCGGAACCAGAACGGGTTGGCGATGCGGGGCGGCATCAGTCCTCCATCTCCCACGGAGCGCGCATGCAGGGGAGCCGCAGCAGCTCGACCGGGCGCGCGGCCGCACCGGTGAGCGGCTCGGCCGCGACGACGAGGTCGAGGCGCACCTCGGCGCCGCGCTGGTTGGGCGCGAGCAGCACGACGGCGCGCGCGTCGCCCGGGGCGCGCACGATGCGCGCGATCGCCGCGCGCGGCCGGTCGCCCGCCGCCGCCGGCGTCGCCGATGCCGCCGGGGCGAGCCACGCCGCCGGCTGGGCGCGCCACCAGGTGTGCGCCGGGTCGCCGCGGTCGGGTGGGTTCGGCGCGACCGCCGGCATCGGCCGCTCGCGCCAGAGCGCCTCGCTCGACTCGATCACGAGCGCGATCGGCTGCGGCACCGCCTCGCCCGACCAGAGCACCTCGACGAGCGGATGCCGCGGCGCCGCCGGCGCGGGGAGTCCGGCCGCCTGGAACGCGGCGTCGAGCTGGTCGCCCGCGGGACGGTCGGGGAGCGTGTGCAACTCGGCCGGGACGTCGACGAGCCGCGCGCGCTGCGGCGCGAAGCGCACGAGCGACGCGAGCTCGTCGACGGTGCGGTAGCGCCCCGTGGTGAAGTTCGCGCGGAAGACGCGACGCTCGGCCGATCCCGCCACCGCGAGCACGTCGAGCAGGTAGTCGGTGCACGGCTCGAGGTCGTACGGCAGCGTGAGGACGACGTGGTGCGTGCGGCTCCCGTGCCCGGTCGTGCACGGGAGCCCGTCGAGCAGCGCGGTCGCCGCCTCGTGCCACGGCGTCATCACCGAGAGCGCCGCCGGCGCCTCGCGCAGGAGCGCCGCGTCGAGCGCGCGCGGGACGACGAGGTCGGCCCCCGGCGCGCCGCCGCCGGGTGGTGCCGGGTGGCGCCCGGAGGCCGAGCGCACGCGCACGCGCAGCTCCTCGCCGTAGGCGGCGAAGAGGTCGGTCACCTTCTGCGTCGCGAGCGCGAGCCGCAGCGGCTCGGCGCACAGCACCGCCGATTCGCCCGCGGCCGGCGCGGTGCAGAGGAGCCAGGGATCGAGGAAGGGCGGCGGGCTCGTCACCGGATCGGTCGCGAAGCGGAAGGCCTGCGCCCCGCCGGCGGGGACTTGCCACGCATCGTCGGGCGGCGCGCCGGGGCGCGCGTCCCCCTCGACGTACTGGTACTCCCACGCCACGCGCACCGTGTGCGTCGTGCCGGGGGCGAGCAGCGCGCGGTCGTCGGGATCCTGCGTCACCGCCTGCACGAGCGCGGCGCGATCCTCCTCGACGATCGTCCGGTCCCACGCCTCGCGCCGCCGCTCCGACGCCACCAGCCCCTCGACGGCGACGAGCCAGAACGGCAGCTGCACCCCGTCCTTGAGGAGCCGCCGCAGCTGGTCGCGACGGTAGCCGACCTCGATCTCCACGGTCCCCGCCGGCGGCTTCAGCGGCGCGATCGCGAGCAGGAGCGAGCGACGCTCCATCGCCGCCCGCGCCGCCATGCGCCCCGCGCGCTCGACAGGGTTCGCCCACGGCCCGCCGCCGTCGGTCCACGGCGCCGGCACCGGGTTCGATGACGACACGAACGCCCCCGGATCGATCGCGGCGTCGCCGAGCACCGCACCGGCGGCGTCGCGGAAGCGGCAGGTGAGCGCCGTGACCAGGCTCCGGTCGACGAGCAGCGCGAGGCGCACCTCGACGAACCCCGCGGCGGCGCGCAGCAGGAGCGAGCAGGCGAGCGACGACGGCGTGAACGCGCGCGCCGCGCGCGCACGCGCCACCAGCTCGCGGTCCTCCGGCGCGCCGAACGGGGCCGGCTCCTCGGTGTCGTGCACCGGCGAGCGCAGGATCCGTCCCTCGCACGCGAGCGCGCCCTGCGACAGGTCGCGGTCCCACGCGCGCGCGACGAGCGTCGCGGGGACGTCGGCGAGCGGGCGTCCGTCGGCAAGGAGCGCGATCGCCGCGCGGAGCGCGTCGTCGCCCTCGAGCGCGGCGGTGCGGCCGTAGCCCTTGGGGAGCCCGTTCGCCCACTGCTCGAGGCGCGTCACCGGCTCGAAGCGCTTGTCGGGGCACGGCACCGCGTCACCGACGACGCGCGCGGGCTCGGTCCCCTGCACGCGGTCGGCGGCGCCGTCGCCCGTACGCCACCGCTCCCGCACTTCGAGGGGCGCGGTCACCGGCACGCTCCGCACCGTCCCCGGCGGATCGGGCCACGGCACGGGCGCGAGCGTCCACCCCGCGGGTGACGCGCCGGTGGGAGCGCCGTCGAAGGTCCAGAGGACGCGCGTCGGCGGCGCGACCTCCGCGCACACGTGCCCCCACTGCTCCGTGACCGTCCGCGTGAGCTGCTCGCCCACCGGCACCGCGCGCGGGAAGGGTGTCGGGAGCCACGACAGCAGCGCGAGCGCCGCGCCGCGCTCCGGCTCGGAGAGATCGCCGAGCTTCCACCACGTCGCGGGCGTCTTCCCGCCCGCCGCCGGCACGAGCGCGCCCTCGAGCGTCACCGACGTGACGCGGTAGCACCACCACCCCGCGCCGCGCCGCACCCACGGGTCGGCCGCGAGCCCCGGCGTGCCGTGCGCGACGCCGCCGAGCACCACGTCGCCCGGCGCGACCGCCGGCGGCACCGCGAACTGCACGACCGGGATCGCGTCGAGGGGGACGACGGGGAGCGGGCGCGGGTCGTCCGCGGCGCGCGCCTCGGCGAGCGCGCCGTCGATCGCGCGGTCGGTCGCCGTCCCCTCGACGAGCGCGGGCGAGCGGCTCACCAGCGTGACGCCCGCGACCAGCGGCGACGGCGCGGGCGGCGCGATCACGTCGCCGCCGATCACCAGCTCGACGCACCCCTCGATCTCGAAGAAGAGCAGCTCGACGCGGCCGCAGGCGCGCCCGTGGATCCGCGACGTCTCGACGTACCGTGGCGCGCCGTCGGGCCCCGGGGTCTCCGGGCGGCGCCCCACCGTCACCGTGAGCTCCGCCGACGCGCCGATCCCCACGACCCAGAGCCGCAGCTCGCCGCGCGCGACGATCCGCCCCGCGATGAAGAACGGGTCGAACGCGACGAGCGCGTCGAAACCCGCCGCCGCCTCGAAGTAGAGCCCGACGGCCTTGCTCCCCATCAGCACCGCGCTGACGTGGAAGCCGACCGCGATCGTGAGCCCGGTCGTCGTGACGCCGAGCGCGGGGTGCGTGAGCCCGTTGCCCTGCACCATCAGGTAGCCGGTGCCGGTGAAGACGTCGAGCACCTGCACCGTCACCGGCTCGGCGAGGCTGCCGATGTGGACGAACCACTCCTGCGGCGCGTTCGCATTGAAGAACGCCGTCACCGGGACGCGCAGCCGCAGCAGCGACTCGATCGTGTAGGCGGCGACGATGCCGATGGTGATCGTGCCGCGGCCGATGTCGAGGTCGAGGACGGCGAGGAAGGTCGCGCTCTGCGCGCTGTCGAGGACCGGCGGGAGCTTGAGCACGTCGGCCTGCATCACGAGCAGGAGCCGCGGCCCGGGCACCTCGATCAGCACGATCCCCTTGAGGTGCAGCACGAAGCCGCCCTCGACGGTGCCGAGGAGCATCCCCGCCGCGACGGCGAACGCGCCCGGCGTGAGCGTCCACCCCTGCGGATCCATCACGTTGCCGGGGCGCGCGAGCTGCGTCTCGAGCCAGCGCAGCGCCCTGGGCTCGGCCAGCCCCTCCTCGCGGCGCGCGTAGTTCACGCCCACGCCGCCCATGAAGCCGTAGATCCCGAGCCCCGACTGCCCGAGCGGGAGCGGGACGGGGAACTGCACCTCCGCGCCGACGAGCACGCCGGTGACGCCGCGCACCGGGTCGGTCTCGACGGCGAGCACCGCCGAGACGCGGATGTTGACGGGGGAGATCGTCAGGTCGAACGCGCCCTTGAAGCCGCCGGCGGTGAGCTCGACGTAGCCCTTGCCGTGGAGCGTCCCGGGCACCTCGAGCGACGCCCCCAGCTTGGTGAGCTGCGGCAGCTCGGGCTGGTCGAGGCGCAGCCGCGCGCGCACCGTCTCGATGGTGACGATGCCGAGATCGACGGCGATCCCCAGCTCGACCTCGAGGTAGGTCGGGTTGTCGCGCGAGACGCGGACGCCGAAGATGCGCAGCAGCGCGTCGAGCGGCGGCTGCGCCACCAGCGCGCCGGCGGGGATGTCGAGCGCGTAGCCGCGCGCCGGGTCGAAGACGGGGAGCGGGACGTACTCCACGACCCCGTCGCTCCGCGGGCGCGAGTGCCACGTGCTCCGCACGCCGGTCGCCTTGTAGCGCGCGCTCACCGGCCGGTCGTCCGGGACGCGGATGATCGCGAGGTCGAAGGCGAAGCGCGTCTCGACGTCGAGCAGCAGGCTGACCGTCGTGGTGCGCGGCCCGCTCCCGTCGGCCGGGTCGACGAGGCCGTCGGTGATCACGAGCTCCGCCCCGTGCAGCGTGAGCGACCGCGTGCGCAGGATGTTGGCGCCGCCGATGGCCACCGCGGCCGCCGCGCCGACGCCGAGCGGGACGAGCTCCCCGGCCCGCGGGTTGGGGGGCGTCACGGCGGCGAGGAGCGGCGAGAGCGTCGCGACGGCGCCGAGGATGTTCACCCCGCGCGCGTCGGCGGCGGTGTTGTCGATGCGATGGAGCCCGTCGGTGTCGCCGTCGGCGGCGCGCAGCTCGGCCGTCACCTCCCACGACGAGCGGTCCTCGGCGATGCGCAGCCGCACCAGGAAGCGGGTGATGCCGTCGAGCGGGTTCGTCCGCGGCGGGACGACCGCCCCCGGCGACGCGGCGCCGAGGCGCTGCTCGGCGGCGGTGTGCACGTCGAACTCGCCGTACACCTCGCACCGCACGAACGTCCCGCGCACGAGCTCCACGCGCACGCCGATCTTCCGGAAGCAGTCGGGCACGGGCGCGCGCGTCGGCTCGGGATCCGGGTCGGGAAGCTCGATCGCCACGCGGCTGCAGCGCACGGTCGCGGTGTCGGTCGTCGACACCGGCCCCGAGGTCGCGCGCGCGCGCCACCATCCGCTCGCCGGCTCGGCGGGCTCCGCCCGCGCCGGCGCGAAGCCGTGCGCCGTGCCGAGCACGAGGCGCGAGGGATCGACGCCGACGTACTTGAGCAGCTCCGCCAGCGCGTTCCGGCGCCGCGCGCTCAGGTCGACGTTGTACTCCGCGTCGCCGCCGTCCTCGTACGACGCCCACCCCTCGACCGTCCACGTCGCCGACGGGCCCGCCGCCGCGAGCTGCGCGGCGATCGGCGGCGCGAGCGTCGTCGTCGCCCCCGCCGTCACGAGGAAGGGGGGCGCCGCGCCGAAGGCGCCGCGCTCGGCGGCGCGCGCGGCCCGCACGTTCTCGGGATTCGTCGCCCAGCGCTGCAGCGCCGCGTAGCGATACCCGCCCCCGGGATCGCGCGCCGAGAGCGGGACCGTGACGTCGTACGCGCCGTTCATGCGCGAGGCCTGGGGGCGATCGAAGAGCATGTAGCATTCGATCGTCACGGGGGCGGTGCGCGTGCGCGTCGCGGTCACCGTCACGGTCGCTCCCGCCGCCACCGGCACCGTCGCCGTCGCCCCGCTCGCGCTCCCGCCGCTCCAGCTCCACGCGATCGTCCCGGTCGCCTCGCGCCCGTCGGGCTCGAGCGCCCGCAGCGTGACCGTCGTCGCGGTCGACGCGACGCGCTCGACGCGCAGCGCCGATGCCGCCCCCGTTGGCAGCACCGCCACCGGCGGCGCACCCGACGGCGCGGCCCCCGCGGGCGTCGCGCGCGGCGTCACCGTCACCGCCCGCGTCGTCTCGCCGCCGATGCCGTCGCGCACGCGCACGCTGAACTCGCGCGACGTGCTGCCGGCGGGGAAGTTCACCGTCGCGCGGTCGGTCGAGGCGATCGTCGTCCCCGGCGGCGACTGGATCGTGTACGTGTACGGTGCGAGGCCGCCGCCGGCGTCGACCAGCAGCGTCGAGCCGGGCGGCGCCGCCACGGTCGCGGGGGCGGTGCCGTCGGCGACGCCGATGAACTCCCCCGTCGGCGTGCGCAGCCGCAGCCGCACCTGCGGCGCCGCCCCGCGGTTGACCACCTCGGCCTCGACGAGCCCCGTCACGCCGGCGTGCGCGCCGATCCCGATCCAGAAGTCGCGCACCCCCGCGCTGACGGCGAGCCCCTCGAGCCCGCTCGGTGCGACGAAGAGCCGCGCGTCCGGGAGATAGAGCCCCTGCCACTCGCCCGGCATCGCCCGCGCGCCGGCCGGCACGCCGCCCGGCCCCGCGGTCCCCGAGAGGTCGAGCACCGCGGTGCGGAAGGCGAAGCCGACGACGTCGCCCGGGCCGATGAGCGCATACGGCGGCTCCATCGTGGTGAACTCGTACAGCCGGTCCGGGGGCGTGCCCGCACCGGTGCTCGCGGCGAGCAGCTCGACGCCGAGCGCGCCGCCGTCCGGGCGCAGCAGCTGCACGCGGAGCGCCGGGAGGTGGAAGCGCACCGCGGGGTGCGCCGGGTCGGCGCGCAGCATCCCGGTCGCGTCGAGCATCGCGCCGCGCAGAAACGGCAGCCGCACGATCGCGCGCGGCGTCGTGAGGATCACGCGCACGGTGCCGTCGGGTGCGCCACCGGGTGCGTCGAGCCGCAGGCCGAGCTCGACGTCGACGTTCGGGTCGGGGAACTCGATCAGCGTCGCCGAGCCGGCGGCGGCGCCCGGCGCCCCTCGCGAGACCTGCCCGGTCGCCGGATCGACGGCGAGCGGATCGGTGCCGCCGAGCGAGGTCGTCCAGATGCGCCACGTCGTGCCGTCGCTCTCGGTGCGCTCGGTGCCGGCGAGCGGCGGCGGCACCGGCACCGCCTGCAGCAACGGCTCGAGCGACGCGAGCGCGCCACCCTGCCTGGCGGATGCCGGCAGCAGATCCCAGAGCGTTGACATCGTCGTCGACCTCGTCGGGGGATACGGGCGTTCCGGCCGCGAACATCGGGTCCGCTCCCACGCCGCGCAAGCGTGCACGACCATGCACGATGCAGCGGTGGAAGCGACCTCGGCGTGCGCTCACGCTCGTCATGCGCACGACGCGGATGCGCGCGGATGCGCCGTGGCGTGCCGTGATGCGGCGTGATGCGGCGTGATGCGCCATGACGCGCCGTGACGCGCCGTGACGCGCCGTGACGCGCCGTGATGCGCCGTGAGGCGCCGTGAGGCGCCGTGACCGCGACGTTCGGTGTCGTGACGTGCCCGGACGTGCAGCGCCGCGTCAGTAGCCGCGCGCGCGATCCACGATCGTCCGCGGCACCTCCCTACGCTCGATCGCCGCCAGCGTCTCCACCACGCCCTCGATCGTCGCGTCGGCCGTGCTCGGCCCCGACACGTGCGGCGACACCATCACCCGCGCGTCACCCCACAACGGCGACCCCTCGGGCAGCGGCTCCGTCTCGAAGACGTCGAGCGCGCACCCCGCGAGCCACCCCGCGTCGAGCGCGGGGACGATCGCCGCCTCGTCGACCAGCGCGCCGCGCCCCGCGTTGAGCAGCAGCGCGCCGCGGCAGCGCGCGAGCACGTCGCCCGCCACGAGGCCGCGCGTCGCCGGCGTGAGCGGCGCCGCGAGCACGAGCACGCGTGCGTCGCCCACCACGTCGCCCAGCGCCGTGTACGGCGCGAGTTGCGTGAACACGCTCGGGGTGCCGTGCGCCGGTCGCGCCTCGCCGCTCCGCGAGACCCCCGTCACCGGGCAGCCGAGCGCCGCGAAGGCGCGCGCCACGTGCGTGCCGACGTCGCCCGTGCCGACGACGAGCACCGGTGCCCCCGCGAGCAGCGTCGGCTCGCACTCGCGCACCCAGCGCCGCGCGCGCTGCGCCGCCTCGAGCTCGCGCCAGCGCTGCGCGAAGGCGAGCGCGCGCGACAGCGCCCACTCGGCGATCGGCGGGCCGAACGACTCGGTCGTGCGCGTCAGCAGCACGCCGTCGGGGAGCGCGCCGGGCGCCATCCACCCGTCGACGCCGGCGCCGGTGCAGTGGACCCAGCGCACCGCCCCCATCGTCGGCGTCGCGGGGCGCCGGAAGCCGACGTAGCCCTCGGCCCACTCGAGGAGCGCGGGGGTGACGTCGCCCGGGCGCGCGCCGCGCAGCGCGAGGTCGGGGCGACGGGCCGCGAGGCGCGCGCACCAGTCGGCGTGGGCATCGTGCGCGACGAGGAGACGGCGCGGCGGCGGCGGCGGGAGCGGGGGCGACGGCACGCGCACGACGTTCGCACGCGACGCACGGGTGCGGGAGGGGCGGGCGGCGCGGCGGTGCGGCGGCGCGGCCCTTGTGCGCGAGGTCGCGGCACACGTACGTCGGCACGGGCGCGTGGCACCCCGGTCGCGCCTCCCCTTCCCGTCCGCGTGTCATGCCGAACCATCACGTCGCGTCGCCGCACGTCGCCCGGTCACGCCCTGCCGCGCGCACCGCGCGGCACTTGATCGTCGTCGCGGCCGCGCCGCTCGCCCTCGCTCTCGCCGGCTGTCGCACCGCGACGCGTGCCGATGTCGCCGGCGAGTCGCCCGCCGCGCCCTGCCGTCCCGACACGGCCGTCGTCGCGCGCCTGCAGCGCCTCGTCGACAGCGTCCACGCGGCGCGCCCCGACGCGCGCGGCGTCGCGCTCCACGCGATCGCGCCGGCACGCTGCGTCGCGCGCACCTTCGTCGCCGGCACGACCGGCGCCCCCGACGGCGCCCCGCTCGTCGCCGGCACGCCGGTGCGCATCGCGAGCAACACGAAGCCCTACGTCGCCGCGGCGGTGCTGCGCCTGGTCGAGGAGGGGCGCGTCGCGCTCGACGACCCGATCGAGCGGCACCTGTCGGCCGAGCACCTCGCGCTGCTGCGACAGGGCGGCTACGACCCCGCGGCGATCACCGTGCGCCACCTGCTCACGCACACCGGTGGCCTCTTCGACCACGCGCAGGACGAGGAGGGGTACATCGGCGCGATCCGGCGCGACCCCGCGCGGCGCTGGACGCGCACCGACCAGCTTCGCCACGCGGTCGTGCGCGGCCGCCGTCTCTCGCCCCCCGGCACCGCGTTCAGCTACTCCGACACCGGCTACATCCTCCTCGGCGAGCTCCTCGAGCGCGTCACCGGCCGCCCGCTCGCCGCCGCGCTGCGCACGCTCCTCGACTACGACCGCCTCGGCCTCGCGTCGACCTGGCTCGAGTCGCTCGAGCCGGCGCCCGCCGGCGCGCCGCCGCGCGCCCACCAGTGGTTCGGTGCCGACGACACCTTCGACTGGAGCCCGACGATCGACCTGTACGGCGGCGGTGGCCTCGTCGCGACGGCGCGCGACATGGCGGTCTTCACGCGGGCGCTGCACACGGGCGCCGTCTTCCGTCGCCCGGAGACGCGCGCCCTGCTGCGGACGAGCCCCGTGACGCCGGCCGCCGGGAGCCGCATGCGCTACGGCATCGGCACGATGGAGCGCACCGTCGCCGGCACCCTCGTGCTCGGCCACTCGGGCTTCTGGGGGACGGTCGCCCTCCACGCCCCCGACGCCGACGTCACGCTCGCGACCTTCGTGCTGCACTCGGGTGCCGCACGCGCGCTGGCGACGCTCGAGCGCGAGGCGCTCGCGGCGCTGCGCGACACGACCGCCGCACGCACCCCCTAGCGCGCGACGCTGGCCGGGCTCGGCGTCGCCGACCCCAGGACGAATGGTGCGCCCCCGCGTGGAACGCGGCGTGCACCGCCATCACGCGGCGATGGCCGGCGCGCGCGGGGCGCGCCGCGCACGCGACACGCCCGCGCGGCGGGCGACGACGGGAGGCGCGATGGCGGCGAAGAAGAAGGCGAGCGGCACGACGTCGCTCCGCAAGGGGACGAAGGTCTCGTGGAGCACCTCGCAGGGCGAGACGCACGGCGTCGTCGAGCGGAAGCTCGTGGCGCGCACGCAGGTCGAGGGGCATGAGGTCGCGGCGTCGAAGGACGACCCGCAGTACCTCGTGCGCAGCGACAAGACCGGGAAGACGGCCGCGCACAAGCCGTCGGCGCTCCGCAAGCGGAGTTGACGCGCGCGCATGTGCCCCGCGGTGCGCATCGCGTCGCGCACCGCGAGGCGCGCCGCGCGCCCCGTCACCCGTCACTTCAGCGGCGGCACCTCGATCGTCCGCCCCGTGCGCGCCGCCTCGTAGACGAGCTCCATCAGCCGCACGTCCTGCAGCCCCTCGGCCCCGGTGCCGTGGCGCGGCTCGCGGTCCTCGCGGATCGCGCGCGCGAACTCGTCGACCTCGCCGGTGAACTGCGCCGACGACTCGCCGAGCGTCGGCTCCTCGCGCCCCGCCTTCGTGCGGATCACGAGGCGGTTCCCCTCGTACTCGGTGGCCGGCGAGAGGTCGAGCGAGGCGCGCTCGCCCATGACCTGGATCCGCTTCACCGTCGCGTGGTCGTAGCTCGAGGTGCAGTGCGCGATCGCCCCCGACGGGAAGCGCATCGTCCACGCGATCCCCTGCTCGACGTCGATCGGCGCGCCGCCGGGGCCGGGCGCCCCCGGCGGCTTGCGGAAGGTCGCCTCGATCGCGACCGGCTCCTCGCCGGTGAGGTAGCGCGCGCCGTTCAGCGAGTAGATGCCGATGTCGTAGAGCGAGCCGCCGCCGGCGAGCGCCGCCTGCGCGCGCCACGCGTCGCGCGGCACCGACGGCTCGAGCGGGCGCCCGTGATCGGCGATCACCTGCCGGATCGCCCCCGCCTCGCCCGCGCGCAGCCGCCGGATGGCGTCCGCGTTGTGCGGCTCGAACGGCGCGCGGTAGGCGATCATCAGCTTCCTCCCCGCCTGCGCGCACGCGTCGATCATCCGCCGGCACTCGGCGCTCGTCACCGCCATCGGCTTCTCGCAGAAGACGTGCTTCCCCGCGCGCGCGGCGCGCACCGCGTACTCGGCGTGCAGCGCGTTGGGGAGGACGATGTAGACCACGTCCACCGCCGCGTCGTCGCGCAGCCGGTCGAACGCGTCGTAGCCGTACACCGACGCCGGCGCCACGCCGTACGCCGCGGCGACGCGGCGCGCCTTCTCGGCGTTGCCGCTCACGAGCGCCGTCACGCGGTTGTGCGCGCTGCGCGCGATCGCGGGGAGCATGTGGTTGATCGCGAAGTCGCCGAGGCCGACGACGGCCCAGCCGAGCCGCCGGTCGGGGGGCTCGGGGAGCGGGCGCTCGAGCGTCGGCATCGGGCGGCCGACGGCGGCCGGGGGGGCGTCGTGCGCCGGCGTCGCCGGGCGCGTGTGCGCGCCGTCGGCGGCGTGCGTGGTGGCG
>ERZ1066121.344-NODE-344-length-43713-cov-10.824202_pt1 | contig 43713 bp, 7 predicted proteins | sample MGYA00382768_ERZ1066121 | MGnify/ENA primary metagenome ERZ1066121 (study PRJEB33369, sample SAMEA5778351) | biofilm metagenome | biome: Industrial cooling water; feature: Water cooling tower basin; material: Biofilm | place: United Arab Emirates | collected...
GTGGAGCGGGTGGGCCGCGAGGACGGGTTCTTCGAACTCGGCGGGAACTCGCTGCGTGCCACGCAGCTGAGCGTGCGTATCGGCGAGCTGTGGCAGCTGCGCATCGGTGTGCGCGATCTGTTCCTGCACACACAGCTTTCCGCTCAGGCCGAGCTGATCGACGGCATACGGTGGCTTGCGCAAGCGGGCAGTCAGGGCGTTGCCCATGCCGATGCCGACGAAATGGAGATGGGAGTGCTATGACACTGCACGAATTGATGGGCGAGCTGCGCAATCGCGGCGTCCGCCTTTGGCAGGAAGACGGTCAACTGCGTTTTGCCGCGCCGAAAGGAGCGATGGACGAAGGAATTCGCGCGCAATTGCGAGAACACAAGAATGCGCTGATCGCCCTCATTGCCGCAGGAGAAGCGGAGGTCGACGTCGCAGACGACGGCCGCGACTACACAGGCGAACTGTCCTTCGCGCAGCAGCGTCTGCTGTTCCTGCACCGCATGGACAACGCGTCGGCCGCCTACAACCTGCCGGTGACATTGCGTCTGCAGGGCGCGGTATCGGCCCCGCGTCTGCAGGCCGCACTGGATGCATTGGTTCGCAGGCATGATGCATTGCGCACCTGTTTCAGGCTGCGGGACGGGGACTACATCCGGGTCTGCGAAGCGGAAGCAAGCCTCAACCTGCGCCAGGTGCAGGTGGACGACGATGAAGAGCTCGCGCAGGGGATCGCCGAGGAATCGCGTCGGGTATTCGATCTGTCGACCGCACCCCTGATGCGCGCGGTGCTCTACACGCGCTCGGAACAGACGCATGTCCTGCAACTGACGATGCATCATGCCGTCTCCGACGGCTGGTCCATCGATCTGGTGCTGCGTGCGCTGTGGGCGCACTACGCCGGCGGCGGCCTGGGCGATGCAACGCCGCCGGCCGACGGCGACAGCTATGTGCGCTGGCAGCGCAACTGGCTGCGTTCCGACGACTACGCAAGGCAGAAGGCCTACTGGCTTCGGCAATTGACCGGACTCCCGGCGGTCATCGAGCTGCCGCTGGATCATCCGCGTCCGCCCGTGCAGGGGTACGAGGGTGCGGTCGAGCGCTTCGACCTGCCCGAGCCGCTGCTGCGTCGTCTGGAAGGCCTGGCCTCGCAGAACGGCTGCAGCCTCTACATGGTGCTGGTGGCCGCGTTCTTCGCGCTGCTGCAGCGGCTCACCGGCCAGGATGATCTGGCGGTGGGTACGCCGGTCGCCAACCGTGGTCGGCGCGAATGGGAAGAGAGCATCGGATTTTTCTCGAACGTGGTCGTGCTTCGGCTGCAGGCGGATCCTGCCACGCCCTTCCGCGCCCTGCTGAAGGCAGCCCGGGAGACCTGCCTGTCCGCGTTCGAACACCAGGAATTCCCGTTCGAACAGGTGGTGGAGCACCTGCAGCTCAAGCGCAGCCTGAGCTATTCGCCCCTGTTCCAGACGATGTTCATCCTGCGCGAGGACGCTGCCGGCGCAGTGCCGGAGGGGCTGTCCGTCGAGGACATGGATCCCGGGCTCGGCATTTCGAAGTTCGATCTCACGCTCACCGTGCAAAAACAGGCAGGTGCAGCATCGGGCGGGATCGAATACGCCACCGGTCTCTTCCTGCCCTCCACGATTCGCCGTATCGCACGTCATTACGTGCGCCTGCTGACATCCATCGTCGACGATCCGGATCTTGAGATCGGCCGACTCGACCTCTTCGACGCCGATGAGCGCCGCCGTCTGTGTGTGGAGTGGAACGCGACCGATGTGCAGCTGCCGGCGGAGCAGACGGTCGACGCACTGATCCTGGCCCGAGCGGAATCCTGCCCGGACCTGGTCGCGCTCAGCTACGGGCAGCACAGTCTCACCTACGGTGAACTCGCCGCGCGTGCGCGGAAAGTCGCCGTCGGACTGCAGGGGATGGGGATCGGAGAGGAGCACCGGGTCGGCCTGCACCTGGATCGCTCGATGGAGCTGGTTGTCGCCATGCTCGGCACGCTGATGGCCGGCGCGGCGTACGTGCCGCTGGATCCCAATTATCCGCAGGACCGCATCGCGTGGATCGCGGGCGACGCAGGACTGTCCGCGATTCTGTGCGATGCGGGTGGCGTCGACCGGGTGCCGCAATGCGGTACGCAGGTGATCGCGATCGATGGATTGCCCGATGCCGCCTGCGAGCTGTCCTCGCCCGACGGCGGTGATCGCCTGGCCTATGTGATCTACACCTCGGGTTCCACTGGACGCCCCAAGGGCGTGATGATCGCGCACCGGAACGTGATCAATCTGTTCGAGGGACTGGACCGTGCGCTCGCGCCATGCCTGCCAAGCGACGAGGTTCACGGCAGGCCGGTTTGGATGGCGTTGACCAGCGTGTCCTTCGACATCTCGGTGCTCGAGCTGTTGTGGACCCTCGCGCGGGGCCACCATGTGGTGGTGCAGAAGGATCATCTGAGCACGCTGTCCGCCGCCACCCGCAGCGCAGCGACGGCCACGCCGGCCGTGCTGCCGGTCATGGCGCCGGCCACACCGCCGGACATGAGCCTGTTCTACTTCGCCTCCGACGAGGACAGCCAGTCCGACAAGTACGCACTGCTGATGGCCGGTGCGCGTTTCGCCGACGAGAACGGTTTCTCGGCGCTGTGGGTGCCCGAGCGGCACTTCCACGCCTTCGGCGGCCAGTTCCCGAATCCCTCGATCGCCGCGGCGGCAGTGGCTGCGGTCACCCGCCGTATCCAGGTGCGCGCCGGCAGCTGCGTGCTCCCGCTGCACGACCCGATCCGCGTGGCGGAAGAGTGGTCGATGATCGACAACCTCTCGGGCGGGCGGGCCGGTGTGGCATTCGCCTCGGGCTGGCATTTCAACGACTTCATCCTGGCGCCCGAACGATTCCAGACCCGTCACGACGTGTTGCGCCAGGGTGTGGACACCGTGCGTGCACTGTGGCGCGGCGATGCCATCCGGCGTCGCGACGGCCTCGGCAATGAGGTCGATGTGCGGGTGCGCCCACGCCCGGTGCAGGCGGAGCTCCCGATCTGGATCACGGCGGCGGCAAGCCCCGACACGTTCCGCTATGCCGGCGAGATCGGCGCCAACGTGCTGACGCATCTGCTCGGCCAGACCCTGCCCGAGTTGAAGGAGAAGATCGCGCTGTACCGCCGCGCGAGGGCCGAGCACGGGCACGACCCGGCAGCGGGCAAGGTCACACTGATGCTGCACACCTTCGTCGGTGAGGATGCGGAAGCCGTGCGCGAAGCGGTGCGCGAACCGTTCAAGGCCTATCTGCGCAGTTCCATCAATCTGCTCAAGCCCGTGGCGGAAAGCCAGGGTCTGGATGCGGGCAACGATCTGGAACTGGTGGTGGAAGCCGGTTTCAACCGGTATTCGACCACGAGCGCGCTGTTCGGCACGCCGGAACAGTGCCGCGACATGATCTGGCGTGTCGCGGCGCTGGGTGTCGACGAGATCGGCTGCCTGATCGATTTCGGCGTGGACCCCGCACAGGTCGTGTCCAGCTTCCCGGCCATGTCCAGGCTGCAGGCCCTGGTGTCGTCGCCTGCTGCGCACGCCGACGCAGGTGCCGGCAGTGAAAATGCCGGCATCGACACGCGGCTCGAGATCGGCGGCCACGTCACCCACGTGCAGTGCACGCCGTCGTTCGCGCGCATGCTGCTCGACCAGTCGGCCGATGGCGACCTGCTGCGCGGCATTCAGGGCTTCCTGGTCGGCGGTGAGGCACTGTCGCCCCGACTGGCCGCCGACCTGAAAGCCGCGATCGGCGGCGATCTGTTCAACATGTACGGGCCCACGGAAACCACGGTGTGGTCTGCAGTGCGGCACGTACGCGAAGACGAGGCCGTGATCGGCGCGCCCATCGCGAACACCCGGCTCTACGTCCTCGACGCATGCGGTGAGCTCTGTGCGGTCGGGGTGAAGGGCGAGCTGTACATCGGTGGCGAGGGCGTGGCCCGCGGTTATTGGAAACGCCCCGACCTCACCGCGGAGCGCTTCGTTCCCGACCCGTTCTCGGACACGGCCGGCGCACGCATGTATCGCACCGGCGATCTGGTGCGCCGCCTCGACGATGGCACGATCGAATTCCTCGCGCGCGTCGACAATCAGGTCAAAGTGCGCGGTTATCGGGTCGAGCTGGGTGAAATCGAGGCCGCGCTGCGCGCGCATCCGTCCGTGGCCGAGGCCGTGGCGGTGGTGCGTGGCGCCGAGCGGCACGAAGCCGCGGTTCACGCGTACGTGGTCGCCCAGGAAGGCGCGAGCATCGATGTCGCCGAGCTCAAGCACGACGTGGCCGCGCAGTTGCCCGACTACATGCGGCCATCGGCATGGCAGGTGCTGGCTGCGTTTCCGCTCACGCCGAACGGAAAGATCGACCGCAACGCGCTGCCTGCGATCTCGGCAGGCGCCGATGCCAGGCCGATGGACGTGGCGGGCAACGACACCGAGGCAGCCCTCGTGGCGATCTGGTGCGAGCTGCTGGCGCTGGAGGCGGTCGGCATCCACGACAACTTCTTCGAGCTCGGCGGTCATTCGCTGCTGCTCGGCAAGCTGCAGAAGGCCATTCTCGACCGCTTCGGTCGCGAGGTCGGAATCATCGAGCTTTTCAAATACCCCACGATCGCCAGTCTCGCGTCGATGCTCGGCGAAGAGCGTTCCGCGCCGCGGACGCGTCGTGCGGCGGAGCGTTCCCGCGCACGCCAGGATCAGATCAACCAGATGCGCGAGCGCATGAAGAACAGGAAGCCACAACATGAACCCCGCTAACGCCATCGCGATCGTCGGCATGGCCGGCCGTTTCCCCAAGGCCCGCGACATCGACACGTTCTGGAACAATCTGCTGGAAGGGCGGGTGGCGTATTCCGAGCTGGATGAGGCCGAGCTACGCGAGAACGGCGTCCCCGAACGCATGCTCGCCAATCCGGATTTCGTGCGGAAGTCCTACGACGTCGATGGCATCGAGGAGTTCGATGCCGGGCTGTTCGGGTTCACGCCCCGCGAGGCGGAGATCACCGACCCGCAGCAGCGAATGCTGCTGGAGTGCTGCCATGAGGCGCTGGAGAACGCCGGCTATGCACCTGAGCACTATTCGGGTGCGATCGGTGTCTACGCGGGTGTCGGCACCATGTGGTACTACATGCGCAATCTCAGCGCCGATCCGGACCTGCTCGAATCGGTGGGCACGCTGCGCATGTCGATCGGCAACGAAAAGAGCTTCGCGTCGACGATGGTGTCGTACAAGCTCGACCTGCGCGGCCCCAGCGTGAACGTCGATACCGCCTGTTCGACCTCGCTGGTCGCCGTGCACCAGGCCTGCCAGAGCCTGCTCAACCACGAGTGCGACATGGCGCTGGCCGGCGGCGTGAGCCTGGACGTGCCTCAGCGCACGGGCATGCTCTACCGGGAAGGCAGCATCGTCTCCCGCGACGGTCTATGCCGACCGTTCGATGCCGATGCCACCGGCACGGTCAAGGGCAACGGTGCGGGCATCGTGGTGCTGAAGCGGCTGGAGGAGGCACTGGCCGACGGCGACTACATCCATGCGGTGATCCGCGGTTCGGCCGTGAACAACGACGGTGCGCACAAGGTCGGTTACACCGCCTCCAGCAGCGACGGCCAGGCGGAAGTCATCGCGGATGCGCTGGCACGCGCCGATGTGGACCCGTCCACGATCGGCTATGTCGAGGCGCACGGCACCGGCACGATTCTCGGCGACCCCATCGAAGTCGCGGCGTTGAGCGAGGTCTACGGCGAATTCGCCGATGCCACCGGCTACTGTGCGCTGGGTTCGGTCAAGTCGAACATCGGACATCTCGACATCGCCGCCGGTGTGGCGGGCCTGATCAAGGCGGTGCAGACCGTACATCACGGCGTGATCGCGCCGACCGCCCATTACCGTACGCCCAACCCGAACATCGATTTCGCCTCCAGCCCGTTCTTCGTGGCGGACCAGCGCCGCGACTGGCGCCAGGCCGATGGCCCGCGCCGCGCAGCGGTGAGTTCGTTCGGCATCGGCGGCACCAACGCCCATGTGGTGATCGAACAGGCGCCCGAGCGGCCGCTGCGTCCTTCCACGCGCGACGTCACCGTGCTGCCGTTGTCCGCGCGCAGCGGCGCTGCGCTGGAAGCGATGGCCACACGGCTCGCCGATCACCTGCAGCGTCACCCCGAGGTGCCCCTCCCGGACGTGGCGTACACCCTGCAGCAGGGGCGTCGCACACACCCGTACCGGGTCGCGGCGTGCGGCCGCGACATGGACGAGGCCATCGAGTCGCTGCGCAATGCCGCGCGCAGCGCGCTGCGCAGCGAGGCCGTCAAGGACGCGCCCGACGTGTGCTTCATGTTCCCGGGGCAGGGCTCGCAGCATCCGGGCATGGCGCGCGATCTCTACGCGCGCGATCCGGCCTTCCGCGAAGCGTTCGACCGCTGTGCCGATGGTTTCGTGGCGGCCCTGGGCCGTGACCTGCGCGAGGTGGTCTTCGCCGATGGCGACGAGGCCTGCGCGGCGCTCAACGACACTCTGCTGGCCCAGCCCTCGCTGTTCGCGGTGGAATACGCCATGGCTCGCGCCTGGATGGCGCACGGCCTCGTGCCGAAGGCGATGATCGGACACAGCATCGGCGAGTACGTCGCGGCCTGCATTGCCGGCGTGTTCTCCCTGGAGGACGCGATCGGTCTGGTGGCGACGCGTGCGCGCCTGATGCAGTCGCTGCCTGCCGGCGCCATGCTGATGGTGCACCTGCCCGAGGCCGAAGCGCTCAACCGCCTCACCCCGGCCTGTTCGCTGGCCGCGGTCAATGGCCCGTCGATGTGCGTGATCTCCGGCAGCGAGGAGGCGGTCTCCGCGCTCGAGGACACCCTGTCGATGGAGGGCATCGAGTCGCGCAGGTTGAAGACCTCGCACGCGTTCCACTCGTGGATGATGGAGCCGGTGCTGGACGCCTTCTCGCAGGCCGTGGCGCGGGTGCGTCTGCAGCCGCCGTCCATGCCCTACGTCTCCAACGTCACCGGCACCTGGATCACCGCCGGGGAAGCCGTCGACCCCGGCTACTGGGTCCGCCATCTGCGCGGCACCGTGCGCTTCGGCGACGGCCTGGCCACGGTGATGACCCAGTCCGCGCGCGTGCTGCTGGAGGTGGGCCCCGGCCAAGTGCTGACCACACTGGCCCGCCGCAGTTTCTCCGCGGGTGTGCGTGCGGTGCCCAGCGCCCGTCACGCGCAGGATCGCCGCGACGACCGCATCGGCTTCATGCAGGCTTTCGGCCAACTGTGGGCTGCCGGTGTGAAGGTGGAGTGGGCGCGTGCCCGCGATGGCGAAACCGGACTGCGCGTGCCGCTGCCGACGTATCCGTTCGAACGCAAGCGCTACTGGATCGATGCGAAGCCCCGGGCGATCGCGGCGACCGCCGGCACGGGCAGCTCCGCCGTGTCCGCGACGGACGCGGCTCATGGCGCCATGGAGACGGCTTCGGATCCCGCAGCGGATGCCGAGCGCGCCGGGATCGAGGCCATGACCCAGCAGGCGCGCCTGCTGGAGGCATGGCGTCGCAGTTTCGGCATCGCGGACCTGTCCGACGAGGACCATTTCTTCGAACTCGGCGGCGATTCGCTGCTCGCGACGCAGCTCACCGCGACCGTGCGCGACCAGCTCGGCATCGACCTGTCGCTCAGCGACCTCTACGATCATCCGCGTTTCGGCGACCTCTGCGTCCATCTGCGCGGCAAGGGCATCGACCTGGACGACCGCCCCGCACTGCGGGCCAGCACGCTGCGGATCGCGCCCGACCTGGCGCAGCGGCATGCGCCGTTCCCGCTCACGGATATCCAGCAGGCCTATTGGGTCGGGCGCAGCGGTGCGGTCGAACTCGGCCAGGTCGCCACTCACATCTATCTCGAAGTGGCGATCAAGGATGGTGAGATTCCGCGCTTCAACCGTGCCTGGAACCGCCTGATCGCCCACCACGACATGCTCCGGGCGGTCTTTCTGCCCAGCGGTGAACAGCAGATCCTGGCCGAGGTTCCCGAATACGTCTTCGAGGAACTGGACCTGCGCGGACATGCGGAGTCCGACGCGGAGTCCGAAGCCATGGCCCTGCGCGAGCGCATGTCGCATCAGGTGCTGCCCGCGGACCAGTGGCCGCTGTTCGACATCAAGGCCATCCGCTTCGGCGAGCGCCGTTTCAGGCTGTGCATCAGCATCGACATCCTGCTGGTGGACGCCTGGAGCATGAACATGCTCATCGAGCAGTGGCTGCAGCTGTACGTCGATTCCGACAAGGCGCTGCCCAGCGTCGCCTTCAGCTTCCGCGATTACGTGATCGCCGAGCATGCGCAGCGCGAAGGGCCCGAGTTCAAGCGCAGCGAGCGTTACTGGTTCGACCGCATCGAACACCTGCCGGGTGCTCCCGACCTGCCGCTGGCCATCTCGCCATCGGCGCTGACCGACATCCGCTTCGTGCGGCGCATGCGCACGATGGCGCCGGAGCGCTGGTCGGCATTGAAGAAGCGCGCGATCTCGCTGGGCCTGACGCCTTCGGGACTGTTGCTGACCGCGTTTTCCGAGGTGCTGGCGCGCTGGAGCCGCAGCGGCCGCTTCTGCGTCAACCTGACCATGTATGCGCGCCAGCCGTTCCACGAGGACGTCGACAACATCGTCGGCGACTTCACCTCGCTCACCCTGCTGGAGGTGAACCACGCCGAGCGGCGTCCGTTCGTGACCAATGCCGAGCGCATCCAGCGCCAGCTGTGGGCGGATCTGGATCACCGCCATGTCGGCGCGATCCACCTGCTGCGCGAGATGTCGCGCCGCAACGGCTCGCGCGTGGCCATGCCGGTGGTCTTCACCAGCACCCTGGGTGTGCGCACGCTCGAGCACGAGAACGAGGCGCTGAAGGATTTCGGCGAGGAAGTCTTCGGCGTGAGCCAGACCTCGCAGGTCTGGCTGGACCATCAGGTCATGGAGTGGAACGGTGCCCTGCGCTTCAACTGGGACTCGGTGGATGCGCTGTTCCCGGAAGGCATGATCGAGGACATGTTCCAGAGCTATTGCACGTTCATCGAACGACTGGTGGACGAGGAAGCGCTGTGGCAGGACGTGGCCGGCGAGCAGCTGCTGCCCGACGCGCACGCGCGCGTGCTGGGCGAGGTCAACGCTACCGCGGCCCCGTTCGCGCTGGAGCCGCTGCACGTGCCGTTCGAAAGGCAGGCCGCGCGCGCACCGGAGGCTCCGGCGGTCATCGCCGGCGATCGCACGCTCAGCTACGGCGAACTGCATGCGCTGTCGCAGTCGCTCGCCCATGCGCTGCGCGACGCCGGTGTGGGTCGGGCGGAGATCGTCGGCATCTTCCTGGAGAAGGGCTGGGAGCAGGTGGTCGCGGTGATGGGCATCCTCGCCGCCGGCGGCGCCTATCTGCCGATCGACCCCTCGCTGCCCGCCGAGCGCCTGCAGTGGGTGCTCGAAAACAGCGGCGCGCGCTTCATCGTCGGCCGCGCGGACCTGTTCGACAGGCTGCCGGCGGACGTGCCGGTCAAGGGACTGATCGATGTCGCGGTGCTGACGCCGGTGACGCCCGGAACGCCCGCGCTCGCGCCGCTGCAGTCGCTGGACGATCTGGCATACGTCATCTACACGTCCGGTTCCACCGGGCGGCCGAAGGGCGTGATGGTGCCGCATCGCGGTGCGGCCAATACCGTCGCCGACATCAATCCGCGCGTCGGCCTGGGGCCGGACGACCGCGTGTTCGGCATCTCCGCGCTGAACTTCGACCTGTCGGTCTACGACCTGTTCGGCACGCTGTCCTGCGGCGCTGCGCTGGTGCTGCCGGGTCCGGACGAGCTGCGTCAGCCCGACGCCTGGGCGCGCCTCATCGATGCCCATGGCGTGAGTTTCTGGAACTCCGTGCCGGCCTTGATGCAGATGCTGGTCGATCATGTCGCCGACAGCGGCGTGGCGCTGCGTCGTCCGCTGCGTCAGGTGATGATGAGCGGCGACTGGATCCCGCCTGCGCTGCCGCAGCGGATGCATGCCCTGTGGCCGGAGACGGCGGTGCTCGGCGCCGGTGGCCCGACGGAATGTTCGATCTGGTCGGCCTGCCATCCCGTGCAGCCGGAGGACTGGAGCAAGGAGAGCATTCCCTACGGCCGTGCGCTGGCGAACCAGCAGATCCATATTCTCGACGAGTGCCTGCAGCCGTGTCCGCTGTGGGTGCCGGGTGAGCTGTACGTGGCCGGCGACGGCCTGGCCCTTGGCTATCTCAACGACCCGGAAAAGACCGATGCCTTGTTCCTGACCCATCCGCGCACCGGGCAGCGGCTGTACAGGTCGGGCGACCTCGGCCGCTATCTGCCGCATGGCGACATCGAGTTCCTGGGCCGCAACGACTTCCAGGTGAAGATCAACGGCTATCGCGTCGAACTGGGCGAGGTGGAAGCCGCGATCAAGGCCTGTTCGGGCTATCAGGACGTCGTGGTGGTGGCGGCGGCGGAAGAGGGCAGGAAGAACCGCAGCCGCCTCGTGGCCTATGTGGTGGATCCCGGCGCCGCCGACCCCTCGGCCGCCGGGTCGGACGCGCGCATGCCGGGTGTCTCGGTCGCCGACCGGCCGCAGGATGGGGCAGGGCAGGGTTCGCACCAGGACGACCTGGCCGCCGAGCAGGAGACCCACGCCAAATTGGTCGCATTCAAGCTCACCAAGCCCGGCCTGCGCCGTGGGCGGGAGGGTGAGATCGAACTGGCGCTGCCGGCGGTCAAGCACGACGTGGAGGCCTACCGTCGTCGCAAAAGCTATCGCGAGTTCCTGCAGGGCGAGGGCGCGGCGGTATCGCTGGCCGCGCTGGCGGAAACGCTCGGCTGCCTGTCGGAGCTCCACGCCGACGACATGCCCCTGCCGAAGTACCGCTACGCCTCTGCCGGCAGTCTGCATGCGGTGCAGGTGTATGTGTACGTGAAGGCCGGGCGTGTCGACGGTCTGGACGAAGGCGCCTACTACTACCATCCCGAGCGCCATGCGCTGGTGCGCCTGCCAGGCGCCGATGCCCTGACCGTGGCGTCGTACGGGCGCGGCGAGAATCCGCAGTTGTTCGAGCGCTCGGGTTTTTCGGTGTTCTTCGTCGGCCAACTGGATGCGGTCGCGCCTGTCTACGGCGAGGAGACCGCGCGCGAGTTCGTGGGCATCGAGGCCGGTTACATGGGGCAGTTGCTGATGGAGACCGCTCCGAAGCATCTGGTCGGTCTGTGCCCCATCGGCTATCTCGACGAGAACGTGCGCGCGCTGCTGGGCCTGGAGCCGCGCCAGATCCTCGTGCACAGCATGGTGGGCGGCGCGATCAGCCCGGCGCATGTGGACTCGTGGACCGGCCTGTTGAACCAACCGCAGCCGGCCGCACGCGGCGGCAGTGCGGTGATCGAGGAATTGCGCGATGCGCTGCGCGCGGTGTTGCCGGACTACATGATCCCGGCGTCCATCGTCCCGTTGCCGGCCCTGCCGTTGACCGCCAACGGCAAGGTCGACCGCCGCACGCTGTCCGAGCGCGGCGTGCAGAGCACCGCGCCGCGCACGGTCAAGCCGCCGCGCAACGACGCCGAGCGCCGTCTCGTCGAGATCTGGAGCGAGGCGCTGGGCATCCAGGCGATCGATCCGGACGACAACTTCTTCGAGCTGGGCGGCGATTCTGTGTTGATCGTGCGCATGCACAAGCGGCTGATCGCCGCGTTCGGCGAGGGCGTGTCGATCGTCGATCTCTTCAAGTACCCGCGCATCTCGGAACTGGCCGCATTCCTCTCGCGAGACGCCGCGCAGCCGGTCGCCGCGCAGGATGCCGAAGCGGAGGCGGACGCCGCGGCGGATCGCCGCAAGGCGGCCCTGATGCGGCAGCGCCGACTGGCGACCAGCGGAGCCGACCATGAGTGAGGCGACAAACGACACGGAAGTGCAGGACATCCCGTTCCAGCACGTGGCCATCATCGGCATGTCGGGACGCTTCCCGGGGGCCGGGGACGTCGATGCGTTCTGGCGCAATCTGGCCGAGGGCGTCGAGTCCATCCGCCACTTCGACGAGGACGAACTGCGCGCGCTCGGTGTGCCCGCCGAGGCGCTGGCCAGCCCGCACTACGTGCGCGCCGCCGCTCGGATGGACGGTGCCGAGGACTTCGACCCCGCGTTCTTCGAGATGACGCCGCGCGAGGCGGAGATCACCGACCCGCAGCATCGCGTGCTGCTGGAATGCGCGCATGCCGCGCTCGAGGACGCGGGTCTGGTGCCTGCGCGCCATCCCGGCGAGATCGCGTTCTACGCCGGGGTGGGCATGAACACCTACCTCATCCACAACCTGCTCGCGCGCCCGGACGTGCTGGGCAGCATGGGGATGCACCAGCTGCTGCTGGGCAACGACAAGTGCTATGCCACCTCGCGCGTGGCCTACAAGCTCAACCTGCGCGGCGCGGCGGTGACGGTCGACACCGCGTGCTCCTCGGGCCTGGTGGCGCTGGTGCTGGCGTATCGCAGTCTGGTGTCCTTCGAGTGCGACGTGGCGCTGGCCGGTGGCGCGAAGGTCAACGCCGTCGACCTCGGATATCCCTACGAACCTGGCAGCATCAATTCGCCCGACGGTCGCTGCCGCACGTTCGATGCCGACGCCAAGGGCACGGTGTTCGGCAGCGGCGCCGGCGTCGTGGTGCTCAAGCGCCTGGAAGACGCGCTGCGCGACCGCGACGACATCCGGGCGGTCATCCGTGGCGCGGCGATCAACAACGACGGCTGGGCCAAGGTCGGTTTCACCGCGCCATCGGTCACCCGGCAGCGCGACGCGATCCGCCAGGCACTGGCCTATTCGGAAACCGACCCCGCCAGCATCGGCTATGTCGAAGCGCACGGCACCGGCACCCAGCTCGGCGACCCCGTGGAGCTTGCGGCGCTGAGCGAGGCCTTCGGCGCGAAGGTGCCGCGTGGCTCGATCGTCATCGGTTCGGTGAAACCCAATATCGGCCACCTGGAAAGCGCGGCCGGCATCGCCGGGCTGGTCAAGGCGGTGGAATGCCTGCGCCGCGGCGCGCTGCCGCCCACGCTGCACTACGCGCGCCCGAACCCCGCACTGGAGCTGCAGGACAGCCCGTTCCGGGTCGAGACCACGCTGCGGGCATGGCCGGACGGTCCCGAGCCGCGACGCGCCTGCATCAGTTCGTTCGGGCTCGGCGGCACGAATGCACATGTGGTGCTGGAGCAGGCCCCGGCGACCACGCCGGGCGTGTCCGCCCCGGCCGAGCTTCTGCTCCTGTCCGCGAAGACGCCGACGGCGCTGGCGGCAGGCGCCGGGCGTCTGCGTGCGCATCTGCTGCGCGACACCGGAACCGGGTATGCCGCCAGCAGCCTGGCCGACATCGCCCACACCCTGGCGCTCGGTCGCGAGACGCATGCGCTGCGCCGCTGCGTGGTGGCGGGCGATCATGACGAAGCGGCGGCCCTGCTGGCGGCACCGTTCGCGCCGGCCGCCAACGCGGCGGGCGTGGCGCTGCTGATCCCCGGCCAGGGCGTGCAGTCGCCGGGCATGGCCGCCGCGCTCTACCGCAGCCATCGTGCCTACCGCGAGGCGCTGGATGCCTGTCTGGCCCTGTTGCCGCAGTGGCTGGAGGTGGATCTGAAGCCCTGGCTGCTGGAAGCGGATGGCGATCCCGCCGTGCTGGCGCAGACCCGTCTGGCGCAGCCCGCCATCTTCGCCTGCGCCTATGCCTCCGCGCGCATGTGGATGGCCTGGGGCATCAAGCCGGCCGCGCTCGTCGGCCACAGCCTGGGCGAATACGTCGCGGCCTGTCTCGCCGGTGTGTTCGAACTGCGCGATGCGCTGCGCCTGGTCTGTGCCCGCGCCGCGGCGATGCAGGACATGCCGGAAGGCGCGATGGCCGCCGTGCGCATGTCGGAGCCGGCGTTGGTCGATTGGCTGCGTGCGCGTCCCGACCTGCCGCTGGATGTCGCCGCGGTGAACGGCCCCATGGCGACGGTGCTGTCCGGACCGCGCGAGGCGGTACAGAGCGCGATCGATGCGCTGCGTGCGAGCGGTGTGGAGGCGTCGCCACTGCACACCTCGCATGCGTTCCATTCGCGCATGCTGGAGCCGATGCAGGCGGGCTTGGCGCAGGTGTTCGCGGGCATCACGCTGTCCGCTCCCGCCATCCCGGTCATCTCCTCCGCGACCGGACGCGCGTTGTCCGACGCCGAGGCGGTCGATCCTGCCTATTGGGTGCGCCAGCTGCGCGCGCCGGTCCGCTATGCCGACGCGGTCGTCGCGGCGCACGGACTGGGCGCCGACCTGATGATCGATGTCGGGCCCGCGGCCACCGCATCCAATCTTGCGCTGGCCAATCTTCCCGCGGGCGCGGTCGCCATCGCGACCAGTCCCGCGCGGAGCACGGCAGACACCGCACATGCCGCGGAGCGCGCCTGCCTGCAGGCACTGGGCGCGGTGTGGAGCCGTGGCGTGGACATCGACTGGAAGGCTGTCTATGCCGGACGCGCGCTGCGCAAGGTGGCCCTGCCGACATATGCCTTCGACCGCCGTCGCTGCTGGGTCGATCCACCACAGGCGCCCGAACAGGCATTACTCGATCGCACGGAGTCCGCCATCCATGCCGATGCCAGGCCCGACACGACGCAGCCGACGGCCGTGGTTGCCGTGCAGACGCAGGAGGAGCAGGGGACGCCTGCAGTCGAGGATGACGTGCAGTCCGCCATCGCCGACATCTGGCAGGAGCTGCTGGGCGTGGAGCGCCCCGCCGCGGATGTGAGCTTCTTCGCGCTCGGCGGTCAATCGCTGCTGGCGACCCGCCTGATCACCCGCATCCACGAGCGTCTGGGCGTGGAATTGCCGGCGCAGTCCGTGTTCGATGCGCCGACCATCGCCGGCCTCGCGCTGGCGGTGGTCCAGCAGCGCGCGGCCCTCGAAGACCCCGACGCGCTGGAACGGCTGCTGGCCGAGATCGAGCGTGACGCCGCGCAGGGCGTCGAGACCGCCTGAGCCTGCAGGAGAGCACGTTGATGGACACCTTGAAGGACCGCCTGGCCCGACTCACGCCCGAGCAGCGTGCCGCCCTGCTGCGCAAGCTGGGCGCCGCGCCCGGCGCAGCGCCGGCGGGCGCCTCTGCATCGTCCGCCACGGCCATGGTCCAGCCTGCGGGCGGCCAGACGCCTGCAGGCGACGAGACGGCCGCCGTCCCCGCGGGCGCGCTTTCGCCTGCGCAGCAGCGCATGTGGGTGTTCGAACGCATGACCGGCGACGCGTCCGCGTACACCATCGCATCGGTGCTGCGGATCCGCGGCGCGCTGGATCCGCTGGCACTCGAAGGTGCCATCAACGCGATCGTCCGCCGTCACGAGGCGCTGCGCACCACCTTCGTGGATGTGGATGGCGTGCCCGAGGCACGCATCGCCGATGCGCTGCACATCCCGGTGGAACAAGTCGTTCTGGAGACAGGCGAGGGCGATTCCGAATCGGCGCTGCATGCCACCATCCGCGCTCGGGTCGCCGATCCCTTCGTGCTCGATGCCGGCCCTCTGCTGCGTCTGGCGCTGGTCCGGATGTCCGACGACGACTGGGCGCTGGTGGCGACCATGCACCACATCATCGCGGACGGCTGGTCGCTCCGCCTGATCGAACGCGAGCTGAGCGCGGGCTATGCCGCGCACATCGCCGGCGGCATGGCCGAGCCGCCGGTGCCTGCCCTGCAGTATCGGCACTACGTCGCCTGGCAGCACGATTGGCTGCAGAGGCATGCCGCGGCACAGCTCGCCTATTGGACGCGCACGCTGGAAGGCGCGCCGCCGTGCTGGTCGATGCCGACGGTCCAGTCGCGCCACGACACCTCCGACCTCGCCGCGGCGACCCGCGTCTTCACGATCGACGAAGGCCGCACTCGCGCACTGCGCGCGCTGGCCGAACGCGAAAAGTCCAGCCTGTTCATGATGCTGGCGGCGGCGTCGAAGCTCGTGCTGGGGCTGTACGCCGGCAGCCGCGATCTCAGCCTGGGCACGCCGGTGGCCAACCGGCGCGACCCGCGCTTCGATGGCACGATCGGCCTCTTCTCCAACACCGTCGTGCTGCGCACGACCCAGCGCGGCGGGACCTTCCGCGACTGGCTGGCGCAGGTGCGGCTTGCGGCGCTGGACGCATTCGCGCATCAGGACGTGCCGTTCGACCAGGTGGTCGACGCGCTGCGGCCGGAACGCTCGCCCGCGCACCCGCCGCTGTTCCAGATGCTGTTCGCACTGCAGGCCACCGAAGACAGCGACCTGCGCCTGCCCGGGCTGGAGGTGCAGCCGCTGCATCTGCAGCGCCCCGCCAGCGAGTTCGACTTCATCCTGGAAGCCTTCTTCGGCGCGCGCGACGGCCACCTGGCATTGACCTGGCGCCGTGCGCTCTTCGATGCGGCGATGGTGCAACGGCTGCAGCAGGATCTGCTGACCGTGCTGGATGCGGCGATCGCCGACCCGGGCGTCGCCGTCGGTACGCTCGTGACCTCGCTCGCGGCCCCGGCAGCCGATTCGGACGCGATGACCGCGGCTGCACTGCTGGCGCGTCATCTGCCTGCGGCCACCGGCCGCGCCGTGCTGTGCGCGGAGGATGTGTCCGCCTCCACCCGCTCGGCGGTGCAGGCGTGGGCCGAGGCCGCCGGCATGCCGTGGGTCGATGTGACGCTCGACACCGCCACCGATCCCGCGCAAGACGCGGGGTGGGATGCCCTCGCCGAGGCGCTGCGCATGCACGCCCCGCACACGCTGGTGCTCGGCGCGCGGACCCACGCACGCATGTGCGCGTCGCACGCCGCGGATGCCAGGCAGACGGCTGGCTCCGTGCACCTGCTGCTGGACGGCGTCGCTCCCGATCCACGCATGCCGATGCCGCCCCTGGTGGCCGACACCTGGCGTGTCTGGAGCGATCTCGGCGACGCCGGGCCCTGCCTGCTGCAGAAGGATGGGGGCCGTCTTGCCCATCGGGGCCGCCTGCAGTGCGTGAACCGGGAAGGTCTGGGCCTGCCGGCGTGCGTGCCGGGCGAGTTCGTGCGCGAAGATGCCGCCGGCACGAGAACCCACACCGGGCTGCGTGGGTACTGGCACGCAGATGGTGCGGTGGTCGACGGGCTGGTCGAAGCGCACGGCTGGATCGAAGGCCGCCGCCTCGACCTGGACGCACTGGCCGCCACGATTCGACGCCTGCCCGGCGTGGCCGATGCGGTGGTGCTGCCGCGACGCGATCAGAGCGGTGTCTGGCGCATGGTGGCCTGCGTCGCGGTGTCGCAGCGCACCACGCCGGCGCGACTTTGGGCGTCGCTGGCCGAAGTCTCCGGCACGGCAACGCGCCCGCATGCCTGGGTCGCGGTCAGTCGTCTGCCGCGCGGCAGCGATGGCCGCATCGATACCGCTGCACTGACCAGGTTGCCGACTTTCGATGCGTCCCGGGCCGCCGAACCTGCCGATGCGGTGTGGACACCTCCGGCCCCCGCACCCGGTCCGCGCATCGATCGGCCAACGCCACTCCATGCGCCCAGCGGACCGGATCTCGATGATCGCCCCCTGGCGGTCTCGGTGGGTGACACGCTGCAGGCGCCTGCGTGCGCGCCCTCGCTGCCGGCGATGCTGGCGCGCGCCGCGCGCGAACACCCTGCCCACGGCATCACCTATCTCGACGATGGGTCTGGCGAAGGCCCGACCCAGACCTACCGCGCGTTGGCCGACGACGCGGCACGAGTGCTCGCCGGACTGCGCGAGGCCGGCGTACGGCCGGGGGACCGCGTCCTGCTGCAGTTCTCCGACAACCGCAGCATGCTCACCGCGTTCTGGGCCTGCGTGCTCGGCGGTGCGCAGCCCATTCCCGTGGCGGTGCCCGCCTCGGACGACGCCGACAACAAGGACCTGGGCAAACTGGTCAACGCCTGGCCGGCGCTCGCCCTGTCCCGCGTGCTCAGCAGCCGCGCACATGCGGTGTCTGTCGACGCGCTGGCACGCCTGCTCGGCGATGCCGCGGTGCCGGTGCTGTGGCTGGAGACGCTGCAGGCGGCCGAACATCCGCCCGTGCCGGAAGCCGACTGGCATGCGCCCTCGGCCGACGACACCGCGCTGCTGCTGCTGACCTCCGGCAGCACCGGTCTGCCCAAGGCGGTGATCCAGTCGCATGCCGCCCTCGTGGCCCGCAGCGCGGCCACGGCCCAGCGTTTCGGCTTCGATGCCGGGGTCGTGTCGTTCAACTGGATGCCGCTGGACCATGTCGGTGGCCTGGTCATGTACCACCTGCTCGACGTCTACCTCGGTGCGCGCCAGATCCAGTGTGCAACCCGCGTGGTGCTGGAGCAGCCGCTGCGCTGGCTGGAGTGGATGAGCCGCCATCGCGTCACCAGTACCTGGGCCCCCAATTTCGCCTATGCGCTGGTCAACGATCTGCTTGGTGTGGAGCCGGAGCGGGCGCGCGACTGGGATCTCAGCCCGCTGGTGTTCGTGCTCAACGGCGGCGAATCCATCGTGCCGCGCACTGCGCGCGGCTTCCTGCGCCTGCTCGCTCCCAGCGGCCTGCGGGCCGATGCGATGAAGCCGGCCTGGGGCATGTCCGAAACCTGTTCGGGCGTGACCTTCAACGCCGGATTCGGTCCCGATGGCGACGACGCGGACGCGTTCGTCAGCGTCGGCCATCCCATCCCGGGCGTGTCCATCCGGATCGTCGACGGCGACGACAGGCCCCTGCCGGAAGGGCGCGACGGCCGCCTGCAGATCCGCGGGCCCTCGGTCACGTCGGGCTATCTCAACAACCCGGGCGCCACAGACGCGTCCTTCACCGCCGACGGCTGGTTCGTCACCGGTGACCTGGCGACGCTCGTGGACGGCGCGCTCACCATCACCGGGCGCGAGAAGGACCTCATCATCGTCAACGGCATCAACTACTACGGCCACGAAATCGAGCAGGTGGTCGAGTCGGTGCCGGGCGTGCCCGAGGCCCATGTCGCGGCCTGCGGCGTGCGCAGGCGCGAGGACAATACCGACCGGTTGGCGGTGTTCTATTGCGCCGACCCCTCGGCCGCGTCGGACCCGCACGCGCTGCGTACCGCCATCGCGCGGACCGTGCTGGAGCGGGTGGGGATTCCGGCCACCTATCTCATCGCGATGGCGCCCGAGGAGTTGCCGCGCACCTCGATCGGCAAGATCCAGCGCCCGCAGCTGGCGCAGCGTTTCGCGCAGGGGGAGTTCGACGCGCGCCTGGGCGGTGCGGTCGCCACAGATGAACGCCTGCCCGGCTGGTTCCACACACCGGCATGGCGCGTGGCGGGCCCATTCGTGGCGCCGCGTCTGCAGGCCGGGGAGAGCATCGAAGGCGCACTGCTGATCGGCGGCCCGGAGCAGGTCACCGCACGCCTGGCGCAGGCGCTCGCGCAGGCGGGCCTGCAGGTGATGCGTGTGCGTGATGCACGCGAGGACGCGTCCGCGCAGGACCATCCGGACAACGGCGAGGGCTCCACGGAGCGCGCGGGGATGGTGCTCGCTTCGCGCCGGGTCGATCTGGGCGACGCCGCGGCGGTGCGTGAGTGCCTGGCGTCGCTGCCCACGCTGTCCGGAGGCTGGAACGTTCTGCACTGCGCCGGCCTGGCCGATCCTGCTGGGGCCGACCTGGTGGAGGCATGGCCCCTCCTGCTGCAGCGTGGGCCGGCGAACCTGCTGGCGCTCGCGCAGGCCGCGTCCGACATCGATCCCGCCGCATTGCGCACGCTGGCCGTGCTGAGCCGTGGTGCGTTCGCGGTGGATGCGGGCGAGTCGCCTGCAGTGGAACATGCGCCGCTCGCAGGCCTGCTGCGCTCGATCGCACAGGAGCAGGCGGCGTTGCGCTGGCGTCATGTGGATCTTGCGCCGGGCATCGAGCCCGCCGGCTGCGCCGATGCGCTGATCGCCGAATTGCGCGTCGACACCGCCGAAGATGCCGCCACGGTGGCCGTGCGGCGCGGTGTGCGTCACCTCCCGGTGCTGCGTGATGCGCTCACCGTCGCAGCGGCGGCCCCGATCCACGGTGGACAGCCCGTCTCAGGCAACCCCGTGCTGCCGGACGACACCGGCCTGACCCTGATCACCGGCGGCCTCGGCGGCATCGGCACGCTCTGGGCCGAATGGCTGCTCCGGCACACGGCACAGACCGTCGTCACCCTGGGTCGCACCGAGCCGGAGCAGGCCGATGCCCGCGCCCGGGACGCGCATGCCCGGCTGTCCGGCTACGGCGCGCGGTACCGCCACGTCGTCTGCGACCTCTGCGATCCCGCCGCTGTCGACCGCCTCTTCGCAGGCCTGCAGGCGGAAGCGGATGCAGGCGCCATGCCTGCACTGACGCGTGTGTTTCACCTGGCCGGCAGTTTCCACGAAACGCCGGTGGCCGACGAGTCCTTCGCGGGTCTCGCCGCCGCGATGCGCGCCAAGACGTTCGGTGCCGCCGTCCTGCAGCAGTCGCTGCAACCGCGGCCGGATGTCGAGATCGTGCATTTCGGCTCGGTCAACGGGGTGTTCGGCGGGGCCGGTGTGGCCGCCTATGCCGCTGCCAATGCGGCGCTGCATGCGCTCGCCGCCGCGCGTCGTGCCGCGGGCGGACGGGCACGCTGTCTGGCCTGGAGCATGTGGGACGAACTGGGCATGAGCCGCGGCTACGGCCGGCATGCGCTCGTGGCCTCGCGCGGCTTCGCGGTGTTGACCCCCGGCATCGGGCTGGACAGCCTGCGCGCCGCTCTGCACGGGGGAGCAGAGGACCTGATCATCGGTCTGGACGCCGCCCATCCCAACATCGCGCGGCGTCTCGACAGTGCGCCAGCGCCGTGGTGGCGCCTGCGGGCCGCCCGCGGCAACGAGCCTGCGGAAGTGCAGGACAGCTTCGGCGTGCGCCTGGCGCGCGCCCGGGATATCGACGACGCAGGCACGCAGCAGCAGGGAGCGGCGGCCGAGGCGGCGAACCCGCAGACGCGGGCGCTGGCGGCCATCTGGAAGGACGTCCTGCGTGTCGCCGACGTGCGGCCGCAGGACAATTTCTTCGCGCTCGGCGGCGACTCGATCATGGCGATCCAGGTGGTGGCACGTGCGGCCAAGGCCGGCATCGCGCTCACCTCGCGCGCATTGTTCGAGGCGCAGACGCTGGAGGCGCTCGCGGCCAGCACGGCTTCCGCCGAGCCTGTCGTCGCCGAGCAGGGTCTGCTGAGCGGTCCGGTGCCCCTGGGGCCTGCCCAGGCCTGGTTCTTCGGTCTCGGCCTGCGCGATGCGCAGCACATGAACCAATCGGTTCTGCTGCGCAGCGGCAAACGCCTCGACACGGCACGCCTCGCGCGCGCGCTGTCGCAGGTCGCGGCGCGCCACGACATGCTGCGTGCGCGCTGCACGCTGTCCGGTGCGACACCGGCGCTGACGCTCTCCGCCGACACCACCGTGGAGGTGCGCACGCATGCGCTGCCCGATCCAGCGGCGCTGCCCCCGCTCTGCGACCGCCTGCAGGCCGAACTGGATTTCGCGGGCGGCCCGCTGTTCCGGGCGCATCTGTTGCAGGGCCACAGCGCCCACGACGACCGCCTGTTGCTGGTGGCGCATCACCTGCTGGTCGATGGCGTGTCGTGGCGACTGATCGTCGACGCCCTGGAAGAGGCTTATGCCGCCGATGCGGCTGGCGAAGACCCGCTGCCGAAGGGCAGCAGCTACCGGCAGTGGGTCGAGGCCATCGGTGCCCAGGCACGCAGCGAAGCGGGCAGGGCGCAGCTGCCGCTGTGGCTGGATCTGGGCGACGCTCCCACCGTGCTGCCGGAAGCCGATGCGCCGGGCGAAGACCTGCGTGGCGGGGAATGCAGTCTGGACATCGCACTGGACATCGAATCCACCCGCGCGCTCGTGCAGCGCCTGCCCGCGCTCACCGGCCTGGGCATCGAGGCGCTGCTGGTCTCGGCCCTGCAGCGCGCGCATGCCGCCTGGACCGGCGCGGACAGCCTGCTCATGACCCTGGAAGGGCACGGCCGCGATCTGGAGCTGCCGGGCATCGACATCACGCGCACGGTCGGCTGGTTCACCAGCCTGTACCCGGTCCGGGTGCGGACCGCTGCCGGTGCCGCGCCGCTGGACGCCGCCGCCGATATTGGCCGCCAGCTCGCCGCGGTGCCGCAGGGTGGCGCGCTGCAGCTTGCGATGCGCTTCCTGGGCGAGGAGGCCGACCGCCGCCAGCTGGGTGCACTTCCGGCGCCGGCGATCAGCTTCAACTATCTGGGCCGTTTCGATGAGGCGCCCGAGCGCCTTCTGTCGTTCGCACCGGAAGCCCCGGGTGCGCAGATCGCGCCGACCCAGCAGCGGATCCATGCGATCGACGTGGTCGGTGCCGTGCACGAGGAGCGCCTGCGCTTCTCGTTCATCCACGGCACGCCCCGGTTCCGCAGCGAGCGCGTGCGGCCGTTCGCCGATGCCTTCCTGGCCGAGTTGCAGACGTTGGCGGCGCAGGCCGATGCCGCCGCACGCGCGGCGCTCGTGGTCCCGGATGCCCTGCAGGCCCCGCTGCAGGCGTTGGGCCGCGGCGCACCCGAGCGCTGGGTCGAGCGCATCCTCCCCGCCAGCCCGATGCAGACCGGACTGATCTACGACTCCGAGACGAGCGCGGTGGAAGGTGCGTACGTCTCGCATCTGGTCAACGAGCTCGAGGGCGCGCTGGACGCCGATGCGCTGCGCCGTGCCTGGCAGGCGCTGGTGGACCGTCACGATGTCTACCGCAGCGGCTTCGTGGCCGCCGAAGACGGGCGGTATCACGCGGTGATCGCGACGCGTGCGGAGCTGCCCTGGCATGCGCTGGACTGGCGGGACGCGGCTGTCGACGAGCAGGACGCACGCTTCGAGGCACTGGTGGCGGACGACGCCCGCCGCGGGTTCGATCTGGCCGCACCGCCGCTGCTGCGCATCCACCTGGTGCGGATGGATGCCCAGCGTCATCGCATGCTGGTCAGCGAACACCACGCCGTCTCGGACGGCTGGTCCCGTGGCATCGTGCTGGCGGAGCTGGCACAGCTCTACCGCGCCTTCGCCGCCGGCCGTGCGCCGGGGCTGGCGCCGGCGCCCAGTTTCGCGACCTACATCGACTGGCTGTCGCGGTTCGACCGCGAGCAGGCGATCGCGCACTGGTCGCGGTATCTGGACGGCATGCCGGCACCGCCAGCCTACGCCTGGCAGCGCCCCGCGCCGGCCGATCGCGCCTCGGTGCAACGCTGGCACGGCCATGTGGATGCCGAAACGAGTGCGGCAGTGACCGCCTTCGCCCGCACGCAGCGCACGACGGTGTCGTCGGTGGTGCAGACCGCATGGGCGATGACGATGGCTGCCCACACCGGCAGCGATGAAGTCGCGTTCCTGACCACGCACTCGGGACGGCCCGGCGCCCTGGCAGACGTCGAGCGCATCGTCGGGCCCTTCATCCAGACGGTTCCGGTGCGTGTGCGCCTGGCGGAGCTGGGCGATGTCGCCGCCTGCTCCCGGGCGATGCAGCGCAAGGACACCACGCTGGTCGAGCATGGTCATCTGCCGTTGTACGACATCTGCGCGGGCATCGGCAGGCGCGAGCTGACAACCGCGTTCCACACATATTTCCTCTACGAGAACTTCCCGCTGACCGTGCCGGAAGAACGCGAGGACGGCCTGCGCGTGGCGTGGGTGAAGAGCCTGGACCGCAGCGAGACGCCGCTGATGGTGATGGCGGTGCCGGGCGACCGGCTGGAGCTGCTGATCTACTTCCGCGAAGACCTGTTCGCGCGCGAGGACATCGACGGCCTGATCGACGATTTCCGCGCCGCGCTGCGCCATGTCGCTGCCGACCCGACCGCCTCGACGCAGGCGGCCGCATGGCTGGCGCCGGAACGGCGCGAGGTGATCGAGGCCGCGCGGCGTCGGCATGCCGCCGCGACCGCGGGTGCGACTCCAGCCAGCGGCACGGCTCCGGTCGAGCCCGTCGCGGCCACCACGACATTCGAGTTTTGAGAAGGACGATGGACGAGAACAACGTATTGCTGGGCGAAGCGGCGGGGGCGGGCATCCTGCTCTACACCGCGGACGGCCGCCTGAAGGCCAAGGCGGCCGACGGCGCCATGACCGATCTCTGGAAGCAGCGCATCGGCGCGCACAAGGACGGGCTGCTGGCGGCGTTGCAGCAGCGGCCACTGCCGCTGGCGGCAGCAGCCGGAACGGCTGGCGCAGCGTCGTCCCTCGATGGCGCCGGCATCGAGGCCGCGCTGGCGGAATCGGAAGCGTTCTGGCGCACGCACCTGGCCGGAGCCGCTCCCGTGCAGCTGTTGCCGACGGACGATGCACGCGCCGAGCCGCACGCGGCGCACTGGGTGGACTGGTCGTGGCCGGTCGCGGTGGATGCGGATGCGCTGGCGCGTCGGGCCGGTGAAGCCGATGTGCCGCTTCAGCACATGCTGCATGCGGTCTGCGCGCTTCTGGTCGCGCGCTGGTCGGGTCAGTCCGAGGCGGTGGTCGGCGTGCGCGCCGGCACGCTGCTGACCAACGCCGCGCGCGTCGCCTGGGACCACGCGGTCGACAACGTGCTGCCGGTCCGCTGTGGTTTCGACCGCACGCAGACGCTCGACGGCTGGCTGCAGTCCAGCTCGCGCACGCTCTGTGCAGTGCTGGCGCACCGCGCACTGCCGCTCGCGCAGGCCCGCGGCGTGGCGGCGTCCGCTGCCGCGCTCGAAGTGGGGTTCGTCTGCACAGGCACGCCGACGGACGCCGGCTCCAGCGCTACGGCGGGCTCGGAGTCGGGCGTATTCCCGCAGACAGGCGCGCGCGATCTGGAGCTGGCCCTGCATATCGACAAGCATGCCGTGCAGGGCCGCTGGCGCTACGACGCCCGCCTGTTCCGGGAAGACACCGTCCGCCGTCTCGCGGAAAGTCTGGACAGCCTGCTGGCGGCGCTGTGCGGTGTCGCACATGCGCCGGAACGCGCCGGACTGCTGTTTCCCGGTGGCGTCGACGGCGTCGCGCAGGCCTCGCCGGCCACCTTGCCCATGCTGGGCTGCGGCGACGTATCGCGTCTGCTCGCCTGGCAGGGGACGATGGCACCTCCGGCGTTCCCCGGAGGCGTGCATGCGATGTTCGTCGAACACGCGCACCGTGCGCCCGAGGCCTTGGCCCTGGTCTGCGCCGAGCGTCGTTTGAACTACGGCGAGCTCGATCGCCTCTCCGACCGTCTGGCGTTGCGGCTGCGGGAGGAAGGACTGGTGGAGGAGGCCCCGGTCGCGATCTGCATGGGGCGCTCCGCCGACTGGATCGTCGCGGTGCTGGCCATCCTCAAGGCCGGCGGTGCCTACCTGCCGCTGGACCCGAAACATCCCATCGACCGCCTGCGCTACATGATCGAGGACAGCGGCACGCGGATCATCGCCACCGACAGCGCGCATCTGGAGACCTTCGCGGCGCTGGCCGAGTGCGCGATCGCGGTCGACCTGGAGCAGGACGACGGCGGTGCGGTGCCGCCGCAGTGCGCGGCGGTGCGGCCGGAACAACTGGCCTACATGGTCTACACCTCCGGTTCCACCGGGTTGCCCAAGGGCGTGATGCTCAGCCACGCCGCACTGAGCAACCTGCAGCGCAACGAGATGGCCTGGTTCGATGTCGGCCCCGACAGCCGCGTGCTGCAGTTCTCTTCGATCAGCTTCGACGTCGCCACCTGGGACTGGACCTTCGGCCTGACCACCGGCGCCAGCCTGTACGTCTGCACCGAAGAGCATCGACGCTCGCCGGCCGAGCTGCAGGCCTATCTGGTGTCCGAGCGCATCACCCACGGGATGGTGCCGCCGGCCCTGCTGGCGCACATGGATCCCACGCTGCCGTATGCGCTGGAGGGCCTGATGGTCATCGGCGAGGCGCTGGAGCCGGTGTCCGGCTGGCGGTGGGCGGCACGTCAGCCGCTGTTCAATGCCTACGGACCGTCCGAGGCCACCGTGGTGACCAGCATCGCGAAGATCGAGGACGGGGTGCCGGTCACCATCGGCCGCCCGCTCTCGCACTACGGCATGCACGTGCTCGACGACGCGCAGCAGCCGGTGCCGATCGGCGTCGCCGGCGAACTGGTGATCAGCGGCATCGGCGTGGGCATGGGCTATCTCAACAGGCCCGAGCTCAATGCCGAGAAATTCCTGGGCGACCCCGCCGAGCCGATGCGTCGCGCCTACCGCACCGGCGATCTCGTCCGCCTGCGCATGGACGGCGAGTTCGAGTTCCTGGGCAGGATCGACGACCAGGTCAAGATCCGCGGCCACCGCATCGAGCTGGGCGAGATCAACACGCGCATCAAGGAAATCGGCGGGGTGCGCGAAGCCTTCACCGTGGCCCACGGGCAGGGCGAGGACAAGCGCCTGATCGCCTATGTCGCCCCGGACGTCTGGCCGCCGGCGCAGGGCGAGCAGTCGCTGGCGCAGCGCATCCGCGCGGGCATCTCCACCCATCTGCCGCAGTACATGCTGCCGTCGGGCTTCGTCTTTCTGGCGTCGTTGCCGGTCAACATCAACGGCAAGGTCGACCGCAAGCAGCTGCCGCCGCCGGACCGCGCCGTGCAGGCCAGCGCCGACTATCTCGCACCGCGCGATGAACGCGAGGAGACGCTGTGCACCATCTGGGCCGACGTGCTCAAGCTCGAACGCGTGGGCATACACGACCGTTTCTTCGCCATCGGCGGCGATTCCATCCTGCTGATCCAGGCGGTGGCGCGCGCCAACCGCGCCGGGCTCAGGGTGAGCGCACGCGACATGCACGCCCATCAGACCGTGGCCGAACTGGCCGCGGCGCTGCACGCGCTGCAACCTGCAGTGCCGGCGGCCGAGGTCGCGGTGGGCGAGGTCGTGCCGCTGTTGCCCCTGCAGCACGCGTTCCTCGCCCGTGCCGGCGAGGCGTCGCGGCATTTCAACCAGGCCATCGTGCTCGAGGTGCCGGCAGCGCTGGACGAGGCCGCCCTGCGTGCCGCGGCGGAGGTCCTCTATCGTCGCCACGACGTGCTGCAGCTGCGTTTCGAGCGCGCCGGCGACGCATGGCAGGCGGTCCGCATCGCGCTGGACGACGCCTGGCTGCGTGATGCGGTCCAGGTCGAACGGCTGCCGGCGGACGGCGCCTGGACGGCCAACACGATCGCGCTCTGCGAGCGGCATCAGCAGGCGGTCGATCCGCTGCGCGGGCCGCTGCTGCGGCTGGTGCTGTTCGCCCACCCGCAGTCGCCGCGACTGGTGTTGATCGCCCACCACCTCGTCGTCGACGGCGTGTCCTGGCGCGGCCTGCTCGACGAGCTCGCGCCCGCGCTGGCCGGAATGCCTGCCGGCATGGCTGCCGGTCCGTCCTTCGCAGTGCAGGCACAGCGCCAGCATGCGATGGCCATCGCCGGTGCCTTCGACGCCGAGCGCGAGCGCTGGCGCCAAGCGTATGCGCAGGCGCCTGCGCGGTTGCCATGCGACCGCACTCCGCCCCCCGCTCTGTGTCACGCCGAGGATGCTTCGCTGGAGGCCGACCTCGGGGTGGACACCGGCGCGGCGCGTCTCGAGCATGCGGCCCGCACCTACCGCTGCGGCCCGCAGGAGCTGCTGCTGGCCGCATTCGCGATGGCCCTGGATGCATGGACGGGCAGCGAACGGCAGTGGATCACGGTGGAAGGGCACGGGCGCGCACCGCTGCCCGACGGGTCCGACCCGGGTCAGGCCATCGGCTGGTTCACGTCCACGTATCCGGTCGCGGTCGGAGTCCGGCAGGACGACATCGGCGCTACGATCCGCGCGGCCAAGGAGGCGATCCGCACGGTGCCGGCGCAGGGCATCGGCCACGGCTGGGCGACCGACCCGCGCATCGACGCCGAACTCGCCGCGCTCGCCGCCGCACGGCGGCCGCAGGTGCTGTTCAACTACCTCGGACGTTTCGACGGGCCTGCCGATGGCGCGCTGCGTCTGTCGCGGGCCTCGGCCGGCCGCACGGTCGGTGCGCATGTGCCGCGTGCCCATCTGCTCGGCCTCAACGCCGCGGTGGTGGACGACACCCTGCAGCTCTCGCTGGAGTACAGCGCCGCGGTGCACGATGCCGACACCATCCGCCGCCTGCTGGACGACACCCTCGAGGCGCTGGAGCGCAGCGTGTCGCACTGCGCCGGCACCGATCCGGTGTGGACGCCGTCGGATTTCCCGCTGGCGCGCGTCGAGGCCGACGAGCTCGATGCCTGGCAGGCGCGTTACGCGATCCGCGATCTGTATCCCGCCACACCGATGCAGAAGGGCATGATGTTCCAGAGCCTGCTGCGCCCGGACGCCTATGTGACCCAGGTCTGGCCGGAGTTCGAAGGCGAACTGGACCCGGACGCGATGCACCGCGCCTGGCAATGGGCGACCGATCGCCACGACGCCCTGCGTACGGCCTTCGTCGGCGAGATCGACCGTCTGCAGCAGTTGGTGGTGGAGCATGCCGAGCTGGAATGGCGCAGCGAAGACTGGCGTGCCATGGCCCCCGAGCAGCGCGCCGAAGCGTTCGCACGCTACCGCGAGGACGACAGGCGTCGTGCCTTCGACCCGGCCTGCGCGCCGCAGCAACGCGTCGCACTGTTCCGCATGGAAGACCGGCGCTGGACCGTGCTGTGGACGCATCAGCACATGCTCGTCGACGGCTGGTCGCTCCCGCTGGTCTATCGCGACGTGCTGGCGGCCTACGCGGAGTTCCGCGCACAGCGCGTGCCGACAGCGGATGAACCCGTCCGCTATGCGCACTACGTCGACTGGCTGTACCGGCAGGACGTGCCGGCGGCGATCGCGCACTGGAAACGCCGGCTCGCGGACGTGGTGCTGCCCACGCCACTGCTGGCCGCAGGCGAACACGCGCCGACGGCGGGCGAGGGCGTGCGTCGCGTGGACTGGTCGCTCGATCCGGCCGATGCGGCGCGACTGACCACGTTCGCGCAGGCCAACGAACTCACCCTCTTCAGCGTGATCCAGCTGGCCTGGGCCTGCGTGCTCTCGGTGCGCAGCGGACTGCGCGATGTCGTCTACGGCGCCACGGTGTCCGGCCGCTCGGCGGAAGTGCCGGGCGTCGAATCGATGGTGGGGCTGTTCATCAACAGCCTCCCGGTGCGCGCCAGCCTGGATCCCGAGGCATCGGTGGAGGACGCCGCCCGCGCGCTGCAGGCAGCCTTCCGCGAGGACGATCTGCACGGCCATCTGGCGCTTGGCGAATTGCGCAAGCACTGCGCACCCGGCCACCAGGGCCGCCTGTTCGACAGTCTGCTGGTGTTCGAGAACTACCCGCTAGAAGGCGTCGGCGACGAGGCCGACGATGGTGCCCCGCGTCTGGTCGCCGCTGGAGACGACCAGCAGACCGAATTCGCCGCGACGCTGAGCGCGATGCTGGCGGACCGGCTGTACCTGCGTCTGGTGACCCGTCGCGAACGCATCGCGGACGAGGTGGCGGCCGCTCTGGAGCACGCCTTCGTCGCGGTGCTCCGCGCAATCCCGGACGCCATCCGGCTGCGCGATCTCGATGTCTGCGTCCGTCCGCAGGTGCAGCCTGCCGGCGATGAGATGCCGCTCGATGTGGTGTCGCTGATCTCGGCCGTCGCCAGGGCGACACCCGATGCCGTCGCTGCCGAAGCCGGCGGGCGGACTCTCCGCTATGCCGACCTGCTGGCCCAGGCCGAGCGCGTCGCCACAAGGCTGCGCGCCCAGGGCGTGGGCGACGACGCCATCGTCGGTGTACTCACCCACGGCGCGCCCGAGATGCTGCCGGTGCTCCTCGGCATCATGAAGGCGGGCGCGGCGTATCTGCCGCTGGACCCCACCTATCCGCAGGAGCGTCTGCAGGCGATGCTGGAGGTGGGCCGTCCCGCAAGGCTGGTGGCCGCCTCCGCCTTCCTCGCCCAGGCCGAGGCGACCGGCCTGCCGGTCAGCGCCCTGGAAGGGCTGCTGGCGGACCATTCCGATCACGATACCGTCGGGCTCGCCGCTGCCGTCGTACCGCCACAGGCGCCGCATCCCGAAGCGGCGGCCTACGTCATCTTCACTTCCGGCTCCACCGGGCGGCCCAAGGGCGTCTGGATCGCGCACGCGTCCCTGGCGCGGCTGGCCACCCGCATGGCCGGCATTCTGAGTCTGCGGCCTGACGACCGCGTGCTGCAGTTCGCACCGATCAGCTTTGACGTATCGGTGCAGGAGATCTTCAGCGCGCTCGTGGCCGGTGCACGCCTGCTGTTCCTGCCGCCGGGCATGGCCAAACTGGGTGACGGCCTGATCGCGCATCTGCGCGAGCAGCGCATCACTGTCGCCACGTTGCCTCCGGCGGTGCTGGTCTCCTCGCGTCCGGTCGACCTGCCGGACCTGCGCCTGGTGGTCAGCGGCGCCGAGCCGCTGTCCGCGCAGGTGGTCGCGGCTTGGAGCGAGGGCCGGCGGTTCTCGAACCAGTATGGCCCGACCGAAACCACGGTCACCGCGACGGCGCGAGACTGCCCGGCCGATGCGGCACCCAACATCGGCTGGCCCATCGCAGGCGTCCTCGCCTACCTGGTCGACGAACACGGGCGTCCGACGCCGGCGGGCGGCACCGGCGAGCTGTTGATCGGCGGCGAAGCCGTGGGACTTGGCTATGTGCACGACCCGGCCGCCACCGCAGAAAAGTTCCGGCCCGATCCGTTCTCGCGCGTCCCTGGCGCTCGTCTCTATCGCACCGGCGATCTGGCCAGGCGTCTGGAGGACGGTGCCTACGAGTTCGCCGGCCGCAACGACGGCCAGGTGAAGCTGCGCGGGTTCCGGATCGAGCTCGGCGACGTGGAATCCGCGCTGCTGCGCCATCCCGAGGTCGAGCATGCCGCCGCACTCGTCGTGGGTCATGGCGAGGACGACCGCAGGCTGGTGGCCTATGTGCAGTCCGCCGCGGCCGAACGCCCGGGCTTCGCCGACGAGTTGCGCCTCCACATGGAAGGCCTGGTGGCGTCCTACATGTGCCCGGGCGCGATCGTGCCCATGGCGGCGCTGCCGATCGGCGTCAACGGCAAGATCGACCGCGCGCGCCTGCCCGAACCCTTCGCCCCCGGCGAGGCTGGCGATGGGGGCGCTGCGGCGGGCATCGAGGCCGGTTCCGACGTCGCGCTGATCGCAGCGGTGTTCGCCGAGGTCATCGGCGTCGCGGCGATCCCGCCCGACCGCAACTTCTTCCACGCCGGCGGCGATTCGCTGCTCGCGGTCAAGGCCGCCTCGCGCATCGGCGCAAGCCTCGGGATCGAACTGAATGTCGCCTGGGTGATCGAGGCGCCAACGGCGCAGGCCCTCGCGGCACGCCTGTCCCGGGACGACGACCGTCGGCGCGCCGACCAACTCCTGCGCGAGATCGAGGCGATGTCGGAAGAAGACGTCATGCGTCTGCTCGAATCGGACGCAGGCGCCACTCTCGGCAACAGGGAGGAACTCGGCATCTGAAGACTCCCGTGACGAAGACCCGCGACGGTCGCCACCGCGAGCGCGACGGCCGCCGTCCCACCGCATCACCCTTCCGCGCGGCCCGGCGCGGCCCGGGCTCCCCAGGGCAAACCAAGCCGTCGTAAGGGCGGTGCATCACACATTCACCCGCACAGCAGCATCAAACCGAACCATTGGAGAACGCAACATGGAAACGAAAGTGATCGAAGTCGACTATCTGATCGTCGGTGCAGGCCCTGCCGGCATCCAGATGGGGTACTTCATGGAACGCGCCGGGCTCAACTACCGCATCGTCGAAGGCGGCAGCCAACCCGGCGAGTTCTTCGCCACCTATCCGCGCCACCGCAAGCTGATCTCGATCAACAAGGTGCATACCGGCTACGACGACCCCGAGAAGAACATGCGCTGGGACTGGAACTCGCTTCTCAGCGATTCCGAAGAGATGCTGTTCAAGAACTACAGCCGCGTGTACTTCCCGCCGGCTGAAGCGCTGCTCGACTACATGCGCGACTTCGTTGCGCACTACGACCTCAAGATCGACTACGACACCCGGATCGCCAAGGTGCGTCGCGACGGCGTCTTCGAGGCCAGCACCGGAGACGGCCGCGTCTACCGCGCCCGCCGCGTGGTGATGGCCACCGGCGTGTCCAAGCCCTACGTGCCGGCGATCGAAGGCATCGAGCTGGCCGAGCAATACGCCGATTTCAGCGTCGATCCCGAAGACTTCGCCGGACAGAGCGTGCTCATCCTCGGCAAGGGCAATTCGGCCTTCGAGACGGCCGACAACCTGATCGAAACCACGTCGATGATCCACGTCGCCAGCCCGCGTCCGCTCAAGCTGGCCTGGAACACCAAGTTCGTGGGCAACCTGCGCGCGATCAACAACAACTTCCTCGACACCTACCAGCTGAAGTCGCAGAACGCGATCCTCGACGGCGAGGTGAGCAGGATCTTCAAGCGCGACGGCAAGTACGTGGTCGAGATCGCCTACACCCACGCCAACGGCGAAATCGAGCAGCTGGTCTACGACCGCGTGCTGATCTGCACCGGCTTCCGTTTCGACGCCGACGTGTTCTCCCCGGAGTGCCGTCCCGCGCTGGCGATCAACGACCGTTTCCCGCAGATGACCTCGGCCTGGGAATCGACCAACGTCGAAGATCTCTACTTCTCCGGCACCATCACCCAGCAGCGCGACTTCAAGCGTTCCTCCAGCGGCTTCATCCATGGCTTCCGCTACAACGTGCGTTCGCTGTTCAACATCCTGCGCAAGCGCTATGAAGGCCAGCCTCTGCCTTCCCAGGACGTCGCCAAGACCGCCGAAGCGCTGACCAGCGCCATGCTCGAGCGCATCAACAAGAACTCGGGTCTCTGGCAGCAGTTCGCCTTCCTGTGCGACGTGCTCAACGTCGACACCGACGGCGATGCGCGCTACTACCAGGAAATGCAGATCGAGTACGCGCACACCGTGGAATTCGCCGGCAGCGGCGGGTACTTCGTGATCACGCTCGAGTTCGGTTCGGCGGTGTCCGATCCCTTCGCGATCGACCGCAATCCGGATCCGGCCTTCGCCAGCGAGAGCAAGTTCCTGCATCCTGTCGTGCGCTACTGCGCACATGGCGTGGCGCTGGACGAGCAGCATCTGCTGGAAGACCTGCACTCCGACTGGAGCAAGCCCTGCCACTACGAGCCGCTGCTGCAGTTCGTGCGCAGCAAGCTCGCGCCGCAGGCGCAGGCGCGTGCCGCGGAAGCGGCGTCGGAATCGATGCTGGGCTGAGGCGCGCATGAGCGATACACCGGTGGCCGGGCTCTCCGAGGCCAAACAGGCGCTGTTCCGCAAACTGATGCGCGAGCGTGGGCTCGCGCATCGTCCGCCCGAGGCGATTCCGCCGCGGGCGGACGCGGAGTGGGCGCCGCTGTCGTACGCGCAGCGCAGTCTGTGGTTCATCCACGAGCTGGAAGGCGCCAACGCCACCTACAACATGGGGGGCGGCCTGCGCATCGACGGCGACCTCCGGGTGGATGCGCTGCGCACCGCGCTGGACACCGTGGCCGCACGTCACGAGGTCCTGCGTGGCGTGTTCGCGCGAGGAGAGTCCGGGCCTGTGCAGCGGTTCGCCGCGCAGGCGCCCACCGGTGAGCGGGTGTTCCCGCTGGAGCTGCGTCGCGTGGAGTCCGGCGACGAGGCCGAGGCGCTCGAACGGGGCATCGCCCTGATCGAGGCGTTCGCCGACATGCCGTTCGATCTGGAACGCGGCCCGCTGATCCGCGCGTTGCTGGTGGATCTGGGCGAGGACCGGCACCTGTTGTATCTGTGCATGCACCACATCATCTCCGACGCATGGTCGATGGAGGTGTTGTTCCGCGAAATCCTGCAGGGCTATCGGGCGGCGGCGTCGGGCGCGACGCCGTCGTTTCCGCCGCTGCAGGTGCAATACGGCGACTATGCGGTCTGGCAAGGCAGCGAAGAGCGTCAGGAAGCGCTGCTCCGGCAGGAGGCCTATTGGCGGAAGCGTCTGGACGGCGTTCCCCATGCGCTCGAACTGCCCACCGACCGGCCCAGGCCGGCGCGCCTGTCGGTCCGTGGCGGAGCTGTGCCGATCCGGGTCGACGCCGCGACGGCTGCGCGGCTCGACGAGGTGGCGCGCGCTTCCGGCGCCACGCCGTTCATGGCGCTGCTGGCCTGCTGGCAGCTGCTGCTGTGGAGCCTGTCGTCGCAGGACGATTTCGTGGTCGGCGTCTCCAGCGTCAACCGGCCGCGCAAGGAGCTGGAGCCGTTGATCGGCTATTTCGTGAACACGCTGGCGATCCGTTGCCCGCCGGAGAGCGGGCAGGGGTTCGCGGCGCACCTCGTGCAGGTCCGCGAAGCGGTGGCCGAGGCCTTCGCCCATCAGGATCTTCCCTTCGAGCGGGTGGTCGCCCTGCTGGGCGTGGAGCGCGCGCTGGACCGCGCACCGCTCGCCCAGGCCCGTTTCGCTTTCGCCAATGTGCGCCAGGACAGTGCGGAACTGCCTGGCCTGCGCTTCTCGCCGCTCACGCTGGAGCGCGAAGACACCAACGCCAAGTGCGACCTGCTGCTGGTGATGTGGCCGGACGAGGGGCGCTACGCGGGCGCGCTGCAGTACAGCGCGGATCTGTTCGACGCCGCCGGCATGCAGCGTCTGGCCGCCCGGTTCGGTGCGCTGATCGCAGCGGTGTGCGCGAATCCCGAGCTCCCCCTGGGCGATCTGTCCTACCTTCCCGAAAAGGAGCGCAGCCTCCTTGAGACCTGGCGGCATCCGGTCCGCGCGCACGGCGCGGGACGGACCGTGGGGAACATGTTTGCCGGGTGCGCCGATGCGCATCCGGACACGCTTGCCGTCGTCGATGCCAGTCGCAGCATGACGCGCACGGAGTTGGCCGCGGCCGCCGCCTCGCTGGCCCAGACCCTGCGCGCGCGCGGCATCGGGCGCGGCCATCGGGTGGGCCTGTGCACCGCACGGACATGCGATTTCGCGGTCGGTCTGCTGGGGACGCTGATCGCAGGCGCCGCCTATGTGCCGCTGGACCGCAGCATGCCGCGCGATCGCCTGTCGGCGATCGTCGGCGAAGCCGCGTTGTCGGTGGTCCTGCACGATGAAGAGGGCAGGGCGGCCGCCCTGTCGCTCGGAATGGACGCGCTGTCCATCGCCCAGGCGATGGACGCCGGGCAGGGAGCCCCCTGGCGCGATGACGCACAGGCCGAGGATGCGGCCTATCTGATCTTCACCTCGGGCACCACCGGCAAGCCCAAGGGCGTTCAGGTGGCGCACCGCAGCCTGCACAACTACGTGCTGGGCATCCGTGATGTGCTTGCGCTCGCGCCGGGCGCGGAGTCCCTCGCGCTGTCGACCATCTCCGCGGACCTGGGCAATACCGCGATCTTCGCCGCGCTGTGCGACGGCGGGGTGCTGCGCCTCCTGCCGGAGGAGGCATCGCTCGATGCCAGCCGCCTCGGCGCGTATCTGGCCGAGCGTCCGGTGGATTGCCTCAAGATCGTGCCATCTCATTTCGAGATGCTGTTGCGCACCGGCGAACCACAGCAGTTGCTGCCGCGCAGCACGCTCGTGTTCGGCGGCGAGCAACTGCCGGCCTCGCTGCTCTCGCGCGTGCGCTCGCTCGCGCCTCACCTGCGCGTGGTGAATCACTACGGCCCGACCGAAACCACCATCGGTGTGCTCACCTGGCTTGCGGAACCCCTCGACGCCGGCATGCAGGTGCCGGTGGGGCGCCCGCTGCCCAATGTCGCCGCCTATCTTCTGGACCGCTTCGGGCGACAGGTGGGCATCGGCGAGATCGGCGAGCTGCACCTGGGGGGCGACTGTCTCGCGGACGGGTACTACGGCGATCCGGTGCGCACGCTGGAGCGCTTCGTGGTCGATCCCTTTCTGTCCTCCGCGGGCTCCGCCCACCCGGCGCGGATGTACCGCACCGGCGATCTGGCGCGCTGGCGGGAAGACGGCACCCTGGTCTTCCTCGGCCGCCGCGACCTGCAGGTGAAGATCCGCGGGCACCGCGTGGAGCTGGGCGAGATCGAGGCCGCGCTGCGCGGGCTGGAGGGCGTGCGCGACGCCGCCGTGCGCACGCGCAGCGGCGAGCGCGTGGACGAAGCCACGGTGGCGTTCGTCGTACTCGATGACTCCACGGCCGCGGACATTGTGCGCGAGCGGCTGCGTACGTTCCTGCCCGAGCATATGGTGCCCGAGCGGGTCGTCGCGCTCGACGCGCTGCCGCTCAATGCCAACGGCAAACTGGACCGTGCGCGCCTGCATCTGCCCGTCGCCACCGATGCCGTCTCGCACACGGAATCCGCACGGATCGCCGTGGACGCCGCGCCCGACGCGTCGCTGCGCGCGGCCGTGCGGGATGTCTGGCGCGACGTTCTCAAGCACGACGATTTCGACGACGAGGCCCGCTTCTTCGACATCGGTGGCCATTCGCTGCGTGCAACGCTCGTGGTGTTCCGCCTGCGCAAGTCGGTGGCGCCACAGCTCAGCGTGCGTGACCTGTTCGAGCATCCCACCGTCGCCACGCTGGCCGCGTTCATCGCATCGACCAGTGTCGCGGATGCCGCTGCGGACGGAACAGCCGCCGTGCCGGGCGTTGCCGCCCCGACGATCGGCGTGCAGACGCGCCCGGACCGCATCCGCCCGACGCTCACCCAGGAGCGGCTGTGGTTCGTCGACCAGGTGGCGGCAGGATCCGCGGCCTACAACATCCCGCTCGGCCTGCGTCTGCACGGCACGCTGAACCTGCCCGCGCTGCGGGGCGCTCTCGATGCGGTGCATGCACGGCACGAGGTGCTGCGCTGCGTGTTCGAGACCCACGGCGGTGCGCCGTATCTCGCCGTGCGCGACAGCGCTGTGCCGGGGGAGGGCGGCATGCCGTTCGCGCTCGAGGACATCGCCGCCATGTCGCCGGAGGCCCGGGAGACGACCGTCCGCGCGGCGGTGATCGCCGAATCGACCACGCCGTTCGCACTCGATCGCGGGCCGCTGGCGAGAACACGCCTGCTGCGCCTGTCCGAGTCCGAACACGTGTTGCTGCTCACCATGCATCACATCGTCTCCGACGGCTGGTCCAACGAAGTCATTTCGCGCGAGCTCGCCGAGCTCTACACCGCCGCCTGCGAAGGCCGCGAGCCGGCGCTCGCACCGCTTCCGATCCAGTACATCGATTACGCGCTCTGGGAACGCCGTCGGGCCGACGAGGGCGGTTTCGACCAGGACATCGCCTACTGGCGGCGCCGTCTGGCGGGCGCGGCGGATGAAACCCCGCTCCCGCTGGACCGTGCGCGCGGGGAAGACCCGCGTGTCGACGGCGGCAGCGAGCGCTTCCGCATCCCGGCCGATGTGCGCGACGGGGTGCTTGCACTGGCCTCTGCCGAAGGTGCCACGCCCTTCGTGGTCATGCAGGCCGCCTTCAAGCTGCTGCTGTCGAAGTACAGCGGCCGCGAGGACATCGTGGTGGGCACCACGCATGCCAACCGCGGACACGCCGAGGCCGAAGGGCTGGTCGGTTTCTTCGTGAATCAGGTGCCGCTGCGCAGCACCTTCGATGCAGGCGAAAGCGTGCGCGCGCTGCTGCGCCGAGAGGCTGCCTCGGTGGCCGAGGACTTCGCCCACCATGCGCTGCCGTTCAACGTACTGGTCTCCGCGCTGGGACAGGAACGCAGCCTGGAACGCACGCCGGTCTTCCAGGCCCTGTTCGTGATGCAGAACGTGCCGCCCCACGCGCTGCGCCTGCCGGGGCTCTCCCTTGAGCGTGTCGAGTTCGAGGTGAGCGAGGCCAAATTCGACGTCAGCCTGTTCGTGATGGATGCCGACGACGGCATGCACGCGCTGCTGACCTTCCGCAGAGCGCTGTTCGACGACGCCACCATGCGCCGCATGGCCGCGCGTTACGTCGAACTGCTGCGCAACATGGTGTCCGCACCGGATCACACCACAGGACAGATCAACATGATTCCCAACAGCGAACACGAAGAAGCGACTGCCGCCAAGGAGCGCCTGCATGCCGACAAGCTCGGCAAGCTCAAGTCGATCCGGCGGCGTACGGTCACCACGGCCGCCGCGGAGATGGTGCGCAGCTGCGTCTTCGACGAGGCGAAGGGCTACCCCCTCTGCGTCACCCCCGCGCGCGACGACGTCGACCTCACCGCCTGGGCCGCCGCCAACCGTGGCTGGATCGAAGGCGAGCTGCGCCGCTACGGCGCGATTTTGTTCCGCGGCTTCGCCCGCGGGCATGCCCAGGTGGACCTGGAGTCGTTCGCGGCTGCGGTGTCCGACCGGCTGATCGACGAATACGGCGACCTGCCGCGCGATTCGGTCAGCGGCCGCGTCTACAAATCCACGCCGTACCCCTCCGACAAGGCCATCCTGATCCACAACGAAAGCTCGCACCTGCACCGCTACCCGACCAAGATCTTCTTCTCCTGCATCATCCCGGCCAGTGTCGGGGGCGAGTCGCCGATCGTCGATTGCCGCGCGGTGCTGCGTCGCCTGGATCCGCAGGTGGTCGAGACCTTCCGGCGCCGCCGTCTGAAGTACGTCCGCAACTATGTCGATGCGGTCGACGTGAGCTGGGAGCACTTCTTCCAGACCTCCGACCGCAGCGCGGTCGAGGCCTACTGCCGCCGCAACGACATCGACTTCGAATGGGTCGGCGAGACCGGGCTGCGTACCAGTGTGGTCTGCGATGCGGTCAAGACCCATCAGGTGACGGGCGAGGAGGTGTTCTTCAACCAGATCTGCCTGCACCACATTTCGTGTGTCGACCCGGCGACGCGGCAGTCGTTGCTGCGCCTCTACGGCATGGACGGTCTTCCGCGCAATGTCTACTATGGCGACGGGGAGCCGATCGAGGACGAGGTGGTCGCGCACGTCATGCGCGTCGTGGATGAACTGAAGGTCGAGTTCCTCTGGGAACGCCACGACATCGTGATGGTGGACAACGTCATGTGCGCCCACGCGCGCAACCCGTTCGAGGGCGAGCGCAAGATCGTGGTGGCCATCGCAGACATCTTCGACGACCGGACCGCGGCATGAATCGCGCTGCGGACACATTCCGGTGTCCGCGGCGCCGCGAAGGCAGCAGGAGCACTATCCAATGAACGACACGATGGTCGGCACCGATGCGGTGGCCGAGGGTTTCGCGCTTTCGCCGCAGCAGCGGTTCGCGTGGCGCGGGCGTACGGACGGGCTGCGGCAGCGCCTGGTGGGCACCCTGCGGATCGACGGTGCCCTCGACCATGCCCGTCTGCGCAGCGCGGTGAGCGCGGTGTGCGCGCGGCACGAAATCCTGCGGACCGAATACCGGATGACGCCCAGCGTGGTCTTTCCTCTGCAGGTGGTGTCCGACAGCGCGGACATCGCCATCCTCGAACCTGTCGAGGATGCTGCTGGCAGCGTCGATTCGAACGACGCCCCCGTGCCGCATGCCTGTCTGCGCGTATTGCCGGACGGTGCGCATGCGCTGGATCTGGTACTCGATGCGCTCACCGGCGATCTCACCACCGTCGCGGCCGCATTGCATGAGATCGCCTGCCTCTATGCGGGGCACGCCGTCGACGACGAGCCGATGCAGTACGCCGATGTGGCAGAGTGGCTCAACGATCTGATCGCCGACGATGCGCACGGCGGCGCGGGCTACTGGCAGGCGCGCGAATTCGACCGTCACCCGCCGCCGACGGTGTACGGTTGCCGCCTGCAGCGCCGCACGGATGCGTCGCAGCGCGTGGACCATGCCGCGCGCAGGCTCGATGCGGCCGCACGCGGGCGTGTGGATGCATTGGCGTCCGGCCTGGACATGTCGACCGAGGACTTGTTGTTCGGGGCATGGCTGGGCGTGCTCGCGTGTCATTCCGGCGCCGAGCATGTGGCGTCGTGGCGCGAGTTCGATGGCCGTGCCTACGAGGAGCTGGCCGGCGTGTTCGGTCCCCTCGCGCAGAGCGTGCCGGTCGCCGTCGCCTGTGATCCGGACGCCCCGGTCGAGGCGTTCCTGCTCGCGGCCGCCACGGCGGCGGGCGAGGCGCGCGAACGGCAGGAGTATTTCGCCTGCGGCGAGGCATTGCGTCCGGTGCGCGGAGGAACTCTGGGTGGGCTCGACGCATTGCCGGCCTTCCGCTGTGCGCATGGAGCCGACGCCGTGCACGCAGGCGCCACCCGCCTGTCGCTGACCTCCTTGTCCAGCGACGACGATCGCCATGGCCTGCGCCTGAGCGCCGCATGCGTGGACGGGCAGATCCTGCTCGAACTCCAACAGTCCTGCGGGCTTCCGCACGGCACCGCCGAAGCCCTGATCGCTCAGTATGTCGATGCGCTGCAGGCATTGGACGATCGGATGCGCGCCCCGCTTGCCCGCCTCGTGCGCGCGGGTGTGCACGACCGCCGGATCGCCAGCCTCGGTGCCGAGCCGCAGAACGACGACGCCCTGCGCATCCGCGAGGGCATGGCGGCTGTCGAGCCGGGCGGCATCCCGGCGCGGGTGGCCGCGCAAATGGCGCACGCGGCCGATCGCCCTGCGATCGATGGCCCTGGCGGCACCCTGCGTTACGACGAATTGATGTCGCGGGCCACCGCACTGGCGCTGCGTCTGCGTCAGGCGGGCATCGGCCCGGAAGACCGCATCGCACTCATGCTGGAGCGTTCGCCGCTGCTCATCGAAGCGATGCTCGGCGCGATGCTGGCAGGAGCCGCCTGTGTACCGGTCGACCCGCAGTTCGGCGCGGAACGCCGACGCGGCATTCTTGCCGATGCCGATGCACAGCTGATCCTGGGCACTGTGGCCGTCCGCGACGCGCTCGCCGGCAGCCTGCCGGATGCGGTCCCGTTCTGGGCGCTGGATGACGCTGCCCACGCTGCAGCCAGCGGCGCCGGTATCGACGATGCACGCGGGGACTTCGACGCGCTCGAAGGATTGCTCGAACGCATCCATCCGCAACAGATCGCCTACATCATCTATACCTCCGGCTCCACAGGGAAGCCCAAGGGCGTTGCCGTCTCCCATGCGTCGGTGCTGCACTACGTCGACGCCGTACTCGCCCGCATTCCGCTGGACGCGCAGGCACGCTGCGGATTCTTCTCCACCACCGCCGCCGACCTCGGCTACACGATGCTGTTCGGTGCCCTGTGCTCGGGGCGCTGTCTCTTCCTCACGCCGGATGCCCATAATCTGGATGCGACCTATCTGGCCGGAGCGCTGCGTGAGGGCGGGGTGGATGCGATCAAGATCGTGCCCTCGCACTTCGCCGGCCTGTTGAATCTGTCGGAAGACCCCGCACTCGTCCCCCGCGATGCGCTGGTGTTCGGTGGTGATCAGCTTGACCGGGAACTGGTGCAGCGCATCCGCGTCCTGGCGCCGGACTGCCGGGTTTTCAATCATTACGGGCCCACCGAAACCACGGTCGGCGTGGTGGCCACCGCGATCGACGACGCGCTGCTGGCCGAGGCCACGCGCCTTCCGCTCGGTCACGCGTTCGGTCAGGGGCGCCTGCATGTGCTCGACGACGCCATGCATCCGGTGGCCTGCGGCATCGTCGGCCAGTTGTTCATCGGCGGCCCTGGTCTGGCGCGCGGGTACTGGGGGCAGCCGGGGCAGACCGCTGACCGCTTCGTGCCCGATCCATTCGGTCCGGCGGGGGAGCGTCTGTACCGCACCGGCGATCTGGTGCGCATGCGTCCTGATGGCCGCATCGAGTTCGTCGGCCGCGCCGACGATCAGGTCAAGCTGCGCGGTTACCGCATCGAACTGGGCGAGATCGAAGCGGTGCTGCGCGCCGTTCCCGCGGTGGTGGAATGCCGCGTCCTGCTGCGTCGCTCGGGTACCGATGGCGAGGGCAATGCCCAGCTGTGGGCGTTCGTGGTGCCCGGAGATGCGGGCTGCGACATCGATGCGCTGCGCGAGGCCATCGCCGCGCACCTGCCGGACTACATGATTCCGTCCGAATTCGTGCTGCTGCCGGCCCTGCCCTATATGCCGAACGGCAAGATCGACCGTGCACGCCTGCTCGCGATGTCGCCGGCCGCGCGCAGCGCGCGCGAAACGGTCGCGCCGAGGACCACGCTCGAACGCGAGCTCCATGCGCTGTGGGTGGCCTTGATGGGCCGCGACGACATCGGAGTGGACGACGATTTCTTCCGTGCCGGCGGCCATTCGCTGCTCGCCACCCAGCTCATCGCCCGCCTGCGCGACAGTCTCGGCGTCGAACTGGGCGTACGCGATCTGTTCGCGCATCCCACCATCGCCCGTCTCGCATCGCGCATCGAGGCGTTGAGCGGCGATCAGGCCGGCCCGCACCATGCAGGCACGCCGGCGCCCAGCGCACCTGCGGCCATGGCGCGTGCGCCCGGCGAATCGCTGCCGTTGTCCTTCGCGCAGCAGCGCCTGTGGCTGATCGAACAGATCGGCGGCACCGCAGCGGCGTACAACATCACCCATGCCGTGCGCGTGGCGGGCGACATCGATGCCGCCTCCCTGCGTGCCGCCTTCCAGACCCTGGCCGATCGACACGATATCCTGCGCACCGCGTTCCGGGAACGCGATGGTGTGCCCGAGCAATACGTGTGCGACGCCGTCGCGCTGGATTTCGAATCCGTCGACCTTCCTGGTGGCGAAGATTTCGTCGCATGCGCCCGCGCACGGATCGATGCCTGCGCCGGCGAGCCGTTCGATCTCGGTCGTCCCGGCCTGCTGCGTGTGCGCCTGTACCGCTGCGGCGGTGTCGAATCGGTATTGGCCACGGTCACCCACCATATCGTGTCCGATGGCTGGTCCACCGGCGTGATGGCGGCGGAAGTGGCCGAAGCCTACGCGGCGCAGCTCGAAGGGCGTGCTCCGTCGCTTTCCCCGCTGCCGCTGCAGTACGCGGACTATGCGCGATGGCAGCGCGAGCGCTTCGACTCGGGGGCGCTGCAGGAGATGCGCGAGACGGCGGTGCGTCGTCTCGCAGGCGCGCCGGCCCTGCTTGAACTGCCCACCGACCTGCCTCGCGGCGAGCGCGCTTCGCCCGAGGCCGGTGTGGTACGACTGAGGTTCCCGGCTGCCATGTCGCAGGCCGTGGACGCCTTCTGCCGGTCGCAGGGCTGCACGCAATTCGCCTTCATGCTGGCCGCGGTGAATGTGCTGCTTGCGCGTCACGCCGGACAGGACGACATCTGCATTGGCGCCCCGGTCGCCAATCGTTCGCATGCCGATCTGGAAAGGCTTGTCGGCTTTTTCGTCAATACCGTCGTATTGCGCAATCGCGTGCACGTGCGGCGTTCGTTCCTGGACTTCCTGCAGGAGGTCGGCGCAGGCGTGGTCGATGCGCTCGCCACGCAGGATCTTCCGTTCGAGCAGTTGATCGAGGCGCTCAATCCCGAACGCAGTCTCGCCCATGCGCCACTGTTCCAGGCGATGCTCACCCTTCAGACGATTTCCGGCGAGCGCATGATGCTCGCGGGCCATCCCGCAGAGCCGTTGATCGGCGACAGCGCCGGCGTGAAGTACGACGTCGAGTTTTCGATGATGGTCACGCCGGACGGGCTCGACGGCGCGCTGGTCTACCGCCGCGATCTGTTCCTGCCCGAGCGCATGCAGCGCATGGCCGACGGCCTGATCGCGCTGATCGACGACATCCTGCGCGCGCCATTCACCGCCCTGGGCGAATTGGCGATCATGCCCGCATCGGAGCGCCGGCAGGTGCTCGATCTGTTCGCCGCCGGCGAGTCCCGCGACAGCGCGGATGCGCCGCTGCAGTTGCTGGAGG
>ERZ1066121.345-NODE-345-length-43666-cov-10.129921_pt1 | contig 43666 bp, 37 predicted proteins | sample MGYA00382768_ERZ1066121 | MGnify/ENA primary metagenome ERZ1066121 (study PRJEB33369, sample SAMEA5778351) | biofilm metagenome | biome: Industrial cooling water; feature: Water cooling tower basin; material: Biofilm | place: United Arab Emirates | collected...
GCCACCCGCAAGGGACGCCTCGTGCGCTATCTCAGCGTGCTCGGCGTGCTCATCCCGCTCGGCGTGTCCACGTACTACGTCTTCATCGAGACGTGGACGTTCGCATACTTTCTCAAGTATCTGAGCGGTGGCATCGGCATCGTGCAGGGCACGTCCATCGCCGAGCAGACCGCAGCCGCGGGCAGCTTCTACTCGATGATCACCGGCTCGGATGGTGACGGCTCGCTCTTCACCGGCGATTCGCGCTTCACGGTGATCAGCTGGGTCGTCGTGTTTGCGATCAACCTGTTCTTCGTATTCCGCGGTCTCTCCAAGGGCATCGAGAAGTTCGTCTCCTTCGCCATGCCGGTCATGGCGGTCTGCGCCGTGATCGTGCTCGTGCGTGTGCTCACGCTCGGCACGCCAGACCCGAATCTGCCCGAGCAGAGTGTGATCAACGGACTCGGCTACATGTGGAATCCCGACTTCTCCAAGCTCGGGAACTTCCAGACGTGGCTTGCTGCCGCCGGACAGATCTTCTTCTCGCTGTCGGTCGGCTTCGGCGTGATCATCAACTATGCGTCGTACATGCGGCGCAAGGATGACGTGGCGCTGTCCGGGTTGACGGCCGCCGCGACCAACGAGCTGTTCGAAGTCGGATTCGGTGGCATGATCACGCTCACCGCGGCGTTCGTCTTCCTCGGCCTGAGCGGAACCGCTGGTGCCGTCGCCACGGGTTCGTTCGGCCTCGGCTTCAATACCCTCCCGGTCGTGTTCGCGCAGATGGGCGCGTTCGAGAACATCATCGGCGCGCTCTGGTTCTTCATGTTGTGGCTGGCGGCCATCACGAGCTCGCTCTCGATGTACGCACCGGCGGTGGCGCACCTCAAGGAGGCCACCAACATGTCGCATGGGCGCTCCACGGCCGTGATCGCCCTCATCGGCACGCTGGGCGCCGTGCTCACACTCTGGTTCACGGCCGGTGGCGCGTTCTGGAGCACGGTGGACTTCTGGGTGGGCACCTATCTGATCTTTGTGCTCGCGATGGTGCAGATCATCTACTTCGGTTGGGTGTTCGGCATCGACCGCGGGTGGCGTGAGTTGCATCAGGGCGCCTCGATTCAGGTACCGACCATCTTCAAGGTGGTGATGAAGTACATCGCACCGGCGTATCTGATCATCGTGTTCGTCGGATTCACCATCCAGAACTTCAGGGCCTCACTGGAGGCCTCGTGGGCGAATACCGGTTCACGCGTGGCGATGCTCACGATCGCCGCCATTCTGCTCTACCTCGTCGTGGTCACGTGGATCGGTGAACGCCGCCTGCGCGCCGCTGGCGTGGACATCGACGACGCCACCCCTGCCGACTGAGGAGCTGCACCATGACGACATTGGGTTGGGTGTTCATGACGTGCTCGCTGGTATTGGTCTGGGGCGGCGCCTTCTGGTGCTACAAGCGCGTCCTGCAGACACCAACGGACGAGAAGGTGCCCGCGGGCTACGGCCCCTGATCACCGTCGAGCGCGTGATCGTCCCCGAGGGCGGTGTTCCGACGACACGGAGCACCGCCCTCGGCGCATTCGGGCGCGCCCATAGAGCGCATCGATGTGGAAGCAAGAGAAATCGTGCGTGGTGATGCGCACCGGACCTCGCCACTCTTCCCGCTGCTCCTCCGTTGCCGTCTCGCCCGCGCTCGCACGACATGTCCGATATCCTCCGCCAGAACCTGCTCTCGCCCATCGCACTCGCCTTCGCACTCGGCCTGTTCGCTCGCCTCGTCCGCAGCGAACTGCACCTGCCCAAGGACGTGTACGCGGGACTGTCGCTCTATCTCCTGCTCGCGATCGGCCTGCATGGCGGCGTCGAACTGGCGCACGCGTCCATCGCAACCATCACGGCACCGGCGGCGGTGACGTTGCTGCTCGGCGTGCTGACGCCCGTCAGCAGCTACCTCATCCTGCGGCACCTCGGACGGTTCGGCGAACAGGACGCGGCCGGCATTGCCGCGCACTACGGCTCCGTCTCCGCCGTCACCTTCATCGCGGCGCAGCAGTTCGTGAAGGCAGTGGGCGCGGAACCCGAGGGATTCCTGCCCACGCTGCTCACCATGCTCGAAGCCCCCGGCATCGCGGTGGCACTCACCATTGGCGTGATGCGCAGTCAGGGGGGATCGCGCCCCATCGGCGATACGCTGCACGAAGTGCTCACCGGGCGTACGATGCTGCTCCTGCTCGGTGGACTCACGATCGGCTTCGTGACGGGTGATCAGAACTGGCAGATGATTGCGCCGGTATTCGACACGAAGGGCGCTGTCTTTCGCGGCGTGCTCTGTCTCTTCCTGCTCGAGATGGGCGTTGTGGCCGGCTCACGCCTCGGTGACCTGCGCAAGGTGGGGCCGTTCCTGCTGGCCTTCGGCATGATCGTTCCGCTGCTGCACGGCTCGCTGGGGGCGTGGCTCGGTATCACGGCCGGACTCGGCGTCGGTGGGGCGACCGTGCTCGGCGCGATGGCGGCGAGCGCATCGTACATTGCCGCGCCGCCCGCCGTCCGATTGACGCTGCCCGAGGCAAACCCGACCTACTACCTCACGGCCGCGCTCGCGATCACGTTCCCCTTCAACCTGCTGGCCGGCATCCCGGTCTACTACCGCGTCGCGCAACTCGCCCACGGCAGCTGAGGTCTCGCGCTCATGCACACCATCCCGCTCTCGCTCGTCACCATCATCGCCGAACCGGTGCTCGAGGATCGACTCGTGCACGATCTGCGTCGGCTCGGGGCGTCCGGCTACACGATTACCGACAGTCGCGGCGAAGGCTCCCGCGGTGTTCGCGCGAGTGATCCGCCGGGCGTCTCGATTCGCATCGAAGTGGCGGCCGGTGCCGAAGTCATCGACCGCATTCTGGAGATGCTGGCAGCCGACTACTTCCCGAACTACGCCGTGATCGCGTGGCTCACGGAGGCGCGCGTGGTTCGCGGCGAGAAGTACCTCACGCGCTGATCGGGCCGGGGGCACCGGGCGCAATCGCGCTCACCGCGCGTGCTGGCGTCAGCCCGCTGCGTTCCCGCGCGTAGACCCCGGCATCGTCACCCGTCAACGGGCGACTGAACAGGTACCCCTGTCCCGTATCGCAGCCGAGCGTGGTGAGGAAGCGCTCCTGCGCATCATGCTCGATCCCTTCGGCCACCACCTCGACACCAAGCGACTGCGCGAGCGACACCATCGTGCGCACAAACGAGGCCCCGCGGTCACCGTCGTCGACGCGCGCCACGAAGCTGCGATCGATCTTGAGCTCATCCACCGGGAAGAACTGCAGGTGGCTGAGCGACGAGTACCCCGTGCCGAAATCGTCGATGGCGATGCGCACGCCGAGTGCGCGCAACGCGTGCAGTCGTTCCTTCGCGAGTTCCGGCGTGCGCATGATCTGGCTCTCCGTGATCTCGAGCACCAGTCGATGCGGATCGAGTCCCGAGGCACGGAGCGCGTCGCGCACATCGTTCACGAAGCCATCGTGTTCGAGCTGACGTGGCGCGACGTTCACCGAAATGGTGGGCGCCGGCTCTGCCTCCACGACCCAGCTCGCGGCGTGACGACACGCTTCGTGCAGCACCCACTGCCCGATCGGCACCACAAGCCCCGTCTCTTCCGCCACCGCAAGGAACTCGCTCGGCACCATCAGACCACGCCGCGGATGCCGCCAGCGGAGCAGCGCTTCGAAGCCACGCAGTGTGCCACTGCCGAGGCGGAGCAACGGCTGGAAGTGCAACTCGAACTCCGTCTGCCCCACGGCGCGTCGCAGATCCTGTTCGATCTCGAGCCACACCAGCGCGCGTGCGTGCATGGCCGGATCGAAGAGCCGCGCACATTGCTTGCCGGCGCTCTTGGCCGAGTACATCGCCGTGTCGGCATTGCGAAGGACGGCATCACCATCCTCACCTGGCTGGGCGATCGCGATGCCGATGCTGACGTTCACGATCACTTCACGCCCCGCGATCTCCACCGGCGTGGCGATCTCACGCAGCAGACGATAGGCCAGCGCGAGCGGATCTTCATCCTGCTGCACCGACTCGATCACGATGGCAAATTCGTCGCCGCCAAGGCGAGCCACGGTTTCGCCGGCGCGCACCGTCAATGCGATGCGCCGCGCAATCGCGCGAAGCAGCGCGTCGCCAGCGGCGTGACCGAGCGAATCGTTCACTCGCTTGAAGCCATCGAGATCGAGCAGCAGTACCGCCACATCGGTCCGGTGGCGCAGTCGACGATCGAGCGCGTGCGCCAGGCGGTCACGGAAGAGCGCACGGTTGGCGAGCCCCGTGAGTTCATCTTCGAACGCCTGCTGCACGAGCTGCTGCTCCATGCGTTTCCGATCCGTCGCATTCTGGAGCATGGCCATGAGGCGACGATCTCCACCAGGCGCGACCGTCGCGATGGTCACCTGACCCCACACCGTCGTGCCCTCGGCGTGACGAAAGCACGCTTCGAAGGTGACCACCTCGCGCGCGGCGGTGACCAGCTCGGCGATCGCCTCCTGCACGATCGGCGCCGCCTCCGGGCACGCGAGATCGAACACGCGCGTACCAACGAGTGCGTCGGCCGTCTGCCCGAACATGTCGCGACACGCGGCATTCGCTTCGAGGATCGTCCCGTCGAGTGAGAGCAACTGGATCGCGATGCCCGCGTGATCGAAGAACGCACGCACGCGTGCGGCGCTTTCCTCCTGCGCCCGCTCGGCCGCGCGTTGTGCCGTCACGTCGCGCAGCATGACGAGCACCGCGGGCTCGTCACCAAGGCGCATGTCGAGCCCTTGGACTTCAACGTCGACGGTGCGGCCATCGCGCGCGTGCAGCCGCGTCTCCACGACATCTGCGGCGTGCATTGGCCCATCGCCCATGAGCCGCATCGCGAACTGGCAGTCGGCCTCGCACAAGCCGAGCGTCTCCACGGCGCGCTGCAGCACCTCCTGCCGGGGCCACGCCAGCACGCGCTCGGCGGCTCTGTTCCAGTCCAGCACGGCACGATCACTGCGCCGCAGCACGAACGTGGGGTGCGGGCCCGCGTCGAAGAGCATGTGATAGCGCGCTTCACTCGCGCGCGCACGCTCCAATCGGACCTCGAGTTCGCGCGCCAGCTCCTCGAGCATGTGGGTCGTCACATCGCGCTGCCGCTCGACGTCGGCAATGATCGAGCTCGCCACCGTGAGCAGCTGCTGGATCGATTCGGGCGGTGCGTCGTCGCCGAAGACGCGGCGGACCGGCCGCTTGAGCGCGGGATGCATCAGCGTTCACCCAGCACGGTCAGGGTGAGCGTCTGATTGTGAAAGAGCGCAGCCGAGCGATCGGCGAGTGTCACCCCGTGGGTGGGCGGTGCGATTTCGCCGTTGCTGTAGAAGCCCGCCAGCACCGCGTGCGGCACCGCCGCGGCGACTTCATCGAGTTCTTCGCCAATGCGACTGCGCAACACGACGCGACGACCGATACAGGACACGCACAGCACGGCGACCGCTGGGACGTCGGCGAACGCCGCGTGCGCCGCACTCGCCGCCTGCTGCGCCGCGTCGATCAGGTGTTCGTTCGTGGCACGCATGAGCCGCACGCGTCCACCGCACGGCACTTCGCCGGCGAAGCGCAGCGAGCGCGCCGTCTCGTCGATCGCGAGCAGGGTGCGAACCAGCGGCGGACCGCCGTCAGGAGCGATGATGCCCAGCGGGAACAGCAACGCACTGGCGGGGAGTTCGGCGGCCAACGGACCGAGGTACCGGCGATACACGTCGAGCGCAGGCTCGTTGTCGAGTTCGAAGACCGTCGTGCCGTCACCACGTGTGACGAGGCGCTCAGGGCCGAACGGTTCCCACCCCCCCACGCTGCCGGTGCCCACGACGAGCGCCTCTCCCGAGAGGCCAATCGCGACCACCGTGCCCTCGCGCGGTGGCCCATCGAGTCCGACGCCGGTGCGCTCGAAGCGCAGACCATCGCTCGCCAGGCCACCGGAGAGCATGACGTCAGCGGGAAGCGCCGCCGCGAAGCCGCGCGTCAGGGCCGCTCCGTTCACCCGGAGGCCGTCGGCAAACACGAGCACGTGGCGCAAGGCGGTGTCCGCCGCGAGCTCACGCCCGAGGCGGACACCCATGGCTTCGCAGGTCTCCTCGGTGCCGAGTCCCGACCCGCACGCGATGTTGACCTGCGCCGACTCGAACGCCAGGCCGGTGACGACGACCGGCTCGTCGACGACATCGCGCCCCGCCATCTGGCCGCCACTGGTGACGTAGACGATCCGCGCCGCCGGCCACGTCGCCGCGACCTCAGCAAACCACTCCGCCCCAGGCGCCATCGTGGGGCCGAAGGCAAGCAGGAGTTGAACGTCGACTCCACCGAGTGGTGCCGGCGATTCGGACCATCCGTCGCGAGTGGACCAGCTGAGCGAAAAGGCGCGCATTGAGGCGGGAGGAACGGAGCGAGCGGCTGGCCAGCCACGGCGTCGTGGGGCCTCTCAGGGAGGATCGGCTGTTCAGGCAGGAACCTGCACCGTCACACAGACGGCCCAGTGACGCCTGCCGCAACGAATCAGGCGCGCGCCCTGTCCTCTGGCGGCCGCGGCCCGCGTACTGAATACTCAGACGGCGACCGCATCACGTCGTCATCGCACCGTTTCTCGCTGGCCGCCGCGCTGGCGTCCTCCTCCCGTCACTCGGAGCGTATCGTGTCGCCTCGATTGCTCGCCGGTTGCGTGGTGCTCTTCGCCGTCCTCGGTTGTGGTGGTTCTGACAGCAACACGACACCACCCGCACAATGTCGCGTGACCGGCGTTACGGTGACGCCCAATGCCGCGACGGTACCAATCGGGCAAACGACGACGCTGTCCGCCACGGCGGCGCAGACCAACTGCACGGGTCTCACCCCCACGTGGAGCACCAGCAGCGAGGCCGTCGCCACGGTGTCCTCGAGCGGCGTCGTCACGGCGGTCGCGGCGGGCACGAGCACCATCACCGCCACGGTGAGCGGCGTCGCCGGCACTGCCACGATCACGGTGCCGCAGTGCGTCACGGGCATCACGCTCGATCGCACGGCGGTGTCGATGCGACCTGGCATCACCGAAACCGTGCGCGCCACACTAACGCCGGCGACGTGCACTGGTGTCACGGTCACGTGGAGCAGTTCGGCGCAATCGGTCGCCGTGGTTGGGAACGGGAGCATCACGGGCATCAGCGCGGGCACGGCCACGATCACCGCCACCGTCGGCACCGTGAGCGCAACGGTCGCCGTCACGGTGCTGCCGACCACGCTGGGCAGCAGCTGGGATGAGGCCACGCTGCGCCTCGCGGGCAGCGCGGAGTCACCGAGCGGTTTCGTGTCGGCCGCGTGGGCCATTAGCGCGACCGACGTGATGGTCGCAGCGTTCCCGTCGTTCCACCGATGGGACGGCACGACCTGGCGCACCGTGCCCGGCTCGCCGTTCGGCGTCGAAGCCATGTGGGGCAGCAGCGCAACGCAGATCTTCGGCGTGGGACAGCGTATCCAGCAGTTCGACGGCACGGCGTGGACCGAGATGACCAATCCCAGCAGCGATCGCCTGCGCGCCGTCTGGGGCAGCGGTCCTTCGAGTGTGTATGCCGTCGGGCAGAACGGACGCATCCTGCGCTTCAACGGCACCGCATGGACCACGATGACTTCGCCGACGACCGCCAACCTCGTGGGCGTCTCGGGCGTGGGCGATACGCTCGTCTTCGCGGTGGGCGAAGATGGCAGCATCCTGCGCTACAACGGCGCACTCTGGAGCGTGTTCGTGGCGCCCAATCCCAATCGCTCGTTCACGAGTCTCCGGATGATTTCACCGACGCTTGGGTACGCCACCAGCACCGAGGGAGTGCACCGCTGGAACGGCACGACGTGGGCGCTCGACGGCGCATTCCCCGGCACCTGGATTCCGCGTGCTGTCTGGGCAACCTCACCGACACACGTGGTCGTGGTCGGCTCGTTCGGCATGCTGCACCGCTTCGATGGCACAAGCTGGAGCACACCCACGCGGCGCACAGCGGGTGGCTTCAGCCATCTCGTCGGTGTCGGGACCACCACGTTTGCGTTCGCCGGTGCGACTGCCGTGCGGATCGAGGGCGGAACGACATCGCTGTTGTACTCGGCCCCGGAGTTGCGCAGCGTGTGGGCGTTCGACGCCGATCACGCGCTCGCCGTCGGACACGATGGTGCCGTGTTCCGCTACCGCAACGGCACGTGGACGAGCGAATCGATCGGGTCCTTCGCCAACCTGACTGATGTCTGGGCGGCGGGGCCGAATGCGGTCTTTGCCGTTGGCCTGGATCCGATTTCGCAACAGCCCGTCGCGTATCGGCATGACGGAGCGACCTGGTCTACGCTACCGGCCCCGATCGCCACCTTCCCGAACACCATCTGGGGCACGTCCGCGACCAACCTCTACGTCGGCGGCGGCAACCAGAATCTGCTGCGATTCGACGGGAGTACGTGGACAACCGCCGCTACGCTCGGGCCCTTTGGTGCCAGCGCCATGTGGGGTACCGGGCCATCCGACGTGCTCATGGTGGGCAGCTCCGGCTACGCCGCGCGGTTCGACGGCGTCGGCGTGGTCACGCCGCTCGCCACCGGTACGACGCGTGCACTGGTGTCCGTGTGGGGCAGCAGTCCCTCGAACTACTTCGCCGGCACAAACGGCCAGGAGTTCTATCGCATCAGCGGGTCAAGCGTCACCCCGGTCACGCTGCCGGGCGGCATGAGCGCGGTGTTCGGACTCTGGGGCACCGGAGCGAACGAGGTGTTTGCGGTGGACTTCAACGGCAACGTCGCCCGCTTCGACGGGACACAGTGGCAGCAGCTGCGCGTCGCCGCAAGCGAGCGGTTCTTTCAGGCGTTGCACGGAACGTCATCGCGATTGTTCGCAGTGGGACCGAACGGCTCCGTGATGGTTACCCGATAAGGCCTCGCTGCTCGGCAACACACGCGGTGGCGCTGTCAGCGCCAGTGGCCCACCGCTCCGGTGCCGTTGGTGACGCGGCGCACTGTCGGGCGAGACCAGTCGGTGGTAACGTAGCGGGTGCTCGGGCGCTCCCTCCTGCCCGACCGCGCCGCGCTGCGGGCGCCCGACCCGCCCAACCCACCCAACCGTGCTCACCCGCCTGCACGAGTTCGTCTCGGCCGAGTCGATCTCGGTCGCGCATGTCTGTGAAGTCGGGGTCTACCGACCGGAGTTCGCGAACGTGGCCGCGTGGCTCGAGGCGGGGACTCGCACCACGCTGGTGGAGTGTGATCCCATCACGGTGCAGGCGCTGCACGAGCGCTGGGGCGCACGCCCCAATGTGCGCATCCACGGCGTCGCCGTCGCCGATGAGGCGGGCACACTCACACTGCATCGCGCTGGTGCGTCGACCTTCGGCGCGAACGTGCCGCACTCACCGGCCACCGTCAACGATGGCTACCGCATCGAGCGCGGCGAGTCGTTCTCTGTGCCGGCGGTGACCTTCGACACGCTCGACGATGGCACGATCGATGTGCTCGCCATCGACATCGAGGGCGCCGAGTGGTTCGTGCTGCGACATCTGCGCAGTCGACCGAGCATCATCAGCGTCGAGACGCACGGCAAGCGCTATCGCAATCCGTTTCGCGCCGAAATCGACGCGTGGATGCGTGACCAAGACTATGGTGCGTGGTATCACGATGACAGCGATACCGTCTATCGACGGCACTGGCGCGCGCCCGTCGAGGACAGGTCGCGACCGAAGAGCTGGTTCCGTCGACTCAAGACGCGGCTGCGCGGCTACTGAGGGGCGCGTCGTGTCACAGCCCGCGGCTGCTTCACCGCGGACGCGTGTGATCAGAACAGACGCTGTACGCCCAGACGAACGAACGGCACGTTGCCGGGCGCAAGATCGGTGCGCACCTCCCCGTCGCCCGCATAGCGCAGGCGTCGCAGCACCGTCACCCCGCCATCTGCGGTGAGCTGCCATTTTCCGCGTCCCGGTGTCCATCGCACCTGCGGCCCGAGCGTCGCATTAGCCAGTTGCAGCGCGTCGACATCGGCCGTGGGGCGAGATGCCTCGGACAGTCCATATTGCGCGCCATTGAGCGACACATTGAGTCCGACATCGAGCCCCTTGCGCGGCAACCACCACACATCCGCACGCGCCGGCAGCAGCGCGTCCACAAGCACTTGGCGCGCCGGCCGCGCGAGCACGTGCAGCACCGGAATCGGCAGCACTTCGCCAAACGCCGACGCGTACGAGAGGCCGACGCCCACCGTCGTGCGCGGCGAGAAGACACGATCCACGAACGCAGCGCCTTCGAGTCGCACCTGCGATCCGATGTCGCGCAGGTCGCCGTACACACCCGGACGCAGCACCACCACGAGGGAGTGCGCATCGTTGAGCGTCCGCAACATCCACAAATCGGCGGCGAGTACATGCAGGCCCGTGCTCGATTCGGTGGTCGACGGCAGATCCACCGCCATTCCACGATACTGCGCGCCGAGCAGCAGCATGAGATTCCCATCCTGCAACAGCACGCGCCTGGCGGCCGTCACGCTCACGCCCTGCTGCGCGCTACGTACCGTGGCGCCAGTCGCCGAGGTGATGTCGCTGTCACCAAACTGCTCAGCGCGCACGACGAACGCTTCGCGTTGCGCTTGCAGCGGGTGCGCAAACAGCAGGAGCAGAGCTACACGGTACATCACACGCACACCTGGCACGGCGAGCCTCGCACAAGCATCGTTTCGGGGTGATCCGATGGACGGCGCCGCTGGCGGAAACCGCTCGGATTGTCGAATGTACGAGACAACACTGCGCGCGTCGGCCGACGACAGCAACTGCCCTCTGGAGAACCAATGTCCGCTCTATGGTCGCCATCGAGTTTCTCGATGCGCATGATCCTGCTGCTGGTGACGCCGATCGCGACGCTCACCGCGCAGCCGCGCGCGGTCGATCGCGTGGACTCGCTGCTGCTCGCCCGACAGGTCGCCCCAGCGGTCGCCGTGATCGACTCCGCGCTCAACGCGGCACCGCGCGACGCGGCCGTGCTCTGGCGCGCATCACGCGTCCGGCTCCTGCAGGGCGATGCGGCGACTGGCAAGACGCAGGAGCGACTGTATCGCGAAGCACTCACACTCGCCGAGCGCGCCATCGCCGCCGACCGCAACGGTCCCGATGGCTACCTGCGACGCGCGGCCGCCGCCGGCAAGGTGGCCTTGTCGGCCGGCGTCCTCGACGCGGCCGACTACGTCATCCAGGCGCGCGATGATGCCACACGCGTGCTCGGCATGAGCAACGTGCCGTCACCGACGCGCGCGTCGGCGCACTACATTCTGGGCCGTACGCATCTCAAGCTGACCGAGACCCCACGTCCCTTGCGACTGCCGCTCGGACTCGGCTTCGGCAACCTGCCCGACGCACTCACCAACCTGCGGACGGCCACCACGCTGCGCCCGGGGTTCATCATGTTCGAGCTCGAGTACGCACGCGCCCTCGCGCAGGACGGCCAGCGCGCCGATGCGCGGGCGCGCCTGACGGCGATTGCATCGCTCGCCGAGCAAGAACCCGGTGATTCGGAGCGCAAGCAGGAAGCGCAGGAGCTGTTGCGAACCATTGCGCGCTGACGCGCATCGTCTTCGCAGCGATCACTCGTTCGGCAGCTCGGCCACGACGAGTCGGCGACGGTCGCCGGGCTGCGTGCGCACCGCGATGACGTCGTCGTTGAATCGGGCACGAACGGTCCGCGGTCGGTCGGCCGGCCCGCGCCACGAGACGCGATCGGTTGTGGGAACGCCGTTCGGAATGCCGCGTGCGGGCGTGTCGTCGAAGAGCACGCGGTCACGGCCAGCGCCGAGATAGCCGCGCGGGCGCACGAGCAGCACACTCACGCTGTCGCCGCGTGTCGTGTCCGATGGCGGTGCCGGCAATCGGAAGTTGACCACACGACTCGATCGCGGAAATGGCGCGCGGTACACGTGCAGGATGACGCTGCTGTCCGGCGCCACAACCTCGAACTCGTAACGCGAGGTCGCGCTGGCCTGGAAGGGTCCCCAGCGGCCATCATCGCGCGTGCGCTGGGTATGCAAGGCCGCTCGCACGCGCTCGCCCGTGGTCGCGTCCACTTCGTGCACCGTCACCAGTGCACCGCTCAGGGGCACGTTCGTTGGCGCGCCGAAGGCATTGGCACTCACCATGCCGTCGAGTACGATAGTCGATTCCGCGGCGATCGCCGTCGTGCGCGGCTCGCGGCCCGTGAAGAATGCGTACGTCGCCTTGAATGCCGCCGGCCCGAAGGCGACTTCGCGATGATCGGTCCCGGGCAACACCACATTCTGCGCGCCCGCGAGCGTGGGTGACAACGCATCCACTCCGGTGGCCATGGTCGGAGCGCCGAGCGCCGCACCGAATGGCTGCGCGTACTTGTCGAGCGAGTCGGACCGCAGCGTGAGATAGGCAACGCCAGGCTCGACCTCACGTTCGGCGTTGAGCGCACGCAGAAACGCGGAGCGTCCGTTGAACTCGCTCCCCGCGCTGAAGCCGTCAAGCGCGAAGACGCCGTGATTGGGGGTGCCGGCCGTCACGACGTGCGAGACGTGCGCGGCACCGCCACCGAAGCGCACGTAGTGACGCATGGTGATGCCGCCACGCGAACTGCCCACGAGCGCCACCTTCGCGGCGCCCGTGCGGAGCAGGACACGCGTGACTTCGGCCGCGAGGGCCGCGGCCTGATCCTCGGGCGTGCTGCGATTGGGCTCGCGCGTCGTGGTGGACGCGGTCGCCATCGGATTCGGCAGATCGATCGCAAACAGCCGATCGCGCGGGTACCCATTGCTCTCGAATCGCCAGATGGTCGTGTCCCACAACCCCGCGTGATCACCGTTGCCGTGCACGAAGACGATGGGAACAGGTGCGTCCAGCGAGGCCGGCGGCACCGTCGCCGATTGGGCGCGCAGCGTGCACGGCACGAGCGTGACCAGCGTGAGAAGCACCGATCGCACATGCCGGTGGGTGTGGCGCGCCCACAGCCAGCCGACACGGGGCCGAAACGAAGCATTGTCCATGCACGAACGATGTGTGATGGCGTCGTGAAATGCGATGCCACGCCACGGCAGGGTGCGTCAAGGTCCCGTCACGACGGTTCACTTGCCACGCATGACCGCCGCCACGATGTTGTTGGTCATGCGCCCGGCCTCCTGCCAACCCGCCATTCGACGCACGAGGGGCCGCGCGCTCGCGCACGCCACGATCATCGGCCTGCTCACCCTCGCCAATGCAGCGCCACTGCGCGCACAACGTACGATGGCGGTGGGTGACACCGTCCGTGTGCGGCTCACGCCAGCGAGCGATGGCGTGCGACGTGCGCGGATCGACGACATGACCGCCGATTCGATCACCCTCACGCTCGACGGCGCGGACGTGCGCCTCCGCGCGCGTCGAGGCGAGCTGCCTCTGGAGCGCGCGCTGGGCCGGCAACGGGCACGTGGCGCCATGATCGGTGCGATCACCGGTGCGTCCGCGATGGCGCTCACCTTCCTTGCCGGCACGCGGGGCGAAGAGCTTGGTCTCGGCGCCCTGATCGTACCGATCGTCGCGATCGGGGGTGGGGTCGCGGGTGCTGGGATCGGCGCAGCAGCGGCTCCCGTGCGCTGGGTCCCAGTCGAGGCGACCAGCACACCGTGCCCCGCTTGGCGGATCGCGCCCGGCAGTATCGTTGCCGTGCGCACCGGGGACGGGCTGCAGCGCGGCCGTGTGGCGGCGGACGATGGGTCATTCATGACGCTCCAGTCCCCGGAGACACCGTCAACGACTCTCACGATCCGAACCGACTCGGCCACGCTTGATCTACCGGGCGGTCGTGCGCGAGCGCGCTCCGCACTGATCGGCGCAGGCGCCGGGCTGCTGCTCGGCGTGATTGGCTCTGCGACCGATCCTGACGTGAGCGCGGGCAGCGGTGTGGCCATCACCCTCGGTAACGCTGCCGCTGGCGCCGGCATCGGCGCACTGCTCGGACCGCGACGTCAGTCGCGCATCGGGTTGAGCTGCCGCGCGCAGTAATCGTCGCAGATACGATGCACGTCGGTTCCGTCACACCCGCAACAGCCCGCGAAATCCGCGTGCTGCGTAGTAGGACTCGGCGCCATTGTGGTACACGAACACCGTATCAAAGCGTCGATCGCCGAACAGCGCGCCACCGAGCGTACGAATCCGAGCCGGCGTCCTGATCCAGCTCGACGTGGTCGTGTCGAACGCGCCCAGCGTCTGCAGGTGCCGATACTGCGCCTCGTCGAGCAGCTCGACGCCCATCGCGTCCGCGAGTTCTTCAGCACTGTGCGCCGGCTTGTTGGCCTTGCGCGACGCGAGCGCGGCACGGTCGAAGCAGCAGCTGCGACGGCCGGTGGGGCTTTGCGCCGAACAATCACAGAACAGGATCGCACCGGTGGAGGCCTCGCGCCCGATGACATCCGGTTCACCGCCGCTCGCTTCCATGGCCTCGAGCGACCGCAGGGCAGCCGCGCTGTCGCGCACACGCGTCAGCACCTCATCCCACGTGATGCCGGCGTGCCGATGCGGATGCGCGGCGAAGCGCGCGGCGAGGGTGTCGAGCAGCGTGGTGGCGGCGGACGGTTTCGGCATGCCGAGAAGTTACCGCCACCAACGGCGCGTGGCTATTCGAGCACGAGCATCGAGAACCGCTGGTCGGTCAAGAGGTTCGTGCCGAAGGCGCGGCACGACACCGTGACCAGCAGCACATCCCCTTCTGGCAGCCAGCCCTCCACCTGACAGGGTGCGACAGCGGCGGCTCCATACGACGACACGAACACGGTCTCCCGATTGGTCACCACACCGAGTCCCGGAAAACGCACCTGATAGCGTCCCTCCTGCACGCGCGTGATCGTCGTGGTCTCGCCGTTGGATTGCGCTCGATAGCCACCATCGGGTGTGTACGGCACCCCGATCGCCGACGCCGCATTGTTGCTCCAGACGAAGCCCCACCGCTTGTCCGCACGACCCGCGCTCGACATGAGCATGGTAAACCGCGCATCGGCGTCGGCGCTGCCATTCGCATTCACGCAGCGAGGAGAGGCGGCGCCGGTGAACTCGTTCCAGATCTGCATGAAGCAGTATCGATCGAAGGAGGCCGGTGTCACGATGACCGACGAGCGCGCGAGCGCGCTGATCGGAAAGTCGACCGTGTAGCGACCGAGTCCCGTGCGCACCACCGAACTCGGACCAGCCGCCGTCGCATATGTGAACAGTGAGTCGAGTCCGCCGTTGATATCGGCGTTGAGCGTGAACGCATGACTCCCACTCAGCGTGTTGGACCCGATCACCGCCACCGTGAACTGCGAGTTGGCGTCGGTGCCATCGAGCGCGACGCAGGCGACCTCCACGCGCAGGTCGGCGCCGCCCGCATCGGTGAACGCTGGGGCGGTGCAGTAGCGTCCGTTGCTGCCGTACGCGCTTACCAGCACCGTCTCGCGCTTGTCGTCGAGAAATCCAAGCTTCCCGAGGCGTTCGAAGGTCACGACGTAGCGGCCCACCGCGGTCCTCGTCACCGTGATCTCGCCACCGGTGGCGTTGTGTCGCCAGTTCGCACGTGGGCGATACGGTACGCCGATCGCGCTGTTCACACTGTCCGACCAGGCGAAGGCAAATCGCTGCGACTCGGCCGCCGGCAGCACGAGCAGATCAGCGGCCCCGAGCACCCCCTCCACCGTCGCACGAATAGTGGCGCGCCCCGCCCCCACGGCGGTGATCACGCCGGTCAGCGAGTCGACCGTGGCGATGGCCGGCGCCGCTGAGCTCCACCGCACCACGCGCCCCGCGAGCACCGCGCCCGACGCCTCACGCACAATCGCGGTCGCATTGGCCGTCTCCCCGATGACTCGTGGTGCGGCCGAGAAGGACACCGTCACCGAGGCAACGCGGGCGAGCACGGTGAGGGTGACCGTCCCACTTCGACCTTCGCTCGTCGCGGTGATCGTGGTGGTGCCCGGCGTCACGGCCGTGATGCGGCCGGAGGCCGCATCGACGCTCGCGACGGTGGGCGCGGTGCTGGACCAGGCGACACTCCGCGTCAGCGCGTTGCCTGCCGCGTCGCGCACGGTCGCGGCCGCCGTCATCGTATCGCCAACGGGCAACGTGGCCGAGCGAACGGTGGCAGTCACGCTGGCGACGGGCACTGGCGTCACCGTGATGGTCGATTGTGCGGAGCGTCCACCGGCCGCCGCGGTGATCGTGGCACTGCCCGGCGCCACTGCAGTCACGACGCCGCCGCCGCTCACGCTGGCGACGTTGCCGTCGCTCGTGCTCCAGGCAGGCGCAGGCGTGGTCGTACAGTTGGTGGCGGTCACCGTCGCCACGAGCGTGCTGGTTCCGCCGACCACGAGACTTGTCGTGGATGGTGAGAGCGCGACCGCGGTGACGGTGCACTCCGGCGCGGCGGGATCACTCCCGCAGGCGGCGAGCGCGGCGAACGACAGGGCCGTGGCGAGGCGGCGGGTCGCCAACCGGAGGTATTGGCGAGAAGAACGCGGCATGAACGACCTCGAGTTGCTGACGGGCGGGATGTGCGGAGGGCGCGGTGCTTCGCCCACGGTGCTCTCGAGCCTGACGCACAGGATGTCACATGGGGCACGCATGCACCGTGCGCCAGGTCACATCGCGCCGTTCCGCGCGCTAGAATGTCGTCGTCCGCTCGGTCGTGAGCACTCGCCTGCCTCCTCGCATGTTGCCTCGTACGCGCCGCTCCGCCCTCCTCCGCCTCGTCCTCGGTCTCGCCGCGTCGCTGCTCCTGTGTCCGCGCGGCGGCGTCGCCCAGTCCGGGCCGTTCCCCGCGGCCTGGGAGGGCACCTGGGAAGGCACGCTCGTCACCACCGCGCCCCCGGACAGCGTGCGCAACCGGATCCCGATTGCGCTGCGCATCGCCCCAGAACCCGGTGGGCAGGCGTGGACGTGGCGCACCGTGTTCAACAACGACACGGTACGCGGTCTGCGCCCGTATCGCCTGCTGGTTCGCGATGCCGCGCGTGGGCATTACGCGACCGACGAAGGCAACGGCCTCGTGCTCGAGGATACCTGGGTGGACGGCGTGCTCGTGAGCGTGTTTCAGGTCGGCGATCGCACGCTCGAAAGCCGGTACGAACTGCGCGGCGACACACTGGTCCACGACATCGTCTGGTGGAGCGCGGAGCCGACCACGCGCATTCGCGGCACAGGGGCGAACGCCGAGGGAGGCGCAGAGGTACGCACCTTTCGCGTCGCCGGACGTCAACGCGCCACATTGCGCCGCGTCGCAGGGCCCTGAGGATTTCGTCGTTCGTTCACCCGAACCGCTTCCCCGCCATGCACACCGCCGATACGCTCCCCGATCTCTTCGACAGCGCCGACGTGGCGCGCACCGTCGCGCGCGTGATGTCGCTCGACGCGGCAGGCGCACCGCTCTGGGGCCGCATGTCGGTCGCGCAGATGCTCGCGCACTGCTGTGTGGCGTACGAGATGGTGTACACCACGAAACACCCGCGCCCGAACGCACTCATGCGCTGGATCCTGCGCACGTTCGTGAAGCAGGGCGTCGTGGGACCCAAGCCATACCCGCGCAGTACGCCCACCGCCCCGGCCTTTCGCATCACCAACGCACGAGAGTTCGACACCGAGCGCGAACGGCTCGTCGCCTACCTGCACCGTGTGCTCGGCGAAGGACGAGCGCGCTTCGAGGGTCGGGCGTCACTCTCGTTCGGACCGCTCACGGCAGCCGAGTGGAACACGCTCTTCGCCAAGCACCTCGATCATCACTTGCGGCAGTTCGGAGCGTGAGCCGACGCGGATCGCATTGAGCAGCCGGCGAAGTTCGCGACGTTCGTCCCGTGCGCCATTGAGGCGTGCGTTTGCTCAACCGCCCAGACTGGCCTGAAGAAAGCTCTCCACGTCGGCCTCGCTCATGTCACGCCAGCCCGGCGTCACGTTGTCGAGCTTGCCAGCCTTCATCCAAGTCTCGAGCACACCGACGTGCTCGTACAGCTGTTCGAAGTCGTCCACGATGAACAGCAGCGGCTGGTAGTGGTCAATCTCGAAGTGCTGATTGATCACCCACTCGAGTTGCAGCGGATAGCGCTGCACCGAATCGCTCGACACGCTGTGCTCCAGTTCACCGAAGCTCGACAGCAGCCCGGAGCCGTACACTGTGATCTCATCGCGCGTCGTGCCGCGCATGAGCCCGAACTCCACCGTGAACCAGAAGAAGCGCTGCAGCGCGTTCTGGATGCTCGACAGTCGACGCCGTTGCTCGGCCCGATCCGTCATGCCGCGCACCATGTCCGCCGCGAGATGGGCGCACGCACCGAAGCGGACGAGCGTATCGGCGAACGCCGGATCGGTGTGCATGGGCACGTGACCGGCGATGTCGTGGAAGATGTCGGGCTCAGGCAGGTAATCGAGCGTCGCCCCATCACGAATCGTGATCGTGGTGGGAAACTCGCGACGACTCAGACAATCGAAGAAATCGAACGCCGGCACGAAGCCGCTCACGGCCTTCGCCCGAAAGCCTGTGCGCGGCGCCATGAAGCGGTTCACCTCCTCGAGGCGCGGCACGCGTGTGGCCTCGAAGCAGAGCGTGTCGAGACCATCGAGGAAGCGGCGGTTCGCGTGGCGGTACCAGCGCTCCTGCATGCGCGCGTACAGCCGCTGCCACGTCTGATGGTTGTCGGTGGAATAGAGCTCGTACGGCTGCTCGATGTACATCGTGCCGGCCGCGACGGCCTGTTCGATGTACGGGGCCTTCGTGGTGGTGAGGCCCATGCCGGGGAACAACGTGGGGGACGCGGTCATGCTGCAGGAAACAGGGGGAACTGGACAGGAGCAGGCGATCCGCGCGTGATGCGGCCGCGACACCTCAGGTTAACGGATGGACACGCGAGTCGGCTCCCTTCGACGCGCGGTCAACGCGCTGGTTCGACCGCCGTCGCCACGCGCGGTTGCGTCAGCGCGCGCAGCTGCTGCTCAAGCCAGCCCGTCGTGTGCCGGTGCCGCCACGACCACGCAATCGCCCCAACGAACGCGGTCACACCCACCCCGATCGCCGTAGTGCTCGTGAGCACCGCGCGTGCGCCTGCGCTGAGGGCGATCACGAGGGCCACGATGTGCAGGACGTACCACGTGAGTGCGCGTCGTCCCGTCGCGACGAGTGCCGCAACCAACGGTGTGGGCAGACGCGACGTCAACGCCAGCATCGCACCGAGCACGAGACACGTGGTACCGACCGCGGACAGCAGGAAGAGCGGCAGCGGGGGCAGCGACGTTGTGCCGATCAATCCCTCCCGCGTGAGGGCGTCCAGTGATGGCATCGCTTGCTGGACGACACCATCGAGCCACGCGGAAAGCAGCACGGCACCTGCGGTGAGTGCGCCACCCACCAGCAGCAGTCGCGTCCACACGCGCGCGTCGCGCAACGGCTGCTCGGCGAGCACGGTGCCGAAGAGGAAGAAGCTCAGCCACGGGATCACCGGCCGAAAGCCATCGTAAAGCAGGTTTCGCACGAATCCGCTCGGCGTCCACGCGCCGACGTACGTGAGCGTGTCGAGCTGCCAGTGCTCGGTCCAGTCGATCACCGTCATGAGCGCCGGGAAGAGCAGCGCGAGGGCGATTGCCAGGGCGACTCGCCTCCCGGGCGTCCTCCGTAGCAGCCACGGCGCCAGCGCAAGCGCCACACCGTACACGCGGAGAATGTCACCGGGCCACACCGCGTGATTGAGCACGCCGAGCACGGCCAGCGCGGCAGCGCGCCGCCTGAGCATCACATCACCCGTCACGCCCGGGTACCGCGTCGCCAGCCGCGCGACGCCGATGCCGGCGAGCGTCACGAACGTCGCAGCGGCTCGCCCATCGCACCACCATAGGACCAGTGCAGCGACACCCTGCGTGGGCACCTGACGAGCGAGCACGAGCACGGCGTGAATCACGAACATGCCGAGAATCGCGATCGCTCGCGTCGCGTCGATCGCGTCGTCGCGCCCGGCTGACGTCACGAGGCCGAGCCCTCGGTGGACCCGCTGCCAAAGCCGCGGCGGAACGCCTCACGTACCAGACGCGGCGCGTCGCGACGCGCGACCTCGCCCTCGGCGACAGCCGTCCAGGCCGCGTACAAGAGCGCCTCGAGCGCCCGGAAGCGCCACGCCGACGGCACGTCGGACCGCAGCGCACCAGCCGCGGCCGCCTCGTCCAACACGCGCCGCACCGGCCCGTCGATCTGGGCCTCGGCGCGCTGCAGGGCGGCGTCACCGAGCAGCTCCTGCGTCACCAGCAGGAAGTGCAGCCGATCGCCAAACGGGACGAGCGCATCGATGAGCGCATCGAGCGTGGCGCCAGGCGACGTCGCGGCCGCAGTCACCATCTCGACCGCGTCGGCGAGCGCCGCCAGCCCGTCCAGGGCAGCCGCCCGCATGAGGTCGATGCGCGTCGGAAAGTGCCGATGCAGCGTCGCCCGTCCCACGCCGGCGGCGGCGGCCACCGTCTCCAGCGACGCCGAGGGATCGGCCGCCCAGACCGACGCGGCCGCACGCAGCAGGCGGTCTCTCGGGCGGATCGATATGATACTCTTGTGCTCCATGTGAGACAATTATGTCTCGCATGGCGCTTCCGTCAAGCTCGTGACAGCCTTCGGGAGCGCTGCGCCTCACGCCGTCCCCACCCCACCCACATGCCCTACGCACCCATCCTCGCCACTCTCGGCTACGTCCTCTCGCCCGACCGTACACACGTGCTCATGGTCCATCGCATCGCGCGAGCCGACGACCAACAGCACGGCAAGTACAACGGGCTGGGGGGCAAGCTCGACCCGCACGAACACATCGTGGACGGGATGCGTCGCGAACTGCGCGAAGAAGCCGCGATCGAGGCGACGTCATTGCAGTTGCGCGGAACAATCTCGTGGCCCGGCTTCGGCAAGGCCGGCGAGGACTGGTTCGGCTTCATCTTCGTGATCGACGCGTTCACCGGCGAACCGCCGGCGGAGAACGCCGAGGGGACGCTGTCGTGGATTCCGCGCGAGCGCCTGCTGGACCTGCCGATGTGGGACGGTGATCGCCACTTCCTGCCGCTCGTGTTCGATGACGATCCGCGTCCCTTCCACGGCGTCATGCCGTACGACGGTGGACGCCCGGTCTCGTGGACCGTGCATCGCTGACGTCGGACATTGCCGAGGGCTCGGGTGCGCGCGACATTCCGCGCGTGAGGCACGAGGATCCGATCGAGATCACCCACCTGCTGCACGCGCTGCGCGACGGGGGAGACGACGCGCGCGACGCCCTCGCGCGAGCCGTCTACCGCCATCTGCACGCGATCGCGGCACGGCAGATGCGGCACGAAGCACCGGATCACACGCTGCAGACCACGGTACTGGTGCATGAGGCATTCATCCGGCTCGTCGATCAAGCAGACGTCGCGTGGCATGACCGCATCCACTTCTACAAACTGGCTGCGCGCATCATGCGCCGCGTGCTGCTCGATCAGGCGCGACGACGGCGCGCCGCCAAGCGGGGTGCGGGATTGCGCGTTTCGCTCGACGATACGCCGCCCGATGTCCTGATCACGCCTGCGCCGGACGATCGACTGCTCGCCCTCGACGAGGCACTCTCGGCGCTGGCCGAGCATGAACCACGCGCGTCACAGGTGGTGGATCTCCGCTGGTTTGGTGGACTCGACGTGAACGAAACGGCGCAGGCGCTCGGGGTTTCCCCGTCCACCGTCAAGCGGGAGTGGCGTTTCGCGCAGGCATACCTGCGACGCGCACTGGGAGACGGTGCCGTGACGAGCGCGAAACACACGCTCACGGGCGAGGACGCGCGCGACCACTGACATGCGCGACGAACCGAACCTCTCCCCAGAAGCGCAACGCTGGCGTGTCGTGCGTGCGCTCTACGACGCCGCAAGCGATCGACCGGCGAGCGAGCGCACGCAGTTCGTGTACGAATCCGCCGCGCACGATCCATCGCTGGCTGAGGAGGTGCTCGAACTGCTCGCCCTCGACAGCGACGACCGCGTCAGCGGCACGCTGCAGCGCGCGCTCGCCGACGCACTCGACGAGACCGACGTGCAGACTGACGACACGGTACTCCGCCGCCGCGACGACGCGCGCGTCGGGACACGGGTCGGTGCGTATCGACTGACCCGCCTCATCGGACGCGGCGGCATGGGCGTGGTGTACGAAGCGACGCGCGCCGATGGCGAGTACACGCAGCAGGTCGCGATCAAGCTCCTGCGCGCCGGCGCCGAGTCGAGAGCCGCACTACGGCGGGTGCGTCGAGAGCGACAGTTGCTCGCGGCGTTTCGACATCCGAATATCGCCGCGCTGCTGGACGGTGGCGTGACGGACGACGGCTTGCCGTACCTCGTGATGGAGCTCGTGAGCGGCGATCCCATCACGCGCTTCGCGACCGATCAGCAGCTCGACGTGCGCGCTCGGGTGCAGCTCGTACGACAAGTGTGTGCCGCGGTGCGCCACGCGCACGCGCAGCTGGTGGTCCACCGCGATCTCAAGCCGGCGAACATCCTCGTGGACGGCGATGCGCGCGTGCGCCTGCTCGACTTCGGCATCTCGCGGAGCGTCGCGGGCGCCGAGTCGCCCGAGCGCGACCTGGCGACCGAGACGGTCGTGCACTCCCTGACGCCCGAGTACGCGAGTCCCGAGCAGTTCGATGGCGTGCCGGTGGGTGTCAGCAGCGATGTGTACTCGCTCGGCGTCGTCCTGTACGAACTGCTGGCGGGCGCGCGTCCCTACGCCCTCGCGGGGCTGTCGTGGGCCGCGATGCGGGCGCGGGTGCACGAGGTCGCAATCGCCGCACCATCACAGCGCGTGCAGGGCGAGACGGCGCGCACGCTCCGTGGTGATCTGGACGCCATCGTGCTGCGAGCGCTCGCCCGTGACGCCGCACAGCGCTACGCCAGCGTCGAACAGTTCGACGCGGATCTCGAGGCGTGGCTCGACGGTCGGCCGGTCCGTGTGCGCGGACAGTCCATCGTCTACCGCGCCGGCAAGCTGCTGCGCCGACGCCCCCTGGAAAGTGGCGCCGTGCTGCTGGTCGCCCTCGCACTCATCACCACCGTGGTCGTGAGTCGGTCGGCCGCCACGCGCGCCGAGCGCGCGCAGGCACAGACCGCACAGGTCAACACGTTCCTGCAGGAGATGCTCGCCAGTGCGAGCCCGGATGTGGGCGGACGCGATCTCACCGTGCGCGAAGTCCTCGATCAGGCGGCCGCCCGGCTCGGCGAGCGTGGCCTGTCACGCGAGCTCGTGGCCGATCTGCACTACACGCTGGCGAGCAGCTACTATGGCTTGGGTGACTGGCCGTCGGCGGCACGCCATGCCGACTCCGCCTCGCAGTTGCGCACGCGCCTGTACGGGACGCAGGCGCCCACGACCATCGCGGCCGACGTCCTCCGCGCCAACGCCGCCGAGGCGCTCGGCGACAACGCACGCGCGATCGCGCTCATCGATGACGCCGTGCGTCGGCTGCGTACCACGGCACCCGTTGACGAGCGCGCGCTCGCCGACGCCCTCGATCATCAATCACGTATCCTCGAACTGACCGGTGATCGGGCGCGCGTCGACGCGATCATCGACGAAGCGCTGCGCGTGCGCGAGCGGGCGTCCGACTCCGCAACCAGAGCCGGACTGCCCAATGCACTGAACAGTCGCGCGGTCTCGCTGACGTATCAGGGGCGACTCCCCGAAGCGGAATCATTCCTCCGTCGAGCGATCCTGAGCGAAGCCTCGCTGCATGGTGACAGCACACCGAACTACGCCGAGTACCAGCGCGCGCTGGCCGAACTGCTCGCCCAGCAGGGACGCCACGAGGAAGCGGACACCCTGATGCGAGGTGCGCTCGCGACGCTGGAGACGGCGTTGGGCGCCGAGCATACGACGTATCTGCGCGCGCGCGCAGCGGCCGTGGCCCTGCGCATCCGCGCGGGCGATCCGCAGCGGGCGCTGGCGCTCGCCGAGCCAGTCGTGGCGGCAATCGGCCGTGTTCTGCCGGAAGGCGATCTCACCGCCGCCACCGTGCTGCAGTATGTCGGTGCGGCTCACGATTCACTCGGCGAGTTCGCCGCGGGAGCGCAGTCCCTGCAGCGTGCTTTGGCACTGCGACGGGCGTCGCTGCCTGCCGAGCATTGGGCGATCGCCTCGGCAGAGGCGACCGTGGGTGCGCACTATCTGCTCACCCACGATTACCGGCGCGCTGAGCCGCTGCTCCTGCGCGGGTACGAGGGGGTCGCGCAGGCCCACGGTGCGAAGGCCCCGATGGCCACCGCAATCGCGAAACGCCTCGTCTTGCTGTACGAACAGACCGGTCGGGCGCGTGAGGCGACGACGTGGCGAACGCGTGCGACGCATTCGCCACCCTGATGCCGCTCGCCGGGTGCCAGCGAACGCTCGCGAATCACATCATCCCGCGCGTCGCTGCTGCTCGCGCACAATCGCGTCGTGCACATCATGCGCCGTTTGGCGACCCACCATCGAGAGCCGCTCCAGCTCCTCGCGGGTCACCATGCCGAGCTCGCCACGGTACGCTGCCTTGAGTGCGTTCATGCGATTCTGCGAGGCGAGCACGTCGTCGTGGGTCCGCAGCACGTTGGGCGTGACGCCCGGACGCGCGGCAAGATGCTCAGCGAGTCGCTGCGTGTGTCGCGCGTACACCTCAACCGGCGCCGTGCGCGCCGGCAGGTACTCGGCGTTGATCATGGGCGCGTCAGCGAGCGCGGCAGCCATGGACGCGTTGCTGGTCGCCACGAACGAACCGTCGCTGCACTCGGTCTCCATGTCCGTCACCCTGCCTGGCAGCTTGCGCAGCAGCCACAGCAGCGCACGCATCCAGAAGCGCCGGATATGCGGGTGGTACAGCGCTGCCGTCACCGTCCCGTCGCGCGACAACAGGACACGCACCAGCACCGGACTGAGAACCGTCCCGGGTGCGTTCGTGATCGTGCGGTCCTCAAGGTCGGCCAGCAGCTTGAACCCGTGGGCCGACAGCAGACTCGCCGTGCGCCGATAGAAGCCGAGGTCGAGATGCCGAAAGTCTTCCGGCCGGACTCGTACGTACTCGTGCGTCGGCTGGTAGGTGGCTTCGAGATTGGCGAGGATCTCGCGGGCGGCGTTGTCGGCGGGGTGCATGCTGGTGCGGTGGAGAGGAGCAGGCGGATTCACCTGCCATCGACGACGGAGCAGAACCGCCGCAACGGGTCCTCGACCGCCCTATTTCCCGACCAGCCCTGCCAGCGCCTCCCGTACGAGCGCGATCCGATCGCGCGCGACGCGCACCCGCGCCCCCGACTTGAGCACCAACGTGGCCTCACGATCACCCGTGGCCACGAACGACGACACGGCGGCGAGTCGGATGAGCGCCGTGCGATGCACGCGGAGAAAGCCATGGGGTGAGAGTCGCGCCTCAAGCTGCTGCATCCGGTCACGCTGCGCCCACGCGCGATGTGCCGTGTGCAGCCACACCAGTGGTCCATCTGACTGCACCCATTCGATGTCGCGCACGGCGAGGACGTGCAGGGCGCCACGTTCGCCCACCAGCAGCTTCGGCTCGTCATCGCCGGTCGTGACGGAGCGACGCACGCGCGCGATCGCGTCGGCTAGCCGCGCGCGTCGCACGGGCTTGGGTACAAAGTCGACCACCTCTTCCGCGAAGGCGTCCACGGCAAACTCTGGGTGCGCCGTGACGAACAGGACACGCACCGATGGCGCGGCCAGACGCAGCGCACGCGCGAGCGCCAAGCCGTCACGGCCGGGCATGATCACATCCGCCACGCAGCAGTGCGGACGCAACGCCACACACGCGTCGAGCGCTGCATCACCGGTGCCGGTGATCGCCACCACATCACAGCCGAGGTGACGCAACTCGCGCGCGAGCGCGTCGGCGGCGAGCGGCTCGTCCTCAGCCACCACGACCCGCAGCCCGATTGCGCTCGTCATCACGACCCGTCCACGGTCACGTGGTCGCGCGCCGGGGCGATCTCACCGCGCCCTGCGACATGATCACGGGGTATGCGCAGCAGGGTGAGCGTGCCATGGTCGTGCGCGGCGAACGTGACCGACGCCGCGGTCCCGTACAGGAGCGCCAGCCGCCGTTCGAGTGTGGCGCGCCCCATGCCAAGTCCGCCGAACGGCCCCGTGGGGTCCGTGACGGCCGCGTTCGCGTCAACGCGTCGAATCGTCTGCACGCGCAGCTCGAGATGGGTGGACGTGACGCGCGCACCAAGGGCGAGGCAACCTCCCCCTGCGACGCGCGCGAGGTCATGCCGCACGGCATTTTCGACCAGGGGTTGCCAGCTCAACGACGGGAGCGTGGTCGTGTGTGCCGCTGGCTCGATCTCCCAGCGTACCTGGAGTGCGTCACCGAATCGCGCCTGTTCGATGGCGAGCGTGCGTTCGATGATGTCGCGCTCGGTGTCGAAGGCCACGAATGGTTCGCTGATGAGCGAGAAGCGCAGCAGTTCACCCAGATCAGCCGCCACCTCGCCGGCCGCGTCGGCGTCGCCGCGTCGCGCCAGCGCTGCCACCGTGTTGAGGGCGTTGAGCACGAAGTGCGGTTGTGTCCGCTCACGCAGCGCCTGCAGTTCGGCCTGAGTCGCGTGTGCTTGCAACGTGGCCTCGCGATCGAGTGCGCGGGCGCGTTGGCGCCGCGCATTTGTCCAGCTGCCGACGAGGGAAAGCATGGTCGCCGTCAACGCGTGCGTCGGCAGTGCGCCGAACTGCAGCTCCGTGAGGATCGCGCCGCGGGACCACTGCGGCGAGAACGTGAGGGTCTTCAGCGCGGCCCACGCGGTGATTGCGCTGATCAGCACCACGACGCCGAGGAGTCCGAGCAACGCGCGCCCCTCACGATCCGCAAGCGACCAGCGACGCGCGAGGGGTGCCGCCGCGAATACCCAGCAGAGCATCAGGAGGCCCTGCCAGCGCAGCGCCGCCGTCGGCGCGTCCGGCACCCCCAACACTTCGAACGCGTGCGCTTGCGGTACCACGCCAATCACGGCGCACACAATGATCGTGAGCAGCATCCATCCCCAGGCGGGGGCGTTCGTGGAGGGACGCGGCGTGGTCATGCCGACACGTTGTCGACCGTCACCTGCGCTCGACAAGAGAGGGTCGAATCATCGGACCAACTGCGATGACATCGGCGCGCCACGCGGACCGAATCGCACCACACGATATGGCGCCGAGCGGGTGACGTCGGCGTCGAGGACGTAGCGACCGCCGGAGATCGCGACATGCCACACCTCGAACGTACCAGCGCGCACGGTGACGGTTCGCGCGGTGATCACCGACGCCGTGTGCGTCTCGATCGTTCCTCGGCCGCTCGAGAGCACGGGCATGGTGACCACGAGTCCCTCTCGCCACGCAATCAGTGGGAGCAACGGCGTCAACGCGTTGTCATCGATCGCGTCCGCCGCGACAGGGGTGCGCACGGCGACGGCATTGGCGCCGCCCGAGGGCGTCAGTGCCGACCCGATGAACTGGCCGCCCGATCGGTCGAGTTGAATGCGCATGGGTTGGGTTCCGACGAGACCCTGCTGTCGCAGTCCGGTCTCCACGAAGGAGGCGTCGAAGCGGATCTCGGAGCGCTGCCGCACGCCCTGCAGCGCGACTTCGTCCGCGAACACCCACGTGTTTGCCGGTTGCGCGTCCTCCCCCCACAGCGTCGCCCACGAGCGCGCACCGGCTGGGTCGTGGTGCCAGCCGAGCGTTTGCCAGCCGATCTCGCGATCGGCCATGAGGACAACGAACGAGTCCACGGACGCGCGCACGCGGGTCGAGTCGATGTGGTCGCGCCACGATGATTGTGCCGCGGCCAGCGAGGGCGACAGCGTCATCAGCAGCGCAAGCGCCGCGGAGAACCGGAGATCGCACATCGTCGGCATGGGTCGCGAGAGGGCAGAGGACCGAGGGCGTCCACGACACAGTGGTGCGTGGTCACGGGCGCAAGGGGACGTCACCGAAGCGTACGGCGCCGGAGGCGCAGGGTGACACGCCGTGGCACGAACCGTCCAGCAGACCGCACGAGTTGGCGCGATCGCGTGCCCGACCGCTGGACGTTGCATCGCGCGACGCACAGCTTCGGAGACGCACCGCTGGCGCCGGTATCCCACGCTCAGCCCCTTCGACCATGCGCGATCGCACACTCCTCACCTGCCTCGTCCTCGCGGGACTTGTCCAGCCCGCCACCCGTCTCGCTGCGCAGGACGTCGTCCCGACCGATTGGACCTATCGACTCGATGGCCCGCAGCGGCTGGCCAGTGGGGATTCGGTACGCGCGGGCGAATGGCGCTACACCCGCATGCCCCCCGGCTGGCATCTCACCACGACCGAGCAGGGCGTGACCACCAGTCCGCGCGACGTCAGCGTCCACAACCGGTGGGGCATCGAGGTCGAGCTCTTTCTGTTCCCCAACCCGAGCAACGAGCCGTTCGGCATTCTGGTCGAGTCGAATGATCCGGACGGACCGGACGGCGGGGCGACACTCCGATTCCTCCTCCGCGCCGACGGGTCGGTCTCGGCGGAAGCGCGGCATGGGACGACCGAGCGGGTGCTTGTGCCATGGACACGCGACAGCACGCGTCGGGCGCATGCCGGTGGCGTCGAACGTCACGTGCTGCGCGTGGTGCACGAAGCGGCGACGCTTGCCTTCTCGGTCGATGGGCAGGAAGTACTCGCCGTTCCCACTGGTGGCGCCAATCCACGCGCCGTGCCCGCGTTGCGCGTGGGGCGTGGGCTCAATCTGCACATCTCCCGCTTCGACCTGATCACGCCCCTGGCACCCGCGCGACCGCGTGGCGCGGCGCTGCGCTGATCACGACGGCATGCCGACGCGTCGCGACGTCCTGTCCCAACTGCTGGTCACACCGCTGGCACTCGCGGGTGCAGCAGCGTGTCACGCGTGGCAATCACCCGCGCACACCGCAACATCAGGCGCGGCGGAAGAACGCGCCGACGTGCTCATCATCGGTGGCGGCACTGGTGGATGCGCCGCCGCGCTCGCCGCGTGCGCTCGCGGATTGCGTGTCATCCTGACCGAACCCACGGCGTGGATCGGTGGCCAACTCACGGCGCAAGCCGTGCCGCCAGACGAGAATGCGTGGATCGAAACGATCGGCGGTACGGCCAGCTTTCGTGGGCTGCGCGCGGCGGTTCGCGATCACTACCGACGCGACCCAGCCCTGCTGCCCCGTGCCCGCGCCAACGCTCGACTCAATCCGGGCAACGGTTGGGTTTCGCGCTTGTGCGCCGAACCGCGCGTGTGGCATGACACACTACGCACCCTGCTGGCCCCGCACATCGCCGCAGGGCGTCTTGCCATTCACACGCACACACGCGCTGTTGCCGCCGACGTAATCGGGGAGACAGTACGTGCGATCCGGGTACGCCACGCCGACGGACGCAACACCGTTTTCCACGCCTCGTACGTCGTGGACGCCACCGAGCTGGGCGAGTTGCTGCCGCTGTGCGATGTCGAGCACGTGACCGGCGCGGAGTCGCGCACCATGACCGGTGAACCGCGTGCACCCGAGGTCGCGCAACCGGACAATCAGCAAAGCTTCACGGTGGTCTTCGCGATGGAACATCGGGCGGGCGAAGATCACACAATCGCGCGACCCGACACGTACGCTGTCTGGCGGGATGCAACAGTTCGGCAGAATGGGAGCGACTGGCGTCACCTCGGCTTCGATGAACCCGCCAATCAACGCATCGGGTTCGATCCGATCGCGCGCACCGGCTACTGGTCGTACCGTCGTATCATCGATCACACGCTGTTCGCACCGGGCACACACGCCAGTGATGTCACGCTCGTCAACTGGTGGCAGAACGACTACAGTGGTGGTCCGCTCGTGGGTGTCAGTGATGCCGAGGCGACGTCGCACCTGCACAAGGCGCGCGAACTGAGTCGCTCCCTCCTGTACTGGCTGCAAACCGAAATGCCGCGCCCCGACGGCGGGATCGGCTATCGTGGCCTGCGACTGCGCCCGGACATCACCGGCACCTCGGACGGACTCGCGATGACCCCCTACGTTCGCGAGAGCCGACGCATCCTCGCGCGCACAACCGTGCGTGAGCAGGATGTGTTACGCGAGTTCCTGCCGCCTGGCACCGTGACGACCTCGTTCCCCGACAGCGTCGGCATCGGCCATTACGCCCTCGACCTGCATCGCACCACGCGCGGCGACGAAGGAGCGTACGGCGACACGGTGCCGTTCCAGATCCCGCTGGGCGCGCTGGTGCCGGTGCGCGTTCGCAATCTGCTCCCCGCGTGCAAGAACATCGGGGTCACGCACCGCACGAACGGCTGCTATCGCCTGCATCCGATCGAGTGGAACATCGGGGAAGCGGTGGGTCACCTCGTGGCGCAGGCGATCGAGACGCGTGCGACTCCTGCGCAGATTGCCGAGCAGCCGGCGCGCACGCGCGACCTGCAGCGGGCGCTGGGGCTGGCTGGCGTACCAATTGCCTGGCCGGTGCCGTTGCCGGAGCGATAACACGACCGCAGGCGCGTCCGTGAGCTGCTTTCCCGAATCTCTGCGCGATTGCTGAGAGATGGGAGTGCCGCTGCGGCGAGTGACCGCAGTTGCCAGGCTGCTCTCGCTCCTCGGCTCGTGAGGTCATCCTGTGTTACAGACATTGCGCCGCTGCACATTGCTGTGCTGCGTCAGCTCGCTGGTTGCCTGCAGTAGCGGCGGCGACTCACCGGTCACACCCACGCCGCCTACGCCTCCGCCGCCGGTTGCCGTGGCCTCTGTGCTCATCACGCCCTCGACAACCGAGCTGGTCGTGGGACGCGCTGCCACGCTGTCCGCAACACCGCGCGACGCGTCGGGCACTGCGCTCGCGCGCGCGGTGACATGGCAGTCGCTCGCCCCGAGCGTCGCCACTGTCTCGAGCAGTGGTGTGGTATCGGCCGTCGCGGTCGGAACGTCGGTCATCACGGCGACGAGCGAGGGCGTCACGGGATCGACTACGATCACCGTAGTGCCGATACCGGTCGCAACCGTGGCGATCGGTTTTGCCGGTGGCGCACTGGTGCCTCAGGAGACGAGAGCCCTCACGGTGGCCGTTCGTGACAGCAGTGCGGTTTCACTGCCGGATCGCGTCATCACCTGGCGCAGTACGAACACGGCTGTCGCCACGATCGACTCGGCAGCGGTGCTGACTGCGCGCGCCGTCGGAACGAGCATCATCAGTGCAACCGTCGATGGACGGCGCGACTCGATTGTCGTGACGGTCGTACCTGGTGGCTTTGTCACCGCCACCTCGGGGGGGACCGCACGCTCCGAAGACGGCAACTTCGAACTGGTGGTACCAGCCGCTGCGGTCAGTGTACCGGTTGCGGTACGCGTCACACGTGTCGATACCCCGCCCGCACATGCGACCCTTGTCGCAGGCAGCGCCTTTCGGGTCAGCCCCGATTCACTCGCGTTCGCGCAGGCAGCATCGCTGATCCTTCGGTATGGTACGCCAGCGAGCGCGGCGCTACCACGACAGTTTCGGCTGCATCGATGGAGCGGAAGCGCATGGGAACCGCGCGAGAGCGCGGTCGACACGAGCACACGGCGCGTGCTGGGCGGTGTGATGCGTGGAGGGCTGTATGCGCTCATCGAAGTACCTCGTCCCGTGGCTACCGTCACGGTCACGCCATCGAACGTGTCGCTTGAGCGAGGCGATACGCTGCGCCTTGCCGCGACGCTTCGCGCCGCTGACGGTGCCTCGCTTGCTGGACGCAGCGTCACGTGGCGCTCCTCGAATGACGCCGTTGCCACGGTATCCTCGTCGGGACTCATCACGGCCGTGTCGGCCGGCGGCCCGATTACCGTGACCGCGGAGAGCGAAGGCCAGCGCGGCACCGCCACGCTGACCGTCACACGCACCATTCGATTCGAGCGTCTCTTCACGGGCGCATTCAACTCCTGCGCGCTCACGGAGGATGGGGAAGCGTGGTGCTGGGGGGCAAACGAGTACTGCGAGACAGGCGTTGCGCCGTGCTCCGCCGTTGTGAGTTCACCCGCGCGTGTCCCGACCACGTTGCGGTTCCGAGAGATGGCCCCCGGCAACGAGTTCACCTGTGGTCTCGCGCTCGACGGTGCGGCGTGGTGCTGGGGACGCAACGATCTCGGAGAGCTCGGGACAGGAACGAATGCAGACAGTCAGATCCCGGCGGCTGTGACGGGGGGTCACCGCTTCGTTGCACTCCGAGGAGTCTTCTCCCATGTGTGCGGCCTGACGAGTGTCGGTGACGTCTGGTGCTGGGGGAGCAACTCTCGCGGTCAGCTGGGCGCCAGCGATGATCCGCGATCGTCGAGCACGCCGCTCCGCGTTCGCGGCAGCCAGCGCTTCGTGCAACTCGAAGTCGGCGAGGAGCACTCGTGTGGCCTGACCGCCGCCGGCCAGGCGTGGTGTTGGGGCGAAAACAGCGACGGCGAATCGGGAGACGGAAGCGGCATTGATCGCTCTTCGCCGGTCGCCGTCGCCGATGCGCACGTCTTCGACGCGTTGTCGCTCGGCAGTTTCCATAGTTGCGGCCGTAAACCCACCGGCGAGACGTGGTGTTGGGGATGGAACACCAATGGTCAAGTCGGTGATGGCTCGCGCGTGAGTCGCCTCCGGCCGGTTCGCATCAGCGGTACGGACCAGTTTGTCAGCCTGCACGCCTTCGGATGGTCGACGTGTGCATTGCTCGCGAATGGTGAAGCCCGCTGCTGGGGCGAGAACGCGGAAGGCGAGCTCGGTGACGGCACCACCACCGATCGCCTCACCCCAACGAACACGCTCGGGAGTCGGCGCTTTCGCACGCTCACACACGGGGGCGCGTTTCACATGTGCGGGCAGTCGCTTGAGCGGGTGTGGAGCTGCTGGGGCTGGAACGAATGGGGACAGATCGGCGACGGGACACGAACGAACCGGCTGACGCCCGTCCTGCTCCCGATTCCGGAGCGCTGACCACCGACTGACCACCCGGGCCGGACCGCGATTCGAGCATTCGTGGTTCGGCGCCCAGTCTGTCGCGCCGACGAGGGTACCGTCGTGGATGCTGCGACACGTGCGACGCCGCCATCCAGACCCGGTCATCTCTCGTCGACCGTCTGTCGGACGCACGGGATGCCTCCCGCGACGGCGAAGCACGACACACGATCGCAACCGACGGACAAAGGGCGGAACTCGAGCGCTTCCAGTCCCCACCCGGCCGCCGCTCGTCCCGCGTGGATCGCGAGCAGAATCCGGCGGCGGCAGGCCATCGTACGACGCAGAAACAGCGGCCGGAGCATCCGGTCTGCCGCGTTCATCAGCCAGCGTACGGGGATGTGACATGGTGCGATTCTCTACCAGGGTGTGGGCGTCGGTTCGCCGCGCACTCGTGCTTTCGGTGACGTCGTTCGGTACCGTGAGCGCTCAGGAACCAACCGCGCCCCCGCCAGCCCCCGCGGCGATCGACAGCCTCGTGCGTCGGCACATGGACGACGCGCTCCTCGTAGGCGTCGGGGCCGCCGTGCTCGTCGACGGTCAGATCGCGTGGGTACATGGCTGGGGGCATCGCGACCTTGAACGCACACGCGCGTTCACCACGCACACCCCCATGAAGATCGCGTCGGTCACGAAGCCGTTTGTGGGCGTGCTGCTCATGCAAGCGGTTCGCGCCGGCCGACTCTCGCTTGACGAGGACATCAATCGGTACCTGCCCTTTCGCGTGGTGAACCCGCACCATCCCACGGAACGCATCACGTTGCGTCACCTCGCAACGCACACCTCGGGCATCACGGACCGCCGGAGCGTGTACCGAGCCACGTATCACTGGGGTGCCGATGCGACGCCTGCCCTCGAAGCCTTCCTCACGGACTACTTCACACCGGGTGCGCCACTCTACGATCGCGAGAACTTTCTCGACGCGCGCCCCGGGGCACAGCGTGACTACTGCAACATCTGTGCGGGACTGGCCGGCCTGATCGTCGAACGCGCCCTCGGGGCGCGGTTGGATTCCCTGCTCGCGGAACGCATCTTCACACCACTCGGCATGATGAACAGCGGCGTGCGCCTCGATGCCATGCCCCCCGACGCGCTCAGCACCCACTTCGTCGTCAGTCACGGCGTGGTCGTCCCCATTCCGCACTACAGCGGCGTCACCTACCCCGATGGCGGCGTGCGCAGCAGTATCGCCGATCTGTCGCGGTTCTTTGCGGCCATGCTGAACGACGGACGCTTTGCGACGACGCGCATTCTCGAGAGCGCGGACGCGCGCGAAATGCAGCGCTTCCAGTTCACGGCGCAATCGCACCCGGAGAACTTTCCCCTCACCGACGGGAACTCCGGGCTCTTCTGGCGGACGAAGCGCAACGGTGCGCTCGTCGGACATGGCGGCAACGACCCCGGGGTCTTCATCGACATGCTCTCCTCGCCCGATCGCCGCCTCGCCGTCATCCTCATGACGAACACGTCGGTCCCGTTCGACGAGATGCAGCCGGTACTGGCCATCTGGGATGCGCTGTGGGCCGATGCGAGTGCACGCGCGTCCGCCTCGCCGACTCAACGGCGCTGAGTGGAGGACTGATGCATCGTGAGGCCAGCGACGAGTTCCAGACCCTCCGAGCCGACCGTACCCGCCGGTCGTCCCTGCTTCGTTGGTGCCCAACGCGCGCGTCGTGAACGCTTGTCACTCCCCGAACATGGAGTGGCATGTGACTGATCGACTTCCTCGGTACAGCCTGATTCCCCGACGCTCGCTGCGGCGCCTTGCCGGCCTGGTGACCGCAGTGCCGCTCACCACGGCAGCGGCAACGCCGCGACATCTCGCTGCACCTTCACCCCTTGCCTGCAGCGTTGCCGCACGTCGTCCTGGGCAAGTGGGCGACGACGCGCGCGCTTCACTCGATCGGGCGATCGCCGTCGTCGGTCTGTCTGCGATGCATGATCGATTGCGCGCCAGCTCGGTGACCGAGGTGACCTCCCTCGACTATCAGTCGGATCGCCCGTCGCCACCGTATCTCTGGGCATCGCGCGAGCAACGACTGGTCGTCGCGCCCAGCCAGGGTCGCGTGCGGCTCGAACTGACGCCGGTTGCCGGCGGCCCCGCCCTCATCAACGACGGCACGCAACAGGTGATCGTCTCGCCCCGTGGCGCACAGCAGGTGCCGCTGCGGAGCACGAATCTCGCGGATGAACGAGCGCTCGATCCGTGGCTGGTGCTCATCGATTGGCGTCGTGCCACCGACGTGCGTGTCGAGGGGCGCTGCGTGTGGCGCGATCGGGAGCGTCTGGTCCTCCTGCGCGGTGATGGCGCCAGCGCCGAACGACTGCTGCTCGATCCGCAGCATGGCTATCCGCTGGCACTCGAGCGACGGGAACCGCACTACCTCTGGGGCGATGTCCACGTCAGCTACAGCTGGTCGATCTGGACGCCGGTCGCAGGCAGCGACGCCGTGTCTCCGATGTACGCGTTCCGACTCCTCGACGGCGAAGTGAACCTGCAGCGTCGCCACAGCGCGTCACGGGCCCTGCCCTCAGACAGCGCGACACTCGTCACGTTGCCATCCACCGCGTCACCCCTGCTCGAGGCTCCGCTCGAACCGGACACTGTGCGGGTGTCGTCCAACACGTTTCTGCTGCGAACCGCGAGTTATACGAACGTCGTCACACGGCAACGCGACACCGTGTTCGTGCTGGATGCACCGGTGGACGCAGATCGCGCACGGCGCGACTCGGCGTGGATCGGACGACTCTTTCCCGGACGATATCCGATCCGCGTCATTGTCACGGATATCGCGTGGCCGCACATCGCCGGGCTGCGCTACTGGGCCGCGCAGGGTGCCTCGATCGTGACGCGCGAGTCACACCGGCCCTTCATCGATCGTGTCCTGCAGCGGCGATGGACGCTTGCGCCCGATCTGTGGGAAGCCCGCCGCGTGCGACGGCCCGCGGTGCGAACCGTCGCCGATGGGCTCGACCTCGCCGGTGGTGCGGTCCGCGTACTCCCGATTGATGGCGTGGGCAGTGAGGGCGCGTTGATGGTGTTCCTTCCCGCCGAAGGCTTCTTGTGGGCCGGCGACTACGTTCAGCCGGGCGGACCCGACAGCTTCTCCCGCGTCTACGCGCGCGAGGTAACGGCTGCGGTCGAGCGAGCCGGCCTTTCACCAACGCGCGTCGCGGCGATGCACTTCCCGTTGGCCGCCTGGAACGCACGTCCCACACGATGAACCACGCCGACCACGCGTGGGATGAATCCCCGGCACGCTGGACACCACGATCGCGGACCGTGCTCTTGGCGTGGGGTACGGTCGCGACCGTGGCCGTCCTGCAGTCGGCGCTGCAGTACGCGATGGTGGGCGCGTTGGAACGCGAGTGGCGAACGGCGCTGCTGCAGTTTCCACGCTGGCTCAGCTGGGCGTTCGCGACACCGGTCGTGGCGGCGTGTGTCACGCGCTGGCCTCTCCGCGCGCCTCATCGGCCGAAGCAACTCGTCGCGCATGTGGCAGCAGCCTGTGCGATCACCCTGGTGCTGGAATCACTCTGGACCCAGCTCGCGATCGCGATCGAACCCACCCGCGTTGAGCCGGCACGCCTCGCCCTCATCTCGGCGAGACGCGATGTGATCGGACCGTTGAGTCGACTGCTGAGCGGCGCGATCACCTACACGGCCGTCGCCTCCGTGCTGCTGCTCATCCGTTCGCAGCAGCATACGCAACGGTCCCTCCTCCGCTCGGCCGCCCTTGAGCGCGACCTGGCGCGAGCGCGTGTCCAGGCCATCAAGATGCAGGTCCATCCACACTTCCTGTTCAATGCACTGAACACGATTCATGTGCTGATCGACGAAGCGCCCGACGCCGCCCGTACCGTCGTCGTCCGGCTCAGCGACATGCTGCGTATGACCCTCGCTCGCGCGACCGAGACCGAGGTCACCCTGTCACAGGAGCTGGAGCTGCTGCGCCACTATCTCGCCATCGAAACCGTACGGTTTCAGGATCGCCTCGACGTTCGCTGGGATGTGGCGACGCCAACGATCACCGCAGCGGTGCCCGACCTCATTCTGCAACCGCTGGTCGAGAACGCGGTCAAGCATGGGATCGCGCGAGCAGAGGGGGTGCATACGCTCATCATCCGAACGACGACGGTTGATGATCTGCTCGTGCTCGAGGTCATCAATGAAGGCCCACCGTGCACCGATGCACCCGAGCACGGACTGGGCGTGGGCCTCGCCACCGTGCGCGAACGCCTCGGCACCCTGTATGGCACCAGCGCCCAACTGTCGCTCGACCGGGAGGGATGTAACGGCACCGTGGCACGAATCACGCTTCCGTTTCGTCCCGGCACGACCAACTCGTGTTGCGTCGCAGACGATTCGAGCCCTGGTTGACGTTTGCGTCACGCGACCTCGCTAGCGTCACCTCGGTGGCAGCCTTCGCCCACGCTTTGCAGTCCCTCGGATTTCGCCCGATGACTTCCCGTTCCCCCTCTGCCCCCTTCCGTCGCGTCGCGATCGTCGATGACGAGCCTGTGGCGCGACTCGGCCTCCGACGCCTCATCGAGCGCTTGCCTGGTGCACAGCTCGTCGGCGAAGCACGCAGCGGTCCCGAGGCCGTTCGGCTGCTGCGCGACACCGAGGTGCACATCCTCTTCCTTGATGTGCACATGCCGGGGACCGACGCCTTCGAGCTGCTCACGCGCGTCGCGCCCGACCGCGTTCCCATCATTGTTGTCGTGACCGGGTTCCCGGACTATGCCGTCCGCGCCTTCGACCTGGATGTTGCGGACTACCTGCTCAAGCCGTTTGACGCCGCACGATTCCTGCGCGCCTGGGAACGGGCCTGCACGGCGCTGACCCACCGGACTGTTGCGGCGCAGTCGCCGGCGCTCGGCGCACGCCCCGAGGCTTCTGCCTCATCCGTTGATGCGCCCCGTCATCGACCGCTGCTGCTCAGACGCGATGGGCAGGTCCATGTCGTCGCGCTCCGCGAAGTCGATTGGATCGAAGCAGGACACAACGTCGTGACCGTGCACACGGCGCGTGGCGCATTCGAATGGCGACAATCGCTGCATGCGCTGTCACAACGACTCGGGACGGCGGGCTTTGTGCGCGTACACCGATCCGCGCTCGTCAACGCCGCAGCGGTCGCCGGTGTGAAGATCACGCGCACGGGCGATGGGCACCTCAACCTGCTGCGCGGCGCGCGCGTACCACTGAGTCGTCGCTATCGGGCGGCGCTGGACGCGGTCCTGCGCCACGGTCCCCCGCGTGCGGCCCCTTGCGCGACGAGCAACTCGGCGGCCAGTTAGGCGCCCGCGGCGAGACGTTCGAGGCCGCGCGGGAGCTCCCCCTTCAACCGGCATTGAGCCACCACGCCATGGCCAGCACCGATGGACGTGCAGCGTCCGAGCGAGTATCGCGTACCGAGCGCCTTGCGCGGCAGCTGCAAGCGGAAGCGAACATCACCGATCGTCACCTCGCGCGCATCCCGGCCGAACAGTGGACGTGGCGTCCGCATGCGCGCTCGTCCACGATGGGCCAGCTCGCGTCACACCTCGTCGATTGTGTTCGCTTCACGACGAGCATCTTCCGCGAAGATCGCACCGAACTACAGCTCGCACACTGGCGCCCATATCGCGCCGACGGTCCGGACGCCGTTCGCCACGACTTCGCGGACGCCGTGCAGGAGGCGTGCGCTGCGATGCGGTCTCATCCGGATTGCGAAGCAACTGAACCATGGGAAATGGCTGTCGACGGCATCGTGCGCATCCGCCGCGATCGCGAATCGGCCTTCGCCGACATGACCTTGCACCATCTGGTGCATCACCGCGCGCAACTCTCCGTCTATCTTCGTCTGCTCGATGTGCCGGTGCCTCCGACGTACGGCCCGACCGCCGACGAGCGATAGCCGACGCCTGAGGGTTCGGCCACGCGGGTCCACCGATGCGCCGTCACGCTGGAGCGGTGAACAGTTCCGCCCCCAGCCGTGCATCGTGTCCGTAGACGTCGTCCCGGAAGTTGAGGTTACCGGCTGCATCCACCCACGCGGTGAAGTACACCAGATACACCGGCATCGGTGTCCGCAACCGAACCGCAACTTCATTGCGCTGCGCCATTGCGCGTTCCATGCGTTCGGTCGTCCACGTACTGTCCGACCGCAGCAGATACGTCGCCAGCGCTTTCGGATTGCCGAGGCGAATGCAGCCGTGGCTGAACGCCCGCTGCTCGCGCGCGAACAGACCACGCGACGGCGTGTCGTGCATGTAGATGTCGTACGGATTCGGGAAGAGAAACTTCACGGCACCCAGCGCATTCTGCGGCCCGGGGCGCTGCCGGATGATCGGCAACGTTGCGCTGCCCCCGATGATCTCCATCTGTCGCCGCGCGAGGTACGACGGATCACGCTTGAGTGCGGGCAGGATCTCCTTGCGTGTGATGCTCGCCGGCACGGTCCATGTCGGACTGAACACGACGCTCGTCACGCTGTCGGCGAAGATCACCGTGCGCGTCGCAGCCGCCCCCACCACGATCGGCATCGCGAGCACTTCCTTGCCCTCCTCGAGCACATGCAACCGAAACTCGGGGATGTTCACGATGATCGCCGTCGCGGCCGGATGATCCGGGACCCAGCGCAACCGCTCCATGTTGATCAACACGGTGCGCAGACGCTCGGCTGGCGTCACATTGAGCGCCCGCAGGACGCCCGCCCCGACGATGCCGTCGTCGAGCAGCCCATGGCGCTGCTGAAAGCGACGAACGGCGTCCACCAGCACGCTGTCGTACCGAGGCACTGATTCGGCGGCGCTGTCCGTCGGCAGCGCCGGGTGATCGCCAAGCAGGATGAGGCGAGCGCGGAGCTGCGGCACGAGGGCCGCCGTATCGCCGAGCACCACTTTGCGCACGCCACGCGGCAAGGTGAGCGTTTCCCACGGCTGCTCGACGAGACGCTGCAACGATCCGATCCGCGCACGCAGCGGTGCGTACCCTGGATGCACCGGCTCGATCGCGGAGATGTCCATCGTGCCGGCGGCGAGCGAATCGAGCAGCCGTGCGTAATCCTTCTTCGCTCGCGGAATGAACCACCCGAGCTCCCGCGGATCGCGATCGAAGTGTCCGCCGTAGTCGCGTCGCGCGAAGCGCAGGAACTCCGCCGTCAACCGCAGTTCGGCATCGCGCACACACGATGCGCACGCGAAGTCCAGCGAGTCGATCGGCCCGGCACCAAGCCCCGCGAGCGCCACGAACGCTTCGGCGTTGGCGCTCAGCGCATCTTCCACCAACCACGCATACTGCTGGCCGCGTCGCGCGTAGAACGCGGCGAGTTCGGTCGAGTCATTCGCGTACTGCGGCTGCGCGGCGAGGAAGTCGGCGAGATCACGCTCGCCAAGCGTGCGCGGAGACCACGGTTCCGGTGCGTCGAACACCGCTGCCACCTCTTCGGCGACCTCGACGCGCTGCGCGATGGGATCGGCGGGCGCGCACGCGGCACTCCAGAGCAGCACGGCGAGCGACACGCCCCGCGCCACGCGTGCGCGCGCAGGCCGCTCGAAACCGCTACGCACCATGCACGAAGAGATATCCACCGTCCGCCAGCGCCTCGATCACGGGCGCAATCTGGTCACGCGGTACTGCCGGGCACCCCCAGCTCCGCCCCAGCCGTCCCGTCCGCGCGATGAAGCGCTCGCTCACGTAGTCGGCGGCGTGAATGATGATCTCGCGCATGCGGGCACGGTCGTTGAGTCCGCGATCGAGCCCATCGAGCAGGAGCGCCGGACCGTGCTTGGGGCTCCGAATGCGTGCGCCCACGCGATAGAGCCCCAGACTCGTCTGGTGCGAGTCGGGCGTGTTCCCGAAGCGCTCGGCGAAGAGGCCACCTGAGCCCGAGCCGTGGGCGACCCACGTGCGGAGCAGGACGCGGGCGCGCGCCAGATCGACGATGACGAGTCGCTGCTCCGTGCTCGGCCGCGCCATGTCGGCGATGGCGAGCGTGGTGGCCGTTGAGTCCTCCTGCAGGAGACGCTCGTGAGCCGCCGTGAACGCCTCGCGCGCCATCACGCCCTCGAGGCGCAGCGCCTCGTACAGGCGTTCCGATCGCGTGCGGGTGACCGTCCCCGCCTCGGCGCGTTCCGGCCCCGCCACGGGCGCCGGCCCGACGAGGGCGAGCGCCACGATCAGGCCGGCGAGCAACGGGACCGAGGCAAGGAACGAGCGGCGCATCTTCGAAAGCTAGGGCGAACCGGGCGCCACCGGCAACAGGCGCGCCCGTTACGGCGCCGTCGCCACGATCCAGTTGTAGTTCTCCTGGCAGCCGCGGTTGACCCCCCACTGCCCGACGCACACGAAGGTGTGGTAGCTGTCGTAGAGCCCGCTCACGGCCGTCGGCGGCGCGCCGACCGGCAACGAGCCCGCGTTGTAGATCCCCACCACGTAGATGTCCGCGATCGCCGGCGACCCCTGCCCGCCGAGCGTCGTGGGCATGACTTCGCGCTTCAGACCGGGCTGGCAATGTCCGAGCGTGCTGCAGAGGAAGTTGGTGGGGGCACTCACGCCCGGGCGATCGAAGTCGGCCACGAGCAGTGCGCCCTTGCCCCACTGATCGGCGAGCGGCTCGTTGACGTCGCCACAGCTCCAGAAGTTGTCGCAAGTCGACTCGACACGCTGTTCACCGTAACGCAGCGTGGGCAGTGGGCCGAAGATGTCGAACTGCTGAAAGAGCGCCCCGGTCGAGGAGCTGCCCGTGGCGCCGTATCCGGCCACCATGAGGTCGAGCTGCGAGTGGTCATCCTTCTGCGAGAGGTAGAAGGAGTTCACGCCCTTCGAGAATGGCGAGTCGATGATCACGAGCGCCACGTTGTTCTCGCCATTCAATGAGGGCGCGTACCACGGATGCACGTGATGCGCGTACACCTTGCGGTGCTCCACCGACCCGGGGCCGTTGTAGGCCGTGACCAGTGCGAACGCCACGTCGGGCATCTGGAAGCCGGTGTTCACACAGCTCGCCGCGGTGAGCACCGTGAGCTGCTTGCCCAGGCGCAGGTAGGTGCCCGTGCACGCGTGCACCATGTTGCGCCAGCGATCCACGAAGGCCACGCGCACGACCGCGGTCAGATCCTGCCGGAACCTCGTGTACGCGCTCGATGTCCACGAGCCGTTGGTCGGATCGCCGATGACGATGGCGCTGGGTGAGCCGTCGGGAGCGGTGGGGGTGACGGGGGCGCGATCGGCGCAGGCGGTGAGGCCGAGCAGCAGCGTGACGTGGAGCACGCGGCGACGAAGAAAATGCGTTGCTGACATGGGAGCGGTGGGTGAGAGGAAGGCGAAGCGTTGATGCGCGTCAGCGCGCGTTGCTGATGATCCACTGCGCATTGTCAGTGCACTCGCGATTGGCACGCCAGTCGCTCACACACGCAAAGCTGTGCCACGAACCGAACTGCCCCGACATCACTCCGACCGGCGCGTTGTACGGCGGATGCTCCTTGTTGTAGATCCCGATGACGTAGCTGTTGTAGAGTGCGGGCGCCCCCTGCCCCGACAGGTGACCGGGCATTGCTTCCGTCGACAACCCCGCATTACAGAAACCGAGCCAGTGGCAGAGCGGGTTCGGCATGGCGCTCACGCCGGGTCGATCGAGATCGGCAAGGAGGATCGGGCCATGACTGCCACGTACGTCCACCGGTTCATGCGGGCGGCCGCACACCCAGATCAGCTCATCGCACGCCGTCTCGAGCATCTGCGTCCCATGCCGCAGGATCGGCTGGGGCGACACTGATGCATGGTAGCCGAACACCCTGCCGGTCGTCGTGTTTCCGGTTATGCCGTAGCTCGCCACCGTGAGCGGCTTCTCGAGCAGCTCGGGCGTATCGCCAAGCGCATAGTGCACCATGTGCGAGGGAAACGGCCGGTCGAGATACAGCAGCGCGAGGTTATGTGCGCCATATCGCGCCGGATCGAACGACGGATGCAACTGGTACTTGAGCACGCGCCGGTTCACGACGAGCGACGGTGCCTCGTACCCCGTGACCGTGATGCTCCGCACACCGCCGATGCCACGCACCGCGAAATCCACACAGCTGGCCGCAGTGAGCACCGTGAGTTGCTGCGCGTAAACGAGCAGCGAACCGTCGCAGGCCGCCAGCGGCGAACCGCGCCTCGAGCTGAAGAGGACGCGCACCACACCGGTCAGGTCGTGGCGGAAGCTGACGTACGGCAGCGAGTCCCACGAACCCGCGGTCGGGTCACCGACCACAAGAGTCCGCGGCTCCTCGACGGGGGGCGAGACCGGGGCCGCGCCGTCGCAGGCGGCGACACACGCGATGGCGAAGGAACCAATCACCTGATGGACGAAACGGCTGGCTGATCGAGGCATGGGAGGGGGGGACGCAGGTGGAGGCCAACGTGGACGCTCCGAAAGGTCCCCCGCCGGCTCACGCCGGACTCAACACAGTCAACGTGTTGTCATCGCGTCACTTGCGCCGATGTATCGAGCACGAAGACCGCCGCGTATTCGACGTCGAGACTGTCGCGGCGCACCACGAGCGCCCGGTTGCCACGCACATCCTCGAGCCGCGTGAACGGCGGCAGCTGCACGACCGCGCGCGGCGTGCCGTCGGCCTCGAGCACGGTCCACCGGGTGGCCGGCGTCTGCAGCTGCGAGCCCAGTCGCGGCGCCTCGAAGCGCTCGACCCACAGGCGACCACCGGCGTCCCC
>ERZ1066121.346-NODE-346-length-43615-cov-25.717723_pt1 | contig 43615 bp, 27 predicted proteins | sample MGYA00382768_ERZ1066121 | MGnify/ENA primary metagenome ERZ1066121 (study PRJEB33369, sample SAMEA5778351) | biofilm metagenome | biome: Industrial cooling water; feature: Water cooling tower basin; material: Biofilm | place: United Arab Emirates | collected...
CGCCGTGACCGACCGCGAGCCGCGCCTGCGCGGCGATCGCCGCGGCCTGCGCGCCCGTCAGCGGCACCGCCTCGCGCCGGAGCGCCGCGACGAGCGCGTCGAGCGGCTCGCCCGGGAGGAGCGCGTCGTCGCGGTCGTCGTGCACGGGCATGCCATCGTCGCGCGTCATGCGCGCCCCTCGCCGAGGCGCGCGCGGAGCGCGTCGGTGGCGCGCTTGACGCGCATCTTGCACGCCGAGACGCCGGCGCCGGTGACCGCGGCGATCTCCTCGTACGACAGCTGCTCGACGTGCCGCAGCAGGAAGGCCTCGCGCTGCTCGGCGGGGAGCGCGTCGAGGAGGCGCTGCACCTGTGCCGTCGCCGCCTGCGCGTCGAGGCGCGCGGTCGGATCGACGACGCCGTCGGCCGGCGCGTCGTCGTCGATCGGCGCGACCCAGCGGCGCTCGAGCAGGTGGCGGCGCGCCGCGCTCCGGCACCGGTTGGCGAGGATCGTGAAGAACCACGACTCGAACGGGTGCGCCTCGTCGTAGCGCGGGAGCGCCCGGAGCACGCGCCCCCACGTGTCCTGCACCACGTCCTCGGCCGATTCGCGCACCTCGCCGCCGAGCAGCCGGCGCGCGAAGCGGAGCGCGCGCGGGTGGAGCCGCTCCACGATCGCCGTGAACGCCGCATGGTCGCCCCGCTGCGCGCGCGCGACGAGCGCCGCGTCGAGCGGCACGTCGGCGGCGGGGTGGGCGGCGCGCGGGGCGTCGGCCATGCGGACGAGGGCGAGGGGCACGTGGGGACCGGAAGATGAGGAAGTTCTCATCCGGATACCCCCCACGGCACGGGGGCGTCACACCGCCGGCCGGTGGCGGGTGGCCCCGGCCCGCCTGGCGGGAGCGCGCGGCGCCCGCCGGACGTTCCCCCTTAGCCCCTCACCCCGGCAGCCGCATGCTCGAGATCGCCTCGCTCCTCCTGCTCCTGACCGCCGCGCTGGCCTTCGTCAACGCGCGCTTCCTGCGCATGCCGCAGGCGGTCGGCCTCCTCCTGACGGCGCTCGTCAGCGCGGGCGCGCTCAAGGCCGCCGGCGTCCTCGGGCTCGTCGACCTCGCCCCGGTGCTCCGCATCGTCGAGTCGATCGACTTCCGCGAGACGCTCCTCGACGGGATGCTCGGGCTCCTGCTGTTCGCCGCCGCGCAGCACACCGACGGCGCCGCGCTGCGCGGACAGGCGCTCCCCGTGACGATGCTCGCGACGCTCGGCACCGTGCTCTGCGCCGCGGTCATCGCGGCCGGCGCGTTCCTCGTCGCGCCGCTCTTCGGCGTCGAGCTCCCGATCCCGTGGGCGCTCGCCTTCGGCCTCCTCCTCGCCCCGACCGACCCGATCGCCGTCGGCGCACTGCTCAAGCAGGCCGGCGTGCCGACGGCGCTGCAGAAGACGATCACCGGCGAGTCGCTCTTCAACGACGGCGTCTCGGTCGTCCTCTTCCTCGCCGTGCTCGAGGTCATCACCGACGGCGCGGCCCCCGCCCTCCCCGACATCGCGCGGCTGCTCGCGCTCGAGGTGGGGGGCGGGATCGCCTTCGGGCTCGGCCTCGGCTGGCTCGCCGTGCGGCTCCTCCGCCAGATCGACGACTACCAGGTCGAGATCCTCATCACGCTCGCCCTCGCCTTCGGGGGCTTCACCCTCGCGCGCCACCTGCACGTCTCGGGCGTCCTCGGCATGGTCGCGCTCGGCCTCGTCATCGGCCGGCAGGCGGGGGGCGGCGCCGTCGTCTCGGCGCGCACCAAGCAGCGGCTCGACGACTTCTGGGAGCTCGTCGACGAGTTCCTGAACGCGACGCTCTTCGTGCTCATCGGCGTCGAGGTGCTGATCCTCGACCTGCGCGGGCAGGCGCTCGTCCTCGGCCTCGTGGCGATCCCGATCGTGCTCCTCGCACGCTGGCTCTCGGTGGTCGGCGCGATCGGGCCGGTGCGCCGGCGGCTGCACGGGTGGCCCACGGGGAGCATCGCGCTCCTCACGTGGGCCGGCGTGCGCGGTGGGATCAGCATCGCGCTCGCGCTCGCGCTTCCGGAAGGCGAGGGGCGCACGGAGATCCTCGCCGTCACGTACGTGGTGGTCGTCTTCTCGATCCTCGTGCAGGGGCTGACGGTGGCGAAGGTGGCGACGCGGGTGCTCGGGCCGGTGCCGGCCGGCGCCGCGCGTGACGAGGACGCCGTCCCGGAGCCCGTCGGGACCACCGCGTGACGCGTCGTCGCGCGGACAGGCGGCGGGTGGCACGCGCGTGCGTCCTTCCCTCCCGCGTCTCGTCGTCCGGTCGCCGGACGCCCGGCGCAGCATCCACTGCGTCGAGCGGCGGCGACGGGTAACGCGCGCGCTCCGTCGCACGCTCGGGCCCGCCGCCCCGATTGCCCCCCGGCCTCGACCGGGCGATGCTGTCAGGCGCCCTCCGGTCGCGCCCTGTCCCGACTCCCTGCCCGCACCCGTGGCCGCTCCCCAGACGTCCGCGACCGTCCATGCCGCCCCGGGCCGTCCCGGCGACGTCGCGGCGCTCCTCACGACGATCTGCGCGACGGTCCCCGAGGTCATCGCTGCGAAGGACCGGGACGGGCGCTACGTGTACGCGAACCCGCTCTGCTGCGCCGTCTTCGGACGCGAGCCCGAGGCGGTCCTCGGCCGCACCGACGCCGAGATCCACGCGCCCGCGGTCGCCGCGGTGCTGCGCGCCGCCGACGTCGCGGTGATGACGGGAGGGACCTCGCTCACCTGCACCGAGGTCGTCCCCGACGCGCGGTTCGAGGGCGCGACGCGCACGTGGACGTCGGTCAAGACGCCGTGGCGCGACGCGAGCGGCGCGATCGTCGGCGTCATCGTCACCTCGCGCGACGAGACCGAGGCGCACGCGCTCCGCGCCGAGCGCGAGCGGCTCCTCGAGGCCGAGCGCGACGCGCGGCTCAAGGCCGAGCGGCTGCAGCTCCTCACCGACACGCTGTCGCGCTGCGCGACGCCCGCCGACGTCGTGCACGCGGCGATCCGCGAGGCCGGTCGCGCCGTCGGGAGCACCGCCGGCGCGCTCGGCCTCCTCACGCCGGACGGCGAGCGCTTCCGCGTCGTCGACTCGCCGCTCCTCTCGCCCGACCTGGTGCGCGAATGGCAGGCAGAGCCCGTGAGTGGGCCGATCCCCGGGGCGGTCGCGATCCGCACCGGGGAGCCGTGCTACTCGCGCACGCGCGCCGAGTACGTGGCGCGCGACCGCCGGCTCGCCGCCGTCGCGGCGCGGCACGGGATCGAGGCGCACGCCGCGCTCCCGCTCCTCGTCCCCGACGGCGAGGGCCACGACCGCACGATCGGCGTGATCACCTTCCAGTTCGGGCAGCCACGCCCCTTCGACGCCGACGACGACCGGTACCTGCGCACCGTCGCCGAGCTCTGCGCGCAGGCGCTCGAGCGGACGCGCCTCGCGGCCGCCGCCGTCGCGGCGCGCGAGGAGGCCGAGCGGGCGAACGCGGTCAAGGGGACCTTCCTCGCGCACATGTCGCACGAGCTGCGCACGCCGCTCAACGCGATCGCGGGGCACGTGCACCTCCTCGCCCGCGCCGTGCACGGCCCCGTGACGCCCGCGCAGCACGACGCGCTGCAGCGCATCCAGCGCGCGCAGCGCCACCTGCTGGGACTGATCAACGACGTCCTCAACTTCGCGCGGCTCGAGGCGGGGGAGGTGCAGTGGCGCATCGCGCCGGTCGTCCTCGCCGACGCGGCGCGGGGCGCGGCGGCGCTCATGGAGCCGCTCGCGCTCGAGCGCGGGCTCGTCCTCGCCGTGCACGTCGACCCGCACGCCGCGCCGCGCGCACTCGCCGACGCGGAGAAGCTCGACCAGGTGCTGCTCAACCTCGTCTCGAACGCCATCAAGTTCACGCCGGGGCAGCGCGCCGACGGCGGGCCGGGGATGGTGACGATGGCGATCGTCGCCGACGGCGGCGGCCACGTGACGATCGAGGTGCGCGACACGGGCATCGGCATCCCCGCCGACCGGCTCGAGTCGATCTTCGAGCCGTTCGTGCAGGTGCGCGACGACGCCCGCCCCCCGGAGGGCGGCACGGGGCTCGGCCTCTCGATCAGCCGGGACCTCGTGCGCGGCATGGGGGGCGAGCTGTCGGCGTCGAGCTGCATCGGCGCGGGGTCGTGCTTCCGCATCCGGCTGCGCGCGGCCCCCTGAGCGTCGTCGGCGCGCCGGCCCCGCACGATCCGCCACGCGCCTGTCGGGCGGCACCGCATGGCGCGACGCGCGTCCCTCGTGGCATGGTGCAGTTCCGTCGTCGCGCACACGCCGCCGACGGCTCGTGACCACCGGAGGGAATTCCACATGCGCGCCCCCGCCATCCGCGTCCCGGTCTCGCCCGACGCCGCGTCCGACGCCGCCCCGTACGTCCTCGTCCACCTCCCCGCCACCGAGATGCCGGGGCGTGCCGAGGCGCTGCGCCGGCGCGTGACGCGCCTCGCGCGCCGCGCCGGCGCGCGGCTCGTCCTCGCCGACGTGCTCCCCGAGCTCCCGCCGCTCGTGCGCCGCTTCCTCCCCGACGGCGCCGCCACGGCCGCGCTGCTGCGCGACGCGCGCACGCACGCGCTCGAGGCGCACGCCGCCCACCTGCGACGGGCGGGGATCCCCACCGCGACGGTGCTCCTCGAGGGGAGCGCGGCCGTGGCGCTCGTCCAGGAGCAGCTGCGCGGCGGCTACCGCTTGCTCGTCGCCGGCGTCCCCGCCGCGGAGGCGCGCGGCGAGGAGGCCGACGCGGCGCGGCGCCTCGCCCGGCAGCTCGTGCGCAAGGCGACCTGCCCGGTGCGCCTCGTCCGCACGGGGCGCGACGACGTCCCGCGGCTCCGCCGGCGCGGCGGCGCGCCGCGCGTCGTCGCGGCCGTCGAGGCGCCGCTCCCCGGTGAGGGCGACACGCAGGTCGAGCGTGCGCTGCTCGACCTCGGCCGGCGCATCCTCGGCGAGGCGGCGGCGCAGGCGCAGGCCGCCGGCGCCTCGCTGCACGTCGTGCACGCCTGGCGCGCGCTCGGCGAGGGGCTGCTGCGCACGCGCCAGTTCGCGCAGGCCGACGTGGCGCGCTACCGCGCCGATCTCGAGCGCGAGGCGCGCACCGCGGTCGAGGCGCTCGTCGCGGGGGCGGCGCCGTCGCTCGCGGTCCCCGTCGCGAGCGTGACGCTGGTCGAGGGCGACCCGGCCGACGCGCTCCCGGCCGCCGTCGCCGGCGGCGTCGACGCGCTCGTGGTGGGCACCGTCGCGCGCACGGGGCTCGCGGGGCTGCTCATCGGCAACACCGCCGACGAGCTGATCGCGCGCGCGCCGTGCGACGTGGTGATCGTCAAGCCCTCGGGCTTCGTGTCGCCGATCGCGCCGCCGGGCGCCACGCCCGAGGGGCGCGCCGAGGCGGTGTCGGCGCGCGCGTGATCGACCCGGCCGGGCGCGCCGCCCCGGCGCGCCCGGCCGACCTGCGGTCACGAGCGGTCATCGCCGCTCCGCCCCGCGGCGCTGTCGCGGCGCCTCGAGCTGCAGGTCGTCGAGCTGCTCGTGCGCCGGGATCACGGTGCCGTCGGGGGCGGTGAAGCGGAACTCCACCCGTCGGTTCCGCGCGAGCGAGACGACGTCGTCGCCCGACCGGTCGAGCCGCGACTTGCCGAGCGCGACGATCGCGATGCGGTCGCGCACGATCCCTCGCGCGACCAGGTGAGCACGCACCGCCTCGGCGCGCCGCCGCGAGAGCATCGCGTTGTAGCTGGCGCTCGCCCGCGGGTCGGTGTGCCCCTCGAGCGTGAGGGCGATCCCCGGCCACCGGCGCAGCGTGTCGGCGAGGACGTCGAGGACACGGCGCGACGCGGGGGCGAGCGTCGCGCGATCGAGTGCGAAGTGCACGCGGCTCGGGATGCCCCGCAGCTCGCGCGGCGCCGGGGGCGATGCGACCGGAGTGGCGGGCGGCGGCGTGACCGCCGGGATCGCGGACGCGACGATGGGGGGCACCGCCTCGGGCGCGCGGATCGGCGCCACCGGCCCGATCCTCGGTCGCAGCGCCGCCGCGAGCGTGTCGGCGACGCCCTCCCACGCGGCGCATCGCGGCGCGCCGAGCACCGGGTACTGCGCGCGCAGCAGCGCGACCTCGACGGCCGTCGCGAGCGAGTCCTCGCGCCCGGCCGTGCGGGCCGAGTCGACGAGCGCCCAGAGTGCCGCGCGACGCGTCCGCGGCAGCGGGGTCCCGCGCGTCGCGGCCTCGAGGAGCGCGTCCGACAGCGGACCCGCCTCCCCCTGCAGGTACGCCTCGGCCGCGAGCGCCGCCAGTGCGCGCGTGCGATGCGAGGCGCCCCGCGCCGCGCCGACGGCGTCGAGGCGCGCCAGGTCGCGCGCGATCGTCGCGTCGTCGAGCCGCGCCGCCCGCGGCGCGAGGCCCTGCGCGCCCGCCGCCGACGCGGCGAGCGTGGTCGCAACGAGCAGGCGCCGTGTGTTCCGAGTCACGATGCGGAGCTCCATGTCAGCGCCCTCCCGCCGGCCCCGGCGCACCACCGCCGAGGAGCGATTCGTCGAACTTGATGCCGAACTCGAGATACGGCCCGCGCTGCGTCGCGCCGAGCGAGGCGAAGTCGCGGTCGGTGAAGCCGAAGGCGTTCCAGCCGCCGGCGATGCGCACGTTGCGCATCGGCACGACGCCCACTTCCGCCCCGAGGCCGTAGCGGCGCGTCGAGAAGCCGCCGTCGCCCATCACGGAGCCGATGAAGCCGACGTCGAGGCGGCGCGTCACGTCCACGATGGTGCGCGCCATCAGGAGCTGCGCCGTGCTGCGCACGGCGAGGGCGTCACGCCGGTCCTCCGCCACCTTGGCCGCGAGCCGTGTACTGAAGGTGAGTCGCGGCACCGGCTGCACGTTGACCACCGCCGCCGCCATGGTCGCCACCGTGCGCGAGGTCGGCAGGCCGAGCGCGTCGGCGCGGTCGAGCCGGTTCTCGAGGCGGAGGAGCGCGTTGACGCGGTTGCGATCCGTCTGCCGCCAGGCGAGGCCGAGCTGCGTCCGGCCGCGGGCGTCGCCGCCCACGAGGCCATCCCACAGGGTGCGGCCGAGGAAGGTCCAGTCGCGGGTCAGCTTGTGCGCGTGGCCGAGCGAGGCGAGCATCGCGTCGCCGGCCGGGGCCGTGCGCCACTCGAGGCGCGCCGTGCTCTTGAAGCGCGCCGCCGCCGTCCACTCGAGGGCGCCCGTCGCCGCGAACGCGGTGCCGCGCGTCGCGCCGCCCTCGCCCCACAGCGGGGTCACGCGCTCGAGGCTCGTGTTGGCGAGCACGCCGCGCGCGAGCGGGAAGCGGTTGCGCAGCCCGATCGCCGCCTCGGCTTCGCGGCCGTTGAAGGCGTCGCGCGCGCGGTACTCGCTGAAGACCTGCGCGTCGCGCAGGTAGGCGGCGTCGATGCCGAGCACCGTCTGCTCCTGCCGGCGGTCGTCGCCGAGCGCGTAGGGGCCCTGCGGCGACGTCAGCCACTCGTGCCGCAGGTAGGTGCGCACGCGGTCGAAGGCGAGCCACTCGCCGCCGATCGCCCCACGCCGGGCGCGCGATGCATCGACCGCGTGCTCGTACTCCGCGAACAGCGACGTGCGCGCCGCCCCGGGCATCGCCGCCGTCAGTCGCGCCCGTGCGGCGCTGAACGAGAGCGGGGCCAGGCCGCCGGCGCTGCCGCCCCGGCCGCCCGTGAGCACCGTCCCCAGCCCGCCGCCGAGCACCGGCGAGACGGGGGCGCCGTTCTCCTCCGCGCGCCGCCATCCCAGCTCGACGACGAGGCCGCGGGTCAGGCGCTGCTCGAGCGCGAGGAGCGCGCCGGTGCGGCGTCCGCCCGTGCGCTCGTCCTCGGTGCGCAGCGCCTCGGCGAGCAGGCGCGTGCGCCCGGTGAGCGCGGCGGCCCACTTGAGCCCGAGCTCCGTGCGCCCGCCCCCGAAGGTGCTCGAGCGGTTCGCGAAGCCGGTGTCGCTCCGCATGGCGAAGACGCGCCCCTCGAGCCGGCTCGACGCGTGCCGCAGCTCGGCGCGCCACGCCTCGCCCGCGAGGGTCGTCACGCCGGTCTCGGTGCGCGCGTACTCGGCGAGCGCCGTCGTCCCGCGCCCGAGCGTCGCCTGCGCGCTCGTGCCGAGGAGCGTCTGGGCGTCGAGCGGGTTCTCGTCACGCACCGCGAAGGCGCCGAGTTCCACGTTCGACGCGAGGCGCAGGCGCCCGTCGCCCCCGTAGGTCATGAAGTCGGTGCCGCCCTGCTCCACCTCGTACGTGACGCGCACGGTGACCGGGTTCAGGTTCGCGTCGACGCTCGGCACCGGCGCGCGGAAGACGAGGCGCCCCGAGAGCGGCTCGATGGTGTACTCCTCGAAGCGGATCATCGGTTGCGAGCGCAGGATCACGCTCGGCTGGTTGCGGTCGCGCGTGACGAGCTCCACGCGCTCGCTGTTGATCACCGCGTTCGCGCGCGACAGCCCGTAGGGCCCGGAGAGGCCGCGCCCCGGGAGCTCGTCGACCACCTGCCGGATCCGGTTGCGGCTGGCGAACGCGTTCACGACGCCGCGCGCGCCTTCGGCGTGCCACGTGAGCCCCGTGAGCGAGCGGTCGTACGCGAGGAGCTGGCGGCGCTCGTCGCTGCGCGGCGTCGCGAAGTCGCCGTAGCGCACGAAGGAGCGGCCTCGGTCGAGGCGGAGGTAGAGCCGCTCGCGGCTCTGCGCGTCGAACTCGCGGAGCGAGCCGTCGCCGAAGACGCCCCAGCCGACGTCGGGGGTGATGTCGCGGAACTGCGTGCGCGCCGGGTCGCGCTCCGTGTCGTACGCGAGCGTGAGCAGCCCGGCGCCCCGCACGTCGCCCTTGAGCAGCAGCGTGCCACGCGCGCCGGCGGCCACGCGACCGCCGTCACGGGTCAGGACGAGGTCGCGGAGCGCGGCCTCGAAGCCGTCGCCGGCCGCGCCGATGGCGCCGCGGCGGAGGTCGACGCGCCCCTGCAGCAGCCCGATCGCCATCATCGGGCGTGGCGCCGGCGTGAAGGCGACGGCACCGCTCGCCTCGGCCACGCCGGTGCTCGCGCGCACCGTCGCGTCGGTCGGGAGCGAGGCGGCGACGAGCGGCACGGTGGCCTCGCCATCGGTGACCACGAGCTGCACGCCCCGCGCGACGGGATCGCCGTCGGCCACGCGCCAGCCGCCCGCGCTCGTCTCCATGGTCACGGCGACGCTCCCGCGCAGCGGGGCGCCGGTGCTGTCGACGATGCGGACGGTCACCGGCACGACGGTCCGGCCGTCGGCCGGGGCGGCGTCGCGCCCGACGGCGACGGCGACGCGATGCGGTGCGCGTTGCGGCTGGCCCGCCTGCGCGAGTCGTGCGCGCGGCGGCGTGGGCGGGAGGTTCGACGTCGCCTCGGTGAGGACCGCCGTGGCGGGGAGCGGGACGGCGCCGCGGAGCGTCGAGTCGGCCGGTGCCGCCGTGGGCACGACGCCGGCCGTGGGCGGCGGTTCCGCGCCCAGCACCGGTGCCGGGAGGGGCTGCGTCACCGGAGCGGCACGCAGGAGCGTCGCGAGGCCGTCGTCGGTGCGCGCCGCGGCGGTCGGCTCGCCGGCGCGGCGGCGGGCCGCGATCAGCGCGCGCACGTCGGGGGAGCGCGACCCCTCCGCGAAGTCGGCACGATGCAGCTCGCCGGCCTTGAGGTCGACGAAGCGCGACCCGCCGTCGCCGGCGTTGCGCGTGCCGAGCGGCACGAGGACCGCGCCAGCCGGGAGCGTCGAGCGATCGACCTTCACGACGTGGAGCGCCGCGCGCACGTTCACGAAGTTGTACTTCCCCTCCGCGTCGGTGATCGCCGCCGTGCCGTCCTCGAGGACGACGCGCACGCCGGGGATCCCGACCTCGCCCTCGCCCTGCCCCGGGCGCCCGTCGCAGTCGCACTCGGCGTACACCTTGCCCGCGATCGTGCCGCGGTCGTCGAAGAGGCCGCGACGGAGGCGGATCGGGACCTGCGCCGTGTTGCTCGCGACCACCTCGCCGGGCACGGCGGAGCGCGCGCTCGCGAGCGTGACGTTGTCGGCGTCGAAGGTCGCGCCGGCCCCCACGAGCGCACGGTAGTCGAGGCGCACCACCGCCCCCGGCGCCATGTCGCCCAGCGGCCAGGTGAGCTCGTTGGCGCCGGCGGCCGTCGGCTCCTCGCCACCGGCGCGGGGCCGCGGGTCGGGCATGCCGCCCACGGACGTCGTGCGCGGCACGTAGCGGAAGCCGCGCGGGAGGCGGGCCGTGAGCGACACGGCCGGCAGCGGGCTCCGCCCCGTGTTGCGCACGAGCACCGTGAAGTCGGGGACGTCCTGCAGCTCGCGCTCCGTGCGCGGCGTCGTCAGCTCGAGCGCGAGGCGCCAGTCGCCCCGCGCCTCGACGGTCGCGCAGGCCCGCCCGCCGTCGGCGAGCACCGCGCCCCCGGCCACCGCGAGCGTCGTGCAGTTCTCGAGCCGGGCCACGGGCGCGTCGATGCGCGCCTCGAGCGAGACGGTGGCGCTGTCGCCGACCGCGATCGGCGCGTCGCTGTCGCAGGTCACCACGCCGCCCGACTCGCGGCAGCGCCAGCCGGCGCCGGTCGCGGCGCGGAAGGTGACGGTGCGCGGGAGCGTGTCCACGAGCGTGACCGTTCCCGTCACCGGGATCGTGCCCGTGTTCCGCGCGACGAGCGCCCAGCGCCCCGTCTCGCCGACCACGAAGTCGCCGATCGCGCGCTTCGCGACCGCGAGCGCGACCCGGCCCGCGACGGGGCGGCTCACGCTGCCGCAGTCGTTCACGGCGTTCACGTCGTCGCTGGTGGCCTGGCAGGCCGTCGTCGCGAGCGCGGTCGCGGTCACCGTCGGCGCGACGGTGGCGACGATCGACACCGCGGCGCTGTCGTCGGGGGCGAGGGCGTCGGTGCGCACGCAGCGCACGTCCTGGCCGGTCACGGTGCAGGCGAAGGTCGCGCCGGCGGCCGACACGGGGACGAGCCCCGCCGGGAAGGTCTCGCTCACCGTCACCGGGCCCGAGGTGGCCGCCGTGCCGCGGTTCGTCGCGACGGCGCGCCAGGTGGCGCGCTGGCCGACGCGCAGCGTGTCGGCATCGACGCTCCGCGTGACCGCCACATCCGGCCGCGCGCGCACGGGGATCGGCCCGCTCTCGGTGCGGTTGTCGGTCGAGTCGGTGTCGAAGTAGCCGACGGGGAGCGCGGCGATCGCGCGGTTCGTCACCCGCCCGCCGTCGGCGGCGGTGACGGCGCCGCGCACGTCGACGGCCCACGCGGCACCGACCGGGAGCGCCGGCAGCGGCACCCCGGCGAGCAGGGCGCCCGCGGTCGGCGCGGTGCCGCAGGCGTTCGCCGCCACCGGCGCGCACCGCGCGTCGACGAGCGTCGTGCCGAGCACCGGCACGTCGGTGACCGTGCCCCCCGCCGGCAGCGCGACCGGCCCCTCGTTGCGCACGACGATGCGCCACGCCAGCGTGTCGCGGGGCGTCACCTCGAGGCGGTCGGTCGCCTTGGTGACGACGAGGTCCGTCCCCTGCAGCCCGCTCACCGTGGCGGTCGCCGCGTCGGGAAGCGCGTTCGTCCCCTGCGACGTCGTGGTCGCGATCGAGGCGGCGAGATCGGTGCGGAGCGCGTTCGGCTGCGGGTAGGCGAGCGCGATCCCCTGCACGCCGTCGCCGCTCGCGAGCGCGGCGGCCGCGAGCGTCGCGGGCATGGCGGTGAAGGTCACCGTCCCCGACGTCGCGTCGTACTGCGCCGTCGCGCCCGCGGGGAGGTTGCCGACGGTGACGCCCGCGAGCCCCGGGGCGAGCTGGAGCCCGTACTGCACCCCGCTCGCCGGCGACGGGCCCGCGTTGCGGAAGGTGATGCGCGCGTTCACCGGCGCGCCCGGCGCCGCGATCGGCGGCAGGCCGGTGATCGTGGCGGTGACGTCGGCGATGCGCGCGCCGGCGATCGTGCGGCTGTCGGCATCGGGAGCGATGTCGGCCCCCTGGTCGGTCGTCGTCGCGATCGTGGCCGCGAGCGTGCTGGTCGCGGTCGGCGGCTGCGTCCACGTCACGGCGATCCCCGCCGTGCCGTCGCCCGAGGCGAGCGCCCCGGCGGCGAGCGTGGTCGGCATGCCGGCGAAGGCGATGGCACCGGTCGCGCCGTCGTAGGTCGCCGTGGCGCCGCCGGGCAGGTTGCCGAACGTCACGCCGGCGAGCCCCGCGGGGAGCGTGGCCCCGAACGCGAGTCCCGTCGCGGGCGACGGACCGCCGTTCGAGAACCGCAGCTGCGCCGCCACCGGCTGGCCGGCATCGACCGCCGCCGGGGCGATCACGAGCGCTCGCACGTCGGCGACGGGGGCGCCGCCGGTCGTGGTGCTCGCGGCGTCGAGGGCGACGTTCGCCCCCTGCGACGTCGTGGTCGCGATCGTGCTCGCGATGGTGCTCGTCCCCGCCGGCGGCTGGACGTACTGGAGCGTGATCGGCGTCGTGCCGGTCGCCGAGGCGAGCGCGCCGGCGGCGAGCGTCGCCGGGAAGTTCGAGAAGCTCACGGCGCCGCTCGCGGCGTCGTAGCTCGCGCCCGCGCCGACCGGGAGGTTGCCGAGCGTCACGCCGGCGAGCCCCGGCACCAGCTGCAGCGTGTAGCTCATCCCCGACGCGCTCGAGGGCCCGTCGTTGCGGAAGGTGATCGTCCCCGCCACCGGCTGGCCCGCGTTCACGCTCGTCGGGAAGGCGAGCGCCGTCGTCACGTCGGCGACCGGTGCGCCGCCGATCGTGGCGGTCGCGGCGTCGGGCGCGACGTTCGCACCCTGCCCCGTCGCGGTCGCGATGGACGCCGTCACCGCGCTCGACGCCGACGGCGGCTGCGTCCAGGCGACGGTGATCCCCGCGCCTCCGGTGCCGCTCGCGAGCGCCCCCGCCACGAGCGTCGCCGGCATGTTGGCGAACGTCACCTGGCCCGTACCGGTCGCGTAGCTCGCGCTCGCGCCTGCCGGGAGGTTGGCGAAGGACACGTTCGCGAGCCCCGGCGCGAGGGTGAGCGCGTAGCTCACCGCGCTCGCCGTCGAGGGCCCGACGTTGCGGAAGGTCACGGTGCCGGTCACCGACTGCCCCGCGTCGACCGTGGCCGGGAAGGCGAGCGTGGTGGTGACGTCGGCGACGAGCGGGCCGGTGACCGTGGCGCTGGCCGCGTTGGGGAACGTGTTCTGCCCCTCGTTCGTGCTCGTGGCGATCGTCGCCTGCGCGGTGGTGTTCGCCGTGCCGTTCTGCGTCCAGGTCACGAGCACGGGGGTCGCGCCGTCGCCCGACGCCCATGCGCCGGCAGCCAGCGAGGCGGGCATGCCGGCGAGCGTGACGGCGCCGCCGGCGGTGTAGGTCGCCGTGGCCCCCGCGGGGAGGTTGGCGACGCTGACGCCCGCGAGCCCCGGCGAGAGCTGGAGCGTGTACGTCACGCCGTTCGCGGTGTACGGCCCCGTGTTCCGCCACGTCACCTGCGCGGTCACCGGCTGGCCGGCGGCCACGGTCGTCGGCGCAGCGATGGCTGCGGTGACGTCGGCGGCGAGGACCGCACCCAGCGGGGTCGGCGCGTTCTCGGGGCGCGGATCGCCGTCGCCGTTGGGGTCGGGGTTCGTCCCCGTCTGCGAGCGATCGGCGACCGCCTGCGCCGACCACGCGCCGACGGCGGTCACGTCACCGCTGTTCGCGTAGTTGCCCGCGGGGAGCGGCACGGTCGGCCGGTAGCGCACCGTGACATCCGCCTCGCAGGTGGCGGCGGCGGCGAGCGTCGCGATCGTCGCCACCGTCGGCGTGGCATCGCCGTCGTAGCCCGCCGCGGCGGTCGCGCCGGCGCAGCTGCCGACGATCGCCGGTGCCGCCTGGATCGTGTACGTGCCCGCGGCCAGCGTCGCACCGGCGCCGCCCGCGACGAACGCGCCGAGGCGGGGCGCGGCGCCGGCGAGCGTGTCGACGAGCGTGACGCCGCTCAACGGCTCGAGCGCGAAGTTGCGCACGGCCAGGCGGAAGGTCGCGGTGAGGGTGCCGTCGGTGTTCGCCACCGGCGTCCCGACGAGCCGCTTCGCGAGCCCGACGCGTGCCTGCGGCACGAAGCCGAAGCCGTAGCCCGTCGCGGCGACGAGCGGGCCGAGCGCGATGCCGCTGATCGCCGGCGGCGCCGTCGCCACGCCCCCCGCACTGCCGGCCACCTGCCGGCCGACGACGAGGAACGTCTCGCTCACGGTGCCGCGCGTGATCGTGTAGCTCCCTTCGGGGAGCTCGTCGAAGCTCCACGTGCCGCCGGCCGCGGTCGTCGCGCTGCGGTTCACCGCGGCGCCGTCGAACGCCGTCCCGGCGAGCGTCATCGCGATGCCGCCGATCCCCGTGTCGGTGGGGTCGACCGCGCCGTCGTCGTCGAAGTCGCGGAACACCGTGCCGGCGACGCTCGACGCGTTGATCACGATCGCCCCGGTCCCCGTGTTGTTGGCGGCCACCGGGTCGAACGAGCTGGTCGTCACGCCCACGGTGCTCGTGGCCGTGCCCCCGGCCGGCACGCCGACGTGCCGGGCCGGCACCACCACCTGCAGCTCGGCGCCGTTGCTCACCGTGCCGAAGGTGCAGCGCCACGTGGTCGCCCCGGCCGCCCCGGTGCACCCGAGCAGCGTGGTCGTCCCGCCCAGCACCGTGGGGACCGGCGTGCCGGTCAGCTCGCTCCCGGCCGGGAGCGTGCTCTCGACGACGACGCTGTCGCCCTCGGCCAGGTTGGCGCCCGTGTTGTTGCGGACGAGGACCGTCCAGTCGTAGGGCCGCCGCAGCGCGATGTTCGACACCGACGGCGTCACGCTCACCACCGCGAGATCGGCGCGCGTGCGGACCGTGGTGTTCTCGAGCGTCGCGTTGTTCGCGGGGAACGGGTCGAAGCCGCCGTCGACCTCGTCGCTCGTGACCGCGGCGCGGTTCGCGTGCACCCCCTTGGCGTCGCCCTGCATCGTCACGGTGATCGAGACCGACGTCCCGTTCGCGAGGCGCGCGAGCTGGCACGCGAGGACGCCGCCCGTGCTGCCGGCCGTCGGCACCGTGGCGCAGCTCCCCGCCGCGAAGACGTGCGACACGTACGACAGCCCGGTCGCCGGGAGCGTGTCGGTGATGACCACGTTCTCCGCGTCCGACGGCCCGTTGTTGGTGACGGTGATCGTGTACACGGTCTGGTCGCCCACCGTCAGCGGGTCGACCGACTCCGTCTTGTTCACCAGCAGGTCGAGCGAGGGCGGGCCGACGGGAAGCGGCGTCGAGGCGACGTCGTTGGCGTCCGCGCCGGCGGGCTGCGTGGTGGTCGTGGCGGCGACGGCGACATGGGTCAGCGTCGTCGATCGCTGGCCCGTCACCGGGCGCACGCGCACGGTCACCGTCTGCTGCGTGCCGCGGGCGAGGGTGCCGAGCGTGCAGGTGAAGACGCGGTTGCCGGCCACGATCTCCGCGTTGGCCGCGGGGAGCCCGCTGCAGCTTCCGGTCGAGGGGACCGCGGAGACGAAGCGCACGCCGAGCGGCAGGGTGTCGGTGAGCGTGACGCCGGCGGCCGTGCTCGGCCCCGCGTTGGCGACGGTCGCGGTGATGGTGACCACCTGCCCCGCGGGCACCGGGAGCGGCGTCGCGTTCGCCGTGACGCCGACGTCGGCGCGCGGCTCGACCGTGACGGCGACGCTCGTCTGGTTGTTGCCGGTGGCCGGATCGGCGGTGACCTGCGAGAAGGCGGTGGTCACCTGCGTCCGCGTGCCACCGTCGCCCGCGGGTCGGATCGCGAGCGCGATGCGTGGGCAGAGGGTCGGGTCGTTGGGATCGCTCGGGTTGTTGCCGGCGGTGCAGGGTGGGAGCGACGGGATCGTGCAGGTCACGAGTCGTCCGCTCGTGCCCGCCGTCGCGCTCGTGCAGGTCACCGCCGATGCGGCGCCCTGCCGGAGCACCGTGGCGCCGACGAATCCCTGGCCGGCGCCGGCCTGGTTGTTGACGAGCGTCTGGAAGTCGGCGCGCAGCTGCACCGTGCCGGCGGTGAGGGCGCCGTCGTTCACGATCTCGTGCTCGTAGGTGAGCACGTCCCCCGACCCCACCGGATTGGGCGACGCCGTGCTCACGAGCCGGATGTCGGTCGCGTCGGCGCCGTTCGCGCCGGTGACGGTGTTCGTGGCGCGATCGTTCCCGCCGTTCAGGTCCGGGACGTTCGCGTTCGGCGACGAGATGCGCGCGACGTTGATCAGCGCCCCCGGCACCGACTGGACCGCCGTGAGCACGATCGACGCGCCGGCGGGCGTGTTGGGCGCGACGCCGCTGCCGCCGACGGTGCGCGTGCAGGTGATCTCGGCGGGCCCGACGATCGGTGCGGCGGGGGAGCAGCTCCAGTTGGGAGCCGAGATCGCCGTGACGGTCGCGCCGGCCGGCAGACTGTCGACGATCGCGATCGTGCCGATGAACGCGCTCGGGCCCAGATTGCGCGGCGCGATCGTCCACGTGAAGGGCTGGTTCACCACGGTGAGCGCCGGCTGCGGGCCGCCCTTGCTCAGCGTCAGGTCGGCCGAGAGTGCCTGCACCGTCGCGCCGCCGTCGCCGGCGGTATTGTTGCCCGGCACCGGGTCCGACGGCGAGGTCGCCGTGACCGTCGCGGAGGTGACGATGCCGCTGCCGGGGCTGGCCGCGGTCGCGGGGATGCTGATGGTGCCGAGCGCGATGTTGTCGCCCGCGGTCGTGCCGCCGGCGCGCGTGCAGGTGACGGTCTGGCCGCTGGCCGAGCAGCTCCACGCCCCCTGCGTCGGCGCGAGCGTGCCGCGCGTGTAGTTGGCGGGGAGCGTGACCGTGAGCGTGAGCCCCGAGGGAGCGTCGCCCGAGTACGAGACCGGCACGCTGAAGGTCAGCGCGTCGCCGACGAAGTACGGGCCCGCGGGGGCGCGCGAGATCGTCGCGCGCACGTCGCTGCCGGCGGTGACGGTCGTCGAGCGGGTGACGGTGTTGTCGGCGACGTCGGGGTCGCGCGGCGTCGAGGCGGCGGCGCCCGGCTGGAGCGCGACGCTCGCGCTCGCGGTGATCGTGCTGCCGGCCCCCGCGCCGTAGCGCAGGTTGACCGGCCCCACCGTCGCCGAGCCGTTGCTGGCGATCGGTCCCGCGACGTCGCAGATGATCGTGCTCGTCCCGCTGCACCCCGACGGCAGCGCGCCGTTGACCGCCGTGCCCGCCGGCAGCGGCAGCGTGATGCGCTGCAGCGTCGCCGGATCGGGACCGGCGTTGGCGATCGTGAAGGTGTAGCCGACGACGCTCCCGGCGGCGGCCGTGGTCGGCGCGCTCATCGTGAGGGCGACGTTGGCGCCCGCGCCGACGGTGGTCTGCGTGGTGACGGTGTTGTTCGCCGGGTCCGCGTCGGTCGGCGTCGCGGTCACGGTCTGCGACACGTTCACGATGCCCTGCACCGGGAGCCGGAGCCGGATGCTGAAGGTCGCGCTCGCCCCGAACGCGAGCCCGGGGGCGGTGCAGGTCACGGTGCCCGGCCCCACCGCGCCGACGGTCATCCCCGTGCAGCTGGTCCCCGCCGTCCCGGCCGTGAAGCCGCGATAGACGAGTCCCGAGGGGACGGTCATCGCGTAGCTGACCCCAGTCGCCGTCCCCAGGCCGTTGTTGGCGATCGACACCGCGTAGGTGACGGTGCCGCCCGCCGGGACCGGGTCGGGCGTGTCGGTGACGTTGAGGACGAGGTCCGGCTGCTGCCCTTGTGCCTCGAGCGGGTGGAGCGCGAGGACGCCCAGGGCGAGGGCGATCGCATTCAGGAAACGACGCGCAGGGCGCGGCGCGCGGGTGGGCGCGGACGCGCTCGACACGGGACCGGTCGACATCGACGGAGGGGCGGACTCGGGTGGGTGCCCACGCGTCCCCTACCGGTCCGCGGGCCAGGCGCCGATGCCGAAGCGGCATCATGCGTTTGCTGGACGCGGAGTGTCGGCTCATGTAACGACGACCTTGAAGCCTTGCAGCGGACGCATGCCCGCAGGACCGTCGCTCCCGGGCCAAGTCGTTATGTTTCAATCGGTTGCGTACGGTTCCGCGCGATTGCCGTGTCCGCGCGGGGCGCCGCGCGCTCCGGCTAGCGGGAGTCGATCACCCCGCACGCCACCCGATCGCCCGCGTCGCCCGCCGGGTCGGTGCGGTAGTCGTCGCGCTTGGCGTGGATCACCAGCGCAGCCCCGTCGCCGTCGCGGAGCGCGGTCGCCCCGGCCAGCGTCCCGCCGGGCGTGCGCGCCTCCACGGCCACCGCGCCGTCGGCGCCGACGGTGAGGTTGGGGAGGTCGCCCAGGTGCGGCCCGCGCGGGTTCGCGGTGCCGTGCGCGCGGTCGGTCGGGTTCCAGTGCGCCCCCGCCGACTCGAAGGTCGGCGCGTCGCAGCGCCCCGTGGTGTGCACGTGGATCGCGTGCGCCCCCGGCGCGATGCCGCGGAGCGTGCCGGCGATCGTCACCCCGTCGCCCGACTCGGCCACGGTGAGCGTGCCGAGGTCGCGCCCGGTCGCGTCGCGCATCGTCACGCGCAGCGCGCCGCCGCGCATCGTGTCGCCCGTGGCCGCGCTGTCGGTGGGCTGAGCCGTGGAGATCGCGGACTCGCCCGCCGTCGCCGGCGCCGAGTCGCCCCGTCCCCGCTCCGCCTCGCCCGCGGGGCCGCAGGCGGCGAGGAGCAGCGTGGCCAGGACCGTCGTCGTCATCGTCGTCGCATCGCGCATGGTTCGCCCTCTCGTGTGAGTCGATGCCCCATCGGTTGCATCGTGCGCGCCGCGGCGCCCGGTCACTTGCGCGGCAGCGGCGCGATGCGCCAGAGCTGCCCCTCTTTCTCGTCGGTGAGCACGTAGAGCATCCCGTCGGGCCCCTGCTCGACGTCGCGGATGCGCTTGCCGAGCGGGATCCGCTCCTCGCCCGTCACGCGCGTCCCCTCGACGCGAACGCGCACGAGCTGCTGCGCCGAGAGCGCGCCGATGAAGAAGCTGTTGGTCCACGCGGGGAAGGCGGTGCCCGTGTAGAAGACCATCCCCGACGGCGAGATCACCGTGCGCCAGACGTGCGCGGCGTCCGCGAGGTCGGCGCGCGTCGGCGGATCGGCGATGTCGCGCCCGTCGTAGTGCATCCCGTGGCTGACGAGCGGCCAGCCGTGGTTCTTCCCCGCCTCGGGCCGATTGAGCTCGTCGCCGCCGAGCGGCCCCATCTCGGCCACCCAGAGCGCGCCGGTGCGCGGGTCGAAGGCCGCGCTCTCGATGTTGCGGTGCCCGTACGACCAGATCTCCGGCCGCGCCCCCTGCCGCCCGACGAACGGGTTGTCGCGCGGCACGCCGCCGTCGCGGTCGAGGCGCACGATCGTGCCGAGGTGGTTCGACAGCTCCTGCGCCGGCGCGAACTGGAAGCGCTCGCCGAGCGCGAGGTAGACGAGCCCCTTCGCGTCGAAGGCGATGCGGGATCCGAAGTGCTTCGACCCCGTGACCCACGGCTCCTGCCGGAAGAGCACGCGGAACTCGACGAGGCTGTCGCCGCGCCAGCGGCCGCGCCCGAGCGCGGTGGTGGCGCTGCCGTCGGGGCCCGGCAGCGCGTAGGAGAGATAGACGTAGCCGTTGCTGCGGAAGTCGGGGTCGAGCGCGACGTCCTGCAGCCCGCCCTGCCCCTGCGCGTACACGACCGGCACGCCGGGGATCGTGTCGCTCTTCGTGCCATCGGGGCGCACGATGCGGAGCGTCCCGAGGCGCTCGGTGACGAGGAGCCGTCCGTCGGGGAGAAAGGCCATCCCCCACGGGTGCTCGAGCCGCTCGGCCACGCGCTCGACGGTGACCGGCCCCGCGTCGGTGAGCACCGACGTCACCTGGTCGGCCCCGCCCTGCGCAGCGACGACCGTGGGCCGGCACGCGAGCGCCGCGAGGAACGTGACGATCGCGGCTGGCGCGAGCGGGCGGGAACGGCGCATCGACGACGACCTCGTGACGGAGTGTGGCGCGCGCGGCGCGCCGGACGCGCCCGGCACGCTGCCGCCGACGGCGCCTCGTGCGCGGCGCGGCGACGCTCCGTCCGGGCACGAACCGTTCCCGCCGCGCGACGAGCGCGGGCGTGGACTGGGTCGTCGATCGAAGGCGATGCGCGCGACGCGCGCACGGCGCTCAGTCGCCCGCGTCCTGCACGAAGCGGTAGCCCACGCCGGGCTCGGTGCGCAGCCAGCGCGGCCGCGACGGATCGGCCTCGAGCTTCTCGCGCAGCTGCTGGACGTAGACGCGCAGGTAGTGCGTCTGCGAGATGCGCCCCGGCCCCCACACCTCCTTCAGCAGGTGCCGGTGCGTCAGCACCTTCCCCGCGTGCCGCACGAGCTCGGCCAGCAGGCGGTACTCGGTCGGCGTCAGCCGCACCTCGCGCTCGCCGACGAAGACCTGCCGGCGCGCGCGATCCACGCGCAGCGCCCCGGCGGTGAACAGCGCCTCCTCGTGGCCGTCGCGCAGGTCGGCGCGGCGCAGCGCGACGCGCATCCGCGCGAGGAGCTCGCCGGTGCTGAACGGCTTGGTGAGGTAGTCGTCGGCGCCGGCGTCGAGCGCGGCGATCTTGTCGCCCTCCTGCCCGCGCGCGCTCAGCACGATGATCGGCACCGCGCTCCACGTGCGGAGCTGGCGCGTGACGTCCACCCCGTCGCCGTCCGGCAGGCCGAGGTCGAGGAGGACGAGCTCCGGGTTGTAGGACGCCGCGTGGCGCAGCCCCTCCCCCGCCCCCGTCGCCTCGACGAGCCGGTACCCCTCGGCGTCGAGCGCGACGCGCAGGAAGCGGCGCATCTGCGGCTCGTCCTCGACGAGGAGCACGAGCGGCCCCGCAGGCGTCGTGCTCATGCCGGCTCCTCCTCGAGCGCCGCGTCCGCCTCGGCCTCGATCTCGGGCGGCGTCCCCGTCATCGGGAGCGTGAAGCGGAACGCCGCCCCACCCCCCTCGCGCGGCTCGACCCAGATCCGCCCGCCGTGCGCGCGCACGATCCCCGCGCAGATCGAGAGCCCGAGCCCGACACCGCTCGCTCCCGTCTCGCCGCGCTGGAACTTGCCGAAGATCCGCTCGGCGTCGCTCGCGGGCACGCCGGGGCCGCGATCGGCGACCGTCACCACCAGCTCGCGGCCGCGCACCGCCGCCGACACCGCGATCGGCGAGCCGGCCGGCGTGTGCCGCATCGCGTTCTCGAGCAGGTTCACGAGCACCTGCTCGACGAGCACGTCGTCCATCGCCACGAGCGGGAGCGTCGCCGGGACGTCGACCGCGAGCGCCCGCCCCGCGAGCCGTGGCTCGACGCGCAGCACCGCGCCGCCGATCACGTCGGCGACGACGTGCCACTCGGCGTGCACCTGCAGCGAGCCGGTCTCGACGCGCACCATGTCGAGCAGGTTCGCGACGAGGCGCCCCATGCGCTGCGACTCCTCGACGATCGTCGTCGCCAGCTCGCGCCGCTGCGCGGCCGGGAGCGCGTCGTCGCGCAGCAGCGTGCTCGCCGCCCCCTCGACGCTGCCGAGCGGCGTGCGCAGGTCGTGCGAGAGAGAGCTGAGGAGCGCGTTGCGCAGCTTCTCGGCCTCGGCCTCGAGGTGCGACGCGCGGGCCCGGTCGGCGAGCGCCGTGCGGTCGAGCGCGACGGCGACCTGGCCCAGCATCGCGTCGAGGAGCTGCCGCTCGGCGCTGTCGTCGAGCCGGTCGGGCGGATCGGGGACGAGCCCCACCACGCCGAGGCGCCGCTCCTCGGAGCGCACGGGGACGTAGAGCGCGCGCGCCGCGGGAAGCGTGGCGGTGCCGCGCCCGGCGGGGAGCCCGCGATCGTGCGACCAGCGCGCCACGGCGAGGTCGCCCTCGGGCCACGCGACGCCCCCCGGGCGCACCGCCGCGAGCGCCATCGGGCGCTCGTCGTCGCCGGGCTCGATGAAGGCCACCGTGCCGCCGAAGAGGTCGTGCAGGTGCCGGAGCGCCGCCGCCGCGACCTGGCCGCGGTGCCGCGCCGCCGCGAGGTCGCGCGAGAGCGCGTAGAGCGTCGCCGTGCGCCGTTCGCGGTCGCGCGCCGCCTCGGCCTGCTCGCGCACGCGGCGCGTGAGCCCGCTCATCACCGCGCCGACCACGAACATCACGACGAAGGTGAGCACGAAGCGCGCGTCGCTCACCGCGAAGGTCCCGTACGGCGGGACGAAGAAGAGGTCGAACGCGACCACCGCCACGCCCGTCGCCACCAGCGCCGGTCCGCGCCCGTAGCGGGTCGACACGACGACCACCGCGAGCAGCAGCGCCATCACCACGTCGATCTCGGCGAGGCGCCCGCGGAACGGGAGCGCGAGCGCCGCCACCGCCACCACCCACGCGAGCGCGCCCGCGTACTCGCGCCAGTCGCTCGTGCGCGGCACCGACACGCGCGACGGCGCCTCACGCCCCGCCCCGTCGCCCGCCCCGCCGACGATGACGACGTCCCACCCCGCCGCCCCGTCGCCGAGGCGCGCCGGGAGCGCGCGCCACGGCACCCAGCGCGTCCACCGGCGCCGCGACACGCCCACGAGGAGCCGCGTCGCGTTGTGGCGCGCCGCCACGGCGCGCAGCTCCTCGGCCACGTCGTGCCCGGCCACCGTGAGCGTGCGTGCGCCCAGCTCCTCGGCCAGGCGGAGCGCGTCCTGCACCGCCTCGCGCTCGGCCACCGGGCGCGTCGCGTCGCCCGGCTGCTCGATGTGCACCACGAGCCACGGCGCCTGCAGCTGCCCCGCGAGCCGCCGCGCCGCGCGCACGATGCGCGTCGCCGACTCGGACGGGCCGACGGCGGCCACCACCTGCTCCGACGCCGCCCACGCGCGCTCGACGCCGGCCGAGGCGCGCCAGCCGCGCATCTGCGCGTCCACCCGCTCCGCCGTGCGGCGGAGCGCCAGCTCGCGCAGCGCGATCAGGTTGCCGCGCCGGAAGAAGCGCTCGAGCGCGCGCGCCGCCTGCGGCGTCGCGTAGACCTTGCCGTCGCGCAGCCGCTGCTCGAGCACCTCGGGGCTCACGTCCACCAGCTCGATCTCGTCGGCCTGGTCGAGCACCGCGTCGGGGATCGTCTCGCGCACCTGCACGCCGGTGATCCCCGCCACGACGTCGTTCAGCGACTCGAGGTGCTGGACGTTCAGCGTGCTCCAGACGTCGATGCCGGCGTCGAGGAGCGCGACGACGTCCTGCCACCGCTTCTCGTGCGGGGCGCCGGGAGCGTTGGTGTGCGCCAGCTCGTCGACGAGCAGGAGCGCGGGGCGCCGCGCGAGCGCGGCGTCGAGGTCGAACTCGTCGAGCGTCGTGCCGCGGTACGCGTGCGGCCGGCGCGGGAGCACCTCGAACCCCTCGACCAGCGCCGCGGTGTCGGCGCGCCCGTGCGTCTCGACGACGCCCACCACCACGTCGGTGCCGTCGCGCGCGCGGAGCCGCGCGGCCTCGAGCATGGTGAAGGTCTTGCCCACCCCGGGCGCCGCCCCCACGAACACCTTGAGCCGCCCGCGGGCGGCGGTCGGCTCGGTGCGACGGAGCTCGGCGAGGAGCGTGTCGGGGTCGGGGCGGGCGGTGGCGTCGGTCACGCCGTCACAATGTCATCGCAAGCGAGCTGACCACCAGCAGGCCGGTCCGGCGTCCTGACGGCGCGCCGTCGCGCGGCCAGATCGCGTCGCCCGAGCGGAAGCCGCGCACCTCGGTGCGCCAGAGCACGCGTGCGTCGGGGGCGACGTCGAGGCCGAGCGAGGCGCCGGTGGTGCGGAAGCCGCCGGGGGCGCCGGTGACGACGAGCACCTGGCGCCGGTCGAACAGGTGCTCGACGCGGCCGACGACCTTGACGCCCGGCGCCACGGCGCGGCGCGCGATGAACGTCGAGCCGGTCCACGTGTCGGCGCCGCCGCCGGGGCGCGCCTGGCGCCCCAGATCGACCACCCCCGACAGCTCCCACCCCGCCGGCGTCCAGCGGCCGAGGAACTGCGACAGCAGCCGGAGGCGCGACGGGAGCGAGTCGGCCTGCTCGTTGCCGACGAAGGTCGACCAGCCGAGCAGGATCGACGGGCGCGGCGTCCAGTCGATGCGCGTCCCGACCGCCTTGTCGGCGTTGGTCTCGGAGATGTTCTGCCAGCCGTTCATCACGTGGAGCTGCGCCGACACGGTGCGCGCGGCCTGCCAGGTGAGCTTGGCGCCGCTCAGGTAGTAGGGCGTGTAGTCGGCGATGAGCGAGCGGGTGTACGTCGGGTTGTCGCGCGAGACCCACCCCTCGAGCCCCACGTACGAGAAGTAGATGCCGCCGTCGAGCCAGAGCCGCGGGTGGAGCCGCACGCCGACGGTGGCCTCCTGGATGTTGCGCGAGAGCACGCCCCCCGACACCGCGCCCACCTGCGGCTCGGCGAAGTAGTTGCTCTGCACCGAGGTCCCGGCCTGCACGGCGAGCCGGCCGCGCACGCGCTCGCCGGTGAGGACCGCCTCGACGAAGGCGAGGTTGACGTTGAACTCGTTGTGCCGGGCCGGCTGCGTGGTGTAGAGCCGGTCGAAGGCGCGCGGGCGCCCGGCGTCCCAGGCGTAGTAGCCGTCGACGAAGGCCCCGAAGGCGACGCGCGTGGGCGCGACGGTGTCGCGACGCGCGCTGTCGGGGCGCGCCGTGGTGAGCGTGTCGGCCGACGCGAGCGCGGCCGCGAGGAGGAACGGGATCATGGCTGGATGCTACCTGCCGGCACGCGGCCGTCGAGCAGGAGGTTGACGAGGAGGACGTTGACGCGCGGCTCGCCGGCGACGCCGAGCCAGCGCGGGGCGGTGGCGGCGTCCACGACGCGCAGCACCGAGTCGGGGGCGAGGCCCCGTGCGCGCGCGATGCGCGTCGCCTGCAGCCGCGCCGCCGCCGGCGAGAGGTGCGGATCGAGCCCGCTCCCCGAAGCGGTGAGCAGGTCGACCGGGACGGGCGCGTCTGGCGCGAGCCCTTCGGCCGCGCGCACCGCGGCGGCGCGGGCACGCACCAGCGAGTCGAGCGTCGGGTTGGTGGGGCCGAGGTTCGACCCCGACGACGCCGCGCCGTCGTACGGGCGCGCCGACGTCGCCGACGGACGTCCGTGCAGGTACCGCTCGCCGGCGAACGGCTGGCCGACGAATCGCGAGCCCACCGCGGTGTCACCCGCGACGATCACGCTCCCGGAGGCCTGCACCGGGAACGCGACCCGCGCGATCGCCGTGACGATCGCCGGATAGACGCCGCCGGTGAGCACCGTGAGCACGAGCAGCAGGCCGAGGGCGGGACGGAGGTGCGAGCGCATGGTCAGGCGAGTCCCAGGGCGACGAGGGCGAGGTCGATGAGCTTGATGCCGACGAAGGGCGCCACCACGCCGCCCAGTCCGTAGACGAGGAGGTTCCGCCGCAGCAGCGTCGCCGCGCTCATCGGGCGGAACGAGACCCCGCGCAGCGCGAGCGGGATCAGCGCCACGATGATCAGCGCGTTGAAGATCACCGCCGCGAGCACCGCGCTCGCCGGCGTCGCGAGCCCCATGACGTTGAGCGCCCCGAGCGCGGGGTACGTCCCCGTGAAGGCCGCCGGGATGATCGCGAAGTACTTGGCGACGTCGTTGGCCGTGCTGAACGTCGTCAGCGCGCCGCGCGTCATGAGCATCTGCTTGCCCGTCTCCACGATCTCGAGGAGCTTGGTGGGGTTGCTGTCGAGGTCCACCATGTTGCCGGCCTCCTTGGCGGCCTGCGTCCCCGAGTTCATCGCCACCGCGACGTCGGCCTGCGCGAGCGCGGGGGCGTCGTTGGTGCCGTCGCCGGTCATCGCGACCAGGTGGCCGTCGGCCTGGTACTGCCGGATCAGCCGCAGCTTGTCCTCGGGCGTCGCCTGCGCGAGGAAGTCGTCGACCCCCGCCTCGGCCGCGATCGCCGCCGCGGTGAGCGGGTTGTCGCCGGTGATCATGATCGTGCGGATCCCCATCGCCCGCAGCTCGGCGAAGCGCTCGCGGATGCCGCCCTTCACGATGTCCTTGAGCTCCACCACGCCGAGCGCCACGCCGTCCTCGGCCACCACGAGCGGCGTGCCGCCGGCGGTGGCGACGCGGTGCACGGCGGCATCCACCTCGGGCGGGAGCGTCCCCCCCACCGCGCGGGCCACGGCGTCCACCGCGCCCTTGCGGATCCGGCGCGACCCGAGGTCGACGCCGCTCATGCGCGTCTCGGCGCTGAACGGGATGAAGCTCGCCTCGTGCGCCGCCAGCTCGCGCGCGCGGAGGCCGTGCCGCTCCTTCGCGAGCACGACGATGCTCCGCCCCTCGGGCGTCTCGTCGGCGAGCGACGCGAGCTGCGCCGCCTCGGCGAGCCGCTCGGGTGAGACGGCCGTCGCCGGGTGGAACGCCACCGCCTGCCGGTTGCCGAGCGTGATCGTCCCCGTCTTGTCGAGCAGGAGGACGTCCACGTCGCCCGCCGCCTCGACGGCGCGCCCGCTGGTGGCGATCACGTTGCGGCGGATCATCCGGTCCATCCCCGCGATGCCGATCGCCGAGAGGAGGCCGCCGATCGTCGTCGGGATCAGGCAGACGAGGAGTGCCACGAGCACCGTCACCGTCACCACGGTCCCCCGCCCCGCCGTCGCGACGCTCCACGCCGAGTAGGGGAGCAGCGTCGCCACCGCGAGGAGGAAGACGAGCGACAGCGCCGCGAGCAGGATGCCGAGCGCGATCTCGTTCGGCGTGCGGCGGCGCGCGCCGGCCTCGATCAGCCCGATCATCCGGTCGAGGAAGCTCTCGCCCGGGTTGACGGCGACGCGCACGACGATCCAGTCGGAGAGCACGCGCGTGCCGCCGGTGACGGCCGAGCGGTCGCCGCCCGACTCGCGGATCACCGGCGCGCTCTCGCCGGTCACCGCGCTCTCGTCCACCGACGCCACGCCCTCGATCACCTCGCCGTCGGCGGCGATCACCTCGCCGGCCGACACGAGGATCACGTCGCCCTTCGCCAGCGCCGACGCGGCGACGACGGCGAAGTCGGTGCGCGACGTCGGCGAGGCGAGCTTGCGGGCGGTGAGCGAGACGCGGCTCGCGCGCAGCGCGTCGGCCTGCGCCTTGCCGCGCCCCTCGGCCACCGCCTCGGCGAAGTTCGCGAAGAGCACGGTCAGCCAGAGCCACACGGAGATGGCCGCGGCGAAGCCCACGCTCCCCTCGGCACCGGTGAGCGCGAGGCCGGTGGTGAGCACCGCGCCCACGAGGACCACGAACATCACCGGGTTCCGCACCATCGTGCGGGGATCGAGCTTCACGAACGCCTCGCCGGCGGCGCGCACGAGCGCCGCGCGGTCGAGCGTCGCGACACGGGCGGTGGTCATGTCAGCGCCCCCCCGCGATCATCTGCAGGTGCTCGGCGATCGGCCCGAGCGCGAGCGCCGGGAGGAAGGTCAGCGCGCCGACGAGCACCACGGTCCCGACGAGGAGCACGACGAAGATCGGCCCGTGCGTCGGGAGCGTCCCGGGGCCCGGCGCCACCGGCGTCTTGCGCGCCAGCGCGCCGGCCAGCGCGAGCACCGGGACGATCACCCAGAAGCGCCCGATCCACATCGCGGTCGCCGTCATCAGGTTGTACCAGTCGCTGTTCGCACCCAGCCCGCCGAAGGCCGAGCCGTTGTTGTTGGCCGCGCTCGAGAGGGCGTAGAGCACCTCCGAGAAGCCGTGCGCGCCGGGGTTGAAGATCCCCGCGCGCCCCGAGGCGGCGAGCACCGAGGCCGCGGTGCCGAGGAGGACGAAGGCGCTCGGCGCGAGCACCACGAGCGCGGCGAGCTTGACCTCGCGCGCCTCGATCTTCTTGCCGAGGTACTCGGGCGTCCGCCCCACCATGAGCCCCGCGAGGAAGACGGCGAGGATCGCGAAGACGAGCATCCCGTAGAGCCCCGAGCCGACGCCGCCGAAGACGACCTCGCCGAGCTGCATGAGCCACATCGGGAAGAGCCCGCCCAGCGGCGTGAACGAGCCGTGCATCGCGTTCACCGACCCGTTCGACGCGGCGGTGGTCGTGGTCGCCCAGATGGCCGACGACACGACGCCGAAGCGCGCCTCCTTGCCTTCCAGGTTGCCGCCCGGCGCGAGCTCACCGGCGGCGAGGTCGGCCCCGGCCGCCGCCAGCGTCGGTGTCCCCGCCTGCTCGGCCGCGATCGTCGGGATCGTGGTCGCGGCGTAGATCAGCGTCATCGCCGCGAGGATCGCGAGCCCCTGCCGACGGTCGCCGACCAGCCGGCCGAAGGTCACGCAGAGCGCGGCCGGAATGAGGATGATGCTCACGACCTGGACGAGGTTCGAGAGCGGCGTCGGGTTCTCGAGCGGGTGCGCCGAGTTGACGTTGAAGAAGCCGCCCCCGTTGGTCCCGAGCTGCTTGATCGCGACCTGCGACGCGACCGGGCCGAGCGGGACGACCTGCGACGTGATCGCCGCCGAATCGGTGGCGAGGGGCTCGACCATCGTCACGGTGCGCGCCGCGTCGAGCGTCTGCGGCACCCCCTGCCACGCGAGCAGGAGCGCGACGACGAGCGAGAGCGGGAGCAGGACGTAGAGCGTGCTGCGCACGACGTCGACGTAGACGTTGCCGAGCTCCGTCGCCTGCCGCCGCGCGAGCCCGCGCACGAGCGCCGCGAGCACCGCGATGCCCACCGCCGGTGAGACGAAGTTCTGCACCGTGAGGCCGGCCATCTGCGTGAGGACGCTCAGCGTCGTCTCGCCACCGTAGGCCTGCCAGTTCGTGTTGGTGACGAAGCTGATCGCCGTGTTGAAGGCGAGCAGCGGCGGCACAGCGGGGAGCCCCGCCGGGTTGAGCGGGAGCACGCCCTGCAGCCGCTGCAGCGCGTACAGCACGACCACGCCCCCGACGCTCACCACGAAGACGGCGCTCGCGGCATGGAGCCACGAGTGCCCCGTGCCCGGATCGATGCCGAGGAGGCGGTAGATGCCGCGCTCGACCCAGGCGAGGGGGAGCGGGCGGTCGCCGGGCTCGAGGACGCGCGCGATCCACGCGCCGAGCGGCAGGGCGAGGCCGAGGACGAGCCCGAGGACGAGCGCGAACTCCGCCCAGGCGTGCACGGTCATTCGAAGCGCTCCGGGCGCAGCAGCGCCACGAGCAGGTAGACGAACAGCCCGAGGGCGACGAGCCCGGCGAGCAAGTGGACGAGCGTCATCGGGCGCCTCAGAGCCGCTCGCAGAGGCGGCGGTAGACGAGGTAGGCGCCCGCGTAGCCGGCGAGCACGATCCCGGCGACGAGTTCGGCCAGGGCGATCGACATCGAGGGTGGCTCCGTGTGGAGAGGGACACCTCGACGATCGCGCGGCGGGCCTCAGGCGGGGGTCAGCGATCGGCGTGCGCGCATCAGGAAATCATCAAGGCCCGCCCGGCAAGACCGGGTACGCCGGGCGGGTGGGTGCGGTGCGGGGCCCGCCGTCCGCACGCGACTTGCGCCAGATTTGGGCGTCGCGCGCCGTCCGGTCGGCGGCGCGCCCTCCAGTCCGACCACGAGCGTCCCGTGCCCACCCTGTCCACGTCCCTCGCCCGCCCCGCGCGCGCCCTCGCGCCGCTCGCCGCGCTCGCGCTCCTCGCTACCGGCTGCGCCCGCACCGCCGCCTCGTCGGCCGACAGCACCACCGGGATGCGGAGCGCGTCCGCGCCGCGCGAGGGCGACGACGCCCGCGCCGGCGCCCCCTGCGAGCCGCTCGAGACGCGCTCCCCCGAGGCCCCCGACTACAAGCCCGCCTTCGCCGGGCAGACCCGCGCCTGCGGCATCCGCAACTCGGCCGCACACGAGGTCACCGTCGTCGCGCGCGGGCTCGCCTCGCCGTGGGCCGTCGAGCCGCTCCCCGACGGGCGCTTCCTCGTCACCGAGAAGGGGGGCACGCTGCGCCTCGTCGCGCGCGATGGCACCGTCGGCGCGCCGATCGCGGGCGTCCCCGCGGTCGACGCGCGCGGCCAGGGCGGGCTGCTCGACGTCGCGCTCGCGCCGTCGTTCGCGACCGACCGCACGATCTTCTGGAGCTTCACCGAGCCGCGCGAGGGGGGCAACGGGACGAGCGTCGCGCGCGGCACGCTCTCGGCCGACGGCACGCGGCTCGAGCAGGTACAGGTGATCCTGCGCACGCGGCCGACCTTCGCGAACAACATGCACTTCGGCTCGCGCCTCGCGTTCGGTCCCGACGGCTTCCTCTACGTCACCATGGGCGAGCGCTCCGTCGCCTCGATGCGCGGGCAGGCGCAGGCGCTCGACAGCCACCTCGGCAAGGTGCTCCGCATCCGCCCCGACGGCTCGCCGGCGCCGGGCAACCCGTTCATCGGGCGCGAGGGGGCGCTCCCCGAGATCTGGTCGTACGGCCACCGCAACGTGCAGGCGGCCGCGGTCGACGCGCGCGGCCAGCTCTGGGTGATCGAGCACGGCCCGCGCGGCGGCGACGAGGTGAATCGCGTCGCGAAGGGGAGGAACTACGGCTGGCCGCTCGCGAGCTACGGCATCGAGTACTCGGGGGCGCGCATGCCCGAGAACCGCGTGCACGTCGAGGGGACCGAGGAGCCCTTCTACTTCTGGAGCCCGATCGTCGCGCCGTCGGGGGCCGAGGTCTATCGCGGGAGCGCCTTCCCCGCCTGGCGCGGGAGCCTCTTCGTCGGCGGCCTCGCCTCGCGCCGCCTCGTGCGCCTCGTCGTCGACGGCGATCGCGTCACCGGCGAGGAGCACCTCCTCACCGACCGCAACCAGCGCATCCGCGACGTGCGCGAGGGCCCCGACGGCGCGCTCTACGTCGTGACGGACGGCCCGCAGGGCGAGCTGCTGCGGATCGCGCCGCGGCGGTGAGCGCGGGCGCCGCGACCGGCGACGCTCGGCCGGCCGCGGCGCGATCACGCGTCCGCGACGTCGCTGTCGGGCGTCAGCAGGCGGACGGTCGGGAACCGCGCACGCACCCGTCGCGGGTCGCGCGTCAGGAGCGCATGACCGGCCACGGCGGCGTGCGCGCCGATGAAGAAGTCCGGGAGGACCGACGACTTCGCGTGCCCGCGTGCCTCGCGCCGGTAGGCGAGGAACGCCTTCCCCGCGAGGAACGCGGCGTCCCACGGCAGCGCCTCGCGCCCGATCTCGAGCGTCGCGAGGTCGTCGACGAGCGCCTCGATCCGCTCGTAGGACACGCTCGCTTCGGCGAAGACGATCGGGTTGATGATCACCGGTCCGGCATCGAGCGCCGCGGCGAGTGCCGCGCCGGACCACGACGCCCACGTGTCGTCGCCGTGCACCACGTCCAGCAGGACGCTGGTGTCGACGAGCGTCACGCCCGACCCGGCGATGCCCCCTGGTGCAGCGACACGATCCGCCGGTGACACCGTGCCTACGGAGCGTCAGCGCGGGCCGCGCGTGAGGGCCAGCAGGTCGTCGGTCGAGAGCCCCGTCCCGCGACGGCGTCCGGCGACACGCGCCACCAACTGCCGCCCACGCCCGCCCCGCGTCACGGCTCGCCGCACGATCACCGATCCGTGCTGCTCGACGAACTCCACCTCGGCACCGGGCACCAGGCCGAGCCGCTCGCGGACCGCTTGCGGGATGGTGACCTGACCTTTCGACGTGAGGCGCGGCATACTCGATCGCGGAAGAGGGATGATGGTAAGAGTAATACCACGGACGCAGGTGTCCAGCGCTCCCTGCGGTGCATCTACCCCCACCGCGGCCCCAACCGCCGCCAGACGGTCGCCAGCGGCTCGCGGATCCCGCGCACGAGCAGCACCGTCACCGCCCGCTCCTCCGGCACCCGGCGCGCGTCGCGCAGCACCGCCGCCACGCGCACCTCGCGCCATAGCGCGCGCCACTCGGGCGCGTCGGGTTCCGACGTGACCACGAGCGCGACGTCGCCGTCGCTCGGCCCCGGCCCCCACGCCCAGAAGTCGCCCACCGGCGTGATCGGATACGGCAGGCCGCGCGCGGGCCCGTGCACGGCGAGCGCCCCTGCCTGCCCGTAGTTGCCGGCGACGATCGCCGCCCGTGCCCGGTCCGCCGGCGGCAAGGCGCGCCAGACGCGCGCCACCGTGTCGGCCTGCGCGCGCCAGCCCAGCATGTCGGCGTAGTCCTGCGGGAGCGCGAGCGTCGCGCCGACGTTCGTGCGCGTCCCGCCGACGCGGGCGGCGTAGCGCGCCATCGGCTCGGGTGCGAGCAGCGGCACGCCGAGCGGCAGCAGCGCGAGCCCCGTCGCCGCGAGGAGCGCCGGCGTGCCGGCTCGCACGACGACGCGCGCGCCGCGCACGCGCTCGAGCGCCACCGCCCCCGCCGCGATCAGCAGCGGGTACGCCGGCCCCGCGTAGTACTCCTTGCCGCGCAGCACGAGGTACCACGTGACCAGCAGCGTCGCGAACACGCCGATCCATCGCACCGCCGCGATGCGACGCGCGTCGCGGGCGTCCGCGTCGCCGTCGTGCGCACCGCCGCCGGCACGTCCCGTCGCCGCCCACCACGCCCCCGCCGCCGCGAGCGGCGCGGCGCCGCCGAGCATGAGCCCCTGCCCCGCGAGGTACGCGCCGGGGGCGACGTGCACGAGCTGGCTCGCGCGGAGCGCCGCCATCTGCGCGAGGAAGGGCCACCCGTGCGCCTGCTGCCCCGCGAAGGTGGCGGCGCCGATCACGAGCGCCGTCGCCGCGCCGAGCCAGGGCCACGGCGTCCGGAGCTGCGCGCGCGCCGCCGGCACGACGAGCGTCGCCGCGAAGGCGAGCGCGCCGTAGAGCGGCGCCGAGAGCTTGGTGAGCGTGCCGAGACCGAACATCACCCCCGCGAGCAGCCACCAGCGCGGCGCGTCGCGCACGAGCGCGAGCACGACGCCGAGCAGCGCGCCCGCGCACCAGAGCTGGTCGAACACCACGGGCTGCATGAGCACCGACGCCCGCACGAACAGCGGCGCCGCCAGCGACGCGAGCGCCGCCATGGCGCACGCCCACGCTCCGCCCCCAAGCGCGCGCACCGCGACCAGCATCGCCAGCAGCGTCGCTCCGCCCGCGAGCGCCGCCGGGAGGCGCGCCGCGAGCACGCCGTCGCCGACGAGCGCGCGCGATGCCCGCGCGATCGCCGGGAGCAGAGGCGGGAACTGCATCCGGAACCAGTCGAGATGGTCGCCCATCGCGAAGTAGAGCAGCTCGTCGCGATGGAACTCCCACGTGGCATCCACGAGCACCGGCGGCAGCGCCACGCGGGCGCACACGAGCACGGCGACGAGGAGAGCGACGCGAGGGCGCGACATGGCACCACCACGGTGCACCCGCGCCCCCGGTTTCGCATCGGGCGGTCGCGCGCTCGAGCGCGCGCGCGGCCGCCCGCGTGCGCTCAGCGCGGCGCGCGCCCCGACAGCGGCCCCTCCGCGCCGCGGTGGTACCAGCGCCCGCGGAACGACGCGCGCGCGTCGCGCCGCCCCTCGGCCTCCCCTTCGAGCACGACCATGATCGGCCCCTCCGCCGTCGCCCCGCGCAGCACGAGGTCGGCGCCGGCGACCTGCACGTCGAGCTCGCGCGGCGCCGGATCGTCGGCCGTGCGATAGCGCGCCGCCAGCCGCCCGGCCGAGTCGACGACGACGAAAGCCTGCGGGAAGCCGCGCCGCGCGTTCCGCACGCGGTATTCGGCGACCACGCGCGTCGCCGGCGCATGCGTCCGCGTCGTGGCGACGGGCGCCTCCTCCGGCGATGCCACCGCGCCGTGCCGCGCGGGCGTGAGGGTGTCGCCCTGCCCACCCTGCTGCGCGTGCCCCACGGCCGGGAAGACGAGGAAGGTGATGACGGACGCCGCGGCGGCGATGGCGGCGCCGAGGGCGGGACGACGGGGGCTCGGGGTGCGACGCATGGGATCCTCGCGCGGTGTGGTCGTGATGACGCGGTCGCCGTCGGGCCCCTGCCCGATCGGTCCGCATCGAGGACTGCGGATTCCCGCGCCGAACTCCCTCACGGCGATCTCGCACGACGATCCTGCGCCTCGCCTCGACCATCGGCGGCGCGCCTCGTGCAGCCCGGTGGAAACCGCCGGCGCCCCGCGCCCGTAGCGTGGAGCACGCGTCTCGTCGCTCCTCGGCGCACGGCCATGTCGAGCCCGGCCCCGCCGGGCGCACGCACTCCTCCGACCGACCCCGCCGATGCGCGACATCGACCGCACGACCCACGCGCCAACGTCGTCGCCGCCACCTGGGCCGTCCGCCGCCATGCATGACGACGAGGCGGCCGCGCGGCCGGCCGCCGACGTCACGCGGCTCCTCGCCGCGTGGGGCGCCGGCGACCGGGCCGCGCTCGACGCCCTCCTCCCCGCCGTCTACGCCGAGCTGCGGCGCCAGGCCGAGCGTGCGCTGCGCCGCGAGGGCGACGGCCACACGCTGCAGCCGACCGCGCTCGTGCACGAGGTGTGGCTCCGCCTCGTCGACCAGCGCCCCGGCCGCCTCGAGGGACGCGAGCACTTCGTCGCCGTCGCCGCACGGTGCATGCGGCAGGTGCTCGTCGACGCCGCGCGCGCCCGCCGCGCCGACAAGCGCGGCGGCGGCGTGCACGCGGTGACGCTCGACGCCGGCGTCGACGTCGCCGCCGACGGCGGCGCGGGGGAGGCGGGCGTCGACCTCCTCGCCCTCGACGACGCGCTCGAGCGCCTGGCGCGGCTCGATCCGCAGCAGGCGCGCCTCGTCGAGCTGCGCTACTTCGTCGGCCTCACGCTCGACGAGACGGCCGCCGCCCTCGGCGTCTCGGCCGCGACCGTCTCGCGCGAGTGGGCCATCGCGCGCCGCTGGCTCCGCCGCGAGCTCGCGCGATGAGCCTCGACACGTCGCGGGCGGACGCCGACGCACGCGCCGACGACGCGATCACCCCCGACGAGTGGCGCGCGATCAAGGCCGTCGTGCACGCCGCGCTCGCGCTCCCGCGCGCGGAGCGCGACGCCTTCGTCGCCGACGCGTGCGCCGAGAGCCCGCGGATCCGGCGCGAGGTGCTGTCGCTCCTCGACACCCCCGACACCGACGACGACTTCCTCGCCGCACCGCATGCGGCGCTGCGCGACGCGCTCGGCGCGCCCGGCGCCGACGGCGCGGCGACGCCCGACGCGAATGACGACGATGCGCCCCCCGACGCCTTCTGGGCGGCGATCGCCGATCGCTACGCGTACGAGGGGCCGATCGGCCGCGGCGGCATGGCCACGGTGCATCGCGCGCACGACCGGCGCCACGATCGTCCCGTCGCGATCAAGGTGCTGCACCCGCGCCTCGCGACGCTGCTCGGCCGCGGGCGCTTCCTGCGCGAGATCGCGCTCACCGCGTCGCTGCGGCACCCGCACCTGCTCCCGCTCTACGACTCGGGGAGCGCCGCCGGCCAGCTCTTCTTCGTCATGCCGTACGTCCGCGGCGAGACGCTCCGCGCCCGCCTCGCGCGCGGGCCGCGGCTCCCGGTCGCCGACGCCGTCGCGATCGCGCGCGAGATCGCCGACGCGCTCGCGCATGCGCACGCGCGCGGCATCGTGCATCGCGACGTCAAGCCGGAGAACGTCCTCCTCGAGGCGAGCGACGTGCCGGGGACGCGCCCGCGCGCCCTCGTCGCCGACTTCGGCATCGCCCGCGCGATCGAGCGCGACGCCGGGCCGCTGCTCACGCGCACCGGCTTCGCCATCGGCACGCCGCGCTACATGGCGCCTGAGCAGGCGCGCGGCGACCGCGACGTCAACGCGCGCGCCGACGTCCACGCGCTCGGCGCCGTGCTCCACGAGATCCTGGCCGGCGAGGCGCCGCGACTCGTCGGCCCCGGCCACGATGGCGCGGCGGCGCGCGCCGTGCTCCCGGCCGCCCTTCCCGCCCCGCTCGTCGACGTGGTGACGCGCGCGCTCGCCCCGGACCCGGCCGCGCGCTGGCCCGACGCCGCCGCCGTCGCCGCGGCGCTCGCGACGATCGACGTGGGTGACGACGACGCGTCGACGCGCACGATCGCGGGCGACGTGGCGCGTGAGGCGTCGGCGCCCGCGACACCACCGGGCGCGCGCGTCGGGACGCCGCGCACGCGTGGCACCCGGGCCGCCCCGTGGCTCGTCGCCGCGACGCTCGCCGTCGGCACCGTCGTCGGCTGGCAGGCGGCTCGGCTACGCGACCGTGCCGCCGCGATCGTGCCGACGATGCGCGCCCCCGCGACGCCGCCCCGCGCGATGCGCCGCGACTTCGTCGTCGAGCCGGGGGCGCTCGCGCAGGAGCTCCCGCTGCTCACTCCCGACGGCCGCGCGCTCGTCTTCCGCCACGAGGACGCCGAGGGCGCGCGGCTCGTCATGCGCGCACTCGACGTGCGGGACGGCGACGCGGGCGACGCGGGCGACGCGGGCGACGCCGTCGCCACCGACGCGCTGGCCCCGCGCACGATCGCGGGGACCGCCGGCGCCGCGCACCCCGTGCTCTCGCCCGACGGCGCATCGGTCGCCTTCGTCGCCGACGGCGCGCTGCGCCGCGTGGCACTCGTGGGTGGCGCGGTCACGACCATCGCCCCGCTCCCGGCCGACATCGACGTCGGCGGCATCGCGTGGGGGGACGACGGCGCGTTCGTCGTCGCCGACACGCGCGCGGGGGCGTTGCTGCGCGTCCCCGTCGCCGGCGGCGCGCTCGTGCGCATCGCGACGCGCGTCCCCACGCCCCGCGTGCGCGATCCCGCCGTCGTCGACGGCGGGGGCGCGGTGCTCGCCACGATCGACGACTGCTGCGACGCGCGCATCGCCCGCGTCGATCTCGCCACCGGCGAGGTGCGCACCCTCGCGCGCGGGCGGACGCCGCGCCTCGTGCCGGGAGCGCTCGTCTTCGCGACCGTGGCGGGGACGATCGTGCGCCAGCGCCTCGACGCGGCGCGCGGGACGCTCGCCGACGACCCCGAGACGATCGCCGGCGACGTCGACGTCTCGCCCGGGCGGCCGGCCGTGCGCGTCGCCGCGGGGGCGATGCTGTACCGCGCGGCCGATCGCGACGGGGGCGAGCGCCCCGCACGCGAGGCGCTGCGGCTCGTCGTCCGCGATCGCGCGGGGCGCGCGCTGCAGGCGATCGACGCGCGCATCCCGTGGACGCCGCGCTTCTCGCCCGACGGCACGACGCTCGCGCACGGCGCCGCGCCGCCCGGGAGCGACGCGAGCGAGCTCTGGACGACGCCGCTCGCGGGGGGCGGCGCGCGCCAGCGCACGCGCGCGGGGCGCGACGCCAACGATCCGCAGTGGAGCCCCGACGGCCGTCGCCTCGCCTGGTCGGCGATCGTCGACGGTCGCAAGCGCGTCGTCGTCGGCTCGGCCGACGCGAGCGAGCCGCGCACGCTCGCCGACGCCGGCGGCGCGACCTTCCCCACTGGGTGGACGCCTGACGGTGACGCCGTCCTCGCGACGGTCGAGCGCGACGGCTCGCAGGACGTCGTCGCGCTCCCCGTCGACGGCGGCGCGCCGCGCAGCATCCTCGCGACGCCGGCGCGCGAGAGCGCCGCGCGCCTTTCGCCCGACGGACGCTGGCTCGCCTGGCAGTCGGACGCGGACGGCACGATGGCCGTGTACGTCCGCCGCCTCGACGATCCGCGCGCGGCGCCCGTGCGCGTCGCGTCGGGAGCCGGCGTGCATCCCGTCTGGCGCGGCGACGGGCGCGAGCTGTTCTTCTGGCAGGGCGATCGCCTCGTCGCCGTCGCGGTGCGGCCAACGCCCGACGGGCGCGGCCTCGTGCTCGCCGCGCCCGTGACGCTCTTCCGCGCGCGCTACCCCGAGGCGCTGCTGGCGATGTACGACGTCTCGCCCGACGGCACGCGCATCGCGCTCGCGGCGGGGGCGGTGCGGGCGGAGCGGCTGGTGCTCGTGCGCACGCCTGCGGATCGCGCGCGCTGAGCGAGTCCATCGCGGCGCGCAGGCGTTGCCTCGTGCGCGCGACGACGCGGCGTGGTGCACGCGGACGGCAGGGCGTTGGCGTGTCGGCACATCGCCGACGACGCTGTCCGGCGCATCCCTAATCCCTAGCGATGCTGTCGGGAATGCGTAGACTCTGCGGCTCGTCGCCTGAGAACGGTTCTCGTCCGCCCCCGTACGGTCGCCATGTCCATCGGTCGTCGCATCCGCTCCTTCGTCTTCTGGCTCCACCTCGGCATCGGCGTGCTCGCGGGCGCGCTCATCCTGCTGATGAGCGTGACCGGCGTGCTCCTCGGCTTCGAGCGGCAGATGATCGCGTGGATCGACGGCGCGCCCCGGGTCGAGGCGACGGGCGCCCGCCCGCTCCCGCTCGACTCGGTGCTCGCCCACGCTTGCGTGGCGCGAGTGAGCGTGGCGAGCGTGGTGGTGCGGCGCGACCCGACGCACCCCGTGACGATCCGCCTGCGCGAGCAGGGCGCCGCGCCGGTGCTCGCCCACCCCGCGACGGGCGCCGTGCTCCGTCCCGCTGGCGACGGCGCAGGGCAGCGCCTCTTCTCGGCGCTCCGCCGGTGGCATCGCTGGATCGGCGCCGAGGCCGGCGCGCTGCGCGAGCGGGCGAAGCTCCTCAACGGCGTCGCGAACCTGCTCTTCCTCGCGCTCGTCCTCTCGGGGCTCTGGCTCTGGTGGCCGCGCCGCTGGACCGTCGCGCGACTGAAGGCCACCACCGTCCCGCAGCTGCGGCACCGCAGCGGCCAGGTGCGCGACTTCAACTGGCACAACAGTCTCGGCTTCTGGTTCGCGCTGCCGCTCGCGGTCATCGTCGCGACGGGGGTCTTCTTCTCGTTCCGCTGGCCGGGCCGGTACCTCGACCTCGCGCTCGGCAGCGCCACGGAGCGCGCGGCCGCGCGCGAGGCGATCGCCGACGCGCGCGCGGGGCGCGAGGGAGAGAAGGAGGGCGCGCGGCCCGGCACCGACGCCCGGCGCGACGGCGCGCACGACCGGCCGGCGGCGGACGTCGTGCGCCCCGACGACGCCCCGCTCGCGCGGTACGTCGCCGCCGCCGCCGCCGTGCGCCCGCAGTGGACGCAGCTCACCCTCACGCTCCCCGACGCCACCGCGCCGCACGCGCGCGTGGTGGTGGCCGAGGGCAACACCTACCGCCCCGACCTGCGCTGGACCGTCGACGTCGACCGCGCGAGCGGCGAGGTGACGAAGGCGTCGGGCTACGCGACGCTGAGCCCCGCGCGCAAGCTGCGCGCGTGGGTGCGGCACGGGCACACGGGCGAGGTCTTCGGCGTCGCGGGACAGCTCCTCGCGACGGTCGCGAGCGCGGTGGGGGCGCTGCTCGTGCTGACGGGGTTCGCGCTCGCGTCGCGCCGGCTGCGGCAGGCGCTGCAGCGCCGGGGACGGGCGGCGCGGACGCGGGCGGGGGTCGCAGGCGCGTCGCGCGAGGTGGCGGCGGCGCGGTGAGCGCACAGCGGAGCGTCGACCGACGTCGGCGCCATTCTGGGCGCTGACGGCGCGCAGTGCGTCCCGTTCGTGGCGACACGGCGACCGGCGGGCGTCACGTTCATGGGTCCCACGGAACCCATCCGGGAGCGCCATTCCGTGATGGCCGTACGGCTCATGCGCGGGCGCGCCACTCGTGCGGGCGGGCGACACGGAGCGACTCGCCCGTAACGGATCGTCGCGGTGGTGGCATTCTCCCGTGATGCTCCGCACGCCCCCCTCGCCCGACCGTGTGACCCCGCCCGACGATCCGGCGCTCGTCGCCCGCGTGCACGACGGCGACGCCGAGGCGCTCGCGACGCTCTTTCGGCGCCACGCGGCGTGGCTCCATCGCGTGGTGCGCCGCGTCGTCGACAGCGACGACGAGGCCGACGACGTCGTGCAGGAGCTCTTCGTCGGCCTGCCGGAGGCGCTGGCGCACTACGTCGAGCGCGGCGCGCTCGCCGCCTGGTTGGCGCGCGTCGCGCTGCGGATCGCGCTCGCGCGGCGCCGCCGCGACCGCCGGCGCGAAGAACGCGCGCCCCGCGACGCCGATGCGCACCTCTTCCACGCCACGACGTGTCCCACCGACGACACCCTCCTCGATCGCGTGTCGGTCGAGGCGGCCGTGGCACGGCTCCCCGAGCCGCTCAGTCACGTCGTCCTAATCGTCGGCACGGGCGCGATCACGATCGGCCAGCCCCCCTCGAGGGCGGCGCCCCGCTCGCCTACACGCTCCGCAGCGCCCCTGCGGTCGGCTACGCGCTCGCCGACGTTCCCGCCCTCGACGCCCGGCTCGCTGGGTGGCCCGCGCTCGGCTACGGGCTCCGCAGCGGGACGCTCGTCTGGGCGCGCGTGCGCGGCGTCCCTCTCGTGACCTTCCGGCTACGCATCCGCCCATGAGCCGCGCCATCACCGTCACCCTCTCCCGCTCGCGCGAGATCGAGCTCGTCATGGACGACATCGTCCGCCCCGCGACCGACCGGCCGCGCGCGCTCCTCGGCGTCACCTTCGAGGTGCGCACCGCCGACGACGCGACGCAGCTCGTGGCGCCGCAGGCCGGTCTCATCGACACCGAGGTCCCGGGCGGCTACGTCGCGCGGGTCCCGGCGATCACCGGGACCCATTAGCCGCGCGCGCTCCTCATCGTGCGGAGCACGATTTCCACAGGCGAGCTTGTGACCGACCGCTATGTGGTGCCGGTCGGGCCCTGAACGCGGGGCACCGCGCCCCTACGTGAAACGAGGCAAACTCCACACGGCGCGCCCGTAACTCGTTGCCGGGTAACGCTTCGCAACCGAGCAGCCCATAGCATGAATGTGATGCTCCGGCCGGGAAACGCATAGCGTGACAACGAGTTGGCCGCACGCTGGCGTGGAAATCCGACCACAGGTACCGTCCCCGATGTCGGGCGCGCACTTGCATCGGCCCTCCGTGCCATGCTAGGGGCAGGTAAGTGCACCACGACACACGCCCAGAATGACGAACCGGCCCGAGCTCATTCCCTGGGCAGGGCGCTCGGACCGGTTCGGGAACCCCTTACCGCATGGAGGTCAACGATGCCGCCGCCACCATGAGGCCGTGCTGATCGCGCTGGTCGGGTGCTCGTAACACCCGCCAGCGCCCCTCACCCCCCGTACGCCAGCGGATAGACGACCGGTCTCGTAAACCGGGAGCCGTGGGTTCGAATCCCACCGGGGGGACATCGTGCGCGCGGAATAGTTGGGTTGTGCCCCCGCGTACACAAGGGCTACCCGTCGGGCGACACCGTGCTTCCGGGCACGGTGTCGCCCAACGGGCGGCGCCCCGCCCGCGACACGCAGGAGTCGCAGGACCCAGTGGGGAGGCGGGATTCGCTCGTCGCGCGAGAGGGGATCGCCGGCGAGGAGGGCGACGAGGAGAACTGAGAGCGGATGAGGGCGGCGCTTGTCGCCAACCTCGCAACGCCCCGTCAGCGCCCCGTCACTCAGTAGGCCGCCTCGTTACGCTGGCAGACCTAGCCGGCGACGTCGACGGCACTCCGTCCGTCGGCAAGCGGGGGCCACTCGAACCGCGCCCGGAAGCGCGCCTCGGCGCGACTGAGACAGGTCGTGCACTTGGCTCACCCCAGGGCCCGTCGTGCCGGGCGTGGAGAGCCAGCCGACGTTGGCGACGAGGAGCGCGATGGCAACGCCGACGACGAGCGCGCGCAGCGTGTTCGCCGGCACCGAGGCCTGCGTCGCCGCCCTCCGATGCCGAGGGGGTAAGCGATGCGCGCCGGCTCTACGACCGCCTCGAACGCGCTGCTGCAGTGCCGGCTTTTCACCACCTCGCGCCGCACGAGCTCCGCGCATGGCGGGAGCGGCCGGAGACACGGCGCTCGCAAACGACGACGCCGCAGCGGGTTGCGCTGCGGCGTCGGAGTGGGCCTGGGAGGAGTTGAACCTCCGACCTCACGCTTATCAGGCGTGCGCTCTAACCACCTGAGCTACAGGCCCCGCGAACAGACCGGCGAATCTAGCCGTCACGCACGCGCCCCGCAACGGCCGCGGCCGTCTCGCCTCGTGCCCACGCGCACCCGAGCACCGCGCGCACACGCACGGTCGTGACCGGCACGCACGAATCTCTGCCGGCGCCGGCCGGTATCTCGCGGCGTCGGGCCCCGCATCCGCGGGGCGCGACGGAGGGGAGTAGCGCCGCGGGGCGCGCCGGTGCCCCGCTGCCGGGAGTCGTCACCCCTGCGCGACGCGAGCGCGCACGGCTCCCGGGGGACGGTGGTCGTGTCGTACCGCCGCCCCGCGCGAGACCTCCACCGGTGCGCCACGCCCGGCGCGCCGCCACCCGCGGGGCCTCGCGCCCCGGCAGGCGCATGCCGTCGCCCCGCGACGCCCGCGTGCGCACAGGACTCCCGATCATGGTCACCCGCCATCCGCTCCCCGCCCCGCTCGCGCTCCTCGCGGCGGGGCTCGTCGTGCTCCCCGCCTGCGCCACCGTCCGGCAGGACGAGGTGGGCGTCAAGCGCACGCTCGGCCGCATCGCGCAGAAGCCCGTCGCCCCCGGCCCGCAGGCGATCCTCCCGGGCTTCCAGAGCGTCATCCGCGTCCCCGTGCGCACCATCAACCGTGAGGTCCGCCTCGACCTGCCGAGCAAGGAGGGGCTCAACGTCGCGGCCGAGGTCTCGATCCTCTATCGCGTGCAGCCCGAGGCGGCGCCGCGCATCCTCGAGACGGCGGGGCTCGCGTTCGAGGAGGTGATCGTCCTCCCCGTCTTCCGCTCGGCCGCGGCCGACGTGAGCGCGCGCTTCATGGCCAAGGACCTGCACTCGGGCGAGCGCACGCAGATCGAGAAGGCGATCCGCGAGCTCATGACGACGACGCTCGATCCGCGCGGGATCGTCGTGGAGAGCGTGCTGCTCAAGAGCATCCGCCTCCCGGCCGGCCTCGCCGATGCCGTCGAGCAGAAGCTCGAGGCCGAGCAGCGCGCCGAGCAGATGCGCTTCGTCCTCGAGCGCGAGCGGCAGGAGGCCGAGCGCAAGCGCGTCGAGGCGGCGGGCATCCGCGACGCGCAGCAGATCATCGGCGAGGGGCTCACCCCGCTCGTCATCAGCTTCCAGAGCATCCAGGCCTTCCGCGAGCTCGCGCAGTCGGCGAACGCGAAGATCATCCTCACCGACGGCCGGACGCCCTTCCTCATCAACCCCGCCGACGCGGCGCTCGGCGGCGGCGGCTCGCTCCTCGGCACGCCGGCGAACCTGCGCATGACGCCACCGCCGATGCCGTCCGCGGCGCCGCGGCGCGGTGCGGCGAACACGCGGCCCTGACGGTTCGGGGCGTCTCCTGTCGTTCCGTTCTTCGTTCGCGGTCGTTTGAACCGCTGGAACTGCGAGGGGACGGCAGGAAGAGCAGTCAACGGCAGGAACGGCAGCGGCGGGGTCGGCCGCGGCGCGTGGGGCCACCGTCGGTGCGGAGTCGAGAAAGAATTCTTTCTTGGCCCCGCGCCGACGGTGGCCCCGCGCGACGCGGCCGACCCCGCCGCTGCCGTTCCTGCCGTTCCCTGCTCTTTCTGCCCTTCTTCTCGCAGTTCCAGCGGTTCCGACGATGCCGACCGAACACGGAGCAGCTCACGGGAACGCGCAGGAGGAGGAAGGGCAGGACGACGCAGGGCGAACGCGCGACGCCCCCGTGGTCCACGAGGGACCACGGGGGCGTCATCTATGCTGGCAATCGAGTGCAGGCGTGTGAGGTGGTGCGACTTCCGAGTCGCTTTCGGCGCTTCGCTCCGGGGAGCGGGCCTACTCGCG
>ERZ1066121.347-NODE-347-length-43593-cov-13.825715_pt1 | contig 43593 bp, 45 predicted proteins | sample MGYA00382768_ERZ1066121 | MGnify/ENA primary metagenome ERZ1066121 (study PRJEB33369, sample SAMEA5778351) | biofilm metagenome | biome: Industrial cooling water; feature: Water cooling tower basin; material: Biofilm | place: United Arab Emirates | collected...
GCGCGGCGTCTGGCGGCGCGGCGGGCGCGCGCCGCCTAGGGGGCGGGGCAGCCCGCCGCCTCCATCGCCGTGCCGTCGCCGATCACCGTGACGCGCAGCGCCGCGCGGTCGAGCGTGAACCCCTCGAGGTCGATCGGCACCACGTCGGCGACGGCGGTCAGGGTCGCCCCGTCGCGGACCGCCTCCGCCTCGCTCACCCAGACGTCGGGCTGGTCCACCTCCACCGCCACCGTCTCGTCGGGGCCGAGCGGGGGCATGTCGAGCGTGGCCGTCAGGCGCCAGCCGTCGGCGATGGCCTCGGCCGCGCAGCCGATCCGCGTCAGCCCGGCCGCCGAGGGGTCCATCGGCTGGTCGGCGAGGGCCGCGGCGATCCCGGGTTCGGGGGCGCCGGGTCCGGCAAGCTCGCCCGCCATCGCGACCGAGGCGGGCACGCAGATGTCGAGGCAGATACCCATGTCGACCCTGAGCTGCAGGCGCACGGGCTGCGCGGGGTCGACCGGCACCACCTCGATCGGCAGCAGCAGGCCGTCGTGGTAGCCGATGCTGCGCATGCCGCTCGTGTAGAAGACGCTGGGGGTCGGCCACCGCAGCCGCACGGTGTCGAGGTTGGTCGATCCGGTCCAGTCGAAGGTGGGGGGGATCCCCGCCTCGCCCGGGGCGCGCCAGTAGGTCTTCCATCCGGGCGTCAGCGTCAGATCCAGCGCGGCGATCTGCGTGCCGTCCTCGGCCTGCCAGCCGGGCCGCAGCGTGCCCTGCACGAGCTGCGAGGGGTCGATGCCCTGGGCGCCCGCGACCGGGGCGGCGAGGGCGGCGGCGAGGCCCGCGGCGGCGGGGATCATGGTGCGCGTCATGGCCGGCACGATAGGCGCGCGCGCGCCAAAGGAAAGTCACGTTCCGGCGAAGCGCCGCGAAGCCCCGCGCGGCGATGCGCGGTTGCCACTTGAGACGGCCGCCGCTTCCGCCATATTGCCCTGCGGGACAACGGCATGGCCTGCGATGGACCTGAGCGGCACACTCCTGATCGCGATGCCCGGGCTCGCCGATCCGCGCTTCGGCCACAGCGTCGTGCTCGTCTGCGCGCATTCGCCCGAAGGCTCCATGGGCCTGATCGTCAACAAGCCCTCGAGCGACCTGACCCTCGAGGGGCTTCTCGACCATCTGGACATCCCGCGCACGCCGCGGGGGCGCGACATCCGCGTCCATCTCGGCGGTCCGGTGGAGCGCGGGCGCGGGTTCGTGCTGCATTCGCCCGACTGGTCGGCGGGGTCCGCCACGATGGCCATTCCCGGCGGCTACGGCATGACCGCGACGCTCGATGTCCTGCAGGCGCTGGCGCAGGGTGCGGGGCCGGCGCGCGCGATCCTGGCGCTCGGCTACGCCGGCTGGGGGCCGGGCCAGCTCGAGGAGGAGATCGCGCGCAACGACTGGCTGACCGCCGAGGGCCGCGCCGACCTGGTGTTCGGCGAGAACGACGCGGCGAAGTGGTCGGGCGCGCTGCGGGCGATGGGGATCGACCCGACCGGGCTCTCGGCCGCCTCGGGCCGCGCCTAGCCCTCGCCGTAGGGGATCCAGACGGTCTTCACCTCGGTCGCGGCGCGCAGGAACCCGGGCCCCTCGGCCCGCGCCCAGTCGGTCGCGCGTCCGTGGTTGACCCAGGTGCGCTTGAGGTTCCCGGCCGACTCCCGCTCCACCAGGGCCGAGAGCGGGGCGGCGCCGAAGCACCACACCGCGTCGACGTCGAGGTGCCCGGCCAGCGTCTTCGCCAGATCGGCCTGCGGCCCGGTGACGATGTTGACGACGCCCGCCGGCACGTCCGAGGTCTCCAGAACCTGGTAGAGGTCGGTCGCCGCCAGCGGGAACGGGCCGGAGGGCACCAGCACGCAGGCGTTCCCCATGGCGATCGCGGGCGCCATCAGGCTGACGAGGCCGAGGAGCGGCGCCTCGTCGGAGCAGAGCGCGCCGATCACCCCGCAGGGCTCGTTCATCGCCAGCGCGACGCCCCGGATCGGCACGGACTTCGCGGCCCCGTCGAACTTGTCGGCCCAGGCGGCGTAGGTGAAGAGGCGGCGGACCGTCGCCTCCACCTCCGCCTCGCCGGGCTCGCCGGTCATGGCGGCGAGGCGGGCCGCGAACTCGGCCGCGCGGGCGGAGAGGTTCTCGGCGATGTAGTAGAGGATCTGTCCGCGCAGGCTGGCGGTGGACCGGGCCCAACCCTTCGCGGCCGCATGGGCCGCCTCCACGGCGTTGCGGATGTCCTTGCGGTTGCCGAGGCCCGCGTGGCCGAGGAGCCGGCCGCCGGCGGACCAGACGGCCTTCGAATAGCCGCCGTCGGGGCGGGCCTGCCTGCCGCCGATGAACAGCTTCGCGGTGCGGTCGATGCCCTCCGTGGCGGGGACTTCGGGCGCGGGGACCGGCGCCACCGCGGCCAGCGGCCCCGCCCCGGCCCCGGGCCTCAGGTAGGCGCGCAAGCCTTCCCACCCGCCCTCGCGGCCGAAGCCCGACTCGCGCACCCCGCCGAATCCCGCCGCCGCGTCCATGAGGTTCGTGGCGTTCACCCAGACGACGCCCGCGCGGATCTTCGGGGCCATGTCGAGCGCGAGGTTCACGTTCTCGGTCCAGACCGTCGCGGCGAGGCCGTAGCGCGTGTTGTTGGCCAGTTCCACCGCCTCGGCCGGGGTGCGGAAGGTCATGCTGACGAGGACCGGGCCGAACACCTCCTCCTGCATCAGGGGCGATGCGGCCGACAGGCCGGTGACGAGCGTCGGCGGGTAGAAGCAGCCCTGCGTGGGCATCGGGGTCGCGGCGCGGTAGACCTCGCCCGCCGAGGCGTCGACCATCGCCGCGATGCGGTCCCGCTGGACCGGATCGACCAGCGCCCCCACGTCGATGCACTTGTCGAGGGGATCGCCGACCCGCAACCCGTCCATCCGGCGGCGCAGCCGGTCGTGGAAGCGGTCGGCGACGCCCTCCTGCACCAGAAGGCGGCTGCCGGCGCAGCAGACCTGGCCCTGGTTGAACCAGATCGCGTCGACGAGCCCCTCCACCGCGCTGTCGAGGTCGGCGTCGTCGAAGACGATGTAGGGGGACTTGCCCCCCAGCTCCAGCGTCAGGGCCTTGCCGGTGCCGGCCGTCGCCTCGCGGATGCGGCGGCCCACGGCGGTCGATCCGGTGAAGGCGATCTTGGCCACGCCCGGATGGTCGACCAGCGCCGCCCCCGTCGCCCCGTCGCCGGTCACGACGTTGAGCACGCCGGCGGGCAGCCCCGCCTCGCGGCTCAGGTCCGCGAACAGCAGCGCGGTCAGCGGCGTCCATTCGGCGGGCTTCAGGACGACCGTGTTCCCCGCGGCGAGCGCCGGCGCCACCTTCCAGGCGAGCATCAGGAGCGGGAAGTTCCACGGGATCACCGCGCCGCAGACGCCGAGCGCGGCCTCGTCCGGCATCTCGGCCTCCAGAAGCTGTGCGAGGCCCGCATGATAGGTGAAGTGCCGCGCGACCAGCGGCACGTCGATGTCGCGGCTCTCGCGGATGGGCTTGCCGTTGTCGAGGCACTCGAGCACCGCGAAGAGTCGCGACTGCTTCTGCACGAGGCGCGCCAGCGCGTAGAGCACCCGCGCCCGTTCGTGCCCCGGCCGCGCCGACCAGTCGGGAAACGCGGCGGCGGCGGCCGCGACGGCCGCGTCGACGTCGGCGGGCGTGCCTTGCGTCACCTGCGCGAGCACCCGGCCCGTGGCGGGGTTCGCCGTCGCGAAGGTCCGGCCCGGCGCGGTGAAGGCCCCGCCGATCCAGTGCCCGAAGGCGCCGCCCCGCGCGGCGATCCAGTCCAGCGCCTCGGCGGCGCTTTCCGGGGCGGGGCCGTAGGCCATCGTGTCGAAGATGTCGCGGATGGTCATGGTCGTGGTCCTTGCCTCAGAGCGCCTCCCCTCCCCCTCGTGGGGAGGGGACGGGGGTGGGGGGGCAGCACGGAAGGACGCGGCGGCCCCCCCTCTCCATCCCTCCCCCACGAGGGGGGAGGGGGGCACCCGGCGATGGGCGCCGTCCTGTCGGCGAGGCCGGCCATCCCTCAGCCCGCCGGATGGCGGCTGGCGGCGGAATAGCGTCCCGTCAGGTGATGCTCGAGCTGCCGCTCGATGTCGCCCAGAAGCGACGACGCGCCGAAGCGGAAGAGGTCGGGCTGGCACCAGGGCAGCCCCAGTTCGTCGCGCATGAGCGCGAGGTAGACCAGCGCATCCCTGGCCTTCGCGATGCCGCCGGCGGGCTTGTAGCCGACGCGGATGCCCGTCCGCTCCTCGTAGGCGCGGATCGCCCGGACCATCGCGAGGCTGACGGGCAGGGTCGCGTTCACGCCTTCCTTGCCGGTCGAGGTCTTGATGAAGTCGGCCCCCGCCATCATGCACACGAGGCTCGCGCGCGCCACGTTGCGAAGGGTGCCGAGCTCGCCCGTGGCGAGGATCGCCTTGACATGCGCCTCGCCGCAGGCGGCGCGCATCTGCGCCATCTCGTCGTAGAGCGCGCGCCAGTCGCCGGTGAGGACGTGGCGGCGGCTGATGACGATGTCGATCTCGCGCGCGCCGGCCGCCACGCTCTCGCCGATCTCGGCCAGGCGCAGGCGGAAGGGCGAGAGCCCGGCGGGAAAGCCGGTGGAGACGGCGGCGACGGGGATGTCCGTGCCCTCCAGCGCGCGCACGGCCGTCTCCACCATCTCGTGGTAGACGCAGACCGCGGCGGTGGTCAGCCCCTCCATCCCCAGCGCGGCGAGGATGTCGCCGCGCACCGGCTGGCGCGCCTTGGCGCAGAGCCGGCGCACCCGGCCCGGCGTGTCGTCGCCCGAAAGCGTCGTCAGGTCGATCAGGCTGATCGCCTTGCAGAGCCAGGCCGCCTGATGGTCCTTCTTGACGCTGCGCCGGCCCGGAAGGGTCGCCGCGCGCCGCTCGATCGCGCTGGTGTTGGCCTGGACGCCCGCCACCCAGTCGAGGTCGAGCGGCAGGCCCGCGTTGCGCGGACGGGCGGCCTGCGGGCGCGGGACGGGAACGGCCTCGGCGGCCGTGACGGGATGGGGGGCGGTCTGCACCGGGTCACCTTCGGGCCGAAAGACGCCGGTCGAGAATGCGCCGCGCAGACGCCGAGCGCAAGCGCGGGGCGCGGGATCCGGCCGGAGGGTCGTCACGCGGTCAGCGCGGGTCCGCGGGACGGGGCAGCGAGGGCTCGTCGTCCTCCGGCCGCTCGTCGAAGCTGGCCCAGTCGCGGTCGACGCCGGTGGGCGGCAGGTCCCGCCGCGCGACGGTGGCGTGGATGTGCAGCTTGGCGAGGAACAGCGCGGTGATCGGCGCGGTGATGAACAGGAAGATCACGACCAGAAGCTCGTGCCAGCTCATCCCGTCGTGCAGCAGCGTCACCGACAGGACCGAGGCGAGCAGCGCCGCGCCCACGCCCACGGTCGAGGCCTTGGTGGGGGCGTGCAGCCGCTGCATCGGGTCGCGCAGCTTCCACAGGCCGTAGCTGCCGATCAGCCCGAAGGTGCCGGCGATGACGAGAAGCGCCACCAGCAGGTATTCCAGCGCCGCGGTCATTCGATCACGCTCCCCCGCAGGAGGTACTTCGCGAAGGCGACCGACGAGACGAAGCCCGTCATGGCGAAGAGCATCGCCACCTCGAAGTTGAGCCCGTCGCCGGTGTAGATGCCGTAGAGCACGACCAGCGCGATCACGTTCACCACCATCGTGTCGAGCGCGAGGATCCGGTCGCCGATGGTCGGGGCCATGAGGAGCCGCGCCGTGGTCATCACGAGCCCGATGGCGAAGCAGCCCATCGCGTAGGCGAGCGCGATCTCGATCATCCGAAGATCCTCTTCAGGCGGGACTCGTAGCGGGCCTTGATCTCGTCGCGCACCGCGCCGGGATCGGGGGCGTGCAGCGAGTGGACGAGCAGCACCCGCCCGCAGGCCGACATATCGGCGGTGACGGTGCCCGGCGTCAGGGTGATCGTGCCGGCGAGCACCGCGATTCCCTCGGGCGAGCGCAGGTCGATCGGGATCGGGATCCAGGCCGACCGGATCCGGTCGGCCGGCATGAACAGGACGATCCGCGCGACCGCGATGTTGGCGAGGACGATGTCCCAGACCACGAGCAGGCAGTAGCCGAGGAAGGCCGGCCCGTTGCGCATCAGCGGACGGTGCGGCCAGTAGGACGCGATGAGGAGCGGGATCGCCGTGGCGAGCATCACGGCCATCACCAGGCTGCCGAGCCGCGTCGCGTTGACGAGGAGCATCCAGGTCACGACCAGCGTGAGGCTGAGCAGCGGATGGGGATACAGGCGGCGGATCATGGCGTGGCCCCGTCGAGGTCGTTCGCCCGGATGTAGGGCGCGGGTTCGTGGATCTGCGCCGCCGTCGCCTCGAGCCAGCGCGTCACCGGCCCCGCCATGACCGCGAGGACCGCGATCGCGGCCAGGAGCGTGGCCGGCGCGACGAACGAGAGGGGCTCGGGCGCATGGGTCTGCGCCTCCTCGGGCGGGATCTCGTGCGCCTTCCAGAAGAGCGTGCTGCCGGCCCGCGCGAAGCCGAGGATCAGGAGGACCGAGGCGCCGAGGACGACCGTCCAGACCAGCCCCGCCTGCGCGCGCGCGGCCTCGAGGATGAGGAGCTTGCCGAGGAAGCCCGACAGCGGCGGCATCCCGGCGAGCGCGATGGCCGCGCCGAAGAAGAGCGCGGCGATCAGCCCGCCCTGCGCGACGGGCGGCAGGACCCGGCGCAGCGACAGGTCGGCCCGGCGGTCGGCCACGAGATCGGCGACGAGGAAGACCAGCGCCGTCGCCAGCGTCGAGTGGATCAGGTAGTAGAGCGCCGCCGCCGTCGCCTGCGGCGTGAAGAGCGCGACCGCGGTGAACAGCGTGCCCATCGACGCGACCGCCGCGAAGGCCGCGAGCCGTCCGAGGCTCGCCGCGCCCAGCACCCCCAGCGCGCCCAGAGCCAGCGTCACCAGCGCCGCGGGCAGCAGCAGGTCGGCGAACAGCGCGCCGGTCGCGGGCGTGTCCGACGGGAAGATCAGGGTGTAGACGCGGATCACCGCATAGGCGCCGACCTTCGTCATGATCGCGAACAGCGCCGCGACCGGGCCCGGCGCGCGGTCGTAGGTCGCGGGGAGCCAGAAGTGCAGCGGCACCAGCGCGCCCTTGATCGCGAAGACGAGGATCAGCAGCACCCCCCCGACCCGCGCGAGCGCCGCGTCCCCCTCGGGCAGGACCGCGACCTTCTGCGCGAGGTCGGCCATGTTGAGCGTGCCCGTCACCCCGTAGATCGTGGCCAGCGCGAAGAGGAACAGCGTCGAGGCCACGAGGTTGTAGGCGATGTACTGGACCCCCGCGCGCAGCCGCGCGGCCCCGCCGCCGTGGATCATCAGCCCGTACGAGGCGATCAGCAGCACCTCGAAGAAGACGAACAGGTTGAAGGCGTCGCCGGTGAGGAAGGCCCCCATCAGCCCCATGAGCTGGAAGAGGTAGAGCGCATGGAAGTGCCGGCCCCGCGTGTCCCAGCCGGTGCCGACCACGTAGAGCTGCACCACCAGCGCCAGCGCCGCCGTCAGGGCGACCATCAGCGCCGACAGCCTGTCGAGCACCAGCACGATGCCGAAGGGCGCGGGCCAGTTGCCCAGCCGGTAGACCTCGGGCGGGTTCACGGTCGCCGCCTGCAGCAGGGCGACCGACAGCGCGAGCAGCCCCGCCGTCCCCGCCAGCCCGAAGGTCCGCTGCAGAACGATGTCGTGTCGCATCGCCAGCACGATCAGGGGGGCGAGCAGGGCCGGCAGCACCACCGGCGCGATGATCCAGTTCCCCATCACGGCCGGCCCCCGCCGCCCGTCCGTCCGCCGTCGCCGTCCGGTCCGCCGTCGCCGTCGATCCGGTCGTCGCCGGTCTCGAACCAGGCGCCCAGCGCCATCATCACGATCACCGCCGTCATCCCGAACGAGATGACGATCGCGGTCAGCACCAGCGCCTGCGTCAGCGGGTCGGCGTAGGTCGTGACGCCCTCGCGCAGGATCGGGGGCGCGGCGGTGGAGAGCCGCCCGCTTGCGAAGATGAAGAGGTTGACCGCGTAGGACAGCATCGTCAGCCCGAGGATGACCGGAAAGGTCCGCTGCCGCAGGATCAGGTAGACCCCCGCCGCCGTCAGCAGGCCCACGGCCGAGGCGACGACGGCCTCCAGCCCCGGCAGGTAGGGGGTCGGGTCGGGGATCATGCGCGCGGCTCCAGGTCCGAGGCCACGCCGAAGGGGGCGGTGTTGGCCCGCTCGCCCCCGCGCAGCTGCAGCCGCGAGATCGAGGCGAGCGCGAGCAGCACCGCCCCCAGCACGGTGAGGAAGACGCCGAGGTCGAAGACCATCGCCGTCGCAAGCTCGAAGGTCTCGAGCGGCCAGATCGTGACGTATTCGAAGCCCGAGGTCAGGAAGGGCAGGCCCGCGAACCATGACCCCACGCCCGACAGCCCGGCGACGATCACCCCCCAGCCAATCAGCGCGTGGTAGTCGATCCGCTGGCGCGCCGCCGTCCAGGTCTGGCCCGAGGCCATGTACTGCATCAGGATCGCGATGCCGACGACGAGGCCCGCGATGAACCCGCCGCCGGGCAGGTTGTGCCCGCGCAGGAAGAAGAACACGCCGACCATCAGCGCGATGGGCAGCAGGACGCGCGTGGCCACCACCAGCATCAGCGGGTGCCGGTCGCCCGCGCGCCCGTGCCGCGGGCCCGCGGCCGCGATCCGGTCGGCGGCGGGCCCGGGCCGCAGCATCGCCTCGGTCAGCGCGTAGATGACGAGGGCGGCGATGCCGAGCACGATGATCTCGCCGTAGGTGTCGTAGCCGCGGAAGTCGACGAGGATGACGTTGACCACGTTGTTCCCCCCGCCCTCGGTCTTGGAATTGGCGAGGTGCCAGGCCGAGATGCCCGGGAAGGCGAAGTCGCGCGCCATCAGGGCGTAGATCAGCCCGCCCGCGCCCAGCCCCGCGCCCGCGGCGATCAGCCCGTCGCGCCAGCGCCGCCCGGCCCCGCTCTCGGCCGGGGTCGCCGCCGGCAGGAAGGTCAGCGCGAGCAGGAGCAGCAGGACCGATGCGACCTCCACGGACACCTGCGTCAGCGCGAGGTCGGGCGCCGACAGATAGGCGAAGGTGACCGAGACCATCAGCCCGATCGCCCCCACGAGCATCAGCGCGACGATCCGGTTGCGGTGCAGCGCCACCACGGCCAGGGTCGCCGCGACGAGGACCAGCCACCCGCCGAGCACCGGGACAGGGGTGGGCAGCGGCGCCCGCGCGCCCGCGCCGTGAACGCCGGTCAGGAAGGCCCAGAGGCCCGCGCCGAGGATCGCCGCAACCGCGATGGCGAGATAGCGCGTCAGCGCGCCGTCGTGCAGCGCCGCGGTCAGCGCCCGCGCGGGCGCGGTCAGGCCCGCGACCAGCCCGTCGAAGATCCGCTTCGCGTCGGGCCGGGGCATCGCGTCCCAGCCGCGCAGCAGCGGGCCGAACAGCCCGAGCAGGACGAGGCCCCCGCCCACCGCGCCGAGCGACATCCACAGCGCCGCCGCGCCCAGCCCGGGCCAGTGGTAGATGTCGGCGGCGTAGGGCGCGCCGGTGGTGGCCGAGGTGGCCGCGTCGATGAGCCAGGCGGCGGTGGTCATCGGCATGACCCCGATCGCCAGGGCGAGCGCGACGAGGATCGCCGGCGCCGCCCAGAGCCCGGCGCCGGGGTCGTGGGGCCGGGCGGGGCCGTCGTCGCGCCGCGGCCCGAGGAAGACATGCGCCACCAGCCGGAACGAGTAGGCGGCCGAGAAGGCCGCGCCCAGCACCGCCAGCGCCGGCAGGACCCAGGGGCTGCCCGCCCAGTCGGTGCGCGCGACCTCCTTCAGCATCAGCTCCTTCGACAGGTAGCCGTTCAGCGGCGGGATGCCCGCCATCGCCAGCGCGCCGAGCGTGGTCAGCGCGAAGGTGACGGGCATCAGCCGCCGCAGGCCGCCGAGGCGGCGGATGTCGCGGGTGTGCGCCTCGTGGTCGACGATGCCGGCGGCCATGAACAGCGCGGCCTTGAAGGTCGCGTGGTTGATGACCTGGAACACCGCGACCATCGCGGCCGAGGGCGTGCCGAACCCCAGCAGCATGGTCATGAAGCCGAGCTGGCTGACCGTGGAATAGGCCAGAAGACCCTTCAGGTCGTGCTGGAACAGGCCGATCACCGCGCCCAGCACCATCGTCAGGAGGCCCGCGGTCGCGACGATGTAGAACCATTCGGGCGTGCCCGACAGGACCGGCCACAGCCGCGCCATGAGGAAGACCCCGGCCTTCACCATCGTCGCCGAATGCAGGTAGGCCGAGACGGGCGTGGGCGCCGCCATGGCCCGCGGCAGCCAGAAGTGGAACGGGAACTGCGCCGACTTGGTGAAGCACCCGAGCAGGATCAGGATCAGCGCCGGCAGATAGAGCGGGTCGGCCCGGATCGCGTCGCCGCGGGTCAGGATCACCGACAGGTCGTAGCTGCCCGCGATCGACCCGAGGATCAGCATCCCCGCGATCATCGCGAGGCCGCCGGTCCCCGTCACCGCCAGCGCCATCCGCGCCCCCTGCCGCGCCTCGGCGCTGTGGCGCCAGTAGCCGATCAGCAGGAACGAGGCGAGCGAGGTCATCTCCCAGAAGATCAGGAGCAGCAGGACGTTGTCCGACAGCACGATCCCCGTCATCGCGCCCTGGAACAGCAGCAGGTAGGTGAAGAACGTCCCCACCGGATCCGCCTTCGCGAGGTAGAACCGCGCGTAGAGGATGACGAGAAGCCCGATCCCCAGGATCAGCCCGGCGAAGAGCAGGCCCAGCCCGTCGAGCCTGAAGGTCGCGTCCAGCCCCAGGGCGGGCAGCCATTCGATCCGCGTGGCCACGACCTCGCCGCGCAGCACGGCGGGGGCATGCAGCCCGATCCCGAGGAGCGCCAGCGCCGTCACCGCACCGGCCATCGCGGCGCAGGCGTCGCGTCCCGCGCGGATCATCAGGCCGGGCAGCAGGGCACCGAGGAACGGCAGCGCCGCGATCAGGGCAAGGGACATCGGCTGTCGGGTCCGTTCTTCGGGCTGGCAGTCGGGCGGTCGGGTCGGGTCGGGACGGCGGCCGCGGACGGTTCGCTTCGCGCCGAGGTAGAGGGGTCGGCCGCGGGTTTCAAGCCCGCCCCGCCAGCCTGCGGCGACTTCGTCCCCGCCGCAAGGGCGATCAGCGGAAGGTGCTTTGGGACAACAGATATTTCGACAGGATCGGCAGCGCGGCCGAGCCCACGACCCGCGCGTTCCGGCCCACCGCCGCCTCCTCGATCCGCGGGGCGGCGATGCCCTGCGTGTCGACCAGGGCCAGCGCGCGGCGCGTCTCGGCCACCAGCCGGGCGCGGACGCCCTCGGGGAAGGCCCCGTCGATCAGCACCGCCTCGAAGTCGATCACCGCGCAGGCCGCCACCGCCGCCAGCGCGAGGTGCCGCGCGGTGTGCGCGATCCAGGGGCCGACCTGGCGCTCGAACGGGGTCCAGTCGCGCGGGAAGATCCAGAGCCCGCGCGGGTCAAGCCCGTCCTCGACGATCGCCCGCTCCAGCGTGTAGATCGAGGCATGGCGGATCAGCTGCGTCGCCCCCCCGCCCGCGTCCGGCACGGGCAGCGAGCCGAAGGCGCCCGCGTTGCCGCTGCGCCCGGGGTGGACGGTGCCGTTGAGCACGAGCCCCCCGCCGATGAACGAGCCGATGAAGAAGTAGGCGTAGTCGGCGAACTCCCGTCCCCGGCCGAACAGGTGCTCCGCGGTGCAGGCCGAGGTGGCGTCGTTCTGGAAGACCACCTCCAGCCCCGACAGCCGGCCCACCGCCCCCGCCACGTCGAAGTCGCGCCAGCGGTCCATCTCGGCCGCGGGCGCGTTGACCGAATGCAGCCAGTTCCACAGCTCGAACGGCGCCGAGACGCCGATCCCGGGCAGCCGGGCCACCCCCCCGGGGCCCAGTTCCTGCAGAAGCTCGGGCAGGGCGCGCTCGGCGAAGGCCATCACGGCGCGGGGGGTGGGGTAGGGGTAGACCGCCTCGCGCCGGGCGGTCAGGCGGCCCGCGAGGTCGATCACGGCGATCTCGGAGGCGCGGCGGCCGATGATCATGCCCATCGACGACAGACCGGCGGGGTCGAGCGCCATGGGGGTCAGCGGCTTGCCCACCTTGCCCCGGATCGGCGCGCCGCGCGTCAGCAGGCCGTCGGCCTCGAGCTTGCGGATGATGACCGACGCGGTCTGCGCCGACAGGCCCGACCGCCGCGCGATCTCGGCCGCGGCGAGCCCCGGGTGGCGCTGGATCAGCGTCAGCACGATCCGTTCGTTGTGGTCGCGCACCCCGGACTGGTTGGACCCGCGCAGCCCCGCATCCTCGGCCTCGGGCTGCGCGGCGTGCGTCGGCCGCATCAGCCCGGATCGGGCAGGGTGATCACGCCCTTGCGCAGGATCACGTTGGCGTACGTCGCCCTCTCGCCGGTGGCGACGACCGTGTGCGCCGCGCGGACGCGCGGGTAGATCGCCGCGCCGTCCAGCACGCTGACGGGCACCCCGGGCGCGAGCCGCGCGCAAAGCGCGTCGATCGCGCGGTGGATCGGACCCGCCTGCGCGGGATCGTTCATCGGCGCCGAGCGCAGGATCGAGGGCAACGGATGGTCGAGCGGCAGCAGCGGCAGCAGCGCCTCCAGAAGCGCCATCACCCCGATCCCGTCTGCCCGCACCAGACGCCGCGCGTGCTCCTGCGCGGGGTAGTTCGCGTCCACCAGCGCGATCTCGTCGCCGTGACCCATCGACCGCAGCGTGTGCAGCAGGTCCGGCCCGATCAAGGGCGAGATCCCGATCAGCATGAGAACCGCCCCTCCCCGGCAGGCCCGGGCCGCTTGTGTCTGGCGGCCCGTGCGCCGCAGACTTGCGCGGTCGACGGCGAGCTGTCAATCATAAATCAGACTGATTTATTTATGTTGACGGAGTTTCGGGAATCGGCTTTCAGTATCGCGTCGCACGGCGGACGCTTGCGCCCGACGGCGGGGATGCCGGGGAGAACCCCTCATGATGTTTCGGGAGGAAACCATATGAAATCCGCAACCACGGCGCTTCTGGGCGCCGCTACGCTCGCGCTGATGTCAGGGGCGCCCGCCATGGCGCAGGAACCCGTCCTGGCGTGCCTGATCACCAAGACCGACACCAACCCGTTCTTCGTGAAGATGCGCGAGGGCGCCGAGGCCAAGGCGGCCGAACTGGGCATCACGCTCCAGTCCTACGCGGGCCAGGTCGACGGCGACAACGACAGCCAGGTCGCGGCGGTCGAGTCCTGCATCGCCTCGGGCGCGAAGGGCATCCTGATCGCCGCCTCGGACACCAAGGCCATCGTCGATCCGCTGGCCCGCGCGCGTGAGGCGGGGATCCTCGTGATCGCGCTCGACACGCCGCTCGACCCGGCGGATGCGGCCGATGCCACCTTCGCCACGGACAACTTCGAGGCGGGCCGCCTGATCGGCGCCTGGGCCGCCGCGACCATGGGGGCCGAGGCCGAGAACGCGCGCATCGCGCTCCTGAACCTGACGCCCAGCGAGCCGACCGTCGACGTCCTGCGCAACCAGGGCTTCATGACGGGCTTCGGCATCGACGTGAAGGACGTGAACGACATCGGCGACGAGGACGACCCGCGCATCGTCGGCAACGACGTGACCAACGGCAACGAGGAGGGCGGCCGCACCGCGATGGAGAACCTTCTCCAGCGCGATCCGGGCATCAACCTCGTCCACACGATCAACGAGCCGGCCGCCGTCGGGGCCTACCAGGCGCTGCAGGCGGTGGGCGCGCAGAACGTGCTGATCGTCTCGGTCGACGGCGGCTGCCCGGGCGTCGCGGCGGTCAAGGATGGCGTGATCGGGGCCACCGCGCAGCAGTACCCGCTGCAGATGGCGGCTCTGGGGATCGAGGCGATCGCCAAGTTCGCGGCCGACGGCACGAAGCCCGTCCCGACCGAGGGCAAGGCCTTCTTCGACACCGGCGTGGCGCTCGTGACCGACCGTCCGGTGGAGGGGGTCCCCTCGATCGACACGGCGAAGGGCACCGAGCTCTGCTGGGGCTGACGGCCCCGAAAAACCGTTGTGCGGGGGCCCGCGTCCCCGCATGATGGGCGCGTGACGGGTGACGGGGCGGCCTGCGCCGCCCCTTTTTCCATCCACCGCGCCAGCCGGTCCCGAAGGCGACCGGACCGGACGCCCTTGGGGAGCGAAGGACGATGACCCAGCCGCAGCAGTTCGAGTCCGTCCTGGCGGGAAGCGCCACGGCGGTCGCCCATTTCGAGGAGCGGAAGTCGCCGCTGGCGCGGCTTCAGCACCTCCTCCATTCCAATCCGGCGATGGTGCCGCTGATCGTGCTGGTCGCGCTGATCCTGTTCTTCGGGGTCGCGGCGGGCGAGCGGTTCTTCAGCGCCTCCACGCTGACGCTGGTGCTCCAGCAGGTCGCGGTGGTGGGCATCCTCGCGGCCGCGCAGACGCTGGTGGTGCTGACCGCGGGGATCGACCTCGCGATCGGCGTCATCATGGTCTTCTCGTTCGTGGTCATGGGCAACATGGTCGTCAGCTACGACATGCCCGCCGGGATCGCGCTGCTCGCGGGGCTGCTGCTCGCGGCCGGCCTGGGCTTCGCCAACGGCAACCTCGTCGCACGGCTGAAGCTGCCCCCGTTCATCGTGACGCTCGGCACCTGGAACATCATCATGGCGATCTGCCTGATCTATTCCCAGAACGAGACGTTGCGGCAGGCCGACGTCGTGGCGCAGACGCCATGGCTCCACGTCTTCGCGATCAACTTCCGCGTCGGCCCCGCCGTGGTGACGCTGGGCGTCGTGGCGATGATCGCGCTCTACGTCGCGCTGTGGTTCATGCTCAACCACACGGCCTTCGGGCGCCACATCTACGCGGTGGGCGACGACCCGGACGCCGCCGAGCTGGCCGGGATCAGCACCAAGCGCGTGCTGATCGCGGTCTATACGCTGGCGGGCGTGATCGCGGCGCTGGCGGCCTGGGTGTCGATCGGGCGGAACGGGTCGATCTCGCCCTCCACCGTCGTGACGGACTTCAACCTCCAGGCCATCACCGCGACGGTGATCGGGGGCATCTCGCTCTTCGGGGGGCGGGGGTCGATCCTCGGCGTGCTGTTCGGGACGCTGATCGTCGGCATCATGTCGATGGGCCTGAACATGATGGGGGCCGACCCGCAGTGGAAGGTGCTGCTGACCGGCGTCCTGATCATCGCCGCCGTCGCGGTGGACCAGTGGATCCGCAAGGTCTCGGGCTGAGGGAGGACGCGCCATGACCCAACCGATCCTGACGGCGCGCGGCCTGACCAAGCGCTACGGCCGCGTCACCGCGCTCGACACCTGCGACTTCGACCTGATGCCGGGCGAGATCCTGGCCGTGATCGGCGACAACGGCGCGGGCAAGTCCACGCTGATCAAGGCGATCTCGGGCGCCGTGATCCCCGACGAGGGCGAGATCCGGCTCGACGGCCGGCCCATCGCCTTCAAGACCCCCATCGAGGCCCGCGCCGCGGGGATCGAGACGGTGTACCAGACGCTCGCCATGTCGCCCGCGCTGTCGATCGCGGACAACATGTTCATGGGGCGCGAGATGCGCAAGCCCGGGATCATGGGCACGCTCTTCCGCCAGCTCGACCGGCCGGCGATGCGGAAATTCGCGCGCGACAAGCTGTCGGAGCTGGGCCTGATGACGATCCAGAACATCGACCAGGCGGTGGAGACGCTGTCGGGCGGCCAGCGGCAGGGGGTGGCGGTTGCGCGCGCCGCGGCCTTCGGGTCGAAGGTGATCATCCTCGACGAGCCGACGGCGGCGCTGGGGGTGAAGGAAAGCCGCAAGGTGCTGGAACTGATCCTCGACGTGAAGTCGCGCGGCATCCCGATCATCCTCATCAGCCACAACATGCCCCACGTCTTCGAGGTGGCCGACCGCGTCCACGTCCACCGGCTGGGGCGCAGGCTCTGCGTGATCGACCCGAAGCAGCACTCGATGTCGGACGCGGTGGCCTACATGACCGGGGCGAAGGTGCCCGAGGGCATGGCCGCCGCGGCATGACGCCCGAGGCGCTGGCGGGCCTGATCCGCGGACGCGCGCGAAACCGCGCGCGCTTCGTCGTGGCACTCGCGGGCCCTCCGGGGTCGGGCAAGTCCACGCTGGCGGCAGCGGTCGTGGCGGCGCTGGGTCCGGGCGCGCGCGTCGTGCCGATGGACGGGTTCCACTTCGACGACGCGGTGCTGGAGGCGCGTGGCCTGCGCCACCGGAAGGGCGCGCCCGAGACCTTCGACGCGGCAGGCTTCGTCCATCTGGTCCGCCGCCTGCGCGCGGGGGGCGAGGTCGCGATCCCCGTCTTCGACCGCACGATGGAGCTGAGCCGCGCCGCGGCCGACGTGGTGGCGCCGGGCGACCGGTTCCTCGTCGTCGAAGGGAACTGGCTACTGCTCGACGAGGCGCCCTGGACCGACCTCGCGCCCCTGTTCGACCTGACCGTGGCGCTGGACGTCCCCGAGCCGGAACTCGACCGCCGGCTGCTCGACCGCTGGGCGCACCACGGCAAGACGCCTGCCGAGGCCCGCGCCTGGATCGACGGGAACGACATGCCCAACGTGCGCCGCGTGCGGCAGGGGTCGCGCCCCGCCGACGTGACGGTGCCCTGGGCGGGCTGACGGCTACTGCGGCGGCATGGATTTCCGCTGGCGCGCGCGCTTCAGTCCCAGCCGGCTCTCGCGCCAGATGATGAGGCAGCCGGCGACGACCACCAGCGCGGCCCCGCCCAGCATGGTCGGGGTCGGCACCTCGGCGAAGACGACGTAGCCGATCCCCAGCGCGAAGATCATCGAGGCGTAGTCGAAGGGAGCCACGACCGAGGCGTCCGCCTCGCGGTAGCTCGAGGTGAGCAGGATCTGCCCGAGGCCGCCCATCAGCCCCGCGCCGACCAGCAGCGCGGCCTCCGCCGGCGTGGGCCGGACCCAGCCGAAGGGGAGCGTCACGAGCGACAGAAGCGTCGCCGTCAGCGAGAAGTAGAAGACGATGGCGGGCGTCCTCTCGGTCTCCACGAGCTTGCGGACGAAGACCTGCGCGAGGGCCGCGAAGACCGCGCCCGCGAGCACCAGCGTGGCCCCCAGCGCCTCGGCCGTGCCCGCGCCCGCGCCGACCGTGAGGCGTGGCCAGACCACGATCAGCACGCCCGCGAGGCCCAGCGCCACGGCGGCGATGCGGAAGGCGCGCACCTCCTCCCCAAGGAACATCGCCGCGAAGATCACGGTCAGCAGCGGGGCCGCGTAGCCGATGGCCGTCACCTCGGGCAGGGGCAGGTAGGCCAGCCCCGCGAACCCGAGCCCCATCGCGAGCGTCCCCACCAGCCCGCGCCAGACATGCCCCATGGGCCGCGCCACGACGAGGCCGGTCGAAAGCTCGCGCCGCCAGGCGAGCCAGCCGAGGATCACCGGGATCGCGAAGAGCGAGCGGAAGAACACCGCCTGGCCGGGGGGCACGTGGTCCGCCGTGGCCTTGATGACCGCCGACATCGAGATGAAGACGAGGACCGAGCCGAGCTTCAGGGCGATGCCGCGCAGGGGGCGCATGAAATCGGGCCTTTCGGAGACCACCGTCTTGCACCACCCTTTGCGCCGGGGCGCAAGCACGAACGGGGGACGCAGCCATGACGCGAGCCACGCTGGCCGAACGGATCGCCCAGGGGCGGGGGGCGGTGCCGGCCGACCTCGTGCTGAAGGGGGGCCGCGTCCTCGACCTGGTCACCGGCGACCTCGCGGAGACCGACGTCGCGATCTGCGGCGACACGATCGTGGGCGTGCTGGGCACATTCAAGGGACGGCGCGAAATCGACTGCGATGGCGCGGTGCTGGTGCCCGGCTTCATCGACACGCACCTGCACATTGAATCCTCGATGGTGACGCCGGCCGAGTTCGACCGCTGCGTGACCCCGCGCGGCGTCACCACCGCGATCTGGGACCCCCACGAGATCGCCAACGTCCTCGGGGCCGAGGGGCTGCGCTATGCGCTCGACGCGGCGGGGGCCACGCTGATGGACATCCGCGTGATGCTGCCGTCCTGCGTGCCCTCGAGCCCGATGGAAACGGCGGGCGCGCGGCTCGAGGCGGCGGACCTCGCCCCCTTCGCGGGCCATCCGCGCGTGCTGGGGCTGGCCGAGGTCATGAACTACCCCGGCGTGCTGGCGGGCGACGCGGGCGTCCTCGCGAAGCTGGAGACGTTCCGGGGGCGTCCCGTCGACGGCCACGCGCCGCTGCTGCGGGGCCGCGATCTCGACGGCTACATCGCCGCCGGGGTGCGCACCGAGCACGAGGCGACCAGCGCCGCGGAGGGGCTGGAGAAGTTGCGGAAGGGGCTGCGCGTCCTGATCCGCGAGGGGTCGGTGTCGAAGGACCTGACCGCGCTCGCGCCCCTGCTGACGGAACGGCACTCGCCCTACCTCGCCTTCTGCACCGACGACCGCAACCCGCTCGACATCGCCGAGCACGGCCACATCGACCACATGATCCGCACCGCGATCGCGCTGGGCTGCCCGCCGCTCGCGGTCTACCGCGCGGCGAGCCTGTCGGCGGCCGAGGCCTTCGGGCTGAAGGATCGCGGGCTGATCGCCCCGGGCCGGCGCGCCGACATCGCGGTGATCGACGGGATCGAGACGTGCCGGGCGCGGCTGGTGCTGGCGGGGGGCGTGGTCGCGGACGAGGCGGCCTTCGCCGCGCGGGACCGGGTGCCGCCGGTGGGGCGGGGGTCGGTCCGCGCGCCGCGCGTGACGGCCGACCGGTTCCGCCTGCCGGGCGGCCCCGCGACGCCGGTGATCGGGATCGTCCCCGGCAGGATCATCACCGGGCATCTGACGGCCCACATCCCCGAGACGGACGGCGACCGCCGACCCGACCCCGCGCGCGACCTTGCGCGGGTCGCGGTGGTGGAGCGACACGGGGTCAACGGCAACCTCGCCTGCGGGTTCGTGCAGGGCTTCGGGATGCGGCGCGGGGCGATCGGCTCGACCGTGTGCCACGACCATCACAACATCGCGGTGGTGGGCGTCGACTACGCCGACATGGCGCTGGCGGTGGAGCGGCTGGGCGTCCTCGAGGGCGGCTTCGTCGTCGTCGAGGGGGGGCGGGTGCTTGCGGAGTTGCCGCTGCCCGTGGCCGGGCTGATGAGCCTCCAGCCGTTCGAGGCGGTGCACGCGCGTCTGGTCGCCCTGCGGGCGGCCGCCCGGTCGCTGGGGGTGACGCTGGAGGAGCCGTTCCTCCAGCTCGCGTTCCTCTGCCTGCCGGTCATCCCGCACCTGAAGATCACCGACCGGGGCATGGTCGACGTGGACGCCTTCGCGCTGATCCCCTAGCCGCGGAGCCGGCGCACCAGCCGCGCCGAGCGCCCGAGGACCGTCAGCACGCAGCCTGCGGCGATCACCCACAGCGCCGCCTGCAGCAGCCACGCGCCCGCCCCGAAGGGCCAGAGCGCGGCCAGCGCGGCCGCCCCGGTCACCACCGCCATCCGGTGCGGCTTGGCCATCGGGCCGGCGAAGTCCTGCGGCGCGCCGAGCGCCCGGCCCAGCTCGCGCACGTAGGCCGTCATCACCGCCAGCGCCGCCGCCGCGAAGCCGAGTCCGGGCTGGCCGAGGCCGAGGCCGAGGCCGCCGAGGATCATGAGGTCGGCCACGCGGTCGGGAAACTCGTTCCAGAAGGGTCCGTCCGCCCCGCCCCGCCCGCCCTCGACCGCGACCATCCCGTCGAGCAGGTTGCAGACGAGGCGCGCCTGGCAGAAGGCGGCGCCGAGGAGCAGGAGCAGGCGCCCGCCCAGCCCCTGCCCCCCGTCCGCGGCCCAGAACGCGGCCCCCGCGAGCGACCCCGCGCCGATGCTGGCGATCGAGATTTGGTTCGGGGACACGCCGCGCCGGGCCATCCACGCGGCGGCGCGGCGCGCCCAGCTTGCGTTCCGGCTGGCGATCGGGCGGCGGTCGGTCATGTGAGCGACCAGTAGAACCGCGTGACGTGGAAGAAGACGGGGGCCGAGAACAGAACCGAATCGAGGCGGTCGATCAGCCCGCCGTGCCCGGGGATCGTGGCCCCCCAGTCCTTCACCCCCCGGTCGCGCTTGATCGCCGACATCACGAGCCCGCCGAAGAAGCCCATGAGCACGATCGCCAGCGCCATGCCCGCGGCCTGCAGGGGCGTGAAGGGCGTGATCCACCACAGCCCCGCGCCGACCAGCGTGGCCGTGGCGGCGCCGCCCGCGAAGCCCTCCCAGGTCTTCGAGGGGGAGAGCTGCGGGGCGATCCTCGTGCGGCCGAGCAGCTTGCCCCAGACGTACTGCATCACGTCCGAGGTCTGCACGACGATCACGAGGAAGGCGATGAGAAGGACGTTCCGCCCCTCGTAGCCGGGGATCAGCAGCGACAGCAGCGCGGGGACGTGGCTCAGGCAGAAGACGCAGACCATCAGCGCCCACTGCAGTTCGGCGATGCGGATCAGGAAGCGGTCGGTATCCCCGTGCAGGGCCGAGATGATCGGCAGGAACAGGAAGGCGTAGACCGGCACGAACACGGAGTAGAGCCCGATCCAGTCGATCCAGACCAGCCAGAACTGGACGGGCATCACGACGAAGAAGGCCGCCGCGACCGCCCAGTGGTCGGCCCGCCGCGTGTCGGTGAGCGTGATGAACTCGCGCAGCGCCGCGAACGAGCACAGCGCGAAGAGGATCGTGATCCCGGCCTTGCCCGCGACCATGGCCACCGCCATCAGCGCGACCATGACCCACCAGGCGCGGACCCGCGCGGTCAGGTTCTCCACCACCGCGTTCCCGCCGTCGGGGGAATAGAGCCGCGTCAGAACCGCGCCCGTCCCCGAGGCGATCAGGAGCACGAGGCCGAGACCCAGGAACAGTCGCCAGAGGTCGGGATCGGGGGGCGTCATGCGGGCCGGCCGTTCGGGGCCAGCGCCAGCAGCGCCGCGCTGGCGCGGGCGAGGAAGGCCTCCTTCGCCTCGCCGGGGTCGATGTGCAGGGCCGCGCCGAAGGTGACCGTGCAGATCAGCGGGACCGGCACGACCTCGCCCTTCGGCATCACGCGGTTCAGGTTCGCGATCCAGACCGGCACCAGGTCGACGCGGGGCCGCGTCCGGGCGAGGTGGTAGAGCCCGCTCTTGAACGGCAGGAGAGGGGCCTCGTCCATGTTGCGCCGCCCCTCGGGAAAGAGGATGAGCGACGAGCCGTCGTCGAGCGCGCGGACCATCTGCTCCACCGGATCCTCGGTCCGCGTCTCGGGGTTGCGGTCGATCAGGACGGCGTTGAACACCTCGCGCCCGATGAAGGCGCGGAGCGTCGTCTTCAGCCAGTAGTCGGAGGCGGCGACCGGCCGCGTCATCGCCCGGAGCCGGTCGGGCAGGACCGTCCAGATCAGCACGAAGTCGCCGTTGGAGGTGTGGTTGGCGAAGTAGACGCGCTGCCGGAGCTCGGGCTCGGACCCGGCCCAGATCGCGCGGACGGCCGTGACGGCGCGCGCGAACAGCCGGATCGCCTGCGCCACGAAACCCGCCAGCGCGCCGGTGCCGATCTGCCCGAAGGATGAGGCCACGTTCCCCGCCGTCCCCGCTGCGGCGGCTGTCCCGCCGCCTTCGGGGCCGACCATCGGCGCAAGCCCGCCGCCGCACAAGGGGGGGCAGCGGCCGGGCACGAAAAAGCCGCCCGGGGGGCGGCCTTGCGACGGATCGCGGCGAGGACTGGTGGAGCCAGGCGGGATCGAACCGCCGACCTCTTGAATGCCATTCAAGCGCTCTCCCAACTGAGCTATGACCCCACCGGGCCGTCGGCGTCGCCGCCTTGGGATGCCGCTGCATAGTGAAGCGGGGGCGGGGGCGCAAGCGGAAATCGCGCCCCGCCCGGCGGGATCAGGCCTCCTCCTCGTCGCCCGGCACGTCGGCCAGATCGTCGAGCGAGACGTTGTCGTCGGCGTCGTCCTCGAGCAGGTCGTCGTCGAGTTCGGCATCCTCGGCCGGCGTCGCCTCGAGCAGGTCGTCCTCGGCGTCGATGTCCTCGACCAGCACGTCGTCGTCCTTGACCACCGGGCGCGCGATGACCGAGGCCGCCATCTTGCGCCGTGCGGACTCGATGTCGACCACCTCGCCCGTGTAGGGGCTGACGATGGGCGAGCGGTTCAGGTCGTAGAAGCGCTTGCCGGTGGTGGGGCAGACACGCTTGGTGCCCCATTCTGCCTTGGGCATGGAAGACCCCCTGGGGTTCATGGAAGAGCGCCCCGTGCCACAGACCGCAGCGGGAGTCAACGCGTATCGCGGTGTTGAGGTGCCTTGCGATTCGGCTATCCTGACAGCCCGTTTCTAGCCCGCCGGAGGCCCGATGCCGCTTCTGCCCGGACCGCCGCCCCTCGAGATCACGCTGCGCCGGTCGGCGCGGGCGCGCCGCTTCTCGCTGCGCGTCTCGCGGCTCGACGGGCGGGTGACGCTGACCCTTCCGCCCCGCGCGCGGGAGGCCGAGGCGATGGCCTTCGCACGGGGTCACGAGGGCTGGCTGCGCGAGACGCTGGAGACCATGGCGCCCGGCGAGCCGGTGGGGCTCGGGACCGTCCTGCCGGTCGAGGGGCGGCCGGTGCGGGTCGCGCCCGGCGCGGCGCGCGGCGTGCGGCTGGAGGGCGACCGGCTCGCCGTGCCGGGCGAGCCGGGGCAGGCGGGCGCGCGGGTCCGGGCCTTCCTGCGCGCGCTGGCGCGCGACCGCCTTGCCCGCGCGAGCGACCGGCATGCCGCGACCCTGGGCCTGCGCCCCGCGGCGATGACGCTGCGCGACACCCGCTCGCGCTGGGGATCCTGCACGGCGGACGGGCGGCTGATGTACTCCTGGCGGCTGGCGATGGCCCCGGCGCCCGTGCTCGACTACGTGGCCGCGCACGAGGTGGCGCATCTGGCCGAGATGAACCACGCCCCCGCCTTCTGGACCGTGGTGGCGCGGCTCTGCCCGGGCTACGCCCCGCATCGTGCCTGGCTGCGCGAGCACGGGCCGGCGCTGCACGCCTTCCGCTTCGACGGTCCGGGGTGACGCCGGGCCCGCGCGCCTCGGACGCGGCGGCCGCGCACGAACGCCTCTACCGGGCGCTGCGGGTGCAGGTGATGCACGGCGAGCTTGCGCCCGGGCAGGCGCTGACGCTGCGCGGGATCGGCCAGCGCTTCGGCACCTCGACGACGCCCGCGCGCGAGGCGGTGCGGCGGCTGGTCGCCGAGGGGGCGCTGACGCTCTCCTCCTCGGGTCGGGTCGCCACGCCGTCGCTCTCGCCCGAGCGGATCGAGGAACTGGCGGCGATCCGCGCCCTGCTCGAGCCGGAACTGGCGAGCCGCGCGCTGCCGCGCGCGCATTTCGCGCTGATCGACCGGCTGGCCGCGATCAATGCGGCCAACGCCGAGGCCGTGGGGCGCGCCGACGCGGTGGCCTACGTGCGCACCAACCTGGAGTTCCACCGCACGCTCTACCTGCGCGCGCAGTCGCCGGCGATGCTCGCGATGACCGAGACGGTCTGGCTCCAGCTCGGCCCCACGATGCGCGCGCTCTACGCCCGCCTGCCCCGGCAGGAGCCGCCGCGCCAGCACCGGGTGATCCTGGCGGCGCTGCGGGCGGGGGACGAGCCAGGATTGCGGCTTGCGGTCCGCATCGACGTGACGCAAGGCTTGCGGCACCTGGCGGGCTAGGGGAGGGCGGGGCGTGACGGTCCACATCGGGGCGAAGGCGGGCGAGATCGCCGAGACGGTGCTGATGCCGGGCGACCCCCTGCGCGCGCGCTGGGCGGCCGAGCGGTTCCTGACGGATGCGGCGCTGGTCAACGAGGTGCGCGGGATGCTGGGCTACACCGGCACCTGGCGCGGGCACCGCGTCACGATCCACGGATCGGGCATGGGGATGCCGTCGCTGTCGATCTACGCGGGCGAGCTGATCCGCGACTACGGGGCGAGGACGCTGATCCGCATCGGCTCGGCCGGGGCGATGCAGGAGCGGCTGCGGCTGCGCGACGTGGTCCTGGCGCAGGCGGCGTCGACCGCCGGGTCGCCCTCGCGGACGATGTTCCGCGAGATGAGCTTCGCCCCCGTCGCCGACTTCGGCCTTCTGCAGGCGGCGCACCGGGCGGCGGTGGCGCAAGGGGTGCCCGTGCATGTGGGCGGCATCTATTCGTCGGACACCTTCTACGACGAGCGCGACGACCTGACCGCGCAGCTCACGCGGCACGGCACGCTCTGCGTGGAGATGGAGGCGGCGGAGCTCTACACCCTCGCCGCGCGCCACGGGGCCCGCGCGCTGGCGGTGCTGACGATCAGCGACCACCTCGTGACGGGCGAGGCGCTGCCCTCTGCCGACCGCGAGACGGGCTTCGCCGCGATGGTCGGGATCGCCCTGGAGGCGGCCTTCGCCTAGAGGCCGTGGCTGCGGTCGTAGGGGTTGGGCTGCGGCGGCCGCCAGCCGGCGGGCGGGGCCCCGGGGCGGAAGACCTGCACCAGAAGCGGATGGCAGGCGGCGGCGTCCGAAGAATGCCCGGCCGAGCAGTCGCCGCCGGGGCAGGCGGACAGCGCGCCCGTGAGGTCGATCTCGGCGAAAAGCTCCAGATGGTCGCCCGGGCGCACGGGGCTCGCCTTCATGAAGTACTGGCCCGTCCCGCGCAGGAAGCCCGTGCACATGAAGACGTTGAGCACGTCGTGGACGTGCCGCTCCGCCCGGTCGAGGGGCAGGCCGGCGTGGTCCGCCAGCGCCCGGGTCAGGTTGGAATGGCAGCAGTGGTGGTAGGACCCGCCTTCGGACAGCAGCGCGTGGGTGTAGGGGTCGCAGCGCGTGCCGATCACGTCGTGGACCGAACCCCCGTCCGCGTCGAACCCGTACCAGTCGAGCGTGTCGTCGGTGATCGTGGCCAGGGGCCGCAGGTGCGGGAACGACGACCACAGCCGGTCGCCCGTGGACAGGTGCGTGCCGTGCAGCGCGCGGGTCTTGCCCGAATAGAACCGCTCGGCGAGGTCGGCCGCGTTCCACAGGTTCAGGTCGCCCACCTGCGGCCCCCCGACCGAGACGATGCGGACGAAATGGCCCGCCGGCACGTCGAAGCACCGCCCCTCGCGCGGCGGGACGAGGGTTTCGGCGACCAACGCCCAGCCCGCGCGCGCGGCGCGCAGGGCGGGCAGGTCGGGCTGCGGCAGCGCGCCGTTGGGATAGCAGACGACCGGGACGGCGGCCTTGCGCGTGCCGGCGTCGGGTGGGGCGGGGTGGAGCGGACGGTCTGGCTTCATCGCGGGCCCGTGGCAGGTGTCGCGCGCCACCCTGCACCGGCCACCGCCCGGAGGGAAGGCCCGCATCCGGCCGGCGCGGCCTCCGTCTTCGCCGACAGACGCCGCACCACCTCGGGGTCGGCGATCCAGCCCTCCACCGGGTCGATCCGCGCGGGAAGCGCGGGGTCGGCCGCCAGCGCCCGCATCCCCCAGGCGGCCTGCGCCGCGCAGATCAGCGCGTCGAGCGGGTCGGCCCCGGGGTCGTCGGCGAGCCAAGCGGGGGCCTCGACGCGCAGGCCGAAGCGCGCGCGGCCGGCCTCGCCTGTCAGCGCCGAAAGGATCGCGCGGCGGGCCTCGAGCAGGGCGGGGGTCTGCTTCGCGCGCGTGTCGGTCTTGTACGAGGCGCGGCCGATCAGGGTCCGCGCCGCGACGCCGGGATACGCCTCGAAGGCGACGCGAGCTGGATCGCCCTCGCAAAGGCCGGGGATTTGAACCCCAGCACGGTGCAGGCGCGGCACGCCCTCGAACAGCATCAGCGCGACCGGAACGCCATGGAGCTTCTGCGGGCTGGCCGCGCCGGTCCCCGCCTCGAAGCCGCGCGGATGCTCGCGGTCGCCCATGGGCCGGTCGCGCTTGTAGCCCTCCAGCGCGGCGCGGTAGGCCTCGCGGTCCATCGCGCCCAGATGCGCGGCGAAGGCGGGCCAGGCGGTCGGCCAGCCGATGCCCGTCAGGAACCGGCGCGGCTGGGTGAAGGGGAAGTCGAAGCCCGCGATCCACGGGCCGGGCGCCATGAGCGACGCCTCGAAGGCCGCGAAGCTGCGGACCTGCTCCAGCCGCAGGAACCGCAGCACGTCGCCCTCGAGGTCGCAGACGGCGACGTGGATCGGCTTCGACCGCCGGGGCCGGCTGGTGAAGTCGACCCCGTGGACGCGCACGCTAGACCAGCCGCTCCACCATCATCTTCTTGATCTCGGCGATGGCCTTCGCGGGGTTCAGGCCCTTGGGGCAGGTCTTGGCGCAGTTCATGATCGTGTGGCAGCGGTAGAGCTTGAAGGGATCCTCGAGCGCGTCGAGCCGCTCGGGCGTCGCCTCGTCGCGGCTGTCGATGATCCAGCGGTAGGCGTGCAGCAGCGCGGCGGGTCCGAGGAACTTGTCGCCGTTCCACCAGTAGCTGGGGCAGGCGGTGCTGCACGAGGCGCACATGACGCATTCGTAGAGGCCGTCGAGCTTCTTGCGGTCCTCGATCGACTGGCGCCATTCCTTCGCGGGGCGGTTCGTCTTCGTCTCGAGCCAGGGCATGATGCTCGCGTGCTGGGCGTAGAACATCGTGAGGTCGGGCACGAGGTCCTTGATCACCTGAAGGTGCGGCAGGGGGTAGATCCGCACGTCGCCCTTGATCTCATCCATGCCGTAGAGGCAGGCGAGCGTGTTGATCCCGTCGATGTTCATCGCGCAGGACCCGCAGATGCCCTCGCGGCAGGACCGGCGGAAGGCGAGCGTCGGGTCGATCTCGTTCTTGATCTTGATCAGCGCGTCGAGGACCATCGGCCCGCAGTCGTTCATGTCGACGAAGTAGGTGTCGACCCGAGGGTTCTCGCCGTCGTCGGGGTTCCAGCGGTAGATCTGGAACTTGCGGACGTTGTTGCTGGCCGGCATGGGCCATGTCCTGCCGGTGCGGATGCGGCTGTTCTTGGGAAGGGTGAGCTGGACCACGGGACGTGTCCTTCTGTGTCTGGCTTCCCGTCTTATGTCGGTCCGGGGGGCGGCTCCGCAAGGGCAAAGCGGCGCGTTGCTACCTATCGCCGCTGCCCTGTCCTAGCCGCGCCAGGGGCGGGCCGGCCTCTCGCCCGACCGGCGCAGGACGCACTGCACATAGACCTCGGACGGATCGCGCCCGGCCACGAAATCGCTCCCGATCTCCACCTCCACCCGCGAGCGGATGCCGCCGCTGCCGGCGCCCAGGGCGACGCTGCCGCGCGGCTGCTCGGCGAGCTCCGCCTGGCGGGCGCACTGGTCTTCAGCCGCCTCGCGCGAGATCGGGCCGCAGGCCGACAGCGCCAGCGCGGCGAGGATCGCCCAGCGCCTCACAGCAGCGCCGGGCCGGGGCCGCCCGCCGCGCGGACGCAGGCGACGGTCTCGGGCCGGGTGGCGATGGCGAGGATGGCGGCGCGGGTCGTGGTGCCGGCCGTGACGCCCACGTCGCGGGCGAGCGCCTGCACCTCGGCCGCGGTGGCGTTCTCCACCACGCAGCGGGTCACGGTCGCGGCGGGGCCCGAGGGCATCGACTCCGACACGACCGGCAGCACGACGGTTTCCGCGGCGCGGCGCCCGACCTTGTCGGCCACCTCGGTCGGCGAGCAGGCGGCCAGCGCGGTCAGCAGGGCAAGCGCCGCCCCGCGCATGTCACCACCACCGCCGCGCAGTGTCGGCGCACCGGTAGCCCGACCCGCCCGAGAAGGTCAGCGAGCAGGTGCCCATCTCGTTCGAGTAGCGGTTGACCCACCAGCGCGGCTTCTGCGCCCGCGCGGGCCGGGTGCCGGCGGCGGAGGCCGGGCCGTCGCTGTAGGTGGAGACAGCCCTCCCCCCCTCCATGCGGGTCGACACCATCTGCGCCGGACGCTGCGGGGCGGTCGCGACGGGCAGGGCGGCGGCGGCGGCCTTGGCGCGGATGCAGGCGTTGAGCGCGTCGGCCCCGGCCTGCGTCCCGCCCGCGCCGGGCACGACCACGGGGGCCGCGACGCCCGCCGGATACTCGTAGGCTCCCGCCGGGTTGACCTCGAACTGGCAGCGCAGCGCGAGGTCGGGCGCACCCGCCTGGGCCTGCGCCATCCCCGCCGCCAGGCAGAGGACAAGTCCGAGTCCGGTTTGCCGCATCAGTAGACCCTCGCCTTCGGTGCGATCTTCGCACGGTCGATGCCACCGTCCTCCGGTTTCGTCAGCGGGTCAAGGTGCACGGGGCGCGTGCCGAGGCGCACCTCGGCCCCGTCGACGAAGGCCAGGCTGTGCACGCGCCAGTTCGCGTCGTCGCGGTTCGGGTAGTCCTCGTGCGCATGCGCGCCGCGGCTTTCCTTGCGCGCCTCGGCCGCGACGATCGTTGCCAGCGCGTTGGGCATGAGGTTCGCAAGCTCCAGCGTCTCCATCAGGTCGCTGTTCCAGACGAGGCTGCGGTCGGTGACCTTGATGTCGGCCATCTTGGCGGCGATGCCCGTCATCGTCCGCACCCCCTGGGCGAGCGTCTCGTCGGTGCGGAAGACCGCGGCGTCGAGCTGCATCGCCTTCTGCATCTCGAGCCGGAGCGAGGCGGTCGGCTGCGCGCCGTTCGCATGGCGCAGCGCGTCGAAGCGCGCCAGCGCCGCGTCGACCTCGGCCCTGTCGACCGGGGCGGGGCTTTCGGCCGGGTCCACCACCTTCGCCGCGCGGATCGCCGCCGCGCGGCCGAAGACCACGAGGTCGATCAGGCTGTTCGACCCGAGCCGGTTCGCGCCATGCACGGATGCGCAGCCTGCCTCGCCCACCGCCATCAGGCCGGGGAAGACGCGGTCGGGATCATCGGGCGTGGGCGCGAGCACCTCGCCCCAGTAGTTCGTGGGGATGCCGCCCATGTTGTAGTGGACCGTGGGCAGGACGGGGATCGGCTCCCTGGTCACGTCGACGCCGGCGAAGACGCGGGCGCTCTCGCTGATGCCGGGCAGGCGCTCGTGCAGGACCTCGGGCGGGAGGTGCGACAGGTTCAGGTGGATGTGGTCGCCATCCTTGCCCACCCCGCGGCCCTCGCGGATCTCGAGCGTCATGCAGCGGCTGACCACGTCGCGCGACGCGAGGTCCTTGTAGGTGGGGGCGTAGCGTTCCATGAACCGCTCGCCCTGGCTGTTGGTGAGATAGCCGCCCTCGCCCCGCGCGCCCTCGGTGATGAGGCAGCCCGAGCCGTAGATGCCCGTCGGGTGGAACTGCACGAACTCCATGTCCTGGAGCGGCAGGCCCTTGCGCGCGACCATGCCGTTGCCGTCGCCCGTGCAGGTGTGCGCGGACGTGGCGCTGAAGTAGGCGCGCCCGTAGCCCCCCGTGGCCAGCACCGTCATCTTGGCGTTGAAGACGTGGATCGAGCCGTCGTCGAGCTTCCAGCAGACCACACCGGTGCAGCGCCCGTCGGTGATCATCAGGTCGATCGCGAAGTGCTCGATGTAGAACTCGGCGTTGTTCTTCAGGCTCTGGCCGTAGAGCGTGTGCAGGATCGCGTGGCCCGTGCGGTCGGCCGCGGCGCAGGTCCGCTGGACGGGGGGGCCCTCGCCGTATTCGGTGGTGTGGCCGCCGAAGGGGCGCTGGTAGATGCGCCCGTCCTCGGTCCGGCTGAAGGGGACGCCGTAGTGCTCGAGCTCGTAGACCGCCTTGGGCGCCTCGCGCGCGAGGTATTCCATCGCGTCGGCGTCGCCGAGCCAGTCCGACCCCTTCACGGTGTCGTACATGTGCCACTGCCACGAGTCCGGCCCCATGTTGCCCAGCGACGCGGCGATGCCGCCCTGGGCCGCGACCGTGTGGCTGCGGGTGGGGAAGACCTTGGTCACGCAGGCCGTGCGCAGGCCCTGCTCGGCCATGCCGAGCGTCGCGCGCAGCCCCGCGCCCCCGGCCCCCACCACGACGACGTCGTAGTCATGCGTCTCGTACGGATAGGCAGGCATTCGGAACCTTCTTCTGGGTCAGAGCACGATCCGCGCCAGGGCGAAGAGCCCGGTCGCGATGACCGCATAGCTGAAGAGCGTGACGCCGATGATCAGCGCCTTGCGCGTGCCGCCCCGCGCGTAATCCTCGATCATGATCTGCGCGCCCTGGGCGAAGTGGCGCATCCCGATCACGAGGACGAGCCCCGTGAGGATCGCGGGGAAGGGATGCGCGAAGGTCGCCAGCACCGTGGCGCGGTCCTGCCCCAGCGCGCGGCCGAAGATGTAGAGGAAGGCGGGGATCAGGATCGCCAGCGCGATCGACGAGATCTTGAGCGACCAGTGATGCTCGGTCCCGCTGCCGCCCGCGCCCTTGCCGACGGCGCGCTTCCGGTCTGTCAGATACTGCATGGGCCCCCCCCTCAGACCACGAGCACGGTCAGGACGGTCATCACCGTCGCCCCGATGAAGCAGGCCCAGCCCAGCTTCTGCGCGGTGGGCACGTCGAGGCCGCGCCCGCTGTCGTAGTAGACATGCCGGAGGCCCGCGAAGAAGTGATACCAGACGGCCCAGGCGAGGCCGGTGAACACCAGGTCGCCGAACCACGAGGTGAGGACCGCGCTGGCCGTGGCGAAGGCGTCGTCCGACACCGAGGCGGCCAGCAGCCACCAGACGCCCAGCACGAAGCCCACCACCTGCCCGTTCCCGGTGATGCGCGTGAAGATCGACGAGACGCTCGTGATCTGCGGGCGGTACACCGAGAGATGCGGGGAGAGGGGGCGTTCCACCCGTTTCACGTCGGCCATGTTCGCGGTCCTTCCAACAATCCTTCGGGCGCCGTTCGACGCCCCTTCCTAGCCCATTCCGCGGCGGAGTCACGTGCCGAACCGCCACACCGGGAGCGGCCCCCGGCGCATCCCGGAGCTAGGTCCGGCGATCGTGTTTCCAAGGTGCCGCGACGCCGCGCCTACGGCCCGGACAGACCCGTCCCGGGCGTGTAGTCGCCCGGTGCCTCCTTCGTCACGGCCTGCCCGCACCGCATCACGCCGCGGGCTGCGTCGAAGGCATAGGTCGGCCCGCCGTGCAGGTCCCAGCCCGCGTTCAGCGCGGCGCTGACCTTGTGGCAGAAGGCGGCGGTGTCGTCGTCGGACAGGAACCGGTAGAGCCGCATCGCCTCAACCCCCCGCGAAGGGGTTGTAGCCGAGCCAGACGTGGACCGCGGCGATCAGCGCATAGAGGATGGCCGTGCCTGCGAGGTTCATCGCATCCCCCTTCCACCCGCGCCCGGCGACGGGGCGAACCCAGGGCCCGGCGCGGTTGATCGCCGCCATGGCGACGAGCGCCCACAGGCCGATGCCGCCGAACAGCACCAGCGCCGCCAGGTGCCCGTTGACCGCGATGTGCGCGACCGACCAGATCACCGTGCCCCAGAGCATCGGGTGCCGCATCCGCGTGTAGAGGACGCCCTTCGTCCCGCCCACGCCGAACAGGTAGACCGCGACCAGCATCGCCGCGTTGTTCGCGTGCCAGGCCCAGGCCGGGGCCACCCAGAGGGGGACGTAGTCCGCGCGGCCGTAGCCCCGGACCATCAGCACGATCGCGACGACGAGCGCCAGCGCGACCGCGCCCTTGCCCGCGCCGCCCATCCGCGTCCGCGGCCCGGGGGCGAGCCGCCCGAAGAGATGCGCGCCCCACCAAAGGGCGACGCCGGCGATGAGGGTGGGCATGACGGCGATCCTCCCGAAGCGGGCCGTCGCAGGATGCCCCCGGCCCGCGTCGGGGGCAAGGGCGCGCGGTGGCCGCACCGTTCGCGCGGCCTCGCGGGGGAGGCTCGGCCGCCGCGAGGTCGGGGAGCCGGGGAATCGGCCGGCGATGCGGCTGATGCGGGCGCGGTGGCCGGGGCTGGCGGGTTGGCGGCCCGCCCTTCAGGCGGTGCGCGCCGAGGGCGGGCCCTCGGCCGCGACCGGCGCCGGCGCCGTTGCGGAGCCGGCGCCGTCCAGCATCTGCAGCACCGGCGCCGCATAGAAGGCGAACAGCGCCCCCCTCCCGGGCGCGGGGCCGAGGAGACCGCCGGATTCGGCGACGATCCCGCGCCGCTCCAGCGCGGTGCGGCCCTGCGCCGCCGCGGCGGCGAGGCCCCCGGCCGGCAACTTCGGGATCGCGCCCCGACGCGCGAGGCGGTCGGCGGTCGCGGCCACGGCGGCCTCGAGCGCCGCGCGGGGCATGGGGGCCGCCGCGAGGGCCGCCGCGACCAGCGGCACGGGGGTCACCGGCACGCTGGCGGCGACCCGCGCCATGATCGCGGCCCCCAGCCCCTCGGCGTCGACCGCGCCGCGATGATCCGCGCGGAACGCCCGCAGCGACAGCGGCTCGCCGAAGGCCACGGCCGCCGCCCCGAAGCCCGGGAACCGCTGCCGGACGATGCGCCAGAGCATCCGCGCGACGAAGCCCAGCGCCGCGGCCGGGCCGGCCCTGAACCGCCTCTCGCCCGCCGCCGCCGCCTCGACCAGGACGCGGTCCTCCAGCACCCGGTCGTAGCCGATGCCGACGGGCACGAAGACGACGTCGCGCCCGCCCTGCTCCATCCCCGCCGCGATGTAGCTGAGGATGCCCATCTTCGGCGCGCCCGTCCGTCCGTCGAGCGAGAGGCCCCCCTCCGGGAAGACGGCCTGCGTGATCCCCTCGGCGGTGATGATCTGGACATAGCGCGCGAGCACCCGGCGGTAGAGCGTGCCCCGGTAGCCGCGCCGGATGAAGTAGGCCCCCATCGCACGGAAGAGCCAGGACAGCGGCCAGACCCGCGCCCATTCGCCCACCGCGTAGGACAGCGCCGACCGCCCTGCCACGAGCCAGGTGACGAGCACGTAGTCCATGTTGCTGCGGTGGTTCATCACGAAGACGATCGTGGCCGAGGGGTCGATCCCGTCCAGCGCGCGCTCCACCGGACCGACGCGGACATGGTAGAGCGCCCGGCTGATCCGGCGCGCCATCCCGGTCGCGAAGCCGAAGTAGACCAGCGCCGAGAAGGCGGGCACGATCTCCCTCGCGTAGGCGCGGGCCTGCTCGAAGGCGACGCTTTCGGGAACCCCCGTCTCGCGCGCGTGGTCCACGACCGCCTCCATCACGCGCGGGTCGTGGGTCAGCCGGACGATCATGTCGGCGCGCCCGAGCAGCCGGAAGGGATGGATCGGCCGCACGAGCCGCGTGTTCACCCGCTCGACCAGCCGCTCCATCCGCCGGCGGAGCACCCAGCGCGCGGAAGGGACGAGGATGCGGTCGAGGGCCGCGATCGCCGCCAGCACGAGCACCAGCGCCACCAGCCACAGAGGCAGTTCGACCGTTCCCGTCATGGCGGCCACGCTGCGGCCGGAACGGCGCGCTGTAAAGGGTCTGGCCGAGGGACGGCCAGCCGGATCGGTTTTCGTCAGTAGCAGTTGGTCGTCGTCATTGTCCCGAAGCTGTTGCTCGTGCAGCGCATGGATGGTTGCGATGCCTGCGACATGCTTTCCCCAAGCTCGTCCATCGCCTCTGCGAAGGCTGCCCGCTGCTCCATGCGCCGTTCGCTGAGGACGAGCATGCACTGCGTGAATTGTGGGGTCCCTTTCGCTGCGGCGTATGTGCCCTCGCACTCTGCGGCGTCCTGCTGCGCTTGTGCTGCCCTCATCTCGGGTGTCTCGCACCCGGCCAAGGCCATCAGTAGTGGAAGAACAAGAAGGCTGCGCGTGATCACGGTTGTCTATCCCCGGGCTGTCATCGGTGGTCGACAGCCTGGGCACGGGTTCAGGCGCTTTTCAGGCTGCATCAGGGCGATGAAGCGATCTGTTCGTCGCAGGCCTCAGGCGTGGATCGCGCCGTCGCCGCAGGCGAGGGCGGCCTCGCGCATGGCCTCGGAGAACGTCGGGTGCGCGTGGCAGGTCAGCGCCAGGTCCTGCGCCGAGGCGCCGAACTCCATCGCGACGCAGACCTCGTGGATGAGGTCGCCCGCCATCGGGCCGATGACGTGGCAGCCGAGGATGCGGTCGGTCCCGGCGTCGGCCAGCATCTTCACGAACCCGTCGCCCTGGAAGACGGCCTTGGCCCGCGCGTTGCCCATGAAGGGGAAGCGGCCCACCTTGTAGGCGCGGCCGGCCTCCTTCAGCGCCTCCTCGGTCAGGCCGACGGTCGCGACCTCGGGCGTGGTGTAGATCACGCCGGGGATCACGCCGTAGTTCACGTGGCCGTGGCGGCCCGCGAGGATCTCGGCCAGCGCCATCCCCTCGTCCTCGGCCTTGTGGGCGAGCATGGGGCCGGGGATCGCGTCGCCGATCGCGTGGAGGCCGGGGACGGAGGTGGCGTAGCGGGGATCGACCTTGATCTGCCCGCGCGGGTGCATCTCCACCCCCAGCGCGTCGAGGCCGAGGCCCTCGTGGAAGGGCTTGCGGCCGGTGGCCACGAGGACCACCTCGGCGTCGAGCGTGGCCTCCGCCCCGGTCTTCCTGACCGTGTAGCGGACCGTGGCGCCGCCGTCGCGCGTGTCCACGCCCTGCACGGCCGCGCCCAGCGTGAACGTGAGGCCCTGCTTGCCGAGGATGCGCTGGAAGGCCTTCGCGACCTCGGCGTCCATGCCGGGCGTGATCGCGTCGAGGTATTCGATCACCGCGACCTGCGTGCCGAGGCGGGCGTAGACCGACCCCAGCTCCAGCCCGATCACGCCGCCGCCGATGACGGCCATGGTCTTCGGGATCGCCTCCAGCGCCAGCGCGCCGGTGGAGGTGACGACGGTCGTCTCGTCGATCGTCACGCCGGGCAGGGTCGTCGGCTCGGATCCGGTGGCGATGACGATGTGCTTGGCCGCGTGGGTCTCGTTCCCGACCAGCACCTGGCCCGGGGCGGGAATGCGACCCCAGCCCCTGAGCCAGGTGATCTTGTTCTTCTTGAAGAGGAACTCGATCCCCCTGGTGTTCTGGCCCACCACCTCGTCCTTGTAGGCGAGCATCCGACCCCAGTCGACGGTGGGGGCCGCGTTCATCAGGCCCATGCGTTCGAAGTTCTCGTGCGTCTCGTGCAGCATGTGCGTGGCGTGCAGCAGCGCCTTCGACGGGATGCAGCCGATGTTGAGGCAGGTGCCCCCCAGCGTCTCGCGCCCCTCGACCACGGCGGTTTTCAGGCCCAGCTGCGCGCAGCGGATCGCGCAGACGTAGCCGCCGGGGCCGGCGCCGAGGATGATCACGTCGAAGTCGGCCATGGCGGGTTCCCTGATTGCGGTCGCCGGGGGCCGTCTGCCCCCGGACCCCCGAGGATATTTGGGGACGAAGAAATGTGAAAGGTCAGATGAGGGCGGCGAGGGTCAGGGCAAGGGTGGCCGCGAAGCCCGCGCACCAGATCGCCGACCGCCAGGGGGACCAGCCGAAGGCGTAGGCCGGCACGTAGAGGACGCGCGCCCCGAGGTAGGTCCAGGCGCAGGCGGCGGTGAAGGGGGTGGACTGGTCCGAGAGGGTGACGATGACGACGGCGGGGGTGAAGAGGGTGAGCGCCTCGAAGTGGTTCGAGAGCGCGCGGTGGAGGCGGGCGGTGCGGCGGGAGAGGTCGCCGAAGCGGTTCTCGTCGCGCGGCGAGGCGGTGTAGCGGGGGCCGAGCTCGCGGTTGGCGGGGATCGCCATCAGGACGAACTGGACGGCCTGGAGGAGGATGGCGAGGGCGAGGACGGTGAGTTCGGGGGTCATGGGAGGTCGGCCGCGCGGCGGTGCATCCGTGCCGCCCCCCACCCCATCCCTCCCCACGGGGGGGAGGGGGCCGCCGGCTGCGGCGTGCCGACCGCTGACCCATGCCGCGCGTGCCGGGTCGAAGCGCCTCCCCTCCCCCCCGTGGGGAGGGGATGGGGGCGGGGGGCATCGTGCGGCGACGAGGCCCTCGCCGGGGCGGGGCGGGCGCTCACGCCGTCCGCACGAAGGTCGCCCCGGCCAGCCCGTGCAGCGCGCGTTCCCGCGCGATCCAGTCCTCGGCGCGCGGCCGGTGCGCGACCTCGCAGAGGGCGAGCATCCGGGCAGGGTCGTCCGCGTCGGCCCAGAGCTGGAGGAGCGAGAGGCCGGCGTTCTCGCGGTCCTCCCACCGGGCGTCGAAGGCGGCGCGGGAGGTTGGGGAGGAGGCGTAGGTGAGGATGAGCTGCATGGGCGGGCCTGGGGGGTGGGTCGGGCAGGATGTAGGGCGGGGGATGGTTGGGGCCAATCCGAGGGCGCCTCGTCCCGGCGCAGGCTGGGACCCCGAGGGGTGGGGCGGTTGCGCTTCGTTAGTTGAGGCCCCGGCCTGCGCCGGGGCGACGATTGACAACCAAGCCTTATTTCACGATCAGCCAGAACCTATCGATTTCGTAAAGCCGCCAAGTAAGCCACCCAAGAAATCGCCAACTTGGTTGAAATATGCGCGATCTTTGCTTGCCCTCTGGATGCTCGTGCCAAACCGAATCTCTTCGCCGCCTAGTGTAACTTCCTGACCCAAAACCATCATTCCACGCGCGGTAAGCGAAACATTCATGGCCGATCCGTCAGCTAAAACACCTAATGTTCGCGCGTGTTCTCCAACTCTTATAAGTCCCTCATTTTCAAGCCAATCAATGCAAGGCCAAAAATGAGTTTCGTAGCTTTCGTCAAGGTCAAGATCGGAGAATGATAGATCCCAATGACTTATACCATTCTCCAGCGCTAGATTCAGAATCTTGGTTAAAACTAAAATGCTCTTTTGCATTATGTTCACTGCTCCTCACAAATCCATCAGCAACCGCCGCGGGTCCTCCAGCGCCTCCTTCACGCGCACGAGGAACGTGACCGCCCCCTTGCCGTCCACGATCCGGTGGTCGTAGCTCAGCGCCAGGTACATCATCGGCCGCACGACGATCTGGCCGCCGACGACCACCGGCCGGTCCTGGATCTTGTGCATCCCGAGGATGCCCGACTGCGGGGGGTTGAGGATGGGCGAGGACATCAGCGACCCGTAGACCCCGCCGTTGGAGATGGTGAAGGTCCCGCCCTGCATGTCGGCCATGGACAGCTTGCCGTCGCGGGCCTTGGCGCCGAGCTCGGCGATGGCCTTCTCGATCGCGGCGAAGCCCATCGCGTCGGCGTCGCGCACCACCGGGACCACGAGGCCCTGCGGGGTGCCGACGGCCACGCCCATGTGGACGTAGCGCTTGTAGACCACGTCCTGCCCGTCGATCTCGGCGTTGACCTCGGGCACCTCGGTCAGCGCGTGGACGCAGGCCTTCACGAAGAACGACATGAAGCCGAGCTTCGTGCCGTGCTTCTTCTCGAAGGCGTCCTTGTAGTCGTTGCGCAGCGCCATGATCGCGCTCATGTCCACCTCGTTGTAGGTGGTCAGCATCGCGGCGGTGTTCTGCGCATCCTTCAGGCGGCGGGCGATGGTCTGGCGCAGGCGGGTCATGCGGACCCGCTCCTCGCGCGCGGCATCGGTGGCGGGAACGGGCGCGCGGGGGGCGGGCCGGGGCGCCTCGGCCTGGGGGGCGGGGGCGGGCGCCTCGGCCGTCGGGGCCCCGGCCTGCGCCGGGGCGGCGGCCTTCGCCACGTCCTCCTTCATCACGCGGCCGTCGCGGCCGGTGCCCCGGACCTGGTCGCGCGACAGGCCCGCCTCGGCCATCGCCTTCTTCGCCGAGGGCGCGTCCTCCACGTCGGCGCGCGGGGCAACCTGCTCGCTTCCCGCGCCGGGCGAACCGACGGCGGCCGCGGCCTCGATCTTCGGATCCTCGGTCTTCGGGCCTTCCGCGGCGGGCGCGGGCTTCGCCGCCGGGGCGGCCGCCCCCTCCGTCACGATCGCGAGCCGGGCGCTGGCGGCGACGGTGGCCCCCTCAGGCGCGGTGATCTCGGCCAGCACCCCGGCGACGGGGCTCGGCACCTCGACCGAGACCTTGTCGGTCTCGAGCTCGCAGAGCATCTCGTCCACGGCCACCGCGTCGCCGACCTTCTTGAACCAGGTCGAGACCGTCGCCTCGGACACGCTCTCGCCCAGCGAGGGCACCATCACGTCTGTCATCGTCCTCTTCCTTCTCTCTCAGGCGAGCCCGAGGGCTTCGGCGACCAGCGCGGCCTGCTCGGCCTTGTGGCGCGAGGCGAGGCCCGTGGCGGGGCTGGCGCTTGCCGCGCGGCCCGCATAGGCCGCGCGGGTCTGCTTCGCCCCGATCCGGGTCAGCACCCATTCGAGGCTGGGCTCGATGTAGGTCCAGGCCCCCATGTTCCTCGGCTCCTCCTGGCACCAGACGATCGCGGCGCCCTTGAAGCGCTCCAGCTCCTTGGTCAGCGCCAGCGCGGGGAAGGGGTAGAACTGCTCCACCCGCAGCAGGTAGACGTCGTCGAGGCCCTGCGCGTCGCGCTCGGCCAGAAGGTCGAAGTAGACCTTGCCGGAGCAGAGGACCACCCGGCGGATGGCGTCGTCGGGCCGCAGCGTCAGCCCGGAGTTGCCCTTCTGCGCGTCATCCCAGAGGACGCGGTGGAACTGCGAGCCGGTCGTGAAGTCGGCCGCCCCGCTGATGCAGAGCGGGTGCCGCAGCAGCGACTTCGGCGTCATCAGGATCAGGGGCTTGCGGAAGTTGCGGTGGATCTGCCGGCGCAGGATGTGGAAGTAGTTGGCCGGCGTCGAGCAGTTGGCGACGATCCAGTTGTCGTTGGCCGACATCTGGAGGAACCGCTCCAGCCGTGCCGAGGAGTGCTCCGGCCCCTGCCCCTCGTAGCCGTGCGGCAGGAGGCACACGAGGCCCGACATCCGCAGCCACTTCGATTCGCCCGAGTTGACGAACTGGTCGAACATGATCTGGGCGCCGTTGGCGAAGTCGCCGAACTGCGCCTCCCACATCACGAGCGCGTTGGGCTCGGCCAGGCTGTAGCCGTATTCGAAGCCGAGGACCGCGTATTCCGACAGCATGGAATCGATCACCTCGAACCGGGCCTGGCCGTCGCGGATGTGGTTCAGCGGATAGTGCCGGGCCTCGGTCGACTGGTCGATCAGCGCCGAATGGCGCTGGCTGAAGGTGCCGCGCGTCACGTCCTGCCCCGAGAGCCGGACAGGAACGCCTTCGGTCACGAGGCTGCCGAAGGCGAGCGCCTCTGCCGTCGCCCAGTCGAAGCCCGCGCCCGTTTCGACCATCTGGCGCTTGGCGTCCAGCAGGCGGGCCACGGTCTTGTGCAGGTCGAAGCCCTCGGGCACGCGGGTCAGCGCGGCGCCGACCTCGGCCAGGGTCTCGGGAGCGATCGCGGTCTGGCCCGCCTGGTACTCGTCGCGCTCGCGCTCCAGCCCCGACCAGCGGCCGTCGAGCCAGTCGGCCTTGTTGGGCTTGTAGTCGCGCCCCGCCTCGAACTCCTCGTTGAGGCGGGCCTGGAAGGCGGCCTTCATGTCCTCGATCTCGCCCTCGGGGATCAGGCCGTCCGCCACCAGCCGCTCGGTGTAGAGCTGGAGCGTCGTCTTCTGCCGCTTGATGCGGGTGTACATCGCGGGGTTCGTGAACATGGGCTCGTCGCCCTCGTTGTGGCCGAACCGGCGGTAGCAGAAGATGTCGAGCACGACGTCCTTGTGGAAGGTCTGGCGGAACTCGGTCGCGACGCGCGCGGCATGGACCACCGCCTCGGGGTCGTCGCCGTTCACGTGGAAGATCGGCGCCTCCACCATCAGCGCGATGTCGGTGGGGTAGGGGGAGGAGCGGCTGAACGACGGCGCGGTGGTGAAGCCGATCTGGTTGTTCACGACGATGTGGATCGTGCCGCCGGTGCGGTGGCCGACGAGTCCCGAGAGGCCGAAGCATTCGGCGACCACGCCCTGCCCCGCGAAGGCCGCGTCCCCGTGGAGCAGCACCGGCAGAACCTGCGCCCGCGCGCGGTCGCCCAGCTGCTCCTGCTTCGCGCGGACCTTGCCGAGCACCACGGGGTTCACCGCCTCGAGGTGCGAGGGGTTCGCGGTGAGGGACAGGTGGACGGTGTTGCCGTCGAAGGTGCGGTCGCTGCTTGCCCCGAGATGGTACTTCACGTCGCCCGACCCGTCGACCTCGTCGGGCTTGAAGCTGCCGCCCTGGAACTCGTTGAAGATGGCGCGGTAGGGCTTCTGCATGACGTTCGCGAGCACCGAGAGGCGCCCGCGGTGCGGCATGCCGATGACGATCTCGCGCACGCCCATGGCGCCGCCGCGCTTGATGATCTGCTCCATCGCCGGGATGAGGCTCTCGCCCCCGTCGAGGCCGAAGCGCTTGGTGCCCATGTACTTGACGTGAAGGAACTTCTCGAACCCCTCCGCCTCCACCAGCTTGTTCAGGATGGCGCGGCGGCCCTCGCGGGTGAAGGCGATCTCCTTCCCGTAGCCCTCGATCCGCTCCTTCAGCCAGGCGGCCTGCTCGGGGTCGGAGATGTGCATGTACTGCAGCGCGAAGGTCCCGCAGTAGGTGCGGCGGACGAGGTCGAGGATCTGGCGCATCGAGGCGTGGGTGAGGCCCAGCACGTTGTCGATGAAGATCGGCCGGTCCATGTCGGCTTCCGTGAAGCCGTAGGAGGCGGGGTCGAGCTCCGGCTGGTTGCCGCGGTCGCGCAGGCCCAGCGGGTCGAGGTCGGCCGCGAGGTGGCCCCGGATGCGGTAGGCGCGGATCAGCATGATCGCGCGGATGCTGTCGAGGACGGCGCGGCGGATCTGGTCGTCGGAAAGCTGGACGCCCTGCGCCTGCGCCAAGGCCGCGATCTTGTCGCCCGCGGCCTTGGCGTCGCGCGCCGGCGCCTGCACCGGCCATTCGCCCGTCAGCGCGGCGGTCAGGTCGTCCTTGGGCATCGGCGGCCAGTCGGCGCGCGCCCAGGACGGATGCGCCGCCGCCGGCTCCTGCAGGGCCGCGAAGTAGTCGCGCCAGGACTGGTCGACCGAGGCCGGGTCCTGCTGGAACCGCTCGTGCAGCCCTTCGATGTAGGCGGCGTTCCCGCCCGAGAGGAAGGACGAGGCGTTGAACTGCGCGGTGGAGGGTTGGTCGGTCATTGGGGGACCTCGGTTTGACCTGGAGTGGTTTTTGACTGTCGCGTCAGCACGTAGAGCAAAGCGACGATCGACACGGCAAGAATAACGATGGAGATTGGGTCAAGCCTTGGGCTTGGGATGGCATCCGGCGTTAAATCAAAAAGCTCATCGAGTCCGACTGCGAAGACGAGGCCGCCAAAACCCCAGCCAATCCAGCTTACGTCAAAGCCTGCATCAGTCGCCCGACGCGCACCAACAGCCAACAACGGGATGCACATCAAAACCCGCAGGACCATCACGCCGACCAAACCCAATTCTGTGAAAGAACTCGGCTTGATCCAGAACGCCAAGGCAACAACAGGCGACCACGCTAACGCGAACCACCAGAATTCCGACCGTGAAGCCCGACCGAAGAAATGGACCGGCCTACGCAGGCCATTATGTATAGCTTGAACCGGTCCCACGTCGCTCACCCCGTAGGGCGGGCTTCAGCCCGCCGTTCCGCGTGGCGGGCTGAAGCCCGCCTTACAAATCAATTCCCAATCGCCTTCAGCACCGCCTCGCCCAGCCCCGCCGGGCTGTCGGCGACCACGATCCCGGCGGCCTTCATCGCCTCGATCTTGCTCTCCGCGTCGCCCTTCCCGCCCGAGACGATGGCCCCCGCGTGGCCCATCCGCCGGCCCGGAGGCGCCGTCCGGCCCGCGATGAAGCCGGCGGTGGGCTTCCAGCGGCCGTGCTTCTTCTCGTCCGCCAGGAACTGCGCCGCCTCCTCCTCGGCCGAGCCGCCAATCTCGCCGATCATGATGATCGACCGCGTCTCGGGATCGGCGAGGAACATCTCGAGCACGTCGATGTGCTCCATCCCCTTGATCGGGTCGCCGCCGATGCCGACGGCGGTGCTCTGCCCGAGGCCCACGTCGCTGGTCTGCTTCACCGCCTCGTAGGTCAGCGTGCCCGAGCGGCTGACGACCCCGACCGACCCGCGCCGGAAGATCGACCCCGGCATGATCCCGATCTTGCACTCGCCCGGCGTCAGCACGCCGGGGCAGTTCGGCCCGATCAAGCGCGACCTGGACCCCGCCAGCGCGCGCTTCACGCGCATCATGTCGAGCACGGGGATGCCTTCGGTGATGCAGACGATCAGCGGGATTTCGGCGTCGATCGCCTCCAGGATCGAGTCGGCGGCGAAGGGGGGCGGGACGTAGATCACCGTGGCGTTCGCCTGCGTCTGCGCCACCGCCTCGTGGACCGAGTCGAACACCGGCAGGTCGAGGTGCGTGGTCCCGCCCTTGCCCGGCGTCACGCCGCCGACCATCGCGGTCCCGTAGGCGATGGCCTGCTCGGAGTGGAACGTGCCCTGGCTGCCGGTGAAGCCCTGGCAGATGAGGCGGGTGGAGGTGTTTACGAGGATGGGCATGCTATTCCTTACCGATCGTTTCCGTAACGTCCAAGACCGCTGAACGAAGCACTTTGCTTTGAACAAGGATTGGCTTGAGATCTTCCACGAACGGGTTCTTCTGCCACTTTACCACTTCTGTTCGCTCATCAGGCCGAGGTGATGATCCAAAACCCCCGCGCAATTGACGATCTATGTAATTATATCTAAGGCTCTTCTCTTTGTCTCCGCGCCTTTCGAAGCTAAATCTGACTTCTTTCTGTTCGCTAAACATGAAAGACTTTGAGAACATAGCCAAAGGTGGTTGGTCACGTCCATCCAGAAAGGAATGATGATCCATGTAATCGACGTTTCTCACTGAGCCAATTTCAGCGTGAAGCGCCATGATCTTTCCCAACTCCTCCGCAAATATATCAACGTCAATCTGCAGCGCAGCATCAGCTTGGAACGAATCCATAATCCTCTTAGATTTCTCTGAGGAGCAACAGTAAATCCAAGTATCGGCGGAGCTAATTTCTGTCTGAAAAGGAATACCGGCCAATGTGGTTGTCCATCTTCGGCTGCCCTCCTCAGCATCGCCTTGAGCAGAGTTTAGTTCCTCAACTTTTCTGTATTCTGAAAGTGTTCCCAACCGCAGCCTGCCGTTAAGCAAAAGATCGTCTGCATTTCTTCGGCTGGTGTAGCGGTATATGTATTTGGGTACGCCCGGAAACCGAGCAAACCAGCAGGTACGTTCTGCAATAAGGTAAGACGGAAGTTGAGACCTGAAGTTTTTACGGTCCCGAGGCGCCAAGGGGCCCATCTGAAAATGAAATGGATCTAGTTTTATTGCGGCGTTCACGTCCTACCCCCGCACCGCCTTCACAACCTTCTCCGCAGCATCACTCAGATCCTCCGCCGCGATGACATTCAGCCCCGAATCCCGGATGATCTGCTTGCCGAGGTCCACGTTGGTCCCCTCCAGCCGCACCACCAGCGGCACCGTCAGCCCCACCTCGCGCACGGCCGCGATGATGCCCTCCGCGATGATGTCGCAGCGCATGATGCCGCCGAAGATGTTGACGAGGATGCCCTTCACGTTCGGGTCGCTGGTGATGATCTTGAAGGCCTCGGTCACCTTCTCCTTCGTGGCCCCGCCGCCCACGTCGAGGAAGTTCGCGGGCTCGGCGCCGTAGAGCTTGATGATGTCCATCGTCGCCATCGCGAGGCCGGCGCCGTTCACCATGCAGCCGATCTCGCCGTC
>ERZ1066121.348-NODE-348-length-43559-cov-8.119368_pt1 | contig 43559 bp, 64 predicted proteins | sample MGYA00382768_ERZ1066121 | MGnify/ENA primary metagenome ERZ1066121 (study PRJEB33369, sample SAMEA5778351) | biofilm metagenome | biome: Industrial cooling water; feature: Water cooling tower basin; material: Biofilm | place: United Arab Emirates | collected...
GAGCCACCATCCCCGCCGTTGTCGCCGTCGTTGCCGCTGTCCTCGTCGTTCTCCTCGTCGTTCTCGTCGTCGAGATCTTCTGCGACGCTGAGACGGAGCGAGTAGTCGGGGAGCTTGATGATCTCGTCCAGGCTCAACCTGCACTTGCTGATCATGAGTGGATCCTCCTGATTGGTGTCCCTTGGGTATCCTCAACTTTACCTGGAACGAGGAGGTGTGCAGCAGAGTTGTCGCTTATCCCGGAAGACTCCTGAGCAGGGCCAACGAACGGCGGATCTGCGCGGCGCGCTCTCGGTGATCGGCGGTGACAGGGATATCGCGGTCGGACTTCATCCGAATGATCTGCGAGCCGCGAGACAGCAGAGACGCTCTTGAGGTCACCAAGCCGTCCTCGAACACCAGAATGCCACCCGGCAGCGCCACAGCCGCAAGGTTGTTCACCTCATGCGTCTGCATCATATCAGTACCTCGTCACAGTTCTCTTGATCCCATACTTGTCGAGAAGGTCTCTTGTCTCCTGATCGACTAAGCCTGTTTCTTCCAGATATTGGGGATATCTTACTTCTTCAATTTCATCCATGGAAACCCCACCATGAATTTGAACCTCTACATACTCTCGAGTAACGTCGTCCATTCGACCGTCGTACACGTCTCGATATCTCTGATTGCTTTTCTCGGTAACGTACACGCTGTACAGGTCCGGATTGTCGATCGGAGAGGCGATGATGTTTCCGGACTGGTTCAGAGTGTCGCCGAAGGTCACGGTGCTCTTGGATCGTACGGACGGCTTGAGAACGAATATGACATCTCCGTATGAAGATGCTCCGCTATTCCAATTCGGACCCACCATGCTGCCATAGACCGGTCTACGATTAACCACATCCGGTCCGAAGTTGATTTTCTCAGTCTTGTCCCGGAACTCGAGATACCACTTGTCTACTCCGCCTCCGATGTCTCCAACGCCACCGCCGACTTCGAACACAGACTGGTACTTGCCGTCCTGGAGGATCTTCTTGAGCACTCCGGAAGGAGCATTGATCTCGATGCCCAGCTTGTCGGTGAAGTTCTTCAAGTTCTCGTTCGCTTTGCGCAGGAACTCGTCTGGTGTGACACCAGCCCACTCGGCATGCTTGATCATCTGAGCACGGCTGTTCTTCATCGAGCTTGCACGAGCAGCGCCGAATGGGTCGTCCTTGTCCGGCCATTCCTCCTGGTTGCGCGACATCGCGTAGCTCCCGGACTCCGCAGCACCCTCTCCGAACAACGAATTGAGGAATTCTTCAGGGCTAGGCAGGAGCGGCGTGATGAAGCAGAAGCAATTGGGATGTGGCTTCTCGGGAACTTCGTCCACCGGCCACAACCCCGCCTCGTCGTGCTCGGCAACACGATTGTCCGCGTACTCGTCGCATTCGTCGCCCTCAGGATGACTATTCGACAAGTTCCACTTGACGAAGTCGACGATCTCGCTTTCCTTGTAGCGCTGGAGCGATGTGGCGTGGAATGCGTTGTTGATCTCGGTGCGAGCGAGACGCTTCGCTGCGTAGGACACACCACCCGGAACGCGAGGGTTGATCGAGCTTCGCACTGCGCGAGCCAGGTCGCGCCAGGATATCCCTCGCAGGATCGCGGTGTCTATGATCTTATTCAGCATGCCTGACTGGAGAAGCGCAGAATCGTACACCCGGTCGGACAGCGTCTTGCGACTGCTCAAGTAGCGCGCCACCACCGTGTCCAGAGAGGCTCGAGCAGTAGCAGCAGAGGCAGCTTCCATCTGTTCGATCTCTTCTGGAGAGAGGACCATATCCCAGTAATCGCGCTCATATGAGAAAGCGTGTCGAGCTGCAGCCTCTGCGGCAGCCGTCATATTGGAACTGAGCAGGCTGTACTCGTTGATGGCCAACGAGCCGCGGACATCATTGATGTAGCGATACAGCGTCTGCCGGTCTGCCCGCTCCAATGAAGTCGCCTGGTCTGTCGGCGAGTTGCGGTCGAACCAGTCGCGCACTGAGACGTTGAGCTCGTACAGATACCGGTTCAAATCGGATACGGTCTGCTTATCGAGCTTCAGCCACTCGACCAGGGGTCGCCGGTCTTCGGCCATGGGTTATCGACCACGGAAGAGCTGGGGGAACTTCTGTTGCGTCTTCTCTATCGTGACCGGAGGAATGAAACCGAGATCCCGCATGCGCTGAAGCTGCTTCTCCGTCGGCTCGTCGATGATGAAATCGACATCCTCCATGCGATCTTCGATGTCAGCCATCAGTCCCTACTACCACTAGATCCCACTCATATATAGGATTTCCGATACCGTCTACTATACCGCTATCTCCAAATCCCTGCACCATCATCTGCGTCCCGTGGGGAAGAAGGATCTCAGCCTCATAGGCGTTGTTGAATGCGGCGAGCGCCGGAGATCCTTTGGGCACAGTGATCTTCATCTGCGAGCTCAAATATCGATGTTGCCTCTGGACTTCTGCTCCACCCTTGCGAGGAGCGGCAGTGCTCAGGATGCCCTGTGCGGTGACGACCTTGCCTACCAACTCAGCAGCCTGGTCCGGTCGGTACACCCCGAAGCTGCCAGGGCCGAATCCCGTCCCTCGTCGGACAACTACGTCGCTGTCGAAGCTGTGCTTCTTGATGTGGTCGTTAAGATTGCGCGCTTTCGCGGTCGGCCTCCCCTTGCGCAGAGAATCGTTGATCTCTCGATAGCCCTCACCTATATAACTATTCAGAGCGTCACGCCAACGAGCGCCAGGTCCTTGAGCGCCATCTTGGATCTGCTCCTTGACCAACTCGTCCCAGTCTGCGTCCTTGGCGCTGACACCGCCGCCAGGACCAGATGCGAACCGACCGTTCGACATGTCCCGATAGGGATTGTACCCTTTCGCCATGGCTTACTCCGCGACTTCAGCGCCAGCGCGAGTGTCGAAGATGTCCTGAGGGACGACGAGCGCAGCCACACGCTCCTGCTCTGCGATTGCTTCCGCCGCGGCGTCTTCGTCGAACTCGTAGTCGAACTTGGCTTCGAGCGTCTTGATGACATACTCGATGGTGACGACGCCTGCTTTGTGGAGATCCATGAGCTCCTTAAAGCGGGTCTCGCGGTCGAACGGAAGACGGTCTGCGATAGACACAGTCGAAAGGACCATCGCCGCGCCGATGTTGATGCCCTCGTAAGTCGGGAGCCACATAGTCGACAGATCGTAGAACATCTGGGTCAGCACATCGTTGATCGTGATGTCCTTCTCGGACGCCACATCGAACAGCGGCGACATGCGGAGCGCCAGGGCCACGCCGGATTCCTGGATGTTGGCTCCCTGTGCACCCAGGGCGATGTTCGTGATACCGTTTGAGCCGTAGGCCGACTCCTCCAGCTTCGAGATGTGCGTCTGCTGCGGCTCGACCGACGACAGCCCTTGGACACGCTCGAACTTGCGACCCGAACCGACCTCGATGACACGCTTGGCACCGAGAACCCAGTCGGTCTCCTCGCCGTTCTCGTCGATCGGAGCGCCGCTGTCGGTGTAGTACATGCCCAACCCAGCCATGGCGAGCGCTTCCTGCTCGTCGGATATGCCCTGGTTGATACCTTGAACGATCGACTCAAGACCTGCGAGGTCGGACCGACCGAAAGGGTTGTCGGACTCCTCGTTGTTCTTGATGTGGTAGATCGGCAGCGAGAAGATCCCTGGCATCTCAGCCAGCTCGAGACGGGTCTCGACGACCTCCTCCTCCTCGGGGTCGCCGAATCCCTCCAGCGCAAAGATGCGGATGTCGTTGGCGATGGGCGCGTTGGGGTTGCCGGTGCTCGGGTGGTCCGCATGCTGCCACTTGAGCCAGCGCTGCACCTTCACAGCGATCTCGGCTTCGTCACCTTCACCGAGCATGATCTGCTCGATCAGCTGCTGACCTATGATCTTCGTCGGGTCGGTGGGATGGAAGATGGGGAAGTATGTGCGCGGGTCTACCGTGGTGACGGAGATGCGCTTCCCCTGTGCTTTGTCGGGGTCGGCCGACAGATACCACAGCCAGTCTCCACGACGCAGGAACTCCTTCTTGCCGAATGTGAATTTGGCCAGGAGCCGCTCCCGCTTGAACAGCTCGCCGAAGGTGATCTTCGCGAACTCCTGCTCGGATTCGGTGCCGCTGTCAGGGTCGACCATGTAACCCCATCCACGACCGACATACCGAGACAAGGTGTTGATGATGCGCTGAGCCGTGGGAATGAAGACCGGCTGCTCGTCCTCGCCACGGAGCATGCGCTTCATCGTGTCGGGGTCGTTGTGGAACAGATCGTCGTAAAGCTCGTACGAAGCCACTCTCTGGCGATCATACTCCGACGGGATCCACCCCTCAAGCTCCCGAACGAACGGCATCGCCGTGTTGTACGGGGTCTTCACGGTCACAGCGACCATCGGTCAGATCCTCACTTCTGCTTGCGCTGGCCAGCCGACTGCTTGCGCAACTTCTCGCGCATGGCCGACTCGATCGTCGAAGCGACTTTGAACGCTCCGAGACCATCGCGATAGTTTTTGAACGGCGCATTCGCGATGTTCTGGACGAGACGGCTCTGCTTGGTGAGTCGCGCACCGAGGGACTCTTTGCCCACCTTGCGTCCAGGCTTGCCGACAGAGGACTTCTTCGGAGCACCTCCGCCACCAGTCGGAGCGAAGCGACCGATGCTGTCGCGAACATATCTGCGTGCCATGGTCAGGGCCGAATCTTCGGTCGGCTGCCGACACCAGCCTTGACCGGTGCCTTGGAGGCGAGCGTCTTGTTGCCGATGCGCGAGTCGCGCTTCTGGATCTCTTTGGCCACATTCGAGCGGAGATTGAACGGTGACTCACGTTTGAGAGCCTTGAGCAGTCCCGCCGGAGAAGCGTTCTTCAGACTGCCGACCTGAGACTTCGTTCGTCGCATCTTGGAGGAGCCGATCGGAGCGCGAGAACCACCACCAGAGCCCGGTGCGAAGCGACCCCAGCTGTCACGATTGTATGTGCGTGCCATGATCCTGTTCCTTATCGGGTGGTGCCCGAGCCACGCAGGACGTTGCCCTTGGGCTCGACCTTGGCGGGAACGGCGGGCTTGTTGAGCTGACGGACGCGCAGATCGGCGACGCGGCTCTGGGAGGTCGGCTTGGTGGTCCGACCGATGATCTGAGGAGTGGCCATGATGCTACCTTACCTTACTTTCTATTGGAATTTAACCGAGATCCTGCTTGACATACAGGAGTCCGTATCCGCCAGACGGAGCTGTCTGACGCGTGTCACCCTTGGTGACTTCGATCTCGAGGTCGTATAGACCCTCCTCGAGTGTTCCATCGTTCTCCCAAAACGCGATCCCCTGGTCGGGGTCACCTTCGGGGATCATGGTCTTGGTGATGGTGGTCGTGGTGTCGCGAAGCCGGAGCAGGAGCTTCACGCTGGCGTCGGATAGGTCCTGAGGAACACCCTCGTCTGAGACGATCTGCCAGCGCAGCTTGAGCTTGTCATTGCGCTTCACCGTGGTGGTCATGTTATCTCCCTCAGTTCGAGTATACTGGTCAGCTCTCTGAGCTCGAAGACCGGCGTGAACGGATCGTCACCTTCTGTAGCGGTCAGCTCTATCAGCTCCAGGGCAGGAGTCATCCTACCAAGGAACATAGACCTGGTGAGTTGCCTGATATCAAGGACTGAAGCAAGAGGACGCGTAGTCTTCTCACCCGCGACAGGATCGGCTAGCCAGAGCGCAGTCCCGAAGCTCGAACCCTTCTGATGCTTCTTACCGATGCGGGTCGGAGATGTGAGTAGAGTGAGGCTACTGCCAGCACCGCCCCGCTCTGTGAGCGCTATGGGGATGCCTTGCCAGGTCGTCAGTTTGGGTGTGACGAGACCCTTCGGAAGTCTTCGACCAGTCGACGCAGAGACCCAAGTCACCAGAGACAGCCCCGAGCCTCCTGGACGACGCTTGTCTTGAACGATTGCCGCCCAGGCTGTGCTGGATACTAGCGCGCTTCCCTTCGGAAGTCTGCGGCCAACCAGAATCGGAGACCAAGTGACCATTCCGATGTGAGTTCCACGCGGTCTACGCTTGCCGCTGGATGATCCGCTCCAAGCGGACAGCGATATGCTGTATCCACCGCGTCGGGAAGTAGCGATCGCTGTCGAGATCCAGGATACGTTCGAGACCAGAGACGATCCCCGAGGGTACTTCTTGCCCGTGACGATCGGATTGAAGATGACCGAAGCTGTGTGCACACCCCGCGTGTACTTCTTGCCCGTTGCCGGTCCGCTCCAAAGCGTCGAAGCTGTGTGGGAGGCTTTCGGATAGCGCTTACCTGTTCTTGCACCCTGCACCCAGGACACGCTGGAGATGTGCTGTGCTTTCGGATATCGTTTGCCCGTCCGAGCAGCATCGGTAAATGCTGCTGCCGAGACAGAAGAACCTCGACTCTGCTTACGCCCTGTCGAAGTTCCAGCCCAGACCGTCGATCCGGCAGAAGATCCGCTGCTGTAGCGCTTGCCGGAAGCCGATCCAGCCCAAGCTGCTGACCCCGACCCCGACCCTGCGCCGGGAGGAGCATCAGAGGGGCGATATCCAACAGCGCTGCTCTCCCAAAGAGCTTGCGTGTGGTCTTCGAGAGCTCTGGCGGAAACAAGAGCGATCTCTTCTGGAGACAGGGCTCTGTCCCAGACATATACAGTCCGGATATAGTTTCCAGGATAGTTTCGAGCTCCTGCGCTGTCTGACCCAACGCGGATGCTCGTTACTTCTCCAATATTCGGACCAGATGCAGAAGAGTTTCCTAGAACTCCATCCTTGTATATCTCGAGACCTGAATCTTCTGTTCGGACGACAATGGAGTGGAACAGAGAATCGTCAAATTTGGGCGCAGTAATCTGCACTTGGCTCGCGGGGAGGAAGGATACTGCACGCCATCCCGCTGTCGTGGGATTGAATCCGAGGAATATCCTCGTGTTTGAAGCGCTGTCAAGAGCAACGCGCTCTTGCAATATCTCTTGTTCACGAGCCACCACCAATATGGTAGCTCGTGTAGTCAGCGATATGAGCTTACTGTCTCCATATATGCTTTGCTGCAGAATCGCTTCAGCCAGGATCTTGTCCGCATGATTAGTGTATCCACGAGACGCTCTCGCAGCGAGAGCTGTGCTCGCAAATGTGACATTCGATGCGTGCGAAGCGGCAGGATACTTCTTCCCGGTCCGAGCACCTTGGACCCAAGAGACCGATGCGACGTGCTGCGCCCTGGGAGAGCGCTTGCCACCGGCTGTCCCCGCCCAGGCAACCGTGCTGGTGTGAGATCCACGTTGGTTCTTCTTGCCCGTCTTCGGACCGTCGACCCATGCGACGTTTCCGAACCCCGATCCCGTGTTGATTGGGACTCCTGGACGGACACCAGCAGCCGCAGCTGCCCAGGCGAGTCCCGCCGTATGAGCTGCCTTGGGTACTTCGCGACCAACCCGAGGACCATCTGCCCATACAACTGAGCCTACATGTGTTCCGCGCTGAACCTTGCGACCAGTCTTCGACCCGTCAACGAACGCTACAGCCGCGATATGCGTCCCTCGGCTGATCTTCCGCCCTGTTCGAGTACTGTCCACCCACTGGACAGACCCCGATCCCGACCCCCGATTGGGTGGAGTGTCGCCGCTGACCGTCCCAGCGAAGTTTGCCACACCAGAAGATGTGCCGCGCTGCGTCTTCCGACCTGTGCGCGTGGAGCCTGCCCACAACGCCGAAGCCGTGTGCTGAGCTTTCGGCGCTCTCTTCCCTGTCCGCGCGCCATCCGCAAAAGCCGTCGTCGCTGTATGTGCTCCTCGAGGCTGTCGACGACCCGTCTTGAGGCTGTCTGCGAATGCGGCTCCTCCGGAAGCAGTACCTCTGGAGATCTTGCGACCTGTCGATGCGGGGCTGTCAAATGCATTAGACCCCGAAGCGCTGCCTTTTGAGATCTTCCTCCCGGTTCGTGATCCGTCTGCGAAATCGACAGACCCCGATCCGGTTCCCGCTCCAGGAGGCACATAGGTGAGAGGACCCTTGACGACGAGCATTCCCGTGGATAGCGCGCTCGAAGACGTTCCCATCGACACTGTACCAGGGCCGTCGAAGATTCTGTCAGCTCCTCGCAGATACGCTCCGCTAGAAGAGCTACCCTGGTTGTTGGAGCGGTGATTCGCCCATCCCGAAGTAGAGGGCTGTCCCGGAACGGAAGAAGCTCCGTCTCCACCCCAGATACAGGCGTAGTCTCGATCTTCAGATGCAGTTATGCTCGGGGTGGAAGTTCCTGCCGTGTGAACAAACTGAATATCGGCGATGGAGGATAGGTCGTGTCCTCGCACCGCCCAGAGAAGCATTGCGGAGTCTTCACTGCTGACATTGTAGGTGAAAGAGTCGGTCGTCCCTGCTGCGAGTCTTGCGAAGCAGAAGAAAGCACCATCGAGCGTGCCAGATCCATTGATAGATCCGAATATACGAGTCCACCCGGAAGGAGCAGCAGGAACAGCTACATTGTCATTCCGAGCGATAAATGCTACGAGGAGGTCTCCTGCTTGGATCCCAAGAGATCCGAAGCTACCCGTCCCACCAACCGCCGTAGTGCGGCCAAGAATCTCGATCGGCATCAGCTCACCTCCTCAGGATGCGACGGAGGGGCCAGGACGACCACCGAAAATCGCCCTGACCCCTCAGCTGTGGAGGCTTATGACGCCGTGCTGTTGATCGTCAGAGCTGTGAGCGAGTACTCGCCAGCCGCGTTGGCTGTGAGGTCGCCGGTCAGTTGGAACTTGCCATATCGCGTGCCGCCGGTCAGAGCCGACCAGAGCGTCACCCAGGTCACAGCCTGGTTCGCGGCGAGACCCGTGACGTTGACCGCTGCGTCGAGCGTCAGGTCGCCGTCGGCGTCGGAGGTGAAGGCGATCGGGAGACGAGCCGCACCCAACGAGCTGGTCTCGGCGGTTCCCGGGTCGGCGGAGTGGAATCGGACATGCGTGATGGCGGCGTCGAGCGCGTTCGCCATGAGCGTAAGCGCGGAATCATCGAGAGGCATGGTTTCTCCTTCTGCGGATGCCAGGTCGTTGAGAGGAAGTTTACCGGACTAGACGCCGGTGAATCCAGAGAGCATCACCGTTGCGGTGCCTGCTGCACCCAGCTGGCCGTTTACTGCTGTCGCCGCAGTCCCGCGGATCGGCTGGCCGAAGGTATGCGCGAAGGTCGATCCTGCCGGAACCGTGACGGAGAAGATCGTCGTCGTGCCGTCTCGCAGCAGGAATCGAACAGCCGCCGCTCCTGTGTTCTCCACCACGACATCCTTGATGTACGTGCGCAGACCCGCGCCGACAGAAGCTCTCAGCGCCACATCCGACGTGGTCGTCAGGTCGGTACGGCTCTGGAACGCGACTTCCGGAGCACCCTGTCCGCTGGGGATCTGCTTACCCTCGGAGTCGGCAAGGACATAGCTGTAGTCGCCCGCTGCGGAGGTGGGCACCGCGGGCGTGGCGGGCTGGCGAACAGCGAAGCTCGGGACTCCGAGATCACCAGACGCGTGCGCGGCGTCCTCTGCTTTGGCGACAGAGGTCGTTCCCGAGCCGGAGACCGACACAGCACCTGACACCGTCTGACTGGAGGGCGACGCAGAAGAGGTCGAGTGTGCCGAGAACACGATCTTGACAGGGACAGGACCGGTCGTGAAGACGGTGGAGCGCACCCGGAAGCGTCGAGCTCCCAGATCACCCGCCCACATGCCTGCGACGGTCACCGAAGAGGTCTGAGCACCACCGCTGACAGCCTGAAGCGTCTTTGCTTGCCAGGTGATCCCGTCGTTGCTCACCTCGAACACGACAGTGCCCGTCCACCCTGGAGGAAGCTGAACGCTCACCGCCTGATAGCCGACAGCGTCAATCTCAGCTCCGATAGCGTCGCCGACCTGCTCGAGGAGACCTTCGATGATCTCGGCTTCTCGAGTCAGCTCGTAGCTGTCGCGTTCTGTGATCTGCATGATTGCTCCAGGGGTCGTTTGAAGCAATCTTACCGGCGAGTCTTGGCAGTCTTGACCCTGGCACGCTGTTGCGGCTGGACTTTGCGCTTGTAGTGGCCACCGAAGAACCGTCCGAGAGCCTCTGGAGCGTGGTCCTTCTCCTTCAACGGCTTCTCGGGGTTGTTCGCTCCCTCGCGCTTGGTCTCTGGATAGCGATACTCACCCATCTCGTCGATGAGATGTGGGCAGGAGAAGTCGATCTTCAGCTTCGGCTGGCGCTCCGGATGTCCGAATGGGAGATGCTCCAGCTCCCGAGGGATCTTCAACCATCTGCGGATCAGATCGAGACGGTCGTTGAGCTCACCACCGGTGTCTCCCATAATCGAGAGACCGAATCGGTTCGACAATTCAGCTGAGGCAGCTGGGTCTTCCGGGTCGGGATACAGCGCGACAGCCGCTCTGCTCAGCGGCCCGAGCTTGGGGTCCTCTTCGAGATCGCGTGCGAACTCAGCCGCTGTGCGATGCGACTGGTAGTACTCACCCACGACCGTGACGTTATCCCAGATATCTGTCTGAATGAACAGCGCGACGTTCGGGTTGGTGAATCCATAGTCGGTGGCCATGAAGAGCGGGAGTCTGGGGTTGTAGGCGAAGTTCCCAACGTGCGTCTCCTCCTCGAAGTCTTTGAACACTCGACCCACGAATTCCGTGAAGTCTGCAGCGATCTCCTGGTTGAACTTCTCGGCGCTCATGCTGTTTCTGAGCGACTCGACCTCGGGATCAGCTGCACCCAGCGGATACAGGTGGTTGTTCATCCAGGATGGAGCTCGAATAGACCAGAACTCAGGCTGGTCCGGATTCTGCCCGAGCATCCAGAGGTCGTAGAACCAGTTCTTCCCCTCGGGAGTGGAGGTCAGCGCTCCCCATCCGCGATAATCCGTGAGCATCGGGCGGATGTACTTGGGCCACACCGACGGCTTGAGCTTCGCCGCCTCAGAGAGTATCACTCCGTGGAGACCTTCACCGACCAGCGTGTCGGGATACTTGGCGCTCTTGGCGTGGACTTGGAACTTGCCATCCCACAGCGACACATGCATGTTGCCGTTGATCGGGTCGTTGTACGAACCAGGCCGATCCAGGGAGTCGATCAGACCCAGCTGCTCGAGGTCATGCCAGAGGACGCGGAACTCCTTCTCAGCATCGGAGTATTCAGGACCGACGATCCAGAACTCACGACGCTTGCCGAAGCGCGACAGCCCCTTCTGGTTGTAGTAGGTGTAGAGCGCCTCCGCTGCGAGCTCATGGCCACCCATCTGAGACTTGCCGAACCGGCGACCGCAGCTGGCGATGAAGAACCGGAAGTCGGGGAAGGCATCGTGGAACGGGACCTGCCCAGTGTGAGGGACATAACCCACATCACTCCACATGCGGCGCTTGTCGAACAGGAACCCCGTCACTCCGGCTCTCCGACCTGAGCATCGGACTTGACCTCGAGAGCCTGCAGCGCAGCGGCAACACCCTGACCCACGCCGTCAGAGTATGCTTGGCGGAAACGACCCCGGAATCGATATTTGTCAGGAACGGGAACTCTCACCACGAGCTTGTCGGTCCACCAGAGATTGTGAATGGTGACCTTCATGGTCTTCTTGTGCTTGCCCATCAGATGTCGTCTGTCAGGGTCGAGTAGTCAGAGGTCTCTGAGCGAAGGAATCGCATCGCATAATCGGTGAGACCGATGGCTGCGAAGGTGTTCAGCGAGTCGGGGAACTCAACGATGGCGCTGTGGAACTCCCGATTCTCGGCGAACCCGACCTGTCCGATGACAAGGACCCATCCCGATACAATGCTGTTCTCCGGAACCCCGGTCTCGGCCATGTCGTGCTCGTTGCCGAAGTCCTCGATGTACCGATGTAGATCCCGGATAGATCGCTCTAGTTCAGCGATCCGTTCCTTGTACTCAGGCTGCTCGAGGATGTTTGGCTTCTCATCGTCACTCATCGAACCGCTTTCCGATAGGCACGGGCGAACCAACTCCAATTCCACCATCGAGGCCGAGCCGCGCAGGGACCTTCATGGTGCCAAGGACGAGAGCACCACCATCCTCGGGGTGGGCGATTGCAGAGATACCAGGATCTATTCATCACGCTACGCGGCTCAACCTTTCCAAGTTGGAAAGACGACCGCCACGAGCATGCTTCGACAGCTGCATCCGGCGGCGTCGGTAAGACACGGTACTCTGGCTTATGTGCAGAGCGCGGGCGATCTCAGAGTCGTTCTTCCCCTCGCCGTTGAGCCGCTTGATATCGTGGTCCAGGTCGTCCCGAGGAGAGTGATCTTTCATCTCGATCTCTCGCTCAAGTCGAGCGCGGGTCTGAGCGCGGATGACAGCTCGATCCGCGATGACGGCGAGCAGCTCTCCCACACCAGTGTACCCCTCGTGCTTGGCGAACTTCTCAAGTGCCAACCACGTCTTCATGGGGATCTCGGATTTCACCACCATCATCTGCTCGCTCATGAGTCAAGTCTACTGCACGCCAAGGACCCCTCCCAGAACTCTCATTCCGGAAGGGGTCCCGGCTGCTGATAGGCTACCACCAAGCCGGTGCGGGACGACAGTTGTTGCCGCTCCAGTAGACGAACCAGCACGAAATCCAGTAAGCCGCAGGGCTCATAGCTCTCACCTCCTCAGGGTTCAACGGGGTTGGGCTCCGGAGCACCGCATATCGCACAGATGTTGCGAGTCATCACACAGATCCAATAGTGCTCATGCAGATCAGGCTTAATTCCCATAGCGCATTATGCGAGTGCGATCTCGTCGATCTTGTCCGGTCGGAAGCCTGCCCAGCTCTCGAGAATCACCGGTTCGCTGTGAGCCGGAGGAATCTCCTTCATGACGACCACGACCGGCGCTGATGTGAGCCCGAGGGTGTCCTTCACGAATCCGATGTGCTCGTAAATGTCCTTCTCCACGAACTCCAGTCCGCGAGCTTCCAGCTTGCGCTTGGTCATCTCGCACTGCTGACAGGTGATCTCGCCGTTGGGACCGTGGGGCTTGGTGTAGACGACGATCCTCACGAGATGGCGCTCCCAGTGATCCATGTGTCGCCTTCTCTCGGAGCATCCTCCGGAAGGTCGACTTCGACCGGCTCCGGAGCGCCTCCTGTGGGAACGGGAAGCACATGTCCATCCTCGACGAGCTGATCCACGACTTCTTGCTCCTGGCCGACGACGGGTGTTGTGGGAATGCGGTTGTACCGGGTGAACAGCGTCGCCACCGACGTCACGAACATGCGTCCTTCGGCGTCGTAGGGGTGCTGCACCGTCTCGACCATCCGGTCGTCCAGGAGCTCACGCCGGTCGGAGTAGCCGACGACCCTGACGACGCGCTCGCCAGGATGGATCACGCCGTCGGCGACCTCCTCGGTGTACTTGTTCGAGAAGAGGATTGCCGGGGCGTCGACTGCCGGATCAGGGTCGAGGTGCTCACGGGCGAATGCCCTCAGGTCCTCGAGAGTGGGGTCTGACTCGCTCATTTCTTGTTCCCTTGCTTGGGTGTGACCGGAGAACCATGAAAGCCCTCCAGTCGTGGTGCTGGTAGGTTGGTCGGAGGAAGCGTTTCCGCCGCCTCCAAGGTTGCGGGAGAATTCCAGTTCTCCTGCTTGACCCGGAGGAGCTCACCCTTGTCTCCGCGGAGCGGCTTCTCAGGCTTCTTCTCCGGACCTGGTTCAATCTTACTCATTCTTCAATTACCTCCGCTTCAACGATGTCTTCCGTCTGAGTTGCTGCTTCGACCTGCTTGAGTCGCTTGACCTTGATCCGACGAGGTGCGGAGCTCACTGCATCCTCAGCATCCTCGACAGGAACCAGATATCCAAGCAGCTTGGTCTGGATCTCCTCATGCCGGACTGTCGCCGCGATCTCCTTCTTGTCGGTGACCTTGCCGATGGTGCGCTCGAGCACCTCCTTCACTGCGGGAAGTCGAGGAGCTGCTACATCGTCTCCATACTTCACAGACATGTGAAGAGACTTCATGGCGTCAGGGATCATCTCCTGCATCATGAGTGTGATGCGGCGCTTGTACTCCTCCTGAGCCGCCAGAGCGAACTTGCGAGGAATCATCTTGGAGGGTCGACCAGAGAAGGTACCATTCCGGTTCATCAGTTGACCCCGCTGAAGCTCCCGGTCGTCGAGATCCTCGATCTTGAGCTCACCGCTCATGAGCATCTCATATCGAGACGGCAGTCGAGAATATTTGCCGTCGAACGAACCCTCAACAGAACTCATTTCTCGCGTAGCTTTCTCAGATCCAGGGTAAGTCGGAAATCCAGTGGACTCATGAGTCCACGAACTCAATCTTACCTTCGCCGTTATAGAGGGTCGTCCGCCTCGTCTGGGTGGTGTAGACAATACCCAGATCGAAGATCAGCGCCGGGAATGTCTCCACATCGAACGTCGATGGCCCTTCCAGCTGGAAGTGTGAGTGCCACAGGATCAGCCCATTCACTCGACCGCCGTCATGCGCCATCTTGCTGCGGAGTGCCGAGATCGCATCCCGCACATCATGCCCACGCACATAGAACTGCCTGCGACGCGGATCGATGGTGTCTGCCACATTCGGCACCGAGAGCCACTTCGTCAACCGCAACTCAGAGGAGTACGCACCGATGTACACATCCTCCTTGAAGTCGATCGGAGCATCACGGTCGTGAATCAGCTTCAACGACACCCGAAGATGCTCGTTGTCAGCGCGAGCTTCTCCCGCCAGGCATCGCTTGCTGACGGCGTGATCCAGCGGAACTCCAGTCCGTCCGAGGTGCGTAGCCGTGTTCAACGCGCCACCTGTTCTCCGCCATCCGCATCACGGCCGTAGCCGTTGGTGCTCCGATCAAGGTGACGACGGCGCTCGCGACGACGAACAGACTCACCATCCCGCTCGGAGAGGATATCCTCGCCGTTGCTCTGGATGCCCACTTGCCGAAGGACCCGTGCTTCCTCCGCGACCGTGAGCGGCTTCGGCGTCCCGTCCGGATACCGTTGCGGCGTCCCCGGTCCACCGCCATACTCGGAGTGCTTGTTGATGGCCATGATGTCCTCCCGAACGATTGCATTGCGTGAAACAATGCTACTCACCACCACCGCATGAAGTCGCGAGCGAACCAAGCAGCCACAGCCCACAAGGTTGCCACGACTGTCAATGGAATGATGATCAGCAGCCACCAAGGGCTCATGCTGAATCCGGAACCTTGATGCCGGCGTCCTTCGCCACCACGTCCGCCCCGCGCCGCTTGAGCACGGCGATCTCGGACTCGAACACTTCCGCCAGTCGAGCACGATTCTCCTCGTGCACCACGGCATATGCGCGCCGTTGCGCCACGGTCTGGATGAGCGGATCCGCGTTCACCACCGGGAACACCCTGTCGGAACCCGCCGGACGCCCCACAGGACGTTTGCGGGTCTTGAAGAGCTGTTCGTAGATGGACGCCTTGCTGATGTTGCTTGCCACAGTAGTGGACCTCTCCTGTCAGATCGAATGTGACCAATTCAGCCACGCTGGTTGCCGACCCGAATTTAAGTTTACGCGTTCAGGAGAAGGTATTTGGATTCACATCGTCGGGAAGCCAACGACAACCCATCACTCCAGAACTCTCAATACCAACAACAATGAAAGACGAATGGCGTCCGTCCTTGTTGACATGTTCGCTCTCATGCCGAGAGTCATGACCATCGCTGTGAATGCAACGCACCCATCCGAACGCCAGTGAATACCACCAGAGCTTGCAACGCATAATCTCAATTCCGCCCTTCCATAACAACCCTCTATATAGGAGAGAAGAAAGAGAACTCCATCTCGTTCTTACGTATTAGTGAGTAGTCCTCTGGATTCGGTCTCTCTCCGCCGACCGAGCCGACCACCCGCCCCAAGCTGGTCCAAGTTGCATGCGCCTCATTCCACACAATCGCTCAGGATCCTTACTCAGTTTTTCAGGATCTCTCGGGACGTTCCAGCGCACGATCCTGAGAAACTCAGTGCGCAACTGAGGAATACTGAGTACAAACTGAGTAGATTGTGTGCCAATGAGCGACCCTCCTATTCCTCCTCCGCGCACGACGGCGATCGGCGATTTCCGACGCAACTCCTCAGGAGTTTCGGAGCTTCTTCTGTCCCGGCATCGGAGTGGATACGAACGGCACCCGCTGCAACCACCTGGAGCAAGAAGTGGGCATGCTCATGACCTTCTCTTCTCCTCCAGAGCGCGAATCCGCGCACGAACTTGGTTCTGTCGAGAGCGAGCCGCGGAGAGGTGCTTCCCGCGAGCATACCCACCGGCGAGGTCGTTGTGCAGCTTCTGCTCCTGCCCGTACAGCAGACTGAGAGTTATCCGCTCGAGCATTGTCAGACTCATGGTCAGCCCTCTCGATAGGTGAAGATGATCTGGTGATATCTCGGGAGGGTCTCGATCCAGGCGTTGTGCTCTTCGGTGACGTCGAGCCCGCCGAGCCAGATGGTCTGCTCGTTCTCCTCGTCGAATCGGATTTGTGCCCCGGCGAACGGGTGCTCCGACGGAGCCGGCATCGCAACCATCATCAGATGCTGGTGGTCTGCGTGTGCGGGGATACTCAGCGCGCAGTGATGTGTCTGGGACAGCTGCTCCTGAAGCCGTTCGATCTCGTTGTAGGCGATCTGGAGCACTCGCAGATCGGCGTCGGTTTGCCGCGCCATCGAACTTCCGAGACGACTCACTGAAAGCCGTTCCTGAATCATCTCGAGGATCGCTTGCTGGTTCTTCTCGTTCATTGCTCCTTCTCCTGCTTGCGGAGGATGTCTTCCGAGCTGATCATCTCTCCAGCCAGGATCGGGCGCCAATCATTTATCCCCGTGTCGTAGATTTCGAGCGGAGGAGTCTCCCCCGACCTCCAGATGACAGTGTTGCGCTCGCGCTCCTCCGCGCGCACCTTCTCAGCCGCTTCGAGAGCCGAGCGCATTCGCGCGTCCTCGTCGTGCGGGACCGCGTCCCACCAGGCTTTCTTCGCGGCTTCGACTTCTGTGTCGCTAGGCATCAGCGGATCTCCGGAAGAGGAGCGTTCGCCACAGAACGCAGCAGACGGATGATTTCGCGCTGCGCCCAATGGGTGCCTCGGTTGAACTCGGCAGAGGTGCTGTTGAACTCCAGCCCTTCGACGAGCGCAGCAGCCTGCTCGAGAGCGTAGTGATTGGAGTTGCGCAGCCCCTTAGAGATCACCAACCCCGCGTCAGCCTCTGGAGCAGAGCCTTCAGAATCTCCGAGAACGGCTCCGTTGAGCCATTCGATGATAGGAGCAACATCGTCGGCGACGCTTGAAGCGAAAGCCTGACGAGACCCGGCTTCGATGTTGACGGCGGCGATCTGAGCGGTGGTGCGGTCGGTCATGGTTGACCCTTTCTGTTGGTTGCTGGAGTCAACCTTACCTCGCGATATGTCAGTTTCGCTACTCGGGAGTGCATCCAGAATCTTCTTGGTGGCTGCCATGCTCCGGCCTATGTCGCGCAGGCTCTTCTTGGGCATCAGAGCCACCCCTCGTTGTCCATGTAGTCCATGAAGCTGCCAAGCGTGAGATGGATGCTGGCCATGTCAGATCCCCTCTGGCTGCTCGTCCACCCACTCGGTGCGACCACCGCCGATGTAGTATGTCTTGCCAGGCTTCAGGTCTGGCTGGTAGGGCTTCGGTTCGGTCTTCTTGCTGATGCGATCTCGGTAGTCTTTCTCGAGGACCTGGACCGCTCGGAACAGCTCGCCGACATACTCCTCCTGCGCAGCGATGGACTTGCGAGCTGCGTCGGCTTCGTTGATAGCGAACGCTTCCGCCTCGAAGATCGGTCGATACTGCTCCTGGAGAGCGTTGAGCTTGTCTGTCTGGTTCTCGAGCTCATCCTCGAGTTTGCGGATCGCGGGTGTGGTTCCTTCAGCCATGGGTCTTCCCTATCTGTTCGCGCAGCCACGGCGGCTGCATCTCCTTGTCCCTCATCAGGATCTCCTGGATGGTCTCGACGATGTCTTCGGCATAGTCGTAAGACAGATTCTTGTCGGCGTACTCGACCATCTGTTTCAGGGCGTCGCGGCGTCCTGAGAGATAGGCGTTCCACCGCTCATGATCGGAGACGTGATTCTGCAGCGCACGCTCACCACTCTTCTTCAAGAACCACGGGATCACCCCTGCCGACTGGAAGCCGCAGGAGCAGACAACCTTCCACTCCTTGAGGGTCTTCGCACTGCCCGGATGGTCGAAGAAGTGGAAGTCGAACTCCTGCAAGGTGGCCCCATAGGAGAGCGCGTCGAAGGTGATGGGCTCGGGTCGGAATGTCATGGGATGATCCTGTTCTGATACCAGTCGGCGTCGTAGCCGTGGTACTCTGCTATTTGCTTCGGGGTCCAGTCTTTCATCTTTCGGATGTGTAGGAGACAGTGTCGAGTGGCGTCTCGGACATGGTCTGGTCCAGGAGTGTACATGCCCATCTCTTTGAGGCGTCCGTCGTCGAAGGTGTTCTTGGCGTCGGAGGGAGACTGGACGTGTGTGTCGCGACCCTTGATGGAGTTGTACCAGATGATCGGCTCATTGATGCGCACCGGGTCAAGGAACTCCCGAGACATGTTCGCTTGCCGAACCACGAAGTCCTCAACGCCCACCGCGAGGCCTGGCTCCTGCGCCAGCAACTTCTGAAGTCTGAGGAAGCTACTGATCTGGCCGCGCCGACCAGTCCTAGGCCCATGCAGGAACCTCTCGTGCCAGGCCAGGATACTCCTCCGGAGCGGCTGCCCCTGCGACACAGCCAGTGGGTCGAACCAGATGCAGGCTACGCCGCTCACCCCGCCAGGGTCGATCCAAAGCACGCGCGGCCAGAACAGCCACTCGTCCTCGTTCTTGTACGACCATCGTTCCTCGGTCACATCCATATTCCTGATGCCGGAGAATGCCGGTCGGTCTGTCACGACGCTCTCCTCACTCGGGACAGAGCACGCGACACCACGACATCACGGCACCACACACCAACTGTCACCCCGTCCAGGGCAGCTGCTTCGAGCAAGAGCTCCTCCTCTGCTTCTGTGAGCCACATCGATCGTTGTCGATCTCGCAGGTCTTTACGTCCTGTGAGCGGACTCTTCTGTCTGGGTCTTCCCATGTGGGACGAGGAGGACTTGAACCTCCGGCTCCTCGACTGGGTAGGTCGAGAACCACACCTTCTCGGTCTGTGGGGACTCCTCGGGGGAGGAGGACGACCGATCGTCCCGTATCGAGCCCTGAAACCCTGCAGCCTAGGCTCGAGATGCGCATCTCCCTGCTGCTCTCACACAGCGTGCACGACGCGCGGCTCCCGCTCAACTCACAACCTTGGCATCGGCTCTCCTTCGTACCAGAGCTCGAAGCTGATCGAGAGTGTCTTGTGCGTCTTGGGGTCGATCTCGTTCTTCTGGTAGCCCTTCATGTCGCCACCCAGCTGTCTCGCGATCTCCTTCAGAGCCAGTATGAAGCTCGACCAGCAACGCTCCTGCCCCTGCCAGTCGGCATGCTCCCAGACCTTCTTCGGAACATCCTCCACCAGCGCGACCAGGTCGGGAGTCTCCCAGGGACCGACGAGGTCCTCGGAGTATCCAGAGCTGAACTTGAACCCGACGACGCGTTGCTGTGCCTGCGGGATGTCCTCGGGATAGTGAACTGCTCCGTCGAACCACTGCTCAGTCGCCACGACGCACCATCCTCACGATCTGGCGAACCACGATGTACAGGATGCCGATGAACGCCGCGAGCAGGATCAGCCCCAGGACGACGATCAGCGCGATGAAGAAGAACGCCGCGAGCATCCCCGCGAAAGCTCCAGCAGCTTCGGGATTCATCAGAAGCCCTCTCGGAAGTCTTCGGGCCAGATTCCCGAATGCGGTCCTGCCGGGGTCCTGCGCATGAGAGCTCCGCTCTCCCAGTGCCATCCGGTGCCCTTGGGGACCTTGTTTCCGAAGATGTCGAACTCCTCGCCCTCCTTCAGGCGTGCAGCGCCGGGGTCGAGCAGCCACTCTTCCGGATGGATCGGCGGGATGCCGTGCTCCGCAGAACCGCGCGTCCACTCCGATGAAGGAACACCGCGCTTCGCGAACGCGGCAACGCGCTCTCCGATGCGCGAAGGACGATCGAAGTCGGCTCCGAACGCCGGACCACCGATCTTGAACTCGATCGGCTTGATCTCGGCAGCGATGAGCTTGTACTGCCACAGCGATGAACGGCGAACCAGGATGCGAAGTGATCCGCTCCCGAGGTCTTCCTGTTCGATGTCCACATCTCCCGGCTGACGATCATCCGGACCGTAAGTCCAAACGTCGTAGGTGTGCTCCTCGCCGTACTTGTACATGGCCTGGACCATAGCAGCGATGATCTCACGCCACTCGAACTGCGCCTGGTCGCCGACACGCTTCGACATGGTGTCGTAGAAGCCACGCAGATTCGTGATGTAGTTCAGACGCGTTCTGACGTTGGTGGGCAGCAGACCACGCGCGTCCTCCGCAGCCATGCCGTCGTTGACCATCTGGCTGTAGGCGTCGCCGACGTGCTTGACGGCTTTGTCCCACTGAAGCCGATGCCGCTGCTCCGGAGACAGCCGCGCCCACTCCTGCACGATGAGCTCGCCTCTGGTACCCTCCCAGTGGGGGAGACCCTGATCCATGCGCTTGGCGTTCAGCTGATGATACAGCTCCTCCTCGGACATCGTGTCGCGGAGCGGAACGGGGAGCGCTGTGGCTGCCGGCAGATCCTCCACGACGGCGAAGCGCATGCTCTCCTGCGCGAACCCAGCCGACCGCTGGCGGACCATCTGATGCGTGATTCCGCGATGTACGCCGTCGACCATGAAGTGGAGATGCACTGCTTCGGTCGGCATGACGAGGACGGTGTTCATGATGTCCCGGAAGTACTGCCGGCGCTCCTCGTCGGTGACATCGCGGATGTCGCGGACGACTTCACCCTTGTACATCTTGGCACAAGCCGCCATCTGTCCAAGAGGGTCGACCGGTGCTCCGAGGAGGAACGCCTCCACAGGCTTGTTCTGGTCGTGCTTCTCTGCAGCGAACATGAACTTGTCGCTCCACTTGGAGACTTCTTGGCTGGTCACTTCTTCCTCCCGAAGAGCTTGTTGATGAGTCCGCCGACTGTCGGTCCGGACTTGGCCTGAGTTGGGGTGTTTCGAACGAAGACGAGACGGCTGCGTCTCCAGAACTTCTCTGGGATGCTTTCGACATAATTCCATCCGTCTCGGGACATCCTTCGGATCATCTTGTCTTCGGTGCCCATCCGTACCACCAGAGTGTGATACTGGAGATTGCTTCCCGAGAAGCCATGGAATGTCGCCGACAACTTGTCGTTACTCACTTGCTTGTCCTTCCTCGGAGTGAGAGAGCGAGGAGCGTGAAAGCAACCCCGGCGGTGATGAGGCCGATCAGCCACCATCCGTTGTACGACCTGCTCGTGAGCGCGAAGAACATGGCGACAGCGGCGAGCAGGAGACCGGTGGCAGCCATCACCGCTCCTGCAAAAATTTAAGACAAGTTGACATTCCCGGGTCCCTCCGGTTTGATTGGTTGCTAGAGAAGATCTTACTCTGGAATCGGGATTATGGAAACCCCCAATTTGACGGGTGGCCAGGGCTGATCGTGTGCCTGAGCTCTCCTGGCCACCCTCAACGACTACGTGAGTTCGGGATTCGCCCCTCCCGCGTGCGCGTAGCCTGCTTTCCGAGTGAGGTCAACGCGGTCGGCGACTGCCGCACCCCGCGAACTCCCTGCGTCGTCGGGCGTGTAGTAGCGGATGCGCTTCGCAGCGCGACGAGATTCGCGCTCTTCCTTCTCAAGGAACTTCGCCCGCTCCTCCGGCGACATGGCGTCGAGCATAGCTGCTCGCTCCCGTCGAGCTTCAGCGATGCGACGCTTCTGCTCTTCAGGATCGATATGAGGGTGATCGGCGTACATCATCTGCTTGACTTCGTCGGTCCAGTCGACGATAGCGAGAGCAGCACCCGGAATGGTGTCCATCTGGGTCTGGTTCTGCTCCTGCCACTGCTGAAGCCGCTGGACCATGCGGTCCTTGAAGCCCTCCACATACGACATCTTGTAGACACGATGGTTGGCCGTGGCAACGAGTTTCTCGTCGCCGATGAGCTTCGCGTGGCGCTTGTATGCAGCGATGAGTCGACCCGTGAGCTTGCCGTCGTCGTTCCGATAGAGAATGCTGTACTCGTTGTCCGGATCGAGCTTTGCCTCCCCGCGCTCGATCATCCCGGTCCAGTAGCTCGAAAGGTACTCAGGGTTGATGTACTGCCGCGCCCAAGGGCGTGCGTCGGGCTGCCCGTGCTTGACAGCCTCCCTGTTGATCTCGACCCACTTCTCCCCGGCAACCTTCAGGTTGTAGACGTTCTCGTCGTAACCCTTGCTTGGGTCCCACTTGGGATTCACGTTCGAGAGCATCTGCACATAGCAGTGCATGAAGAGCATCTCGACCCAGCGGATGTCCTCCTCGGCACCGTAGATGTCGGCAGTCCAGTAGTCGGGATACGCAACCGAGCAGCGGTTCACTCGGGCGATCCAGGACAGGACGGTACGCATCTGCGGAAGGTAGGACGAGCTGGAGTAGCTGTAGTCCTGCGCCGCCATGGTGATGTTGTGCTTGCTCGGACGGCGACGCTGCTCGGTCGTCTGCGACTGGAGCAGCATCGCCTCGTCGATCGCGTGCTTGGTCATGAGCGACTGAGCCTGCGCCAGCGCGACCTCTCGCTCGTGCTCGCCGGTGTTCGGGTGCTCAGCGATTGCGAGCAGCTTCGCAACTCGGTCGAGGATCTTCTCTTCAGCCATGGTCAGGGTCCCTCCTGGTCGGTTCGGCTGGGGTGTTGGGTCGGTGGTCCTGGACGCTCACTCGGAGCTCTGCACCGAACCCAACATAACGATCTTACTCTACTTATCGAGATTTCACTACTCCACCGGCCAAACGTATTCGAGATCATCTGGCACGCTGGCTGCGAACTTCGGCCGGTAGAACTCGGGATCTTTGCGGATCAGGTTGCTCTGGTGTGCCAGATGGAACTCTCGAAGCCCATGCCACGGCGGCATCACGGGCACTGCCAGACCTTCGAGATATCGCTCGACCAAGTAGCTGTTGGTCTGGTGATAGAACTCTTTCGCCAGCTCGATCGTCTTCTCGGCACAGCTGTCTGCGTGACCCCTTACCGACGACCACTCGTCGCAGACAGCCAGCTGGTAGTCGAGCAGCGCCAGCTCATGGCCGCGCCACATCTTCGTGGCGGGATGGTTGGCCCAGCCGCGCGAAGGGTAGGTCAGCGCCCCTAGGATCTGCAGCGTCTCTACGCGCTGCTTGCCTAGTCTCTTGTTGTCGAGAACTGCCGCAGAACGGGCGAAGTCGCGGAAGGGCAAGAAGGTCTGCATCAGAGCTCCGACAAATCCTTGATCTCTTCGAGGTTATATGCACCGACGACTGTGCCATGCCCGGAGAGGGTCGCCCAGTACTCGTTCGATCCTGTGGCGCTGACTTCAACCAGCTCTACCCATACGCGCGGCTCATCCTCCTGCTTCTTGAAGTCGCCGATCAGGAGCGCGTTCCCATTCCAGTCGACCTCAACGCCGTTGCGGAAAGCCTCCTCGCGTGCACGATCGACGATGTTGTTGACGATTGCTTCCATGTCCATGCTCTTACCCTACTCTGTTAATTCAGATTGGCGCTACTCTGCAGTAACAATCCATAGTCGTTCGACATGCACGGTCTTGCCCAGGAATGGGATCTTCTTGACCCGAGCGATCACATAGTCCTTGTTCAGGCGTGCGTTCCACACCGCGTCGCGATACTTGGGATAGACGAACCTCGGCACCTTGACAGTGAGCAGTCCTGTGGTATCCTCCATGAACAGCGTCACGCTGTCCTTCAGATCCGGATCTTTCACGGTATCGGGGTCGAGCACCTCACCGGTTCTGGATCGGTGGTTCTCGAACAGATCCTGGAGGTTTCGGTTCTTCAGGAGTCCGATGACAACATGCTTGGACTCCTTCGCCTCATAAGGGATGTCCTCTGCGTTGGTGTCGGGCATCGGTACGCCCGGGAGGAAGTCGCCGTCCCGGATGAGATTGCGGATATCGGCGATGTCGTTCTTGATGCGGGAGATGCCGAAGGGGTCGTCCTGCGTCGCGAACGCCATGATCTTCTCGACGGTCTTCGGACCGAAGCCCTTGATCCGTTGGATGTCCGGCCATCCCGATATGCCCTCTGTCTCGCGATACTCGATGATGGATCGAGCTTTGCTCTCTCCGACCGTCGGAATCTGCATAAGCCCTGCCATGACGCCGTCCTTGACGGGTCGCCAGGAGATGTCCGAAGTCACCGGATCGGGAGGGAGAACCTTGTAGTCTCGCCCATATCGCGTGTCCTGCATGTCACGCATGAGCGCGACCTGTGTCCCCTCCTCGTCCGTCTTCCGCAGCTGCGCGGCATAGAACGCGAGAGGATGATGGACCTTGAGCCACATGCACCAGTATCCGATCATAGCGTAGGAGATGGCGTGTGCGACGTTGAACGAGTACGATCCCGCCGTCACCATGCGCTTCCAGATCTCCCGAGCCTGATTCTCCTCCACGCCCTGCGATCGGGCACCCTTCCAGAACTCCTCCCAGAAGCTGTTGAAGACCGACTCACCTTCCTTGTTGGAGATCACCTTGCGGATCTTGGAGCGGTGCGTCCAGGGAAGGAGTCCGATGTCGCCGCACACCTGAAGCACCTGCTCCTGGTAGATGATCTGCCCTTCGGTCTCCGCGCAGATCTTGTCCAGCAGAGGATGGAGCGACTCATACTCCTTGCGACCATGACGGATGGCGATGAAGTCACCAGTCTGCCCGGAATGCAGCGGGCCAGGGCGAGAGAGGGTGTTCACCGCGGCGAGATCCATGAAGGTCTTGGGCATCATCTCCGAGCAGACCATGCGCGTGCTCCGACCTTCAAACTGGAATATGCCAGTCACGTCTGCTCGCTCGAAAGCCTTCAGCGTCTCCTCGTCGTCGAGCGGGATTTCGTACAGCTGCTCCAACGACACGCCGATAAGGTCAAGCGCGATCCGGATCATACCCATGGTCTTCAGACCGAGAGCGTCCAGCTTCAGTAGACCGATGTGGTCTCCGTCGTACTTATCCACAGAGAGCACCTGAACGGTGTTCTTGTTCGCGCCGACATTCTCCTTCTTGTAGGTGGCGACATACTTCCAGAGCTTGTCTGCGCCGACCACCACACCAGCAGCGTGCACGCCGAACGATTTGTAGTTACCCTCCAGCTCCATGGAGCGGTACAGGTCGGGGAACTTGTCGAAGACCTCCTTAACCTGCGGGAACATCTCGACCGTGTCCGATATCGAGGCGTCGAAACGGCTGTCACCGCCAGAACGCTCGACTAGGAACTCCTTCGCTTTGTCGACTTCCCAGCCAGGAATCTGGTAAACCCGAGCCACATCGTCGATGGCGTTCTTGCCGCGATAGCGCGTGAAGGTCCCGATGTTGCCGACACGATCTGCGCCGTATCGCCGGATGAAGTGCTGTCGCACCTCATCGCGCATCTCATCGTCGAAGTCGAGATCCACGTCGGGGAGGTCGTGCCGGTTAGGATCTATGAATCGCTCGAACACCATGAGCGGGAAGATCATCGGGTCAACTTCGGTGATCCGCAGTAGATAGCACACCAGCGACGCCGCTGCCGAACCACGACCAGGACCGACCGGGATGCCCTTGTTCTTCACAGCGCGCACTGCGTCGGAGAGGACCAGGAAGTAGTCGAGAAAGTCCTTGCTCTCCATCAGATCAAGCTCGTACTTCACGCGTTCGGCATATCGTTTCCGCTCGCTAGGCGAGAGCTTCTTGTCGAACTTGCGATATCGCCACCCCATCCGACACCACTCCCATATGAGAGCGCGCGAGGTCAGCTCATGGCTCATGCGAAGCCTGCCTTCACCGGGTCGAAGTCGTCCTCGGAAACGGGATAGCGGATGCGGTCCATCTTCGGCAGTGTGACGTTGCACCGCTCGGCAATTCGAGCTGTGTTCTCGACTGCTTCCCAGGCAAGCTTCGGGGTGAGACCCGTTCCGACCAGATCGTCCTGGATCTCCCGGTCCGACTCTGGATAGGTGAGCAGAATCGAGTACTCCCACTCCGCCTCTGCCGCCGCGACAGTGCCTGTGTTGCGACCCGCAGCATGGAGGATCTTCTGCAACTCGTTCTGCTCGGGACGGGGATAGTGCACGTCCGACGTGGCCACCAGAGGGATACCGAACTGCTCCGACCAGACGGCATACTGCTTGTTGAGGATGCAGCTTCGCTCCAGGGCGGGGAACCGCTGGCACTCAAGGAAGTACCCCTCGGGGAACAGCCGCTGGTATGTCCGGAGCAGAGCCTCAGCTCGTTGTCGGTACTCTCGGCGCTCTTGGGCGTTCGTCGGCTCGGGGATACCCTTCCCACCCAGAAGCGTGCAAGCCAGATGAGAGTCCGCGCAGCCCGACAGAGCGATGATGCCGCGCCCATGCCGTCTGAGGCTAGGCGAAAGAACTGTCGGCCATCGGTAGAATCCCTCGTCCCAGCTCTCTGTGACCAGCTGCATCAGATTGGTATAGCCGAGCGGGGTGGCTGCGAGCAGGGTCAGATGCCACTTGCGCTGATTCTGAGTCTCGCGCATGTCGTGTGGCGCGGTGTACGCCTCCAGCCCGAAGATAGGCTTGATGCCGTTCTTCTGCGCGGCGATCTCGAGCTTGACGTGCGAAGAGACGTTGCCGTGCTCGGTCAGGGCCAGCGATGTCATGCCCAGCTCCTTCACGCGCAGTACGTGCTCCTCGGGCAGGCCGAGACCGTCCATGTAGGAGTAGGTACTGTGCGTGTGCAGCGATACGTATCTCATCCCCATCCGTCCGCTCCAGGACCAGGGTCAACGCCGAAGCTCTCGTCTTCTCGGTCAACCGACCCAGGAGGAACTTCGTCCGGGGTGTCGAGGGTGGCCTGGGCGATCTTGTCGCCCTTGGAAGCCTGCTGCTTGACCTGGTCCATAGACCACGGCTTCGAGATGTCGACATCGCCTCGAGCGACGAGCACAGCCATGAGCTCTCGAGAGCTGAAGTCGTTGAGCTTCTCTTCGGGGGAAGACTGGTCCAGACCATACTCCTGCTCGATCTCGAGCTGGCGCATGTGCAGCGTGAGGAAGCAGTGGCCGATGAGGTCCATCAGGATCTCGTTCACACCCTCCGAGACAAGCTTGTGCTCGTTGCCGTCCCAGATGGCGGTCTTGAGCTTGCCGATCTTCCGCCAGATGTCGGCGAACTGACCCTTCTGTCCGAGCGCTGTGCCCGAGGAGGCGTCACCGGCTCCATACTCACCGTTCTTCTTGATGAAGAGCCGAAGCATCTCCGGAAGGTGCTGGAGCAGGATGTTCCGCAGCTGCGCGCTGTCGTTGGGCTGGACGACGATCTCGACGACCGTTGCGGTGTGCGGTCCTTCCAGTGGATTGATGCGTACCTGTGCCATGATTACCGACCTCCATTCAGGAAGATGATGGACCCGTTAAGATGGTCGGGTCCGAAGAGAGTTGTGACCGAGATCTCGGCGACCTCGGAAGTTGTGATGCGACCAGGGACGACCTCCTGCGATGCTTCATATCCGAGCATGTGCTCAACGCTCCACCCTCGAACCTCCGGCACAGTTGCGTCCACGTACTCCTGCATGCCGGTCCCATGCGTCATGCCAGGGGCGACGGCGTTGATGCGCCACCCCTTCGGGCCCAACTCGCGAGCCGCGACACGGACTGCCATGTGCAGACCAGCTTTGCTCGCGCAGTAGCTGATGCTCGTCCGGAGCGGACGCTCTGCGGCGTCGGAGCCGATCACGAGAACGCGAGCAGGATGGTGCTCCTGGAGAGAGGCAAGTGCCTCCATCACATGCAAGAATCCGAGGAGGTTGGTGTCAAGCACGTCGGCGTGCGCGAGGACATCTGCATCTCCGAGCGGAGCGAGATAGTTGATCCCAGCCGAGAACACCACATAGTCGAACGGACCATGCGCAGCGATATAGGCCACGACCTGTCCGTAGACCGCCACGTCGAGCTCGTCCTTGGGCGGAACGAAGATGTTCTCCGAATCGGTCCTGAAGCGCATCTCCTCCACGATTGCTTCTCCGATGCCGGATCCGCCGCCGATCACGAGGACCTTCTCCTTGTATGTCATGCTTGCCGCTCCTTGTCGAGCTTCCATCGACCGATGGTCGGCCACATGAAGCTGTTGTTGCTGATGGTCACACCGTCCCAGCCCGACTGCTCACGCCAGCGAAGATTGTGATCTCCAGCGCGGATCGCCGTGTTCAAGTTGAGCTGAAGCGCTCTGCTGATGTTCTCCGGAAGATCGTCGATGACGCCCAGGATTCGATCCTGACCAACGATGTCTATGAGATCTTCATACTTGTCGTCGCCATAGATGACGCCGTCCACCTTGCCGAAGTTACGGCTCAGCCAGAACTGCGTGTCAGGATCGATGTTGTCCAGACGATTCCAGGGTCGGGTGGTGCATATCCAAACCTGAATTCCTGCTTTCCGCAGAGCCGGGATGAGCTGTCTGCTCTCGGTCGGATTGATCAACGGCATGCAACGCTTCATGCCACCCTGCCGGAAGGCGAGTTTGATGTCGCGATACACGTGCTTGTCGAGTCCCAGAGCTTCACTGAACTCGTCGGTGCTCGACCAATCGACCGTGAGGGGTCGCTGCAGATAGAGCTCAGCGAACCACTTCATGTGCGCGAAGTAGTCCCCGAAAGTTCCGTCGATGTCCAGCCCTACAACCGGGGCGAGCGGATGAACCCTCATGCCTGCCACCCCTGGAGCTGTGCGGTTATCTTGCGATCGGTGTTGAAGAAAGCCTCGTGCGAGAGAACACCCTTCTGCCACCTTCCGTAGCGACCCTCTCGATGAATCTCGGGATGGCAGTTGCAGTCGGTTCGTATCGGCTTCTCCACATACCAGAGATGTCCCTCTGGAGCGTTCGGCTTGTTCTTGGCAGGGAACTCGGTGTTCTCCCAGCCATGGATGCGAGATTGCCGATACCACCAGTCCTCGGGATCGCCAGAGCAGATCACTAGATTGTCCCGCGACTCGAACTTGCCCTCGGTCTTGATGAAGTCGGTGACCCAGACCCGCTCCGACCAGAACTTGTGCTCGTCGTTCTGGCAGATGACGTCGGCTGGCACCGTCGATATCACCATGTCGAAGTTGTCGACAAGGTTGTTGTAGAAGTTCTGCCCCTGGTCGAGCAAGTTGACCTGGAGAATGTGCCCTTGGTACAGCTCCCAAGCCCGATCATAGGCCTCCCGGATGTCCCAGACGGGAGCAGTCCCAACGAGCGTCTCGGGACTGACGAGAACATCTGAGGTGTCGCCGTAGACCTTGGTCCGATATCCGTCGACCGTGCCCTCCAACTTGTACTCGACTTCGAAAGAGTTGCCGCTGAGACCTGGTATCGCCCGATGCAGGTACTGCGCGCCTCGCATGAAAGACTTGCGAGGCTTGCTGTAGATGACCAGATCCTCCTTGGAGCAGATTCCGAATTCAGATGCTGCTGCATGCGCGGCGAACATCCCCGCTGGTCCGCAACCCAGTATTGCGATTTTCATAGGTTGTTCACTCGCTCTCGAATGTCGTCGGGGAGCTTACGCAACCCCTTGTCCAGAAGTCGACGCTCCGCAGAAGAGACCACGAGCCTATATCCGCGCTCTTGGCTGCCGTCTGCGAACGGAAAGATATAGGGCATGCTCTCGGGAGTACCCCTCCACTTTGAGCCGTAGAACTTCGGCCAGCGACGTGCGAGGTTACTTCGGTGAGACCGAAGAACATCAGTGTCGCCCCACCAGATCGGAAGCTCGAAGTCGTCGAACTCCATTGAGCTCAGATCGATCGAAATGTGGTCGGTCATCACGAATCCGCGATGAGTGAGAGTTGCGGACATGCAGAGCGCGTAGACCGAGAGAGCCCGCTCGTAACCAGCCCACATACGCAGTACGGGATTGGTGGGCTCCAACTTGTTGAATCCCGGATCCTCCGGCTGCTGGCCGTATCGGACATGGCGAACCAGATGATACCCATGTCGAACTTGAAGAGCCAGATGCGAGTTGTTCAAGTCGTCTGCGGTGTCGAAGAAGGACAGCCGCGTAAGCCAAGTCATCATGTCTGGTCCTTGTAGTCGAGAACGCTGCTCATCGTCGAGACGAGCAGGATCAGGACCGATGCGGCTGCTCCAAGGATGTACATCGAAGATAGCAGGCTGATCACGAGTGTGAGGAACACAACGTACACCCACTGCCACCACTTCATGAGAAGTCCTCCTCGAGACCGAGGACGAGCAGGAGATCCTGCCGATTCAGATGCACGCGAGTGTACTCCTTGCCGTCAGAAGTCCAAGTGAACGCGACGACCTGGTCCGTGCTGTTATCCAGGAACCGCTTCAGTCTGTCGGCAGCTTCGTGCTGCTTCTTCCGAGTCTCTACATCGAGCTCTCGATGTACTTTGCGTGTCTTCCCCATCAGATCACTACCTTCGCGACGGCGTCGGTCGCCTGCACCTTTGAGGGGAACTCTCCAAGAGCCCCAGCGCTGCTTGAAACCGCGCGCCACACCGAAGTGCCATTGTCGGGGTTGTATCGCTGCCGAACGACTCCGACATGACGACCGTTGACCCGGACAGAATAAGCCGGGATTCCGGGGAACTTGCGAGTGGAGATGGTTGTGGTTGCCATCAGGGTCCCTCCTGAGTTGTGCGCCGGGTCCGTCCGGCGACTACGTCTACCTTACCGTGCTATGCGAGAATCGCAAACTTGGATTTCTACTCGTCCTCCATAGGGGGACTCTCAAGTCCGACCCATTCAACGACGACGATGTCGCGAGTGTTGCGAAGATACTCTTCCGTCTCTCCGCAGACGGTGCAGAATCCTCCTGCCACCATGTGGACCGTTCGGGTGGTCATCGAGCGCCAGCCTCGGCCAGCCCCTTCAACGCGCAGACCCGGAGACGATCCCGGGCCATCTCGGGCGTGATGCCCTTGAAGGCCAGCTTCGAGAGCACCTCCGGCGTGAGCTGGAGGTCGATACGCTCATCGATCTGAGCGATAAGAGCAGCGGGCGAGAGGGCCATGATGGCTCCTTCCGGAGGATCGGGCCGGACTTTCCGACCACGAGAACTACTTTACTCCATACTCGACATCTTCACTACTGTCAAAATTGAAATATTTTTTTTCCTACTCGTCCTCCAGCTCCCGGATCACTTGGATCAGAATGGGAGCCATACCGATGTCACCGCGGCTCTTAAGCTGGACAGCGTTCCACTTGAGCAGCTGGTTCACCGCGTCCTTCGCCTCATCCGACCCCATGCTGCCGAACTCGGTGAAGTCACGGGTGCGGAAGTTCCGCCCACCGACCATGCGAAGCGTGAGCAAGACGTTGTCGCGGTGATCACGAAGGTAGTTCGTGATGAGCTCTCGCTTCTCTCTCGCCCTCGTCTGAGCAGCGATGGCGCGGCGTGATGCTCGGGCGTAGCCCAGACTGTCGTCCTCGTACACCATGTCCAAGAACCGCACCGCGTCGACCACGTGCTCACGGTTCACCAGCAACCGGCCACGCTTGTCGATGGAGAAAGTGCGCGCGGCGATGGCAGCTGCGATGCGCAGGAGCTTGTATCGAACGTTCTCCGCTTGGATTAGCGGCGGATCGCTGATGTATCGTTCACCGATGTCGAGAGCAGACTTCACAGCCTGATCGGCTGCCTTCTGCGACACCACCACGTCGTTGCGGGTCAACGACCATGCCCACTTGACGAGCTTCTCGCAATCCTCGCTGGTGTACTCCGGTGCGTGAGCCTCGCTGAAAGAGCGGTTTATGAGCTTGCTGTCCACATCGCCCTTGGCAGCGGCGATCACGAAGTCGAACCGGGCGATGTCCTCGTTGTTGGGCACAACAGTGCGGAGTGCTCCGATGCCGGCAGCGGCGTTGTCTGCGAGCATCGAACCATCCTGGGGGTTGGTGATCCAGGCCAGCCGCGTACGAGCAGAGGTCTCCTCAGCGGCGATCTTCGTGATCTGCGCGATACCCGAGGAGCGGATCGAGCTCATCTGGTCGATAACGTTCTTCTCTGCCATGCCGGACACCTCGTCGAGCACAACCATGCGTCGGTCGTTCATGGGGATCACACCCCATGTCATGTGCCAGCGACCGTCGATCTGCTGCACACCACCCACCAGACCGGCGAACGACATACCCTCACACGACTGCACCACGCCGCTGTGATAGTGCGTCGCATACTTGCGTGCGATCTCCGATTTGCCCGTTCGGGTGTCGCCGACGGCCATCATCTCGACCCACCCCTTCTCGACGAGCATGTCGCCCACCTTGAAGCTGATAACAGAGTGCCAGACCAGATCGAACGCGACATGGAGCAGGTCGCGACCGTAGATGTGCGTCACGTTCTCAGAGAGGTCTGCGGCGATCTCGAGGCACTTGTCCAACGGCGACTGGTGCTCGTCAGGCTGGAACTTCTCGAGCATCACCTTGTCGTCGTCGGTGAGCTTGAACTTGTCGATGTCCATCTCGACTGGTTCGTTCACCCAGCTCATGAACCGGAGCTTGCCGGTCTTGGGGTCGGCGACGTTCTTGCCGACGAGCCGCACCTTGCGATTCACTACGGTTCCGTTGCTGCTCACCGAGAACACTGTGCGCCGCACCGGCTGCTGTGTCTCGTCGTCTTTGCGATCGTCCACCGACGGCTGAACCAGCAACTCCTCGATGTGGTAGTTCTCGTCGACCTCGAACTCAACACGATCCGAGCAACGAGCACCGGTGATCTCGCGGAGGAGCTTGGTACGGCGCTCTTCACCGAAGTCCACGAACCGGAACAAGTTCTCGTCGTCCTCGCGCAGTTCCTTCTCCATCTGACCGTTCTTCGCAGAAAGAGGGCAGTATCCACAAACCGCACCCTTGCTCTGATCACAGGTGGCCGTGACGAGCTTCGGTGCGGTGTAGGGCTCAGCCTGCTTCCCCGCGACCGATACGGTCAGCTCGAGCACCTTCCGCTGGTTGTCCTGCGACATCGAGGCGTTGAGCGATGCGTGCTCCCCTGCGAGCAGGAGCGGGGCGGAGACCTTCGGAACACCAGCGGAGTCCATCGCCGCGCCCATGAGCTCCTCGAACTCGGTGCGGCTGTGCCCCTCCTTGTGCAAGAAGTCTGTGACGTCGGCACCCTTGCTGGTCTCTGGAATGGACATGATGAACACGTCCTTGGCGAAGGTGCGGACGATCTGCTCGACCTTCTTGGCACCCTTCCGGCCTGCGTCGTCGGCGTCGTAGCAGATGAACACCGTCTTGTCGGCGAAGAGCGGACCCCAATTGGGACGGAAGGTTGCTGCGCCTGCGGTGTGGGTGATGGCCGGGATCCCGAACTGATTCAAGAGGATGCAGTCCATCTCTCCCTCTGTGATCACGATCTCCTCGTTCTCGCGGAGGATGTCAGGACGGAAGATCGCCGCCGACCCGTGACCCGGAAGGTTGAGCATCTTGTCGCCGACACCCGCGTTGAGCTTGTATCGCCGAACATTGACCAGCTCGCGGTTCTCGTCACGCACCGGGATCATGTATCGACTACCGTCCCAGCCGATCTCCCACTCGATAATCGTTTTGCGGTCGAGTCCTCGCTGATCCATCAGCGCCTTGAGTGCGGGCTTGTTCGACATCAGAGACTGCTGCCACTGGTCGATCTTCTCGTTGCTCGGGAGAGGCGTTGATCCGCTCTTCGCAGCACGACCAGCCTGGAGGCGTTCCATCTGCGCCGCAGAGGTCTCAGGGTCGGACATCTTCGTCCGCATCACAGCTGAACGAATGTCGAATCCCCGCTCGCGCTTCAAATCCTGCACCATCTCATAGATGGATCCGCCGTGGTTGCCCTTGAGACAGTTCCAGACACCGCGCTCAGGATTGAGGGAGGCAGAGGGTGTCTTGCTACTGCGCGGGTCTTCGCACACAGGGCAGAACGAGCGGATCTCTCCATCTTCGGTCTCGTCTGCGGTGAAGTAGTCGGCGAATGCAGCCCGGATGGTGTCCGGTTTGTACATCTTCTTCGGCGCGGCCGAATTTGACATTTGAGCCCTTTCTTACAGAAGCTCTATATAGAGGAAGAGGAAGAGAACTCTTCTAGTTTCCATCTAGTTAGTGAGTATCTCTGTCAGCGAGGCTTTTGGAATAGCCGAGCCGAACTTCTCTGCCGCTATGGGCGGTTGCTTGGTACTTACTCATTCTACTCAATCGCCACACAATCTTTCAGGATTTCACTCAATCTCGGTGGACTGAGTAGAATGAGTGATATTGAGTTGTGATTGTGTCAAATGAGGAAGTTGAGAGACCCCTAGGGGCCAGCCGACGATAATCGGCGACCAACCCCTAGGGGAGCGATCTCAGGTGCGGATCAGAACGGCGTCTCGACCTCGATCTGAACGATCTTCTCGATCAGATCATCGTCGGAGTCGGACTTGAGAGCGCGACCGCCATGGGACTTCAGCCGAGCAACGAGCTTCGGACGAGCGAGGCCGATGAGCTCCTCGCGCAGTGCGGCGGCTTCGTCGTCTTCCTCCTCGTCCTCCGGCTCCTCCTCGTCGGCGTCCTCGTCGCCCTCTTCGGCTTCCGCCTCGAGGATGGCTTCGATGTAGCCCTGCTTGTTGGAGGCAGTGACACCGAGCTCCTTGGCGAGCTTCTTGAGCGCCGGCAGAGTCATCGAAGCCAGCTCGTCCTCGCGGGTCTCGCCGGTCTCCTCCTCGTCTGCCCACTGCTCTTCCGGCTCGTCGTCGTAGTCCTCGTCTTCGTCGGTGCTCTCCTCGACCTGCTTCGGAGCGACCCGGTCGGAGTTGTCCCGGAAGATGCCGTTGGAGGACAGGCGCGGCTCGCCGCCGTACTCCTCGACCCTGGCGTCGATCGAGACATACTTGCCGATGGGGTTGATCCCGCCGATCTTAGTGATGTTCACACCGTCGTCGAGGTCGCCCTTCTCGTGGAGGATGTCGGGGTCGGAGCCCTTCACACCCAGCGCGTAGAGGAAGTTGTCGACGTTGCGCTGCGACGCCTCCTTCAGCGGCGAGCCGTCGGCAGTCTGCACGATGATGTTCTGGATGAACATGGTGTAGCCGTCGAATTGCGCGTGCTTCTTCGGGTCACCGGCAGACGCCTCGAAGTCGGTCACGATGAAGAAGCCGACCGACCCCGAACGGAATCTCTTCAGCTTCAGCTGGCGGATCTTTGCACGGTACGCGCCGGGGCGAACCGGGATGGGTCCGTCGTACGCCTCGAACCCAGACTTGGTCTCCTGGGGTGTTCCCTGGAGCTTGAAACGAACACTCACTTGCTTCTCCTTGTGGTGGTTGCGGCAGGCCGACGAGCGGGAGCTGCCTTCTTGGTTGCCGGTGTGGCTGCGGGCTGCTGGGACACGAGACGCTCGAGACGAGGTATGGTGAGCCCGTCTCGCGACTTCCCGAGGACCTGGTAGCGGTCCTTTCCCTTGAACCCGTTGTGATGGGTGAACCAGATGCGACGAATCTCTTCGTCACCTCTCTCCACGACCTCACCGAAGCCGAGGATGTTCATGTATCCCATGATCTGATTCGCGACGGCACCCTCGCGTCCGTGGATGGCAGCAGTCACGATGGGGTTACCCTCTGCGTCGTCCCGGATGGTCGTGTGCGCGGTGTAGCCGACGTTCATCGGCAGATCGTTGAACTTCTTGACGAAGTCGACGATCATGAGCTGGCTGCGCTGGTGATCATCCAGCCCCGGAACATACTCGTCACGGCTGGGATTGCGCTTGCGCGCGTTGTCCATCGACTCCTTCATCATGAGGCTCTGCGCCTCTGTGGTATTGTCGATGAACACCCACTCGTACTCGTTGTGTCCTTCGTTCTTCAGCCATAGATACGCCTCAGTGAGCTCCTTGGCTTCCTTGACGCGCCACTCGTCGCAGGTGCTCCCCATGCGCTTCGCGCTGAGAGTCCCTTCGGGGTCGGTGGTCAAGAACAGTCCTTTCGTTGCTGTTCCATAGAACACCGTCTTGCCGAATCCCGGGTCAGCGACGATCATCATACGGATGTACTCGTCAGCCTCCCCGAGCGGCTTGATGGATTTCGGTCTGGTCATCGCGCGATCCCTTCCGGATCATGCTCGTCGATCCCTTGCACGAGCGTGTCCAGCTCGTCGCACTTTGACACCACAGCGTCGCAGTCCAACTTGCCGATCCTGCCCATTGCGAACGACCGAAGAGCACGCTTACGCACAGCGTCGATTTCTCCCGGCGCTGCCTCCTTGAGCGTCTTCATTCAGCACTCTTTCGATAGACGATGTACGGATCCCGAAGCTTGAATTCGGTCTCTTTGAACGCTTCCACCGCGTCCTGATCGCCCTGTTCGTCCAGCTGACACATCTGGAAGAACTGACACCAGCCGCACTCCTTACCAGGAGACTTCACGACCGGAAGCCAGCCCTCGCGATATGCTTCAGCGAAGACGGCGTCTTGCTTGATCCTCTCGATCTGCTGTTGTCGCTCCCCGACACTGCGGTACACCGGGAAGCGCTCGAACCATGCCGGAGGCTGTACCTTCGACACCTCTCCGAGCACGACCAGCATATGAGCGGCAGCGATGGATTCAAGCTCATCGAGCTTCTTCTTGGAGAGCGTCTGCTCGTCCCATCCGTCGATGCCTTCCAGAGCCGCGATGTAGTGCTGCTTGATCGGCTTGTTCCTGTACAGCCCCTGCTCGTCTCGAGGACGAGTGTCCCGCATGGCTTTGCGGAGGAAGTTGTACATGATCCCCTCGATCTCCTCGTTCGGGCCGATGAGACCCTTGCGACGGAGCATCGGGGTTGCTAGTGCCCAGTATGATCCAGCCTGGTTGTCGAGAGGTAGATGGGAGACTTGGATGCTCGCCGCGGTCTTGTGCTCGTCCAGCCACAGCGTGTCGTCGCGCAGATCCCGGTACACACCGTCCCATGTGAAGTGGTAGGTGAGCCAGTTGTTCTGCCGAGGACGCGTGCGACCGAAGAGCTTCATCTCCGGACGGAACATCTTCGCGTGACCCTGCTCTTCGGTGGCGATGAAGAACTTGTGCTCATCTCGACCATAGGTCTCGATGTAATGCTCGAGCATGTCGATCCCGAGCTCTCGGGCGTTGACATACTCTGCTTCGTCTTCTTCGTTTTTGAAGGTTCGGATCGAGCGGTCTCCCTCGAGCACCGCGTCGAATGTCTCCGTCGGATGTGGTCCTCGGTCGAGACCTGGAAGATACCAAGCAGCCAGAGCCTCGTGGACGGCAAAGCCGAACCACAACGCTGTGCGAGGCTTCTTGGGCTCCAGACCTTCGACCTGAGACCAGAACCAATTCTGCGGACACGAATGGAGTGCGCGCCGCTCCGAGGTTCTCAGTTCGACCGGCATGACCGTCGACTCAGAAGTCGTCTTCGACGGCGGCTGCTGCGGGCTTGGCCGGACGGCGACGCGATGCGGTCGGCTTCTCGGCTACAGCAGCTGCGGTCTTCGTGGTCCGGCGGACTGCCGGCTTCTTGGCGGCGTCGGCGGCGACATTGTCGGCTGCGGCGGTGCGCGGGGAGGTCTTCGGCTCACCCTGCTTGCGCGCAGTGCGCGGTGCCTTCTCGACCTTATCGGCCGTGGTCGCAGCAGCTGCTCGCTCGGCACGCTTCGCGGCGAACTCCTCGGAGCGCTTCTGCCGGTCGAGCTTCCGCTGCTCCGCCGCGGCACGACGCTTCTCGAGCGACGCCTGGTTCTCCGGCGACTTCTGGTAGACGTTGCGGAGCGACGTTGCGAGAGCGACGGTGAAGTCGTCCACGTCGTAGCCGACCTGCGAACGCAGCCAGTCCGCGAAGCCCTGCTGGACTTCGGTGATCGGCTCTTCGGCGTATCGACGCAGAGGCGGCTCGCCCTTCTGTGCGACACGACGACCCGACGCGTCGACCTTGCGCTCCGGTCGGTCCTTGGTGGGAACGAACTTGGCCATGATGGCCCCTTTCCTTGGTGTGGTTATGGCTCGGGAGCGAGTCTCCCTGACCTCTTCAACTCTACTGTGCGTCCAGTAGAAAACCTACTAAAAGTTGGAAGAAAGTTGTAACTTTCAGCCTCGACGCCGGTAGCGTGCTTTGAGCACTCTCGACGCTTCTCCGTCCTTGTCCGCGTTGCGCGTCTGGATGCGATGCGTCTTCCGCTCGCCGCTGTTCGCCGCAACATGGAACTTCTCAGCGATCTTGTCACGCTGCGCCCAGCCCATGTAGTGTCCGAGCCAGTAGAAGACCAGCGCGGTTAAGACCAAGACGATCCAAGCCCACCATTCCATCATTTCCTCCCGAGAAGGTGTAGAGCGACTTCGACGCCACGACGACCGTCGAGGAGTTGGTGCTGAAGGTCGTGCTGGCCGAAGTTGAGCTCGCCGATGCGCTGATCGATCGTGTCGGCGGTGCGCAGATACCACCATGTGCGAGGAGCGACGCGCCCAGAGCGATTGTTGATGCGACCTTCGAGCTGTACCTGGTCGTCGGCGACCCAGGTCTCGTCGCAGATCACCATCTCGTCGCACCAGGCGTCCAACTCAATCGACTCGCCACCAGTCTGCGTCTGAAGCAGGAGCACGCGGACTTCGCTTTCTCTCGACTGGAAAACTTTCTGGATCAGGTCGCGTCGTTTCTGACTGGTGCTTCCTGCGAGCAGCGCGCAGGGAATTTTTTGATTCTGCTCGAGCTCGGTTTTGATGAACTCTAGAATCTCGGTGAACTGGCTGGCGATCACATACTTGAATCCACTTCCTTCTTCAGGAAGGAAGTCCGTCTTCGGATCGCCAGTAACGCCGCGCTCCAGAAGGAACTGCTTGATCCACTCCATCTTCGGAGAGTCACCGTGCGGCTTGATCTTGCCGGCACTACCGGTCCAACGACCCCACGCCATCTGCTTCATACGGGTCAGCTCGGAGAGCACGCCCATAGAAGAAAGCGACCCCTCTTCGATCTTGACCTCACCCATCCGCTCAAACTCTTCATACTCCTTCTTGTGCATCCCTTCCAGATCGACCAGCACGTCCACGCGCTGACCGAGAGGAAGATCGCCGCGAACCTCTGCGCGGGTGCGACGGAGGACGAAGCGGTCGACGATCTGGTAGAACTCCTGGCGCTGCTCCTCGATTAGAGCTCCGACGCTCTTACCGAAGCCGTTGTCGTCGATGATGAAGTACTGCCCCGCGAAGGTCCAGAAGGACGAGAAGCGCTTCGGCTCCAGCCAGTTGAACAGACCCCAGACCTTGATCTCCTGCCCTCGCAGCGGGGTGCCAGTGAGCGCGATGCGCTGGTTCGCTTTCAGATCCAGCAGACCAGCCGTCTGCTGTGTGACGTTGCTCGGACGATATCCGGCGAGGAGCTTGTGTGCTTCGTCGAGAATGACAGAGTCCCAGTGGAAGTCGATGATCTCCGACCAGTCCTCGCTCCGGTTCGCCAGGGGCTTCGGCTTGCGCTCGGTCTTGTGCCCCTCCCACTGGTGGATAGCCGGTCGAGCGTTCTTGTTCTTCGGCATCCAGGCTTCGCACTTCTTGCACCAGTCCTGGTAGTTCCGCATGATCATGGCGGGGTTGACCACCAGGAACTTCGCCCACAAGTTGGAGAAGCTTCCGCCGTTGAACTCCCAGTATGCGTTGAGCGTCTCGCGGCGCTGCTTGGCAGTCCCCGTGAGGACGAACACCTTGGCGAACTTGCCCCACATCTCGATCTGTCGACCCCAAACCGAGTTGAGCGAAGACTTGGGAGCGATGACGAGGTGGTTACCTCGCCAGTTGTCGCTCTCCATCAGACCACCGAGGGCTGTAGCGGTCTTTCCCAGACCAGGCTCGTCGGCGATGCAGACGTTTCCGCCCTCAGCGATGTACCGAGCACCGGAGCGCTGGTATGTGCGAGAAGCCATAGCTTTGGCTAGGACGGGAGAGAGCTCAGGGATCATACGAAGCTCAGCGTCGTAGGTCCGGCTCAGAGAGAGCGTAGCTCGCTCAGCGCGGCGCTCATCCTTGGCCCAATGCCAGAGCTCCGGCGAGGGGTCAAGCCGTTCTGCGAACACTGCGCGCATCGCCCGGAGCGTCTGCATGCTCAGGGGATACGACCAGATCTTGCGCTCCTTCATCCAGCGAGCGCCAGCGACCTTCTTGCAGTCGGCGGCGACGGCCGGATACCACCCACAGCTGAGTAGTATCCGGTCGTCCTCCAGCCAGATCCGTACAGGACCCATTACCAGCCCATCTTTCCAGCGCAGACAGGACCGATGCCCGCCGCGATCGACTCTTCGTTGGTGAGGAGACGTCCGCACATCATGCAGTAGCCGTGGGTGTGGCCGAACTCCGCCGCTTCCTCCTTGGTGACCATCGGGTGGCCAGCGGGGATGAATCGGCTTGCCAGACCACGATAGGTCCAGATCGGCTCTCCACCGACAGTGAGCGTCAGTTCGTGCGCGAAGGTGCGGCTGCTGGTGCGTGCGGGCTTCACCTTGTAGATGACACCGTCGACGCTGTACACACCGACCGGAGTCTGCTCGCGGACGGAGCGGATCGGCGCTGAAGCGTCGGCACGCTTGGCTGCGTTGTGCTCCGCGAGACGCTGCTGCCAAGCTTCTTCGCGCTGGCGGAGATCTGCCTGCTCATCGGTCGGCACGAACACAACCGGAGCCGGAGAGGGCTTCGGAGCCCAAGGGTCGTTCGACTTGTAGTAGCAGGCACGAACGTGCTCGACGTTGTCGACGGTCTTCTTGCAGTTGCCGCAGATGATGCTTGCCATGATTGGGGTCCCTCCCACTCGTTGACTGAACAGGTCTAGCTTACTGTGCAATCCACATTTTCGCTACTCTACTCCAGAAATGCGGAATCCCCGGCGAACCTCTTGGGATCAAACCGGGGATTCCGGACCAGCAACCGGTATAAGTTTACCGGGTGCGACGAGCCCCTGCCGGCGGAACGATCTTGTCGGCCACCAGATAGGCGTCGGGGTCCATCACGAAGACGGACTGGTCAGAGGTGTTCGGGTCGGCCAGACCCTTCTTCGCAGCGTCCACACGAGCGTCGACACCGGCTTCAGAGGCGAGAGCCTGGAGGCCGGCATAGACGATGTAGGTGACGGTCTCAGCATTGAAGCCTGCACCGCCGAACACGGTGCCGTCCAGAACCGCGATGATTGCGACCAGAACTGCGCCGACGACCGCACCGGCGACCTTAATGATTGCCGGCCAGGATCCCGTGGTGAGCTTCGCCCGATAGGTGACGAACGCACCGATCAGGAGCGCGGCGAGCGAGAGCCCCTCGACGAGCGTGAAGCCGCCGACGAGAGAAGTCTGCAGCGACGCGACCCCGAGGATTACGATCTGCAGAATCGGGGTGAGATACTTGCTGTTGGTGTTCACTGGTGTTCTCCTTCTTCGAGTTCAAGACGATCTCGGACGATCGGTCCTGTTGCGGGTGGCTTCCTTCTCCAAGGGTGCTCCGCAGGGATGACGGTCTCGGAAAGCAGAGCGAGATCGTCGGGGTTGAGCTTCGGGTGTTCGCCCTCCCACTGTGTTGCCAGGGCTTTGATGATTCGCTCCATGGCTCCTTGCTTCTGCTCGCCGAATGCCACCCGAGCGAGCAGACCAGGCTGGTCCGCGCCGTTGCCCCAGATCACCAACGTGAGCTCGTCGACGCGTTTCCACATCTCAGGCTCGCTGGTGGCCGGGCGGATCTTCCGGACGATGATCGCTCCCAGAGCCGTGATCAGGGCGACCCCTAGACCACCGACCAGAGTCCAGAAGAGACTTGGCTCGATCATGCCGCGGGTCTCCTTCCGATCAGCCAGAGAGCGCGGACCATCGGGAACGCTGCCAGGATGAAGGGGAGCCAGGCGAGGGAGATGGATTCCCAGTCTTGCAGGACGACCCCTCGGACGATGATCACCACGCTGTATATCGCGAACACGACCGAGAGGATCATGGCGGAGTAGAACTCCAGACGAGGCTTGTTGTCGGTCCAGCTGCGTCGAACACCGAGCAGCGCCACCACCGAGAGTATGCAGACCGTCCCCGCCCATCCGACAGCGAAGGTATCACCTGTGACCTTCACGAACGACGGAACCTCCACGACGACAGCTGTGACGCCGTACAGACATAGCCCCACATACTTGAGTACGAGGGCCAGAGCGATGGAGCCAGGACCCATACGGAACAGCTGGGCACCCGGCAGACGCCGGAACGGGATCGGAGCAGCATGGAGCGCTGCTGGTGTGGGTGTTTCCTTCATGTTGCTCCGATCCTCCGCCCTTCAGGACAGCTGCTGGTAGTTCTCGGCTTCTGCGGTGTAGAGCGAGGACTTGGTTCCTTCGCCGAAGACACCATCGATCTTACCTCGATAGGGATTCGACTTCCGGGTAGCGAGCCAACGCTGCACACCCTTGCGCCATTCGACACCGGGAACGTCGTTGCCCCTGTACCAGCCGTTCGCGCGGAGCCAGGCGTTGAACCCGCGGATCGATCCGCCGTTGGGCACGTCCCACTTGCCGTCGATGGCGCCACGATATCCGCCGAAGTGCTTCGCGATCTTCTGGAAGCCCTTGGACCACTTGATTCCGAACGGATTGTACTCGCCAGGAGGCGGAGTGTCATCTCGTGCGGGCTGCGCCGGAGGGTTGTTGGCCGGAGCACCAGTGCCAGGAGTCACTCGACCATTCGCGACAGCGTTGATCTCTCCACGCGGATTGATGAACGCACCCGTGCTGACGCGCTGCTGTTCGATGTGGACGCAGGAACCAACCGTCGCACCACTTGTACCCTCGTGCAGGATGATCTGCCCCTGCGTCACCCATTCGCCGACTCGCTGAGAGCTAGCCCACGGGCCGTGCGCGTAGTAGAAGTCGAACTCCATGCCGTCGAGCACGGATCGAATGATGATACCGTGACCAAAACCATGGCGAGGAGAGGGAGCAAGCTTACCGACAACTCGACCCGCGTGAAGAGCAGGCACCGCAATAGTACCGGGCTTGCTCGAATGCGATATGTCCTGACCGCGGTGCCTACGACCGCAAGGATTGCCGCCCGAGGGTCGGCATGCGCCGAACGGCGAGCTGAAGCCGTTCTTGTAGTAGTCGCGCCAGCTCATGATCCCTCCTCCGGAGCGGTCGGATCTCCTGCTGCACGCCGTTCGGCGATCATCTCTGGGCTGTCAGGGTCGAGAGTTTCACCCTCTTCCCCTTCGAGCTCCCACTCGCTGTCTTCGGGGCTCACCTCTTCGGTGCTTTCGAAGACGTTCTTCTCTTCACTCATATTTCCTCCTTGGTGACTACTTGGTAGGAACCCAAGCAGATCCATTCCAGCGCTTGAGTACGCAGGGCTGCCAAGAGGAGCCACTCCAGCGCTTGAGAATTGCGGTTTCATATGCCGATCCATTCCAACGCTTCAGTCCCGATGTGGTGGTTCCGAAGTCGTCGACGACCAAC
>ERZ1066121.349-NODE-349-length-43453-cov-60.070003_pt1 | contig 43453 bp, 40 predicted proteins | sample MGYA00382768_ERZ1066121 | MGnify/ENA primary metagenome ERZ1066121 (study PRJEB33369, sample SAMEA5778351) | biofilm metagenome | biome: Industrial cooling water; feature: Water cooling tower basin; material: Biofilm | place: United Arab Emirates | collected...
TGGGAAGTAGTATTCCCCTAATCTAACCTAACCCACCACAACTTGATGCACTACCGAAAAAACAAGAGTTGGAATCTGACCCGGACGCACCCCAGGGATTTTCGGCATTTTTGGGCAAGTCGATCGCCAAAGCCGGACTCGGACTGGCCAAACAAGTCCCCGGCAGTGGAGCGATGACACCCTTCATCGATGAGGATGCGTTCACCTCTCAAGCGGGGGAGTGGGCCAGCTATGTGGCGAGGAAACTCGGCAACAAGGACGACGTGCAACTGGTGAATGAACCCTTGGAAGTCCTGACTCCCTTGTTTGTACAAGAGTTGAGCCACCTTGCCGAAAAAGCCAAACTGGTCTTGTTTTTCGACACCTACGAACGCACCAGCCCCTTCCTCGATGCTTGGCTGCGAGAATTATTAGACGGACGACACGGAGAACTACCTGCCAATGTGATGCTGGTGATCGCCGGACGCGACGAGTTAGATAAAAACCACTGGGCAGACTACGAAAACTTCATTGCCCGCTTTCCGCTCAATCCCTTTACTGATGAGGAAGCGATCCAATACCTGCATCGCAAAGGCATCACGAACGACCAAATCATCGAAGTGATTCTGCACCTATCGGGACGCTTACCGCTGTTAGTGACCACGCTGGCAGCCACGTCTCCCAATGACCCTGCTCAAATCGGCGACCCCAGCGAAACTGCGGTGGAACGCTTTCTCCAGTGGATTGATGATCCAAAGAAACGACAGGTGGCGATCGATGCTTCCCTACCCCGCCTGCTCAACCGCGACATCATCGCTGTGTTGCAAGGAGAAGACACCGCTGATGACCTGTTCAATTGGCTCAAATCCATGCCCTTCGTGGAACAACGCCCCGACGGTTGGGCATACCATGATATCGCCCGTACTCAAATGTTGCGCTATAAACGCCGCACCTCTCCCCAAGGCTGGTCAGACATCCACGGCAAACTCGCCGACTATTACGACACCCAACGCACCAATCTGCAACTGGATGAGAAAACCCAATGGTCAGATGCCACCTGGCAAACTTATTCCTTGAGCAACTTATATCACAGTTTATGTAAATCGCCTCAAGCACTTCTACCTCAAGCCCTAAATGATTTTTTAGTTGCTCTAAACAACAAGAGATCTTTAGCAAGAACTTGGGCTGAGACAATCACTCAGTCTGGAATAGCTATTAAGAATAAGGATGTGCAGCTATGGGGAGAAAAACTAGATGACGGAATAGCAGCCTATGATGAAGGGCGATTTGAAGTGGCAGTTGAGATGTTTACTAGCTTACTTAGTCAAGTTGAGATTACTTCCGAAAATCGATCAGTCGCTTTAAGTTGGCGTGGTGATAATTACCGACTATTAAGCCTATTTGAGGAAGCCTTGGAAGATTTTAATCAAGCAATTAGGTTAAATCCCAAAAATGATTGGGCGATCGGAAGTCGTGGAGAAACTTTTCAAGCGATGGAGTGGTACGACCAAGCTCTCTCAGATTTTAATCAAGCTCTTGAACTTAATCCAAAACTCATTTGGGCAATTGTTCAACAAGGAAAAACATATCGCTTGATGGGGCGTAATGAAGAGGCTTTAAAGGAGTTTAATCAGGCAATTAAACTTGATCCGAAAGACAAATGGGCATTTACAAATCGAGGTATTATCTACCGATTGATGCGCTCTTATCAGAAAGCTCTAGAAGACTTTAATCAGGCAATTAAATTAGATCAAACTTATGCACAAGCATTTGCTCAACGAGGATTTTTGTATCAACTGCTAGGTTTTTTTGAAGAGTCTCTCCAAAACTTCAATCAAGCCATTGAACTAGATTCAAATTCAACTTGGGCAATTGTGCGACGCGGAGAAACATACCAATTAGCAGGTCTCTATGAAGATGCTCTACAAGATTTTAGGCATGTCGTTGAACTAGAACCGAAAAATGTCTGGGCTATTTCCAATCGAGGTTTATGCTATGGATTGCTTGGATTCTACAAAGAGGCTATTCAGGATTTCAGCAAGGCAATCGAATTGAAGACAGAAAGAAGCTCATCTTTTGCTTGTAGGGGAATAGCTTATTTAGCGCTAAATCAAACAGATAACGCAAATACTGATATTGAATATGCCATAGAATTAGCTCGACAGAAGTATAATGAGAACCCAGATTATTGCAGAAACACCTTCAACTTAGCGCTTTACTACCTTGCAAAAGGTGATATTGAACAAGCAAAATGTTTCTACCGAGATCCCTTGAACCGAGGCGTATCAGTCGATCTCATCCGTGAAGCTGTTCGGGACTTGACTTATTTTCTTACTGTGTTTCCGGGGCATCAGGCGGCGCAGATGTTTAAGCAGGGGTTGGAGAAGCGGATCAAAGGTCAAGAAAATGATTAAGCAGGGGTTACGAGTATATGCAGATACTTCAGTATTCGGAGGTGTTTTTGATCAAGAGTTTGAAATTGCTAGTCGAGTTTTCTTTGAGCAAGTCAAGCAGGGTCTTTTTCGCCTGGTTACCTCTCCTTACGCTCAATGGCTACCCTGAGATTAGCATTTACTCTCCGCTAGAGGTTATTTCCTATGAAGAAGACTAAAAAATTTGACTGTGTTGAGATGAAACGTGAGGGTGCAAAAGCAGTCCAAGAGAGGATTAAAGCGATGACCTTGGAAGAAGAAATTGAATTTTGGCAACAGCGATCGCAACAATTGAAACAACAAGCGAACCTGATTAAGTGAACAGGTAGATGGATAGCGCGAGAAAGGAAGGAAAATGATGATTGGTCAACGTGAGTTTTATGTGGTGATTGAGCGGGATGAAGACAGATATTACGTGGGTGAAGTGCCGCAGTTAAAAGCTTGTTACAGCCAGGGAGAAACGATCGATGAATTGATCACCAACATTCAAGAGGTGATTGAGCTTTGTCTTAAGTCAGAAAAGGCAGGGGACAGCTATGGTGAGTTTGGATAGAACTGAAATGGAGAATTTACGATGAAAGCGTATGAGTTTCCAGCCAAGATTAGCTCCGAGGGAACGCTACAACTTCCAGCGACAGTGATGAAGGTTCTATCGGATCAGCAATCCGTCAAAGTTATTTTGCTGATTGATGAATCAGACGACGAAACCGAAGCAGATTGGAATCGTTTAGCGACTGAACAATTTCTGGCAGGCTACTCAGAAACAGATACCGTTTACGACAAGATCTAAAGTATGGAACGCTTTCAACCGGGTGAGGTAGTTCTTTTGTCCTTCCCATTCTCGGATGCTTCTGGCGCAAAACGGCGACCAGCTTTAGTACTCCGAGATACAGGTGATGAAGATGTCATCGTTGCTCGAATCACAAGTCAGATGTCTCAAACTGCTTTTGATGTAGAGATAGCAGATTGGGAAGCCGCAAACTTAATTTTGCCATCCTGGGTTCGAGTTCATAAGCTGGCAACGCTACAAAAGCGATTGGTAGAACGAAGATTAGGACGATTGACACCTACTGACTGATTTAGCAGTGGTACAAGTAGCTATTCAATCCCTGTGGAATTTGACACAGCAATGAAGGATTATCACATCAACGTGTTTTATAGCGAAGAAGATGAAGGCTATATCGCCGATATGCCCGATCTCAAATTCTGTTCTGCGATCGGCGCGACCCCCGAAGAAGCTGTGCGTGAAGTTGAACTGGCAAAAGCGGCCTGGATTGAAACCGCAAAAGCAACAGGGAAGCCAATTCCTGAACCTAAGTATCGCCCATTGATCTACCAACTTTCATAAGACGAAGGAAGCTAGTAAGAAAAAGGATAAAAATTATGACAATCACAATAGATATCGGAACATTCATTGAACAGTCTCCCGACATTCGAGGTGGCAAACCGTGCTTAAGTGGAACTGGGGTAACGGTTCACCGGATTGTTGGCTGGTACAAATTGGGCTTGGCTCCAGAAGAAATTTTGGAACGCATGGGGCATCCAACTTTAACTTTGGCGCATATCTTTGCTGCACTGACTTACTATCAGGCAAATCAAGGGGCTATTGAAGCTGAGATTGCCAGCGAAGAAGCAGAAGCAGAACAATTCATGCAACATCATTCCCAGTCGAAATCACATTGGCCATGCTTCCCCTCTACTTAGATGAAGACTCAATGGATAAATCGCTGGTTAATGCATTGAAAGCGAGAGGCGTTCATGTCATCACAGCAAGCGATGTTGAAATGATTGGGTGTAGCGATGAAACTCATTTGGATTTTGCAACCAGTGTCGGGCGTGTTCTGTACACGTTTAATCGAGAAGATTTTTATCAACTGCATACGAAATATTTAGCTGAGGGGAAGCTTCATGCAGGAATAATTCTTGCTAAACAGCAACGATAGTCGATCGGTCAGCAGATGCGCCAATTGCTAGAAATCCTTGGCACTAAATCAAATGAGGAAATGCAAAACAATGTGGAATTTCTAAAAGATTAAGGTTAGGTAGCGCAGAGGTATGTAAGTAGGGATTGGAGCAGCGGGTAAATGGGGAATAGGTGATGGGGCAATGAGGGATGTTAACCTGATAATCAGCTACTCGCAATGGAGTCAATGGCTATGTCATCTACAGCGATCGCCAGCGTCATCGAAATGATGGAATCTCTGCCGACTCAAATTCAGGAGCAGGTGGCAGAACACATTCGAGAATACATCAGCGACTTGCAAGATGAAACTCGATGGGACGAGGCATTTCAGAAAACTCAAGTCAATCTAGTGGCTGCTGCTCGACGCGCCAAGCAAGAAATTGCTCAGGGGCAAGCTAGCCCAATGGACTACACCCAGCTATGAAGTCAGCAACACTGCCCTCGTTTTGGGCGGAGTATCAACAGCTTAATAATGAAATTCGGCAGAGTGCGCGGAAAGCTTATCAACTGTGGCAAGAAAACCCATTTCATCCGTCATTACACTTTAAATGCTTGAATCGCGAGGAAGGAATTTGGTCTGTCAGGGTCTCTCGAAGTTATCGAGCAGTCGGAGTATTAGAAGGTGATACAGTCACATGGTTTTGGATCGGTAGTCACGACGACTATGAACAGTTCTTTTCGTGAATCGTTTACTCAGGCTTGACGAAGACATTGGAGAAGAATCCTGAAGGATTATCACATCAACGTGTTTTATAGCGAAGAAGATGAAGGCTATATCGCCGATATTCCCGATCTCAAATTTTGTTCTGCGATCGGCGCGACTCCCGAAGAAGCTGTGCGTGAAGTTGAACTGGTAAAAGCGGCCTGGATTGAAACTGCAAAAGCAACAGGAAAGCCAATTCCTGAACCCCCAAGTATCGCCCACTGATTTACCAGCTTTCATAAGGCGAAGGTATAAAGAAAATGAGGTTTAATACTCAAGGAGTGGAAGGGTAGATGTCATACCAAATCAGTGTTGTGATTGAGAAGGACGAGGATGGCTACTATGCTTACTGCCCTGAATTGAAGGGCTGTTATTCTCAGGGAAATTCTTTGGAAGAAGCGAAAGCAAATATTCAAGAGGCGATCGAGCTTTATCTAGAAACACTATCTGAGCCAGAGAAGCAAGATTTATTGAATCGAGAAGTTTTGACGATGACGTTAGAGGTTCAAGTTGCCTAAGTCCCCTCGTCCAACCGCTTTAGAGGCAGAAAAACTGCTGCTGGATGCTGGTTTTAGCTTACTCAAAAGTAAGGGCAGTCATCGAATTTATTTTAGGATGGTGTTCGAGTTGTCATCCCATTCCATTCAGGTAAGATCTTGCATCCTAAAATCGTCAAACAAGTGATGGACGCGGTTGAATCTGAGGATAATGATTCAGAATGCTGAGGAAAACTTGTGACAGACTATTACATCAACGTGTTTCACCGTGAAAAGGATGAAGGCGACATCGCGGAAGCAGCATGAAGATCGCCCTCCACAACACATTTTATGGTGGCCAACTTGCAGAAGCAGAATTGGCTCGCCGGTTAGCGATCGCCGCCAAAACCTTAGGTTGGGACGCACGCGAGGTTGGTTATTCGGACGACATTTGGGCCTATGACCCAGACTTAGTTCTGAATTTGCATTTCCGGACGCCCAAACTGACCAGCCATCTCACCTACGGATGTCTTTGGCATCCCACTGTATTGGTTGAAACGCAGCCAGAGTTTGTGCGGCATGTTTGGAGTTATGATGCCTTTCTCAGTTCATCGCCCCACATCGATCGCTGGTTAGCCGACCAGTTTTATAACACACCCAAGCAGTATGCCATCGCGCCATTTTTCACCAGCTGTAATGCAACGCCTTACCAGCCGCCCGACTTGAGTTCACCGCGGTTGATGTATGTGGGCAGCAACTGGGATGGTGATCGCTACAAAGATTTATTCTTGGGGTTAGAACGGAAGGGAACCATTGAGATTTATGGCAATCCCGCTGGCTGGACTTACCTCGACTCCGCTTATCGGGGCAGTTTGCCATTTGATGGAAGTAGTGTCCTCAAGGCGCTTAGTCAGGCTGGGGTTGGCTTGTGTTTGCATCGACCGGAACATACGCAAGCAGGTGTGCCGTCCATGCGCATTTTTGAAATTATTGCGGCAGGTGCGATCGCGATTTGTGGTGAGCATGCGTTCATTCGAGCCAATTTTGCCGACACAGTGCTTTACTTGAATCCAGATTCAGACGCAGCAGCGCAAGTGGCCCAAATTACAGCGCATCTGGCCTGGATTCAAAGTCATCCTAAGGCCGCATTAGAGATGACACACGCCGCACACAAGATCTTCATTGAAAAGTTTGCGCTGGAAACACTCCTGAAAAATCTTCAAGCTCAGCACGAAAATTTATTTAGCGCGAAAAGAAGAACTTACCCAACCGTAAAACCAGCAGAGCCTGAAACCTCGATCGCATCTTCTGCTCATTCTTCTGTGCAACTGATTTTGAGAATTGCCGATCGTGATCCAGTCAAACTTCAAAGCACTCTAAACTCAGTTCAAGCACAAACTCATCAAAACATATCCATTTTAGTGACTAAGCATCAGAAGTTTGATGAACTCAGTTCGATTCTTCAGGCTTATCAAGAACATCTTTCTATTCAAGTTATAGAATGCGATAGCAACCAATTGAAAAGCTCAGAACTTTGGACTGCCATCAATCAAGTTTCATCTCAGTACTTTGGTTTACTCACAAGTGGCACCACACTTTATCCCAACCATCTCCAGACTCTCGTCACCATTTTGAATCAGTTTTCGCAACTGGGACTGGCTTACTCCGAGGTCATTCAGACATCGCTGGAACATGTGCATCAGCCACTAGGGGAGAATTTTTATGAGATCAGCGATCGCGCTCAGTTAGCTCAACAATCTTCAGATTTAAGAGAATTGCTGCCAGTCACCCCTTTCATTCACACCAATAACTTCCTGGCGCGATCGTCCTTGCTGGATGCCTTGCTCAAACAAGACCCTCAACTGGATGCATTGGCGGATGAGTTTTTGCTGCTCAATCTCCTGGCCAGAGGCTCGGCCATGTTCAGCCATGCCGTAACGTGCCAGATTGAAGCTGAGGGCTGGCAGCCCACCGAATCGGCTCAAGTGCCTGATCTCAAAAGCCAAGCTCTGCGTCGGATTCAAGTGATGCTGCGCGATCGCGAGTTTGCCCCAGGCCGATCCCATTACTTCATGAACCCCATGCAACTGCGTGTCAGTCAGCTAGAAACCAAGTTGCAGCAAGCCCAACAGCAAATAGCAGCGATGGAAACGAGTAAATTTTGGCAACTTCGTACCCGCTGGCTGCAACTCAAACGCCAATTCAGATCCTTAGGGCAGAAGGAGAAAGGCGGCGGGTAGCAGGAGTTCAGGTTAACAAACGTTCCAAATTCGAGACATGCTTAGCGATCGATGGCAGGATAGGGATGATTTCTGCCGCATCTGCGCAATGTTGACTCTTTACTGGCTATGCTTTGCTGGGGGCGGAGTATTTGTACTCCTGGCCGTCCTGAGTGGGTTTGACGGCGTAGACTTTGGCGACCAGGACGTAGATATCCAGTGGGATGATGTGGAATGGGCGGCGGCGAAAGAGCGATCGCCACGCGCCCCCCGGTACGCCATCTTCAGTATTCTTAAAACCCTAAAATTCTGGACGTTTGCCCTTTGCTTTTTTGGCTTAACTGGGTTGGTGCTATCTCATCTACCAGTCGGCTTACCGCCAAACTTCATTGCGATCGCGGCTGTGCTCATGGGAATTGTCTGCGGCAGTTTGGTGGCTGGCAGCCTGCGGTTTTTGGGGCAACGCCAGGTGGATAGTTTGGTTCGAGCGAATGACCTGGTTGGCCTGACGGGGATTGTGGAAGTTCCCTTCGATCGCACCAATCGCGGCAAAGTGCGTCTGGTGCTTAAAGGCAGCACGATCGACTTGATCGCCAGCACCGACGATGAACAGCCATTGCAGCAGGGCGATCGCGTACTGGTGGTGAGCGCAGACCAAAATCGACTGTGGGTAGTAGCGGCCCAGGAGGACTTTGAGACTTGAGCTTTAGATTGAGGATGAGGGTGTTGATGGCAATGCGTGATTCACCAGATGAGATGGAACTAGGAAATAAAGATGGACGTTGAATTAATTACATCAAACTCACAATTCGTGACTCATCAAAGACTGGATAAAGTCACGATCGAAGTTGCGCAGGCAGAGTCTAATTCGACAACCGCAACAGAAGATTCTAGCCCTCTGTGGACAGCCATTCCCATGATTGGCTTGTCGATTCTGGGGGCAGTCCTGTTCGTCTGGTTCGTCAAAAGTTTTATGCAAATTTGCAATCCCAATGAGATTTTGGTGTTGTCTGGGCGCAAACATCGCACTCAGGATGGCCAGCTTGTGGGCTATCGCGTGATTTTTGGGGGACGGACGATCGTCATTCCCATTTTGGAAACCGTGAAGCGCATGGATCTCACCACAATGCCGGTGCCGGTGGAGGTGCGCAATGCCTATTCCAAAGGTGGCATTCCCCTACACATTCAAGCGATCGCCAACGTCAAAATTTCGGGGGACGCCAAAATTGTGGGGAATGCGATTGAGCGATTTTTGGGGCGCGATCGGGTGGAGATTTTGCGGGTAGCACGGGAAACCCTGGAAGGCAATTTGCGGGGTGTGGTGGCCATGCTAACGCCGGAGCAAATCAATGAAGGTCGGCTCGAGTTTGCTGAACGCATTGCTCAGGATGTGTCACGGGATTTGGTAAAACTCGGACTGCAATTGGACACGCTCAAGATTCAAAGTGTGGCCGATGATGTAGACTATTTGCGCTCGATCGGGCGCAAACGCATTTCCCAAATTGTGCGCGATGCCGAAATTGCCGAAGCCGAAGCCTTGAGTCAGGCCGAGCGGGTGGAAGCCGATTGTCAGCAGCAGGCAGAAGTGGCCAAAACTCAAGCACTGGCCATTATTCAACAAAAGCAAAACGAACTCCGCAAAATTAAAGCAGAGCTAGAGCAACAAGCAAAATCGGAAGAAGAACGAACTAAAGCGGCAGAAAAAGAAGCCCGTGCCCGCGCCGAGCAAGAGTTGCAAACGGTTCGTGCCGAACTAGAGCGCCTCCGCCTCAAAGCGGATCAAGTCTTGCCTGCTGCGGCCGAAAAAGAAGCCAAAACCCTCCAGGCTCAGGGCGCGGCTGCCGAACTGGCTGAAAATGCGAAAGCAGCGGCCCTAGTGAACGACATGCTGACCAGAGTGTGGCGAGAAACTGGCGTTGATGCTGCCGAAATCTTTTTGATCCAGCAAATCGAGATGGTGCTACAAGAAGCGGCCAAAATTCCCAATCGTTTGCACTTAGAGCAAATTCACGTTATCGACAATGGCGACGGTAAAGCCCTAGCCAGTTTGATCAATGTCTATCCAGAGGTGGTGCGCCAATTCCTCGATCGCGTCGATCAAACCCTCGGCATCAACGTCGCTGCCACCCTGAACCGCAAGAAGTAAAAAGTATGTTTGAAACGATCATTGCCCTGGCCGCTATTCTGGGTGCTGGCACCGGAGCCAGCGTCTTTGTGATTCGCAATCTCTATTACATTTGCCAACCCAACGAGGTGCTGATTTTCGCAGGCAGCTCTCGCAAGTTGGCCGATGGCCGTACGGTGGGCTATCGCCTGGTGAAAGGTGGCAGTAGCATTCGGGTGCCTTTGCTAGAACGAGCATTGCGCATGGATTTGAGCAACATGATCATCGATCTGCGGGTATCCAATGCCTATTCCAAAGGCGGCATTCCGTTAACCGTGGAAGGGGTGGCCAATATCAAAATTGCTGGCGAAGAACCAGCGATTCACAATGCGATCGAACGGTTGTTGGGGAAAGCCCGCGCCGAAATTGAGCAAATGGCGAAAGAGACGTTGGAAGGCAATCTGCGCGGAGTTTTAGCTAGTCTCACGCCGGAGCAAGTCAATGAAGACAAAATTGCCTTTGCCCGAAGCTTGCTGGATGAGGCCGAAGAAGATTTGGAAAAGCTAGGGCTGGTACTGGATACCCTCCAGATTCAAAATATCTCTGATGATGTGCGTTATTTGGATTCCATTGGGCGGAAGCAGCAGGCTGACATGCTCCGCGATGCCCGGATTGCTGAAGCCAAAGCCCGATCGGAGTCCACGATCCAAACCGCCGAAAACGAAAAAATTACGGCCCTCAGTCGGCTCGATCGCGACATCAAAATTGCCACCGCTGATGCGGACCGCCGAGTGAAAGATACCCTCACCAAACGGGATGCCGTGGTGGCAGAAGCCTTGGCCGAAATCGCCTCTGAGTTAGCGCGGATTCAAGCGGAGGTGCCGGTGCAGCAGGAACGCATTAAACAGGTGGAGCAACAATTGCAGGCCGATGTGATTGCCCCCGCCGAAGCCCAATGTCAGCAAGCGATCGCCCAAGCGCAAGGGAACGCTGCCCACATCATTGAAGATGGGAAAGCCCGCGCCGAGGGCACCTTGCGCTTGGCCGAATCCTGGCAAGCGGCGGGGCCAAATGCCCGCGACATTTACCTGCTGCAACGCCTGGAAACTCTCCTCAAAACCCTCACCACCGCAGTTCCCGACATCTCGGTGCAATCTGTCACTGTAGTTGATGCGAATGGCGGCACCACGGCCACCAAGTTAGCGGCATTCCTTGAGCAATTTCGTCAATCCACAGGAATTGATCTGGCTGAAACCGTCCAGAACTTGACAAATTCTGCAGCCAAATCCTTGCCGCCACCAGCGGCAGATTCTTAAGGAGACTTCTAGAAAAGATTCTACCCTTGAGCTTGTGCCCTTCGACTTCGCTCAGGGCACAAGCTGGCTGAGCAAAGTCGAAGCCAGCGGGTAGTTTGTTTGCTAAACATCGCCTAATCCGGTGACAGAAGTAAACAGGCAGACGGTAGACGGCCAAACCTTGATTAGTTCTGCCTTGCTGCCCTGGCTCGCCACCGCACGTTCATATCGCTGTCGTAGATTTGTAATCCGAATTGGACGGCCTCGATCTACTATGGGTGATTGGTAACGCCAGAGTGGGCATCACCCATGATCGAAGTTGAACATTTGAGTAAAACCTACGGCACCACTGCCGCCATTCAAGATGTGACGTTTGCGGTGGAACCGGGAGAAATTTTGGGCTTTTTAGGCCCCAACGGGGCTGGAAAAACCACTACCATGCGCATTTTGTCGGGCTACTTACCTGCGACCGCTGGGACAGCTAGAGTAGCTGGCTACGAAGTGCATGAGCAATCGATGGCAGTGCGGCAACGCATTGGGTATCTCCCGGAAACGCCACCCCTCTATACCGATATGACGGTGGAAGGGTTTTTGCATTTCGTCGCGCGAATTAAGGGCGTGAACGCGGGCGATCGCGCTCGCAACGTGGATCTTGCCTTGGACAAAACCAGCCTCAGCGATCGCCGCACCACCCTCATCCGCAAACTTTCGAAAGGGTATCGGCAACGGGTCGGGATTGCGCAAGCGATCGTCCACGATCCGCCCGTGATTATTCTGGATGAACCGACTGTGGGCTTAGATCCGCGCCAAATCATCGAAGTGCGGCATCTGATCAAAAATCTAGCGGGCGACCATACCGTAATTTTATCTACCCATATCCTGCCGGAAGTCAGCATGACCTGTAACCGTGTTGCCATCATCAACAACGGGCGGATTGTGGCCACCAACACCCCCGCCAGCTTGATGACCCAGTTAAACAGTGGCACGGGCTACGAGTTAGAAGTTGAAGGCGAAACCAGGCGGATCCAGGCACAACTTCAAGGCGTTACCGGGGTGAAAGCGGTGGAGGTGTTGTCTGCGGACTTGCCAGCCGATCGCTGCAAAGTCAAAGTCTCAGCCCAACCAAACACTGAGTTGTCCGGGCGCGAACTGGCGGCGGCGATCGTGGGGGCAGGCTTGGGACTGTTTGAAATGCGGCGCATCCAGGCCAGCTTAGAAGATGTCTTCTTACAACTCACCACGGAAGAGGCACCCATCAGTGACGAGACGATCGTGGCCCCAACGGAACCGCCCACAGACGGTCAGGCAGATGACGCTGGTGCTGATGATGACAAAGCAGGAGAGGTGGCATAAATGCGCATCATTTTGGCAAACATTGTGGCGATCTACCGGCGCGAGCTACAGAGCTATTTTCAATCACCGCTGGCTTATGTGGTGGCGGGAGTGTTCTGGTTGTTGTCCGGGATCTTTTTTGTGTTCATCCTCAATCTCACCATTCAACGGATTGCTTTCGCTGACCAGGCTGGATTTCAAGGTGCGATCGATGCCCCCTACCAGTTTCTGCAATCCTTTCTCGGCATTCTCAGTTCGATCGCGCTGTTTATTCTGCCGATCCTGTCGATGAGTTTGTATGCCGAAGAACGCAAACGCGGCACGCTCGAACTCCTGGCTACTTCTCCGATCACCAATTGGGCAGTGGCGATCGGCAAACTCCTGGCTGTTGTCACATTTTTCATCACGCTGCTGTTGCCAATGCTGGTCTATCAGGCGATCGTCCTGTCAGCCACGAATCCGCCCATGAGCATTCCCCTGGTGTTGTTAGGACAGTTGGGCTTAGTGTTGCTAGCGGCCTCTGTTTTATCGTTGGGCATGTTCATTTCCTCTTTGACCGATAGCACAATCCTGGCAGCTATCTTCACATTTGCCCTGATGCTGGTTCTGTGGATTATTGATGCGATCGGGCAACAGGTGGGAGGCCCAATTGGAGCCATCTTTGCGCACCTGTCCCTCCTCAAGCACTACACCAATCTGGCTCAAGGCATCCTCGACACCAGCAGCCTCATGCTCTTTGCCAGCTACATTTTTCTGGGCATTTTTCTGACGGCCCAATCCGTGAACGTATTCAGATATCAGAGGGGTTAATTGTGATGAAACGGTTTCCTCGCAGCAATCTGAAATACCTCTTCTGGTTGGGTCCCATGCTGACGATCGCGGGCCTCTCGGCGGGGGTTGTGGCCGGTTGGTCAGCCATTCCCATCACCCTAATTGCCGTAGGTGTGGCGATCGTTGCCCTCTGGTTGTTTCAACAGGGGCGCAAAGTTGATGCCAAAACGTTTTTGGGCGCGCGATCGACCCAGGTGGGCACCAATGCCTTACTCACAACCCTGGCTGTTCTGATCATTTTAGGCTTCCTGAATTTTCTGGCCGCTCGCACCCCAGCTCGCGTGGACTTGACCGAAAATCAGGTGTTTACGTTAGCACCCGAAACGCAGCAAGTTGTGCAAAACCTGCCCAGTCCGGTCAAAGTGTGGGTGTTCACGCCCCAACCTGAACCCCAGGATCGGGAATTGCTGGAAAGCTATCGGCGTTTGGGTGATCAACTGTCTTTTGAATTTGTCGATCCGCAAGCGCAACCCTCTCTGGCGAAACGCCTGGAGGTGAAAAGTCCGGGGGATGTGATTGCGGAGTTACCGGAAAAAGGGCGAAAACAGTTTGTGCAGAATGTGGCGATCGGGGCCTCCGATAATCCTGCCGAAGCTGGACAGCGTTTGTCTGAAGTGAAGCTGACCAGTGCCCTGGAACAACTCACGAGCGATCGCCGCCAGCTTGCCTACTTTGTGCAGGGGCATGGGGAACGAGCGCTAGAACCGGGGCAGGGAGCCATGAGTGAAGCAGTGAAATTACTGAGCGATCGCAGTTTTGAGGCCAAACCGCTGGTTCTTGCCGCCACGAAAGCCGTGCCCAAAGATGCTGATGTAGTGATTGTGGCCGGTGCCCAAAAACCCTTTTTAGCGGCGGAACTCACGCCGCTAACCACTTACCTGAATCAGGGCGGCAATGTCTTGTTGCTGGCAGACCCCACCGAAGCAAACCTGGGTTTCGAGGCGCTGCTCAAAACCTGGGGCGTGGATCTCGATCGCCGCGTGATTGTGGATTCCTCGGCACAGGGCCTGGCCGGTTTGGGGCCTGCCGATGCGATCGTCACCCAATACGGCGATCATCCCATCAGTCGAGAACTGCAAGGCAACCTCTCCTTTTACTCCCTGGCGCGACCGTTAGGGATTGCCGAGGCGCAAGACGTAACGAACACCCCCCTCCTGTTCACCAGCGATCGCAGTTGGGCCGAAAGTGACCTCAAATCGGACCCGCTGCAATACGACCCCGGCAAAGATCAGCAAGGCCCCCTTGTCCTCGGTGTAGCCCTAACTCGCCCCTCTCCCCAAGCCTCCCCTTCTCCCCAACCCTCCCCCTCTCCCCAACCCTCCCCTTCCCCCCAAGCCGCCAAGAAACCCGAAGCCCGTCTCGTGGTGATTGGCAACTCCACCTTTGCCACCGATGGTTTCGTGAATCAGGTCGTGAATGGGGACGTGTTTCTCAACTCAGTGCGCTGGTTAGGACGGACAGATGCACAAACCTTATCGGTGCGGCCCAAGGAACCCAAGAATCGTCGAATTACCCTATCGCCGCCGCAGGCCACGCTCGCTGGGTTATTAGCTCTGATCATCCTGCCGTTGCTGGGGTTTGTCTCGGCTTTCTTTGTCTGGTGGCGCAGGCGTTAGCCGAGAAATCCGATTTGGGAAGGACGGTTTTTGCGACCGCTGGATAGACGCGATCGGCGACTGCAATCTCTAGAGTGGAAATGAAGAAATTTTCCCAGGTGAGATTGAACCCATGTCATCATCCGATTCCATCAACGAATTGATCGCGGCTGCCCTTAAAGCGTCTCAAGCGATCGGGGAGCGGTTTCAAGTTGCAGCAACCGTGACCGGGGAGCGGGTTGGGGCGGCCCTGTATGAATTTGTTGAGCAGGGAACCGAGAATGTTGGCCGCGTCATCACTCCGATCGCCGAAAATCCGCTGACCAAATTTGCCACCACCATTCCAGGGGTGCGCTGGTTGTTCGCCGCTTTAGGTCAGGTGAATACGGCCCGAGTCCAGCAAGATGTAGCCGAACTGCAACGCCAGTATCCCGCCGATACTCCTGACCAATTAGCGCAACGGGTGATGGTGGATACAGCCTGGAAAGCGGCTGGAATTGGCTTGGCCACGAACTTTATCCCGCCGTTGGCCTTGACGTTGCTGGCGATCGATCTAGCGGCAATTTCGGCCTTGCAAGCAGAAATGATCTACCGGATTGCCCTGATTTATGGTTTCTCCCCTACGGAACCCGCTCGTCGAGGTGAAGTGATTACCCTGTGGGCCTTGTTTACGGGCAGTTCTGAATTGATGAAGCTCGGCTTGAGTGCGATCGAACTCTTACCCGGCATCGGAGCCATTATCGGCACCAGTAGCAATGCCTCGTTGGTGTACAGCATGGGCTACCTCTCCACCTTGTTCTACCAGGAGAAGAGAAGGGCATTGTAGCAAGATCCGCATTCACATCCCTAGCTGCGCAGTACAGTGGAGAGTGACTGTTGTGATGAGGAATGTATGCAGTTGCTCCGGCTGAGACGATCGCGCCTGCTTGTGTTGTCTGTCCTGTTCATTGTGGCGATCGCCTTAACGAACTGCGCCACGAATCAACCTCAAACGCCTGCTCCCGGTGGCACGTCGTCCCCCGCTCCAGCAGGCGCTTTAGTGTTTGGGTCGGGGGGACAACCGGTGAATTTGGAACCGGGCAACATTACCGATGGCAACTCCATCTACGTGCAGCAGCAGATTTACAACCGTTTGATGGAGTTCAAACCAGGGACAAGTGACCTGGAACCCGCTCTGGCAACTGCATGGAATGCTTCTCCTGACGGCAAAACCTGGACATTTCAGCTCCGGCAAGGGGTCAAGTTTCACGATGGCACCGAGTTTAACGCAGAAGCGGTGAAGTTCAATGTGGAGCGCTGGTGGGACAAGCAGCATCCCAATGGCGATCGCAACGCAGGCAAGCAATACGAAATCTGGCAACAGATCTTCGGGGGCTTCAAAGATGAGCCAGCTTCGCTGTTGCAATCCGTGCAAGTGATTGATCCGTACACCATTCAGTTTGGCTTGAAGCAACCGTTTGCCGCCTTCCCCAGCGCGATCGCCTCCGGTTTTTTTGGCATGGCCAGCCCAACAGCGATTCAAAAAGCAGGTGCAAAGTATGGCACACCTGGATCGCTAGCTGTCGGCACTGGTCCCTACGTCTTTAAGGAATGGCGGACGGGCGATCGCGTTGTGCTGGAAAAAAATCCGAATTACTGGGAAGCTGGCTTACCCAAACTGGATCAAGTCGTCATTCGGTTCATTCAAGATCCAGCCGCGCGATTGGCCCAAGTACGAGCCGGACAGGTTGATTTCACAGTAGATTTGGCTCCAGATCAGAAAAAAGAATTGGACGGTGATGCTAATTTGCAAGCGGTGGCGCGGCCTTCATTTAATGTGGGCTATTTGGCGTTGAATCCAGCTTACAAACCCCTGGCTGATGTGCGGGTGCGCCAAGCGATCGCCCATGCCATCAATCGTCCGGCGATAGTCAAAGCCTTCTGGGGTGATCTGGCGCAACACAGCCCCCATCTGTTGCCCGATGCCCTCAGTTGGGCCAATTCTCCCAATCTGCAACCTTATCCCTTCGATCCGCAGAAAGCGAAACAATTACTGGCCGAAGCGGGCTACGCCAACGGGTTTGATCTGGAATTGATGTATATGCCCGTGTCCCGGCCCTACTTCCCCACCCCCAAACCGATCGCCGAAGCCTTTGCAGCGGATTTGAGCGCCATTGGGATTCGAGTCAAGTTGAACACCAAGGATTGGGCTGCTTATCTGGCTGATCGTCGCAAACAACCGGGCTATCAAGCTTTCATGCTGGGCTGGACAGGCGATTATGGTGATCCTGACAGTTTTTACTATGCCCTCTATGGTCCTGGCTCCACCGACGACATCGGTAACTGGAAAAACGAGCGGGTCTTCCAACTCCTGAACCAAGGACGAGCCACCCAGGATCAAGCCAGTCGGGCCAAAATGTACGCCGAAGTTGACGAGATTTTGTACAAAGAAGTGCTGCGCCTGCCGATCGTCCATTCTCAGCCATTATTAGCACAACGAAAAACGATTGCGGGTTGGACTCCCAGCCCCCTCGGTTCAGAACCCTTTGAAGCAATTAGCAAATAGGCGCGTGTTCCAGAGCTAATGGCACCCGTTTCCATAAAAAGCAGGGCAAGAATTGCTTCCTGCCCTCTGCTGCCTGATTTGACTAATCTCAAATTTTGCCTTTATGCGTTCGAGGATTTGTTCGAACGTTTGCGCAGGCGGGCACCGATCGCGCCTGCGACCAATACACCCGTAATCGTTGCCGGTTCGGGGACGGCAGCCGCGCTAGAGGTATCATCCGCTGCCGTGATGACACGAATCCAGTCACCTGGTTGTGTTACATGCATTGCGAGCGACAGTTCATTGCCGTTAATGCGATAGCCGTCACCCTTCAACAGGTTGCTGCCGCCGGGATTGTTGCTCTCCAGGCCGCGTGCTTTGAAGCTCCCTGGATAAATCGTGCCAGGGGCACCAAGGTAGTCACTAGCGGTTTGGAGGGAGCCATTTGCGCTTGAGATGACACCCAGAATGTTACCGCTGAAGAGCCAGGTTGCACCTGCCACTAACTTGCTCTTGAATTGATCCGGTTGGTTCAAGAAAATCATGTGACTGCTGATGCGAGTGCCTGCGGCGATCGTTTTTTTGCCATCCAGCATCAATGCCTTTTCCAGGGTAAAGTTTTGCTTTTCATTAAAGCCTTTCATGGGATTGGTGTCGCTTGGGCTGGCCGCATAACCACCTTTGCCGCTCTCGTTGTGTACGGCTGCGGGAGCATCAATGAGTTGCCCACCTTTCTCAAATCCAGCCAAACTCCCAACTCCAAGAATCGCTGCCTGTGCAGAACCAGCATAGAAACTGCTGACCAAAGCTCCCGTCAGGGCAAGACATACCTTACGCATAGATCAAAATCCTTATTCAACGAGGTGAAGATTACGAGCCTGGACTGTGGCTATTCCAATTTGTTTGGCGGTTTGATTTGGCGATTGAGCTTCGAGCTACAACCAAAACCTCCTTGGAATCGCTACATTCAGCTTGCCCAAGCTTTTTCAGCTCCAATAAAAAAATTGCTCGGCCTGATGCAGTCTTCAACAAAGTGGTCGATTGCGTTCAAATTCTCCTAATAAAGGAGAATCTGCTCCGAGAAATTTCTGAGTGAAGGCCCAGAGATTCCCGAAGTAGAGATGAAGGTTTCCGCAGCAGGCATGAATTCACCTTTAAAGAACTAGCCGTAAGCCGTTTATCAGTAAGATTCTCTAAGTAGCTCTACGGAATGCAGGCGCAGAGAGGCCGCGATGAACAACTTTTTTCTCGTCCGGTATGGGTCAGAAATTGTGCAGCGGATGGGTGAGCATTTACTGTTAGTCGGAATTGCGATCGCGATTGCGATTGGGGTCAGTATCCCGCTTGGAGTGTTAATTACGCGGCAAAAAAAGCTGCGGCAACCAATTCTGGCGATCGCTAACATTCTCCAAACCATTCCCAGTCTGGCCATGTTTGGGTTGCTGATTCCGATCGTGGGTATTGGCGCAGTGCCAGCCATCATTGCTTTGACGCTCTACTCGTTTCTACCCATCATCCGCAATACTTACACCGGCATCATCACCGTTGATCCGGCTGTGCGAGAAGCGGGGCGGGGGATGGGCATGACAGACTGGCAACTCCTGTCACGGGTGGAACTGCCCCTGGCGGCGGGAGTTATTTTGGCTGGGGTGCGGGTGGCCGTGGTGATTGCGGTGGGCATTGCCACGATCGCTGCCGCTATTGGGGCAGGCGGTCTGGGGGTATTTATCTTTCGTGGGATTGCCGTGGTCAACAACGATCTAATTTTGGCGGGAGCCGTCCCCGCTGCGGCGATCGCGCTCTTAGCTGATTACGGTATCGGCTGGCTCGAAAAACGCTTCACTGTGAAACGTTGAGTAGCCAGTCCACGGCTGCGGCCAAATCTGCTGCAATGTAGTCAGGCTTAGTCTGGTGCTGGTAGCTGCCACTCAACACCTGATCGCCAAATCCAGTCGTAACTAAAATTCCAGTGCAGCCTGCGTTATGCGCCATATCCACATCAGTGGCTTTATCGCCAATCATAAAACTGCGGGCAATCTCCAGATCATGATCCCAGGCGGCTGCTACAAGCATCCCCGTGTTCGGTTTGCGCCAAGTACTCCAGCGGGTAAACTCTGGGTTAGTACCCCCTTCCGGCTGGCTCAAGTATGGACAATAGTAGAGCGCATCCAGGTGTGCGCCTGCCTCCTCCTGGAGCAACCGGCACAAGCGCGCATGCAACGCATCCACATGGCTGGCCGGATAATATCCTCGTGCGGGACCCGACTGATTCGATACCAGACAGCAAAACCAGCCACGATCGTTCAATTTCCGTACAGCCTGCGCCACTCCAGGAATCAGGTGCAAGTCTTCAACATTGTGAATATAGCCCGCTTCAACATTGAGGACACCATCGCGATCGAGAAATACGGCAGGTCGAGACATAGGGGAAGGGGAGTGGGGAATCGGGAGTAGAGAATGGACAAAACCATGAGTCAAGATTACATTAGCCCAGCGGAACTTGTGGCATGGGTTCAACGGGAGTTTGAAACGCAACAAGACCCAGAAAAAGCGATCGCGATGACGGCGTATATGAAAAATCGGTTTCCGTTTTGGGGCATCCAGGCACCCGCACAGGAGCGCATCGCGAAGCAACGGTATCCACACCTAAAGGCATGGGTAACGGCAGATTGGTTGGGTGAAACAGCATTATTACTCTACAAGCAACCGCAACGCGAATTTCATTATTTTGCCGTTGGGTTGCTCCGCAAGTTTCACGATCGCCTCCCAGCCAGCTTTTTGCCCACGGTTGAACAACTTGTTATTACCCATTCCTGGTGGGACACGATCGATCCACTGGCGTACCGGATTACTGGTAGCCTGGTTCTGAGATTTCCAGAATTACTTCCGACCATTGACCTCTACAGCAGGCATGAAAACCTGTGGCTCCGGCGAGTTGCGATCTTGCATCAGTTAGATTTCAAACAAAAAACTGACGTTGAGCGATTGTTTCGCATTTGCACTCTCAACGCCGCCTCAACAGAGTTCTTTATTCAAAAAGCGATCGGCTGGGCACTGCGAGAATATGCCAAAACCGATCATGCAGCTGTGATCGATTACGTTCGAGAGAACCATGATCGGCTCGCCAATTTAAGTAAACGGGAAGGCTTGAAGCACACCGGCCTCGATTGGCGATCGCTCTAAACGAAAAACAGCCGCGATCGCGACTGTTTTTGAGATTTTGTTTGCAAGGAAGATGAAATGTCCTTGCGCAATTCGGCGATTATGCAGCCAAGTTTGCGGCCACAAAGTCCCAGTTCACCAGCTTATCCAGGAAGTTGGCAATGAACGCAGGACGAGCATTTTTGAAGTCGATGTAGTAGGCGTGTTCCCACACATCAAGCGTCAACAAGGGCTTTTGACCTTCAGCAATGGGATCTACTGCATTTGGAGTTTTGGTCACTTTCAAAGTACCGTTGTCTTCCACCAACCAGGCCCAACCACTGCCAAATTGAGTCGTGGCCGCTGCGGTGAATTCTTCCTTGAACTTGTCGTAACTGCCAAAGTCTTTATTGATGCGCTCTGCGAGTTCCCCAGTGGGAGCACCACCCCCACCTGCTTTGAGGCAGTTCCAGAAGAAGGTGTGGTTCCAGACTTGAGCTGCATTGTTAAAAACGCCCTGCTTGCTGGAATCGTTGTAGGTTGCCTTGATGACTTCTTCTAAAGACTTATTGGCTAAGTCAGTGCCATCGACCAGTTTGTTGAGGTTATCAACATAAGCTTTGTGATGCTTGCCATAGTGATAGTCGAAAGTTTCGGCTGACATGCCGTACGGCTCTAGAGCATCTTTAGCAAACGGTAACGGAGGCTGTTCAAATGCCATGGATTCTTCTCTCTACTAAGATTGACAGGGACTAAGGTCTAAAGCCTGAACATGACCAGAACATCAGAATCGACTGAGATGAGAATCTGGGGTTCTGGAAGTAATAGAAGTTAACACAATGATTTTAAAGCAAATGTCCCACTTCAGAAAACGTCTACAGGGGATGTTCAAAATTGCGATCGCTCGTTCCAATGAAGATAAGGATGAGTGAGTCGGTGCAGGCGAGGAGGAGCGGATGAAACGGGCGATCGCAGGGCTGGTAAGTGTATTCTTTGTGGGGTTGGGTGGTTGTCGCAGCCTGACAACTCTCGGCGTTGCCGACGAGACACAGTGTACAGAAGCAATCGCGCGCGTCTCAAGTACCTGGGAAATGCGCTACTACCGCGATCGCGTGCGCTTAGCCTCAAGTAATTTTCGCGTAGAGCAGTTTGGCCGCGCCGAACTCACCACCCGCAATGGCGAACAACCGGCTGGCGCTGGAGCCGTTGCCCAACCGGGAGTGTGGTTGCCCGTTCCACCGCCAGAACCGACTGCTGCTGAATTAGAAGGTCGTCGCCAGTTTGAGGAGACTTTCGATCAGCCAGAACTCAAGCATCAAACTCAATATCGCCTCAAGTGTGATGCTGGTGAACTGATTGCCAACGCGAACGTTTACCAATTAGCTGCAACCGATTTTCGCCAGGGTAAATCCGTGCGGGTAAGTTACATTGCCGATCGCATTCTCAAAGCCAACACGACCGCTGGAGAAGTGCTGATTACCGATGCGGCGGCCAGTCCAGTTGCGCCTGTTGCCGCAGGTGATGCGGCCACTCCTGCGCCTCGTTCTTCAAGTGAGCCATCTACTTCTGTGCTGTATGTCAATCCGCAAACAGGGGATGATCAGGGCGCTGGCACCGAAGCTCAACCGTTGCGAACAATTACTCAGGCGATCGCCCAGGCTCAGGCTGGAATGACAATTCAACTGCAACCGGGAGTTTACTCTGCCAAATCGGGTGAACAGTTCCCGCTGCAACTGCCACCCGGTGTGCGATTGGTGGGCAATCTGGCGGGGCGGGGAGACGGGATCCAAGTAACGGGTGGCGGCACCTATCTCAGTCGCACTTGGGCGGGACAAAGTGTAACGATCGTGGCCAATCGAGCGGCCCAAGTTGCGGGTTTAACTGTCACCAATCCTAATACTCGTGGCACCGGTGTTTGGGTGGAAACAGGTTCCCCCACGATTGAAAATAATCGGTTCATTGGCAGCGATCGCGAAGGGGTGTTTGTTTCTGGTGATGGAACTCCCAAGATTCTCAACAATCTGTTTGAGCAAAATGGGGGGAATGGCCTGGTCTTTACTCGCGATAGCGGCGGCATTGCCCAGGGAAATGTGATTCGGAATCAGGGTTTTGGCATTGCGATCGGCGATCGAGCCGCTCCCACCATCGTTGAGAATCAGATTCGCCAGAATAAAGACGGCTTGGTCATCAATGGGGCTGCTCGTCCAACGCTGCGATCAAATCAAATTACGGAGAATGGCCGCGATGGCATCATCGTCACCAACAACGCCAAACCTGTGCTGGAAGCCAATTCTTTCGCAAATAATGGCAACTATGACTTGCACAACACGACGAAAGACCCCCTTCAACTCCAACGCACCAACCTGGCGACGCTCAAAATTCAAGGCGCAGTGAATTGATCATCGACATCAATGTTGGTTTTACTGGGCTTCCGGTGTCGGCTATGGTTTTCTTGCCAGCCTTCGTAAACGGCGATCGCGGCTGCCGGATGATGGCCAATGACCAGTGGAAGGTTCCACGATCGCGACGAATTACTGGCTGGTGAGAGTGTGATCGGCAAGTTAGTGTAAGGCAGCGATCGTCTGTTGCATGATTGAATGGGAGGGCGAGATCATTGAGTGCATTAAGCCTTCATTGTGTCTTACTCAGGTTTGAGCAGCCGTAAAAAGCCAGCTTGCTCAAAATGTTGATCTGTCGTCATGGCTTGTTGAATACCCAACTGCTGCATTACTACAAAAGACGTGCAATCGACTAATGACCAATTTTTATCGGGTCGTGTTTTGCAAAGCATCCAGGCTGCGGCATCAATTGCAGAATCAATGTGATCTACGTTGAGATCGGCATCATTGCGGATCACATCAACATACTGAAACAGTTGCGATCGTGGTGCGCGCATTCGGCTATCCAGCAGAGACACTAATTCAGCAATGATGTAGTTTGTGGTTACGATCTGGTAGCGTTGATGTCGAGCAATCTGAAAGACTTGGAGCGCTTTGGGATGAAATAATTCCGTTGGGATAAAAAGGCTTGCCCAACCAGAGGTCTCAACGAATAAGCTATTCATTGGGGGACAAATCTTTGGCTAAAGCTTCACCAATATAGCGATCGTGGTTTTGGCTCAAATCTGTTGTACCGAGATGGAGGGTTCCTGCTAGAGCCAAAATTGGATCGGTATCTGGCGAGTATTCCGTTTCGACGGATTTGGCTAAAGACTGTAGAACAAAGTCTTCGACTGAAACTTGCAACTTCTCAGCTTGACGTTCTAGCTTCTGCTCCAGTTCATCAGGAATTTGAATGGTGAGTGATTTTGTCATACTAGCCTCTTAAAATTAGGTTGGAATGTTGAATGCGAACATGGTCAAAGTTAGTTCTCGTTCGCGTCTCTTCCCCTATTCATTTTCCCTCAACGATCACGATCGCCCATTTCTTGCAAGTCAGGCTATTTCTTTGTCTCTTTCCAACCTTCGTAAACAGCGATTGCGATCGCGGCAGCGGGATGATCGACGAGTTTTTCCAGCGCTTTTTTGCCACCTTTCTCCAAGGCACCGACGATTCTGGCGCGAACGGCGGGGGGTTGTTGATCCACGGTGCGGGTAATGGCAGTGGTTTGTTCAGGGGCGGTCGTTGTGGCGTAATCCAGATCGAGGTGTTGAAGCAAATCGCGAATATCTTTGGCAGCCTGAGCTAAATCTTGCTGTTGTGCATAGTTATGTTGAATCCCAACTTGATCGCCGCTGATTGTGACATCTCCAGTATTGATGTTGCCAACTTGATTGATATGGAAGGTGGGTTGATTTTTGGGTACTTCTGCCATTGGCGGTGCCTCAAGGGATTGGATTTGCGTTAACCAGTGATGCACCCATTCTGATGGAAATTCTGGAAACTCAATTGCGGTCTTGGGGACAGTTGGATGCCAGTCACCCAGGAGGCATTCCCATTGAGCGGTGATGTCTGCCAGGATTTCTCTCAATTGGTGGGCTTGGCGAGAATCATCGGTGCGATATTCCCCTTCAAGCAATGACCAATACAAGGCTTCCGCGATCGCGGCGAATTGCTGACTGGTGAGGGTGCGATCGGCAAGTTGGGACAAAGAGTTTACGCTAGTTTGAACAACTGAATTGGAGATGGGCATAATCCGGTGCGTGTCTACCATCGTTCAATTTCCTTACCCGTTTCAGGATTGATCTCAATATGTCCCAAATCAGTTGGTGTTTTGGGATGAACTCGAATCACCTGCCCTGCTGCATCATAACTCTCATACCAGGTTCGCATCGGTTGCCCAGATATCGCATCGACTTCCACCACCAGTCTCGCCCCTGCCGTTCTGCCTGTACTCCTCGACGATTTATAGGTGCCATACTAACGGATTCGCCCATTCTCTAACACTTTGAAGCTCTCATAAGTCGCCGCCCTGCGATCGTGTTGGGGAACAAGAGACAAATCCATCACAAACTCAATTTAACTCTAATCAGAACATTCCCCATCTTGGAATGGCAATTCAACCCTCATCCCTACTTGATCACCTTGGACAGTGACTGCTCCAGTATTGAGAATTCCAACAGATTGAATCTGGTATGTAATGAGCGTCTCTCCTGGTTTTCCCTGTTCGATTTCTTTTTTTCTTCTTTCTACTCCTGCTTGTGCAAGCTCGTAACGATAGAAGCCGCATTTAGATTGGATTGCCGAAATGACATCCAGCAAATCTTTTCGTTCTTGCTGTAATAAAATTCTATGAATTGCAGGTAATAACTGAGGACTATCCACCTGTTTGAGAGCTTCTGTTGCTGCTGAATAAACAGAATATTCTGGGTCCTCAAGAGCATTGACTAAGCCTGCAATCGCTTCTTGAGAACCGATTTTGGTAAGTGCTGCTGCTGCCGCTGACGACGTTAAAGATTCTCCACGCTTTAGCGCCTTAATCAGTCCTGGCACTGCTTGCTCTGAACCAATTTCTCCTAACGCTTCAGCAATGTCTTTTCCACAACTGAAAACATCATCTACAGCTTCTCTAAAAAGTAGCCTCAATAAGCTTGGCACTGCTAGAGAAGATCGAATTTTTCCCAATGCTTTAGCAATTTCACTACCAAGGAAAAAGTCATTTATATGTTTCTCTAACGTCTTAACTAACGCAGGAACTGCTTCTTCTGCCTGAATTTTGCCTAATGCCTTCACAGATTCCTCGCAGATATCATCATTATCAAGTGTTTCAATTAATGCTGGTACTGCTTGTTCAGCCTTGAGTTCCCCTAAAGCCTCAGCTGCGCTTTGTTGAACTCCCCAATATGTATCTTTGAGTGCATATATCAAAGGTTTAATGGCTTCTTCTGATTGAATCTTTCCTAATGCCTCTGCCGCTGATTTTCTAACCCCATCGTCTTCATCCTCAAGAGCAGAAATTAATGTCGAAACTGCTTGCTGTGATTTGATTCTTCCCAAGCTTTCAGCTGCCTTGCGACGCTTCCACAATTCTTCATGATTTAAATTTTCAATTAATATTGGGATAATTGCCTCAACCTGAAGCTCTCCAAGGGCATATTCAGTACAGTTATTAGTTAAGTCGTTATTTATGTCTTTATTAAATGCTGCTAGTAAGGCTGGAATTGCCCGTTGATCTTTGATATCCCCTAATGCAATGGCAGCACTTTCACGAACACCTTTATTTTCATCTTCAAGCAATGAGATAAGATACGGAACTACTTTCTTACTTTTGATCAGTCCTAATGTAGAAGCAGCTTCTCGCCGGATAGCGGGTTCGGATTTTTTAAGATCCTCAATTAAGAAAGTTTCAACTATTTGCTTAAGACCATACTTATTGATTGCATACAAAATTGTTTTGCCAATACCACCAAGGACATGAGTTTCACTTAACGTCGTCAGTAATTCTCTAATAGCTTGTTCTGTCTGAATCTCTGCTAGAACAGAAGCTGCTTCCGAAGAAACATAAAAATCTTTACTTTTTAGAATTGAGATTAATGCTGGTACCGCTTGTTCAGCCTTGATTTTTCCTAAAGTGCTGACAGCATCTTTACGCACTCTCCAATCTTCATCTTCTAATGCTTGTATCAGGGCTGAAACTGCCTCCCGAGACTTGTGGTTGCTCAAGGCTTTGGTAGCTTGTCGCCGAACTTTAAGATCTTCATCACTGACTGCTTGGATTAACCCCGGTATGACCTGCTCAGTTTGAATTTCACCTAAGGCACGAGTTGCCCAGTAACGGACATGAGCATCATTAGACTCAAGTGCATAAAGTAAGCCTGGAACTGCTTGCTTAGAACCAATCTCTCCTAGTGAAATGGCTGCTCTTCTCCAAACATCTGGATCTTGGTCGTTAACCGTCATCAGTAACCCAAAAGTTGCTTGTTCCGACCCAAGGGTGCCCAATTCGCAAGCTGCCCTCCATCGGATACCAGAATCTTTGTGGGCGAGTGCTTTTAGCAGTCTAGGTACGGCAGCTTCTGAACGGGTGAGACCCAGAAGACATAGACGTAACTTCAGGGGTAAGTTCTCTTTATTAAGAACCTCAACTGCTGGCGGTTGAAACTGGCTCGGCAGCTCGCCAATTAGTTTTGCCCCTAGCTGCCAATCAACGGTTAAAGCTGTTCTGATTAACTTGACTGCTTGATCAGGTTGTTTGATTAGCCCAGCCAAAACGATCAAAGACTCGTACCATTTCAGGTAGTTCAAGTAATCCTGCTTCAGCTTGGTTTCATCCAGGTAAGGAAACAGCTCCAGCAGTTGTTTAGCGGCATAGTACTCTTGAAATAATTGGTGATGAAATTCAACCTGATCAGGGTCACTAGCGACTTGGAGCAGATGGTAGTTCAGTAAATCTTCCAACCATGTTTTCGCTTTTTGAGCGGGAGAATCCACTCGCCCAGTAAGGCAAATTTCCAAAACTTTCTCGGCTTGAGTTTTGGGAATGGTAAGCCAGGAAGGGGTAGCTTTGCAAGGATCTAAGTCCGGATCGCCTTGCACCATAACGAACGCAAGATGCTGGAGCAATTCAGGGGCAAATCGACGGGAGTCTGAAGAAATGGGCAAAGTCCGGGATGACTTGAACTGGTCGTACTGTTCAACAAATTTCTGAAATAATTGACCCCGATTTTGTGGCAATTGCCCTTCTGGACTTTCTTGTACTACGTCACATAGCATTTCCAAAAGAAGAGGTGTTTCAGCCAATTCTCGTAAGCGATCTTTCAGTTGAGTGAACAGGCGATCGCTCTGTCCCGGTAATCGCAACTCGATAAACTCTCGCATTTGCGGTTCCGTCAACGGCAGCATTTCCAGCTTTTTCTCAATGCCTAAATCTGATCCGACACCCAGTTCGCGGGTGGTGAAGATACGAGGAGTAGATTGAAAATCGCGATCGCGCTGAAATTCATCTAAAGCTGCCCACATATCAGGGAGGGGAATCTCGTTCAAGCCGTCGAATAGCAGCAACAATCGACCGTCAAGCAGTAGATCCTCGATCGCAGCTTCATCCCGTGTCACTCTTCGGAGTGCTTTCTGAACCCAGGTGATGACTGAACCGCCTCGGCGATCGCGCAACTCGATCAGAACTGGAATCTTGAAGTCTGGTTGTCCGTTTTCAATAGCTGATAACGCTTTCTGTGCTTCTTCCCAAAGCAATCGGCGTAATGCTGTTGATTTGCCAGAACCGGGTTTACCCAACAGTAAAACGTGTTGTGTTGCATACTCTCGCAGTCCTGCTAACACTTCATATTTTTTGGGTGTTTCTCGTTGTCCTGGCGATAAATCATCCTGATGCGTAGTAACTGTTTGGACTTTTAAGGGGAGTTCGGCTTCGGTGGGCGTGTAGCGATCGCCCCAATTCTCGTCACTGGAGTCACATAGCGATCGCAAGTAGTCTCGAAAATCCAGTTGCATCCAAAGACTTTCGTGGGAGTGTTATTTTCGATGATAGGCGACGTACACAAAAAGCGCCCTCGCGAGGAGAGCGCTTTTTGAATTAAACCGAAACTCGGTTAATTAGCCGTTGATCGCAGGAGCAGTCAATGCCACGGGAGTAGCTTCGCCACCAGCTAGGTCAAGAGGGAAGTTGTGAGCGTTACGCTCGTGCATTACTTCCATCCCCAGGTTGGCGCGGTTCAGCACATCGGCCCAAGTGTTGATCACGCGACCTTGAGAATCCAACACGGACTGGTTGAAGTTGAAACCATTCAGGTTGAACGCCATCGTGGAGATACCCAGAGCGGTAAACCAGATGCAAACTACCGGCCATGCACCCAAGAAGAAGTGCAAGGAACGGGAGTTGTTGAAGCTCGCGTATTGGAAGATCAACCGACCGAAGTAGCCGTGGGCTGCCACGATGTTATAGGTCTCTTCTTCTTGACCAAACTTGTAACCGTAGTTCTGAGATTCGGTCTCGGTGGTCTCACGCACTAAGGAGGAGGTCACCAAAGAACCGTGCATGGCGGAGAACAAGCTACCACCGAACACACCGGCCACACCCAACATGTGGAAGGGGTGCATCAAAATGTTGTGCTCAGCCTGGAACACGAACATGAAGTTGAAGGTACCGGCAATTCCCAAAGGCATGCCATCGGAGAAGGAACCTTGTCCAATGGGATAGATCAGGAATACCGAGGTGGCAGCAGCTAGAGGTGCAGAGTAAGCAACGCAAATCCAGGGGCGCATACCCAGGCGATAGGACAGTTCCCACTGACGGCCCATGTAAGCGAAGATGCCGATCAAGAAGTGCAGTACAACGAGCTGGTAAGGGCCACCGTTGTACAACCACTCATCGAGAGAAGCCGCTTCCCAGATGGGGTAGAAGTGGAGACCGATCGCGTTGGAGGAAGGCACAACCGCACCAGAGATGATGTTGTTGCCATACATTAGAGAACCGGCAACCGGCTCACGAATGCCATCGATGTCTACCGGAGGGGCAGCAACGAAAGCAATGATGTAGCAAATGGTTGCAGACAGCAAGGTGGGGATCATGAGGACACCAAACCAGCCGATATAGAGGCGGTTGTTGGTGCTGGTGATCCAATCGCAAAACCGATCCCAAGCATTGCCGCTTTCGCGTCTTTGAATCGTTGTGGTCATGGTTTGAATAATTACGAGATAAACAACAGTTTGACCTTACGGTCGGAATAAATGAGGTAAACGAAAGATGTATTTACCCGAACTCATACTATGAAATCTATATTCATTTTTCTAGCGTTTCTTGTTAACTTTTATGCGCCATCCTCAATCTTTCTCAACACAGGCTCAACACAGATGAAAGGCGGAAATAGGGTTGTTCTAGCCAGCAATGGAAGCAGGACTAAGCAATTTAATTCGAGTCCTCATCATTCCTCAGGCACTCTGTAAAATTCTTGTTATGTAAGTCTAAATTTCTTTATTTTTGTTTTTAGGTGGGTCTGCTGCTGGAAACTTTAGGTTGCAATGAGTTTGGGGATTAATCAATTGAATTCGTTCAATGAGTAGCAATTTGATCGACAATAAACCAAACAAAACTTAGTAAATCTTCACTTCAAAATCGTAATAATCAGCCTCCAGATTCTTATAGAAAACCTGGAGGCTTAGATGGATAGGCAGTTTGATTAGAAATCGAAGTAGATGTACGGTAATGCGCCCTGGGGAGCCAGGAGCCAGACGGCAAATAGGCAGGCGGGGACGAGCATGAGTTTCACATTCCAATTCAGTTGCAATTTGAGGATGCGCTCAAAGCTGTAGGCCAGCGCCATGATGCCAACGAGTAACCAGAGCAGGAGCCAGATTTGCAGCGGTTGCAGCCCGATCGCCTCCACGTAAACCTTTTGGGAGAACTGCGCATCCGCCGGATGGCCAACCAGGCGCGTGACAACCAGCCAGGAATCTTTGAGATCGGGGAGACGGAAGAAAATCCAGGCGGTGAACACCATGAGTTGGGTTAGCCCCCAGGCGGCCATCACGCCGATCGGCTTCTGCCAAAACAACTGCAATCCTTCAACCTGCTTGGAGATGCTGTCGGTGAGGCGATGAACGACCAGAGCGACACCATGCAATCCCCCCCACACGACAAATCCCCACGCCGCGCCATGCCAGAGGCCAGCGATCGCCATCACAATCATTAAGTTAAGGCACGTACGCACCAACCCCTGGCGAGAGCCACCCAGCGGAAAATAGAGATAATTTCGCAACCAATCGCCCAGCGTCATATGCCAACGTCGCCAAAAATCAGCAATGTTGGTGGTGAGGTAAGGAAAATTGAAGTTTTCTGGCAAGTGGAAGCCCAACAAGACAGCCACACCACGGGCCATATCAACATAACCGCTGAAGTCCAGGTAAAGCTGAAGTCCATAGGCAAAAGTCGCCAACCACAAGTCAGCACTACCTGCCCGTTGCATGTTTTGAAAACTGAGATCGACCAGAATGCCGATATTGTCGGCCAGTAATCCTTTTTTAATCGCACCACAGGCAATCAGCCATAACCCCTCGGCGATGCGATCGATCGTTGGGCGTTTCTGGTTCTGCATCTGGGCGGCCATCGAGTGAAAGCGCGTGATCGGCCCAGACAGCAGTTTTGGAAAAAATAGCTTGTAAGCAGAAAATTTGAGCAATTGGGGCGCAGCAGGTGCCCCCCGATAAACATCGACTAAATAAGCAATGCACTCAAAGCAAAAGAAACTGAGGCCAATGGGGGCAATCAGGTTTTCGCTCGTCCACTGAGCGATCGTGCCACCCTGCGTCCAACCAGACACTTGCGCAATCGTATTCAGAGTAAAGGGAATGTACTTGAAGCCAAATAGCAACAGCACGTTTAACCCGATCCCCAGCCAGAGCAAGCGAATGCGGCGGCGATTCCAATCATCTTGCGCAAATTGCCAATCATCAATCCGCCAATCGGGCGGCACAGAGAGCGCCCGCCCAAGGTGATAGTTAATCCAGGTGCCAGCCAGGAGCAGCGGAATGTATTGCACCTGAAATGAGGCGTAAAACACCAGGCTCGCAATCAGCAGCAACCATAAGCGCGATCGCAAATCATTCACTGACCAGTAAATGACGACCACACTCAGGAGGAAGAGGGCAAACGTGATGGAAATAAAGTTCATAAGGTGATGGAAATCTCCCACGAAGCAGACGAACCAGGACAGTGAATCGCGAAGATTATAGTGAACCTCAGCAGTTCGATCGCGCTTTCTTCTAAATTTATTGCAACATTGTGTAAATCGGCAGCTGGAAGTGACGATCAGGAAAATGCGGAAAGTTGGTTGCCGCTCATCGTTCAGGAATTCCCCCAATGACATTACCTGCGCCACAAGAACGACTACGATCGCACCTGCAACATCTGAGCCGAGAACGCGATCCATTCATCGCCACGGCAGGTCACTTTTTCGTGCAGCAGTATATTCAGGCCCAATTGCAACAGTGGGGAACCGTCGAAACGCATGAATTCCAGCATCAACAGCGATCGCACACCAATCTCATTCTCAACATTCCTGGTCAAAAGTCCGATCTGCCGATCCTGATTGGCGCTCATTATGATGCCGTTCCCGGCACACCCGGAGCCGATGACAATGCCAGTGGGGTGGCCGCCTTGTTGGAACTGGCTCAAGCTCTCACCGCCGCTCCGGCCCATCACGCAGTTCGCTTGGTGGCCTTTGACCTGGAAGAATACGGCATGGTGGGGAGTGGGCATTATGCCGAAATGCTCCAGCAGCAAGGGCAACCACTCCGATTGATGCTGTCGCTGGAAATGTTAGGCTACTGCACCCAGGCTCCCAACTCCCAGCAATACCCGATCGCCGCCATGAAAACGATTTACCCCAGCACCGGTAACTTCGTTGGGTTAATTGGCAATCTCCCGACCATGCTCGAGCTGCTCCACTTCAATCACCACATGGCTGAAGCGGGAGTGCCCAGTCAATGGTTGCCCGCCGGGATGCGCGGGGAAATGCTTCGAGCCACTCGACTGAGTGACCATTCCCCCTTCTGGGATCGGGGCTACCGCGCCATCATGGTGACGGACACGGCCTTTATGCGCAACCCCCATTACCATCAGCCCAGCGATCGCCTCGAAACTCTCGACCTGGACTTTCTGACCGGCATTTGCGCGGGCTTAATTCGCGCCGTGCAGACATTAAAATGAGTCATCCCAACGTTGAGACATCCCCATGACCGAATTGAACGGTGTCATGCTGCAATATTTTCAGTGGTATCTTACCCCCGCTGACACCCATTGGCAAACGCTGCAAACTCAAGCCCCCTGCCTCGCTCAAGCAGGATTCACCGCCCTCTGGTTACCACCGGCATTCAAAGGCAATCTTGGCACGGCAGATGTGGGATATGCCGCTTACGATTTGTATGACCTGGGCGAATTTGACCAAAAAGGGAGTGTGCAGACGAAATACGGCACCCGTGAGGAGTATTTGGCGGCTATCCGAGCGGCACAGCAAGCCGGACTCCAGGTTTACGCCGATGTGGTACTTACCCACAAAACGGGTGGCGATGCCGCTGAAGAATTTGCCGCGATCGCCACCTCGCCCCCCGATCGCCACCCACTTCAATCCGACGTTGAAATGATTCAGGCTCACACCCACTTCACCTTTCCTGGACGCAACGGCAAACATTCCGATTTCACCTGGCACTGGCATCACTTTGATGGCGTGAACCATCACCTACACAGTGGCGATCGACCGTTGCTCTACCAACTGAAGGACAAAACCCACGAAACGGAAGTCAATCCTCGCTACTGGCAGGATGAGTTGCAATTCACCTGCGAGATTGATACGAGCCATGCTGAGGTGCAGACCGAACTCAACCATTGGGGCGAGTGGTTTTTAACCACAACTGGCGTCGATGGATTTCGCCTAGATGGCGTCAAGTATGCCCGTCCCACCTTCTTCAACGAATGGCTGGCCCATGTGCGGCGCTTTGCCCCGCCCAAACTGTTTGCCGTGGGTGATTACTGGGCCGATGATGTGGAATCCCTGCATACCTTCATCAGTCGCACCGGGGGCCAACTTTCCCTCTTTGATGTACCGCTTCATTACAACTTCCATCGGGCCAGTCGCGCCGGGGGCCACTTCGACATGCGTCGCATCCTGTTTGGCACCTTGATGCGGGAACAACCGTCCCTAGCAGTTACTTTTGTCGAAAATCATGACTCACAACCCTTGCAATTAATGGAATCGGTCGTAGAACCCTGGTTCAAGCCTTTAGCCTACGCCTTGATTTTGCTGCGGCGCGAAGGCTACCCGTGTGTGTTTTATGGTGATTATGTCGGCGGCCATTACTACGATCGCGGCCAGGATGGGCAGATGCATGAGGTTTGGCTCAACAGTCATCGATGGCTGATCGACAAGTTTCTGTATGCCCGCCAGCACTATGCGCACGGCGAACAATACGACTACTTCACCCATCCCGACTGCATCGGTTGGACACGCCTGGGAAATGCGGCATTCCCCACCGCAATGGCTGTGATTATGAGTAGCGCGGCTCCGGGCAGTAAATGGATGGAAGTGGGACGACCGCACACCACCTTCTATGACCTCACAGAACATGTGCCAGAGCCAGTGCAAACCAACGAACTCGGTTGGGGAGATTTCTCCTGCAATGGTGGCTCCGTTTCAGTTTGGGTGCCCTTGTAGAAAGAAATGCCAAAAACTTTTCCGATTTCCCATTTCAAGGGTAGTATTTAGGCTCTAAACTGATGACCATTTCAATTCATTGCCTGCAAGGGCTTGGGGTTATGAGTACACTCTTACAGCGTTGGCAAATTTCAAACCTGGTTAGTGTGGTGATTTTGGGGAGTGCTTTGCCAGCGATCGCCCCACCCATGCGTGTAGCAGCTGCACCGTCGCCCGTGCGAATTGCCCAAAATGCGGCTCAACCGGCAGAAGCGGCGGTCAATCAAGGGCTACAATACATTCAGCAGGGTAAATTGAACGAGGCGATCGCCGCCTTTAGACGGGCAACTCAACTTGATCCGAAAATGGCCGCCGCACATTACAACCTCGGTTTGGCACTGCGGCAGCAAGGCCAACTGCAACCATCTGCTAGCGCTTTTTACCAGGCGACCCAGGCCGATCCACGGTTTGCTTTAGCCTATGCCAACTTAGGGGCGGCATTGCTGGAAGGAAACAATGTGGCTCAGGCGCGAGACTACCTGAAGCGGGCGATCGAGCTTGACCCCAAATTGGGCTTAGCCCATTACAACCTGGGGCTGGCATTAGAACAACAGCGTGCTTACGACCAGGCGATCGGGGCCTTCAAAAAAGCATCGGAACTCACCCCGAATGCCCCAGAACCCGCCTACCACTTGGGCTTAGTGTACTTGCAGCAAGGCAAGGATACCGAGGCGACTGCTGCTTTCCAGCAAGCGATCCGAATTAATCCCCGTTACGCCGAAGCGTTGTATAACCTGGGTTCCATTCAGTTCAAGCAAGGCAAATTAGAAGAAGCCCTCAATTCGTTTCGTAAATCTGCCGAAGCGAACTCCAATTACGCCAATGCTTACTACGCAGCAGGGCTAGTATTCATCAAGCAGGGCAAATACAAAGATGCGCAAGTTGTCCTTAAATATGCGCAGGATTTGTTTGCCAAACAAGGCAACCAGCAATGGGCCAACCGCGCCGCCCAAAACCTGCAAAAAGCCACCAGCGGCCAGTAGTTCGTTTGCCTGCCCATGCTGCCCAAAATCTATGCCAAACCGCAAGCGCCACCGCTCAAAATTCAAGGCATCAAAACTAAATTAGTGCCACTGCTGCTGGCCCATATTCAATGGGCGGAAAGGGGACGGTGGATTGAGCCGTTTCTGGGGTCAGGCGCGGTGTTGTTTAACGTGCAACCCGCCAGAGCTTTGATTGCAGATACCAATCAGCATGTGATTCGGGTGTATCGATCAATTCAGGCGGGGCAACTGACGCCGGCGGCTTTAAGGCAATTTCTGGAGACAGAGGGCAAAAAGCTGGAAGCGATCGGTGAAGCTCATTATTACACTGTGCGCCAGCGGTTTAACGAGGTAGGCAGTCCGTTTGATTTCATCTTTCTGAATCGAGCTTCGTTTAATGGCCTGATGCGGTTTAATGGCAAAGGTCACTTCAACGTACCGTTCTGTCGCAAGCGTGAGCGGTTCCGTCCGGCTTACATCACCAAAATCTGCAACCAGGTGGCGTGGGTGGCCAGGGTTTTACAGGGCAAAGATTGGACGTTTAAGGTGCAGGATTGGCGCGAAACGCTGGCTGATGTGAGTCCGGCTGACTTTGTTTACCTCGACCCACCCTACATTGGCCGACATACCGACTACTTCAACCCGTGGACGATCGCCGATGCTGAAGCCCTAGCGATCGCCATCAAAACATTGCCCTGTGGCTTTGCTTACTCCATGTGGAAGCAAAACAAATATCGCGAGAATGCCCATCTCAGCCAACATTTCTCTGAATATCCCTGCGTTACCTACCAGCACTACTACCACGTCGGCTCCACTGAAGACCGTCGCAACGCTATGGAAGAAGCATTAATCATCAAACCACAAGCATTCGCGGCGCTACAACCAGTTGCCGATTAGTACATAGGCGGCCCAATATTGCGGACTGCGATAAGTGGGGTTTTGCAGCAAGGCCACCTGCGATCGCCGCAGCGCCTCCGCTTTGGTCATCGGCTGGTTGGGATTGTTCAGTTCCCGATAAAAGTCTTCCACGAGCAGGGAAGTCGATTCATCGTTGACATTGCGAAGAGAAGCCAGCGTACTCCGGGCACCGGCCCGTACCGCAAAGCCAGCTAACCCCAATGTGGCGCGATCGTCGTTGGTAGCCGTCTGGCAGGCACTCAACACGAGTAATTCGATCGCCTCCGGGCGGGTAATATCGCGACTGCGCAAGAGTTGATCAAACTGGGTCACGTTAATCGGGCCGTCCGCCGCCAGGATAAAGGTATCTTCGGCCCGTGAGCTAAATTTGCCGTGGGTCGCCAGATGCACCACGTTGAACGGATCGGCATTAAGCTTGGTGCCCAGTGTCGAACGGGTGAAATCCTGATTCAGTAACGGCGTGGTGGACACACCCAGACTGGCGATCGCCGCAATTTCCGATTTCACCGCAGGGAGTTCGCCGAATTCGCCGGGTGAACCGGGCGGGGGGGTACTTAAGCCAGCAGCCAGCACACGCAGTGGGGCGCGGGCGATCGGCTTGGGATCAAACAGTTGCAATCCCAAACTCAACGCGATGCCATACTTTTCCACGAGGTATTGTTGCCCATCCCACAACACAGCCATTGGTACATTGCGTAGGGCATCATCCAGGATGAACACGAGGGTATCGACTTGGGGGGCAGTTGGGGTGGCAGCGGCCAGCGATCGCATCTCTTGCTCCAGCGGAGCCACCAACCAGGTGTAGAGTTTTTGGGCTTCTGTTTGCAGGGCGCGCCGATTGTTGGCATTGAAGTCAGCCGGAATCAGTGCCTGTAAGCGTTGAATGGTGCGATCGAACTCCACTTCGGGCATCGGCGCAACCGAGTAACGCTGCAAGGGTTGATTCGGAATCTTGGCAATGACTTCCAGCCGCACAGTGCTAGTAGCGCGATCGCGGAGCACAATGGGATACACAATGCTGGTTGTGGGATTTTCTTTATCAACCACATCGTCCACCAGCACTCGCTTACCTTCCAGACAGGCTTCCTGGAAGAAGTTATCCAACTCAGCTAACTGCAACGCTTCGATGCGCTCCCGCACTTTTTCCAGATTTTTTGCTTGCGGATTGGTGGCATCGGCTTGCAGGAGCAATTCCACCGACTGCCGATAAATTGGCTCGACGCTATCACGAAAGTTGAATTGCACCTCTGGATTGACTGCGGCCAAATCTCCCCGCAACGACTTGAGATTGGCGATCGCGGCATCGTAGGCGGCGATCGCGGCCTGCACATTCCCCGTCTGCCGCTGCAAGCGCCCCAGTTGCCACTGCCAGCGGTAAGCCACATCCCAAGTATTGCTAGATTGCGCCAGCACTAAGGCTCGTTGCGTCACTGCATTCGCTTCCTGCCATTGGCCGGTTTGCTCATAGACTGCTCCCAAGGTTCCCAACGCATACGACTCAGCCCGTGGATCATTTAATTGCTTGGCGTGCTGCATCGCTGTTTTCAAAGTCTCTTGCAGGAGTTGGGAGAGAGTCTGTGGGTAGGGAATCACGGCAAACGGAGAGGGGGCCGCAATCCGCGGGTTAAGACTGGGTGGTAGTTGCGTGCGATCGCTCCCACTAGGGGTGCCCAACCGTACCAAGGCTTGCGCAAAGTTGATGCGGGCGTACACTCCGGCGCGGCTGGGGGCCACAGCTTTCAGATTGGGCGCAATTTGAGGCAACAGCCCTTGCACATTAACCCATTGCTGATCATCAATTAACAGGCTGAGATGATTCAGTTGCGCTTGCACCCGCGTTAATGGGGTCGGGGCCAGACTGGCGGCTTGCTCGTAGTTGGCGATCGCCGCTTTGACATTCTGTTGGGCCCGGAGGGTATTGCCCAAACTCAGCCGCGTGGCACTCATTTCCGTTGGTAGTTGCAGTCGTTGAGCCACCTCCAGACTTTGATTCAGTTTAGTTTCAGCATCCTCAAGATCGCCGACGAGTTGCAGCGTATCGCCCAGCGCGCGCAACGCCAATACTTTTTGGCGGGAGTCGGGTTGGGTTTGCAACCGTTGATTGATTTGCGTGAGTAAGTCTAGAGCGCGGCGCGAAAACCCCTGCGATCGCAAGGCTTGAGCCTGGTTCAACTGTGCCTGCGTGCTGCCACCATCGTCTTGCGCCTGCCGATAACTGGCTTCAGCCTGTTGCCATGCGGCGATCGCTTGCTCGCCCTCCCCTCTGGCCAGCAGTAACCGTCCCTGCACATCCAGTGCCTGTGCCCGGACGCGCCATGCCGCTGGCGTTTGGGGTTGGGCAACCTGTTGCAGGCTTTCCATAATCACTTGGGTGGCAGAGTCAAACTGACCCAATTGCTGGTATGTGAGGGAAAGATTGGCCAGAGTTGCCGCTAGTTGTAAGGCATCGCCTTGAGGCCGTAGCCGCTGTACCGTTTGTTCCAATTCGCTCGCCGCTTCCTGAAACCGACCAGCATCGTATAAGGCCCTACCGCGATCGACACCAGCCTGCGCCATGGTGCTATGGGGAGCAGGCAACGGGGCGACAACCATGGCCCAGACAGGAACGTGCAGCAGACACAGCAACAGGGTACCGATCGCGAGTGCCCACCAGCGTTTTCCCCACCAGCGCATTCGTTTTCCCCAGTTTCGCTGACCCATCTTTCATCCCCTCCTAGCAACGACCCGACATGTAGTTCTCACCCCAACCGGCTAAAACGGTGTGTACACGATCGAAAAATAAATCCCTTTTTCCTGCAATGTCTCCTTGCGAGAGTCTACGTTGACGAGTGGAAATCCGAAGTCCATGCGGGCGGTGAAATTATTGCCAATCTGCAACCGCAACCCGAAGCCCAAAGCTGCCAAGAATCCTGGATCAGGGTCGGGCGATTCGCCTAAATTCCAACCCCGTCCAAAGTCAAAAAACGGTGTCACTTGCAGGAGGGCTTGCTGTCTGGGCAACCGCAGAATCGGAATGCGCCCTTCTACCGAGCCAAAGAAGCCGTTGTCAGTCAGCAGTAAATCTTGCCGATAACCCCGCACGGTTAATACGCCACCCACACCAAACTGTTCGATCGGCAAGAGCGGGCGATCGGCCAACTGCAAATCCCCCCGCACGAGCAACAGCGTCTCTGGAGCCAGCAACCGCACCCATTGAGTTTGGAGTCTCCAGGCAAAAAAGTTAGTGTCTGGGGGGGCATCGTTATTCGTAGCATTCAGTACATCCACCCCAAAATTGAACTGCGATCGGGCCGCGAACACCGCTTGACTGCTGCGTTGAGTATATTCCTGAAAAAAGCGCACGGTTGTTCCGGTTGTCCGTCCGTCCAGATCCGCACCAGGGCTGGGAAAGGGAATATCTCCTAACAATGTCGTGACGCTACTCCGGCGCGTAAACGTTAACCCTAAAGCGAGTTCTTGCGTGGGTGTCTGAATGAGAGGATGGCGTCCTGTAATTTCAAAGTAATTAGATTGCGATTCAATATCTAGAATGTCGAATGGTTGTTCGATCACGTTACTTAAGGAGATTCCAGCATTGAATGCAACTGTTGTGTTGCGCGGACTCACTGGAATGCTATAACCAAAGTCCAGAGCCGTGCTACCTTGTGTCTTTGTTACACTCAGGCTAATCGCATCGCCATATCCCAGTAGGTTTTGTTCGACTCCCAACACCTGACCGCGCACACTGCCCACACTAGGAACTCGTTGGTTATCGATCGTGAAGGTTGCCGCTGTCGATTTTGCCTCCGTCACTTTGACTTCCAATAAACTGGTACCAGGACGCGATCCGGCAGAGAGTTCAGCGGAAATACTTTCAATTAAAGGGTTAAGTTGCAGGAGTTGCAGAGCCTCCAGCAGGCGATCGCGGTTCAGGGGGGGCTGCGTTGCCAAGCCCAAACGGCTGGAGATATAGCCCGGTTTCAGGTCTTCCGTGCCCGTGACACGAATATCTTCCAGTCGCCCCTCAATAACGCGAATTTCCACCACCCCTTCGGTTAACTTTTGGGGTGGAATAAAGGCCCCGGAGGTAATGTAACCCTTGCTGACGTACAAGTCAGTAATGGCAGACCGAGCTTGAAACAATTCATTCAGTGAAATCTGCTTCCCTTCCGGTGGAATGGCTCCGATCGACTTGGCGATCGCATCAGTCAATTCCTGCTGCGAAAAAACGGTACTGCCTGTGACAGTAAACCCTGTCACACGAATGGTTTGGGGCACATCTCCGGGTGGCAGTTGTTCGGGCGGCGTGGTTTGGGTGGGCGGCAGGAGTTGTTCGGGCGGCGGCAGGGGATCAATGCGGGGGGTCGGCAGGGGTTCTAAAGACGGAGGTTGCCCACCGCGAGGATCAGGAGGAGCCAACTGAGCCACTTCAAACCCTTGAGCAGCAACCTGCCCGCTGACCAACGTTAAGCAACAGACAACACTCAAACCAACTTTGCATTGTAGAGTACTCACGCGATTTCAATTCTCCTCACATCGTAGACACCAGCTTTTAAGGCATGGGACAGGTTCCAGGAGCCAACCAAGGGACTTGAGCCGTTCCCGTCGAAGCTTGAGCAACCAGCATTACAGTACCATCGGGATCTACTTGCCAACCCTGAGCTTCAATAATTTCTGGTGAAGTTTTAACACCATTTGGCGGATCGAGGAAAATAGATGGCGATGCTTGAGCGGGCGGTTGAGCGATCGCGGCCTCGACCGAAACCCAGGCAGCAACCGGCTCATCCTCGCTGAGAAAATCATTGGGGGTGGGAGGTAAACCGCCACGTCCGACATGGGTGAATCGCCCCAATGCTAATTTGCCTCGCTGATCGCACCCTTCGGCAATGAGTTGACTGGCATCAGCCAGGTCATCCGCCAGTTGCACCGCCCCCCGCTCCGGATCGATATCAATCAAACTGACTGTAATCAACCCATCAGAGCCAAATCGCGAACTGGCATCGATGTCATTTGTGGTTACCACTTCAGGTCGGGGTTGAATGCCCTGCAACCGACCAGCCAAGATATCAATGTTTCCGCCGCGGCCCCGGAATGCTTTGGCCACAATGTTGCTGTCGCGTCCAGGCTTCGCGGTGATGGCGATCGTCCGCTCAAAGCCAAGCCGTGGCCGCCCTTGAATCTGAATGTTGCCACCAGGCTGAAAGCCGCTGCTCAATTGGGCTGTATCGGCATCGGTCGAAATAACGCTACTGCGGTAAAGGCTTAAAAAGACCGTATTCAATTCAATGTCGCCCCCCTGCCCCGATCGCGTGGTAGCAGAAATGCGGCTATCCTGATCCAGAAACGTGGCCAACGTCGCGATGAACACGGCTCCCGCGGCTCCCCGGCCTTCATTGTTGACGTTAATTTCGGCTCCATTGCGCAGCACCAGCGATCGCCCACCCAGCACGATGCCGCCGCCAGCCCCGTTACTATCGCGTGTAACCAGACTGAAAATACCAGAGTCCGCCCCGTCCACGGCGATGCGATCGCGCGCCTGTACAAAAATCAACCCCGCATCCCCATTCCCCGCCGTACTGGTGGTCAAACCGGCATCCGTCCCCCGAATCGATAGGTTCTCTGTAAGGATGACAATGCCGCCCCCATCGCCTGCCGCACCGCGCCCCACGACGCTGGAGATAAAGCCTCGATTGGCGATGTCAATTTGATCTGCTAACACAATCACAGCCCCAGCATTCCCATCGCCAAATGTGTCCGATCGCAAGCCTGCGCCATCCGTTACCGTTAGAGACCCTGTAGAAACAAACACCGAACTCGTAATTTGAGCGTTCGTTTGCCCCAACAAGATGGAAAAGACATTCCCCGCAAAAACTTCCCCACTCAAGGTGTTTTTCGCGCCTACGTCGAGACTGCTGAACATAGCGGTGCGATCGCCCGACAATGTTACTTCACCGCCATTGGTATCGACAGAAATAATGCCTGCGACCCCGTCACCACCACCACGAATCAATGTTTGCAGTTGAGAACCACCACTCATCGTTAAGCGCGGCGTCCTAATCACAATATTGCCACCTCTGCCCCGACCACCGGCCTCGATCGTGCTGAAAATGATGCTGCTCCCCTCTAACGCCACCGATTCACTCGCTCGCAGTACAACATCGCCAGCATTGCCGGTACCAAACGTGACCGCCTGCAATTCCGTATCATTGCGCAGGAAAATATTGCGTCCTTGTAAGGCAATATCGCCCCCATCATCGTTTCTGGAGTTGGTGATCAAAAAACTTCGATCCAGCGTAATGTCTGCTCTGGCAATCGTATCTGGAATTTGCAAACTGGCTCCGGAGGCATTTAGATCTAGCCCCACAATGCTAGGGCCGCCAGCGATCGCCCCAATTTCGACGCGGCCTCCTTCAGCCCGAATCACGCCCCCATTCAGGCGCACATTCCCCCCCACTAGCAACAAGCGCTTTTCCGGTAACACTGAAAATCGTTGACTGGTTGGGTCAGCTGTGCCCGTAAGCGAAATTTCACCGGGACGACGTTGGCTAGCCAAAAAACCACTGGGATCTCCTCTTAAGCTGAGTAAGCTCGATCGCCCACCTGGATTAATCGCACTAAATTGACGAGTTGGATCGTTGCCCCACACCAGGGCATCGGTGGTCGTGGCAATAAACGCCCCCCGTCCAGTCCCGCCCACATCCAGACTGGCATTAGGACCAAAAATGATGCCGCTGGGGTTAATCAGGTAAAGATTGACATTGGAGCTGAGGGGGTTGCCAGCAATATTCGTCGTTTGGATCAACCCGTCGATCGCGGAAGGTGTCCCGCCCGTTACTCGCGCCAGAATATTCCGAATGTCACCACCACTCCGAAACTGGGCCGTCTCACCGGCACTGAGGTTGAACTGGCGAAAACTGTGAAACAGATTGCGGTCGATCGTTTGGCCAAACTCGGGCCGAATGTCATAGATTGGCCCAGAGAGAGTGGCCGCTTCCCCCAAAGTGCCATCAAAAGAGATTTGAGCGGATGCAGGGAATGGAGTAGAGCCAAGGCCAGCTACACAGGCAAGGCTGCTGACTACGAGCGATCGCCAACAGGCAAGGAATTTGGGTGGATTCATACAGATGCACGAAATCTAATTACGTACCCAATACTCAATCTTCACCATTCAATTTATGCCGAAAAGCTATTTATTTCTTATCTAGCTTTCAAAATAAAAACCCCCATCGTTTGATGGAGGTTTTGCGGATGAAACAAATCTAACCTTAGAGAGCGTTACCGCGAGGCAGTACCTCTTCAGGGAAGATAAAGTTTTCGTGAGGCTGGTCTTGAGGGGCCA